>Ga0073899_10006415_pt1 | contig 10160 bp, 9 predicted proteins | sample KloWWTmetaKNB5Ph_FD_88975 | JGI IMG/M metagenome (GOLD analysis project Ga0073899, IMG submission 88975) | Active sludge microbial communities from Klosterneuburg, Austria, studying microevolution and ecology of nitrifiers - Klosterneuburg... | ecosystem: Engineered > WWTP > Aerobic digester >...
ACAGTACGCCGTCCAGCCGCATGCCCTTCGCGGTCGGGGACGCGAAACCGAAGATGATCAATCCGGACATGTCGAGCGCCAACGAACCGGTCATCCGGCGGATGAAAGAAATCATGAAGAAAATTCATCCGTCGCTCGCGCTGGAGATGCCGGATATCAAGATCATCGAAACCGGCAATGGAACCATCATGATCTCCCTGCCGGAATCCATTCTCTTCGGCAGTGGAGAAGCGCGCGTGCGACCCGAGGCCCTGCCGTTTCTGAAATCGCTGGCTCAGATTCTGATCGAAATGGATCGCCATGTCCGTATTCTCGGGCACACCGACAATGTGCCGATTCGAACGGCGCAATTCCCCTCGAACTGGGAGCTGTCCGCTGTGCGCGCCGTCATGGTCGTGAGGATATTTTCCGAACTGTACGAAGTGCCGATCGCCCACTTGTCCGCGACCGGCTTCGCCGACTCGAAACCGATCGCAACCAACGATACTCCCGAAGGCCGGACAAGAAATCGGCGAGTGGAAATTATAGTCCTGGAAAGAAGCCTGACTGAGGAGACTCTCGATTCGATGCTGCCAAACGAGGGAAATGGCGCTGCCGGCGCACCCTCAGGTATTTAGAATTCCGACGCTCCAACCGATACGTATGTGGGGCGTAGCTCACCTCTCGAAAGGAAGACATTCATGATCCTCAAGCCGGCTGGCGATGTAACAATATTCGAAGTCGGTGCCTTGTATGAAGAGATCAAACAGGCGGTCACAGCCCACCCTCAAGTTGAGCTGGACCTGTCCGAAGTGGACAAACTGGATGCGTCGGCGATTCAACTTCTGATCGCCCTCCGACGGTCCGAACGTATGGTATTGACAGGAATGACTGACGCGATGCGAGCGCGCATGGCCGAATTGGGTGCGTGACAGTTGTCTCACTTCGTAACCACGCACGGGAAAATCCAGCGATGATTTCATACTTGTCCGTATCTTTGGGAGCGTTCGTGGCGGGAGCGTGCCTCTCGTGGTTTAGATGTCAGCGTCGGATGGCCGCAGCCAGGCAGACACTGCAGGCCACACATGAGGCCGTGCTCAAGGAACGCGCGGATCGCGCCATGCCGTGGGAGCGACTCGGGCAAGCCACACTTCCGCTCGTGCAGGTCTTGAACGCCCAGATGAAAAGCGTAATCGAACAAACGGAGCAGGCGGCGACCGATTTGGGGAAACGATTCGCCGCGATTGCCGCCCGGGCGACAGAGCAAGCCGATCAATCCGCCCACTTGTTCGGCGACGGGGAAACGAGCGTGGAAACGGTGCTCAAGACGGCCGATACGATGCTGGAAGGGTTTGTCGGGGACGTGATGAAGTCATCGGAAATGGCGCTTCGGATTGCAACCATTATGGACGAAGTCGAGCGGAGCACCAAGGCGATCACCGGGATGATCGGCGAGATTGAATTTATTGCGGATCAGACTCGCTTACTGGCCCTCAACGCCGCAATCGAAGCCGCCCGGGCCGGTGATCACGGTCGCGGGTTCGCCGTCGTGGCCGATGAGGTCACCAAACTGGCGAACCGCTCCGGGCAAGCGGCCAGCAGCATTAACAGCCTCGTCATGGACGTGCAGAAGAACACCACGTTGGCGATGGGCACGGTAGAAAGCCTGGCGTCTGTGGATCTGAGCAAAACCCTGTCGATTAAACACCGCCTCGACAAGATGACGCGTGACCTGGCCGAACGGAACAATACGCTAAAGTCGGTCGTTCTGACTTCAAAGTCCCATGCCGATGAACTCGCGCGGGACGTCGGTCAAATCATCATGGCACTCCAGTTCCAAGACATCACCAGACAGAAACTGGAACACGTCATCGAACCACTCACCGAGGTTCGCGCCGTCATGGATGCCTTGATTCGGGGCCAATCCCATGATCAAGTCGCGCCCCACATGGATTTCGTTGCAAAACTCGCCCGCAGCTATACTATGGAAGAAGAACGCGCGATATTTCACCGGGCCTCGATCGTGCACGCCCCCCCCCCGTCCCAGGAGAGCGCCCCGTCGGAAGACGCCAATGTCACGTTGTTTTGAGTAACTGCGGATCATTAGAAGAATTAAGGAGTGTGCCATGGCGAAAACGGTGTTGGTGGTCGACGATTCTCCCACGATGCGACAGATGGTGGCTTTTACCCTGACCAGCGCCGGCTATCAGGTTGTGGAAGCCGGCAACGGCAAAGAGGCGGTCGGCAAAGTAAACGGCGGGGCCAAGCCCGACCTTGTCGTCACCGACCTGAACATGCCAGAAATGGACGGCATCACTTTGATCAAAGAGATCAGAAAGATGCCGACACTCAAATTCACTCCCATCTTGATGTTGACCACGGAAGCCTCAGACGACAAGAAAAAGGCGGGACAGGCAGCCGGAGCCACCGGATGGATCGTAAAGCCGTTCAATCCCGAGCAGATGATGGCCGTCATTAAGAAGGTGTTGCCCGGGTGAATGGCGCGATCCTTCCACGGCCAAGCATCATCCGCAATAGGAGCGAAATAGCGACCGCACGAGAGTGACTCTTTCAGATCGATTGACGAACGATTGACCGATGACGAGGCCTATGACATGAGCACTGATCTCTCACATTTCAAAGACGCGTTTTTCGAAGAGGCCCAGGAGCACCTGACGACCATCGAAGAAGGATTGCTGCAGCTCGAGCAGCGACCCGGCGACATCGACTTATTGAACCGTATTTTCCGCGGGGCCCATTCCATCAAGGGCAACAGCGGGATGTTCGGATTCACCGTCGTTTCCCAATTCACACACAAAATGGAGTCGGTACTGGATCAGTTGCGCAGCAGTCAGATGGTCGTAACGGTCGCCACCACCAACCTTCTGCTTCAGTCGCTCGATTGTCTCAAGACATTGATCGATTGCGCCCGCACCGGAGCGTCCCCGGATGAAGCCCATGTCGCCGCGTTGGGGAGCACACTGGAAGCTTGCCAGGGTGGACCGTCTTCCGCATCGGACGCCGCGTCGCTTCCCACCGATTCTTCTTCGCACGTCACGGGAATGCATCGGTTCGCCATCACCTGGGTGCCTCCGCGGTACCTCTTTCAACGTGGGCTGGACCCGGCCCAATTCATCAAGGAGCTGGCCGGCCTTGGCTCGCTGACACACATGAGCCTGGACGACAGCCGCCTGCCGGCAGTGGCGGAGCTGGATCCCGAGCAATGTTACCTCGCATGGACCCTGGAGCTGGAAACCGCCAAGGATCTTAAGGTCGTCGACGCGGTGTTTGATTTCGTTCGCGAGGACAGCACCCTGACGATCGCGGACCATCCGGTCGAGAAACATGCGAGCGACGCGGCGTCCGAAGCGCCGAAGCCATTGGGCGAAATCCTCGTCGAAACCGGAGTGGTGTCGCAGGCTCAGTTGAATCAGGCCTTGTCCCAACAGAAGAAAGTCGGAGAGATCCTGATCGAGCAGAAAGTGGCTACGCCGGAGCAAATCTCCGAAGCGCTCAAGAAGCAGTCCGAAACCACCGCACCGGCAAAAAAAATCGAAACGCCGTCCATCAGAGTCGATACGATCAAGATCGATCGCCTTATCAACCTGGTCGGGGAACTGGTCATTACCCAGTCCATGCTGAGCGCTCTGGGGTCGCGTTTCGAAATGAGTCAGCTCCCGGTTTTGCTCGAGCGGGTCGCGCAATTGGAACGCAATACGCGGGAAATCCAGGAGCGCGTCATGGGGATTCGAATGGTCCCTATCGGGAATGCGTTCAGTCGCTTCCCGCGTCTGGTGCGCGACTTGTCAGGCAAAGCCGGAAAGAAAATTCAACTGATCCTCTCCGGAGAAGAGACCGAACTCGACAAGACGGTCATCGAATCGATCGGGGATCCGTTGACCCACCTGGTCAGGAATTCCGCGGATCATGGGCTGGAACCGCCGGATGAACGCGTAGCCGCGGGCAAGCCGGAACAGGGCATCATCCACCTCAACGCCTTCCACGAAGGCGGCAGTATCTGCATCACCGTAGAAGACGACGGGCGCGGCCTGAATCGGGACAAGATTCTCGCGAAGGGCATCAAGCAGGGATTGATTGCCGAGTCCGAGAAGCTTTCGGATGAGCAGATCTGGATGCTCATCTTCAAACCGGGGTTCTCCACCGCTGAAAAAGTCACGGACGTATCCGGCCGCGGTGTCGGCATGGACGTCGTGAAACGCAACATCGAGGGGTTAGGCGGCACGGTCAGCATCAAAACCGTCTCGGGCAAAGGGACGACCTTCACGCTGAAGCTTCCGCTCACGCTGGCCATCATCGAAGGAATGACCGTTCGGGTCGGTCAAGACACCTACATTGTTCCGCTCTTGTCGATTCTGGAGTCGATTCAACCTACGCGTGAGATGATCAAGACGATCGTCGCAAAAGGGGAACTAGTGAATGTGCGCGGGGCCTACCTTCCGCTCATGCGGCTCTACGAGGTGTTCCGATTGGAACCGGACCTTTCAGATCCGACAAAAGCGATCTTGCTGATTCTTGAAACAGAGAGGGAACGTGTCGCCGTGATGGTCGATGAGATCCTCGGACAGCAGCAAGTGGTCATCAAGAGCATGGAACAGAACTTCAGAAAGGTCGAAGGCGTGGCCGGTGCCACCATTCTCGGCGATGGCACGGTGGGGTTCATTCTGGATGTTCGGGGCCTGCTGGAACTCGCCCGGCGGGAAGATTCAGTGGCGGCGTGATACCCCTACCGGGCTGACCCCGGTTCGGATCGTGCCTGCCCCGCATGTCAGACCCAGCTCGCTCGCAACTCACAATCGGACAATCCCAACGGCATTTCGCAATGGGGATGAGAAAGGTCAATACGGTGGCGACTCCTTTTGACAGTGTCGACGCGGCCATTTGCGACATCAGGCGGGGGAAGTTCGTCATCCTGGTGGATGACGAGGATCGTGAAAACGAAGGGGATCTCGTTATCGCCGCTCGACATGTGACGCCCCAGGCCGTCAATTTCATGGCCCAGCATGCCCGTGGGTTGATCTGCCTCGCCCTGACGCCTCAGCGGGTGGATGAGCTGCATCTCCCGCAACAAGCGGTCGACAACACCGCCACGTTCGGCACGGCCTTCACCGTATCCATCGATGCGAAACAAGATGTCACGACGGGCATATCGGCGGCCGATCGGGCCAAGACGATCCAGGTGGCCATCGATCCCAAGGCCAAGCCGGCCGATCTGGCCAGGCCCGGACACGTGTTCCCCCTCAAGGCGCAACAAGGCGGGGTGTTGAAGCGGGCGGGCCAAACGGAAGGCTCCGTGGATCTGGCCCGGCTTGCCGGATTGTATCCGGCCGGAGTGATCTGCGAAATCATGAACGACGACGGGACGATGGCGCGGGTGCCTGAGCTGGCGAAGTTCGCCAAATCCCACAAGCTTAAAATGATCACGATCAAGGCGCTCATCGAGCACCGTCTGAGGCATGAGATTTTTGTGCGCCGGATGGCGAGTACACGATTGCCGACCAAGTTCGGCGATTTCGAAGCGATCGCGTTCGAAAACGAGATCGACGGCATGACGCATATCGCCTTGGTAAAAGGGGATGTCGGGGGAGGCGCCCCGGCGCTGGTACGCGTGCATTCGGGTTGTCTGACCGCCGATGTGTTGGGCTCCTTGCGCTGCGATTGCCGCGATCAGCTGCACGAGGCCATGGATATGATCCAGCGCAACGGGCGCGGCGTGCTGCTCTACCTCAATCAGGAAGGGCGCGGCATCGGCCTGCTCAACAAGATCAAAGCCTACGGGCTGCAAGACAAGGGCAGCGACACGGTCGAGGCGAATCTCAAGCTTGGATTCAAGGCTGATCTCCGAGACTACGGCGTGGGGGCGCAGATCTTGGTCCAATTGGGACTGCGCCGAATCAAGCTCCTGACCAACAATCCTCGGAAGATCGTCGGGATCGAAGGGTACGGGTTGGAGGTCGTCGAACGGGTGCCGATCGAGATTCCCCCGCGCCCGGCCAATGTGCGATACCTGCGCGCGAAGAAAGAGAAAATGGGACATCTGTTGCTGGCGGTGTAACCCTGGAGCAGATCGAGGTTCCCAGATTCGGAGAAGGGTACGCGGACAAGGCGCAACTGTCCGGCTGAGAGCTGTCGGGGAAGGCGATGATTGAACGCCCGTCCGCTCGGTTGCTTGTTGAAAGGAGGCTCCATCATGGCGCTCATGATCAACAACAACTGCATCGCGTGTGATGCCTGTCTCCCGGCTTGCCCCAACCAGGCGATCTTCGACAAGCGCAGCGAGGCCGAGGAGCGAGGCTACCAGGTCGGAGAGGGCCAGGGGATCGACAACAGCATTTACGTGATCACGCACGAGCGCTGTACCGAGTGTGCCGGCCATTTCGTGGAACCGCAGTGCGCGTCGGTATGCCCGATCGGCGAATGTTGCGTGCCGGACCCGGACCGTCCGGAGTCACGAGACACGCTCCTTGAGCGCGCCAGACGCATTCAGCCAAATAAAGCGATTCACGAGGACAAGGTATGGCAGGGGGTCAGAGGGTAGTGGGCGGCGGTCGGGTTGAAGTTTACCGCTAGAGCAACCGATAACGGTGTGGTCGGCTTTACGATTGAGGACGCAGTTGACACGCATGAGGCGACTCGTCCGAACGCGAATCACGGTACTAATGATGTCTCGCAAGGGAGGGTCCCATGCCTGCAGGCGCGCTTGAGAATGCGACGAAAGAACTCAATCCGCAGTTCGGACTGACCGCGAACGGCAGCCAATTTCTCACCTTCAACCTCGGCGACGAACTCTACGGGGTGGATATTCTCCGTGTCCAGGAGATCAAGGGCTACACCGCCGTGACCAAGATTCCAAACACACCGGCGCATATCAAGGGAGTGTTGAACCCGCGCGGCACCATCGTTCCGATCGTGGAGCTCAGAACGAAGTTCGGCATGCCGACGATCGAATACACCATGTTCACCGTCATCGTCGTGGTCGTCGTGAAGGAAAAGATCATGGGGCTCGTGGTGGATGCCGTCTCTGATGTCCTGAACATCGAGAACAAAGATATTCAGCCGCCGCCGCAGTTCGGGTCCAAGATGGATGTGAGTTTCATGAACGGGATCGGAAAGTCAGGCGACAAACTCGTGGCGCTGTTGAACATGGATCGCCTGCTGAACGACGGCGAGGCGCAGCAGGGGGGCGTTGCTGCGGGAACGGTATGAGGCGAGAGGCGAGGGTGCGGCGAATCTTCCGGCGCGGCAGTGTAACGCGTGTTCATCGACCGGACAGCGACCGTGGGCGACTCGTGTGCCGGTTGGAGCCTAGCTCTTTCCACCGTCACGAGGCTGGGTGGCATCCGCGATGTGATTCCGCGTCCGGCGCCAATTTCACAACGGAGGCATAATCATGGCAAAGACCAAGCAAGCAGGCAAAGTCACCGCCGCAAAAGTCGATTTGAAGGACTGCGCGGCTCGGGCCGAGGCAGTCAGCAAGGCGTTGGCTGTGGCGGAGTTCGATCTCGACGGCACGGTGACGACGGCCAATGAGAACTTCCTGAAGACCGTCGGGTATACCCTCGATGAGGTGAAGGGCCAACATCATCGTATGTTCTGCGAGTCCGCGCATGCGAGCAGCTCGGAGTACCAGACCTTCTGGGCCAAGTTGGCTCGCGGGGAGTCTGAATCCGGTCTTTTTAAGCGGCTCGGCAAGGGTGGAAAGGAAATCTGGGTGTCGGCGGCGTACGTGCCGATGCTCGGACCCGATGGGAAGCCGCTCAAGGTGATCGCGCTGGCGTCCGATCTGACGGCGCATCAGCTGGAGTCGGAGAGCACCCGGGAAGAACTCAAGGTCCGCCAGGATATCATGAACGTGACCAGCATCGTGTCGGAGTCTGATCTCAAAGGCGATATCGTCACGGTCAATGACAAGTTCGTTCAAGTGTCCAAGTACCCGAAGAACGAGTTGGTCGGCCACGGGCACAACACCACGCGCCACCCGGACATGCCTAAAGATGTGTTCAAGCAAATGTGGGCCACAATCGGCCGGGGACAGATCTTCCGCGGTGTGGTGAAGAACCGCGCCAAGGACGGCACGCCCTACTACGTGGACGCCTGCATTGCGCCGTTCGTGGATAAGAAGACCGGCAAGCCCCGCAAGTATTTGGGCGTGCGATACGATATCACCGAGCAGGAGATCCAGCGCCAAAACATGCAAGGGATCATGGATGCGATCGATCGCGCCTATGCCTCCATCGAGTTCAATTTGGACGGCACGATCATCAAGGCCAATGATAATTTCTTGAAAACCATGGGGTATACCCTAGAGGAGGTCAAGGGCCAACATCATCGCTTGTTCTGCGACCCGGTCTATGCGAGCACGGCGGAGTACGGCGCGTTCTGGCAGAAGTTGAACCGCGGCGAATTCGAAGCGGGCATCTATCGGCACATCGGCAAAGGCGGCAAGGAGGTGTGGATTCAGGCATCCTACAATCCCGTCAAGGACGAAATGGGCAGGGCGCTCAAGGTTGTGAAGTTCGCAACTGACATCACGGCGCAGAAGCAATCGCAAGCGGAAATGGAGAAACTGGTGGCGGAGGCCCAGGCCGTCCTCGGTTGCCTGGCCAACAACGATCTCACCCAGGAAATGACCGAGACCTACCCAGACGACCTGGACAAGGTGAAGACCAGCATCAATGCGGTCGTCCAGAACCTCACTCAGACCATCTCGACAGTGCGGGAAGCGGTCCAGGCCGTATCCTCCGGCGCGGGGGAAATCACCAAAGGCAACGAAGATCTCTCTCAACGCACGTCAGAGCAGGCGAGCGCGCTGGAGGAGACCTCGGCGTCCATGGAAGAGATGACCTCGACCGTGAAGCAAAATGCTGACAATGCGAAACAGGCCAACCAGCTGGCGATCGCAGCGCGCGACATCGCCGACAAGGGGGGGGCTGTCACGGGTCGCGCGATGGAAGCGATGGGACAGATCAACAAGAGCAGCAAAAAGATCGCGGACATCATCACCGTGATCGACGAAATCGCCTTCCAAACGAACCTCCTGGCGTTGAATGCCGCCGTCGAAGCGGCGAGGGCAGGGGAACATGGTCGAGGGTTTGCGGTCGTGGCCGCTGAAGTCCGCAACCTGGCGCAACGGTCTGCGACTGCCGCCAAGGAGATCAAGGGATTGATCAACGAATCGATTCAACGCGTGAACGACGGCAGCGAATTGGTCAATCATTCGGGCAAGACGCTGGAGGAGATCGTCAGTTCCGTCAAACGGGTGACCGATATCATCGGCGAAATCACCGCGGCATCTCAGGAACAGGCCCAGGGCATCGATCAGGTCAACAAGGCCATCATGCAGATGGACGAGACGACCCAGCAGAACGCCGCGTTGGTGGAAGAAACCACCTCGGCCAGCCAATCCATGAAAGATCAGGCGGAGGAACTCATGCGCCAGGTGGAGGTGTTCAAGATCGATGCGGATCGAGCCCAGCCCGGGGCGCATAGCCGATCAGCGGCGACAACCGGGAAGTCGCCGGTCAAGGCGAGTGGCGCCGCTCCTAAATCGGTCCTGAGGAAATCGGCATTGTCGTCCAAACGGGAGGAAGTCGATGCCCCTGTCGAGGTTGTGGCCGGAAACGGTTACGACCGCCGAAAGAAGGACGACGATTTCGAAGAATTCTAGCGTCCTCGCCGCGGGAGTGGGCACATTTTGCCCGCTCCCGCAGCCATCCGCGTTTTTGTCTGCGTGCGTTTCTCCTCCTGTGACCCAGACCTGAACCTCCCTCAAGAAACAAGTCCGAGCGACCGATAGAAGAAGGCGGGATATGCGCGAACTGGATCCGCGTGGATAGTCGCGGTTCATCCCACCTTCTAGGAGCCTGTCCGACATTGCTTTCGTAGCGAGGCGAAGGAGGCACGACCAGCTGCGAGGCCGCAGACCCGGAAAAGCCGGAAGCGTACTCGCTGGAATACGTTGAGGAGTTTTTTGGGGCCGAGAACGATGCAGATGATCGGGGATCGTTCGCCGCAGTAGAACGGTCAATGTCGAACAGGCTCCTAGCCCGCATTATTCATGACGGTTCGTCGCGAAATTGCCGAGTCACGTGGCGAGACCGGCGTGCGGAGCCGGGAGGATCTGAGGCGTACTCGTGCAGTACGTTGAGGATCCGAGGGGCGAG
>Ga0073899_10006418_pt1 | contig 10158 bp, 8 predicted proteins | sample KloWWTmetaKNB5Ph_FD_88975 | JGI IMG/M metagenome (GOLD analysis project Ga0073899, IMG submission 88975) | Active sludge microbial communities from Klosterneuburg, Austria, studying microevolution and ecology of nitrifiers - Klosterneuburg... | ecosystem: Engineered > WWTP > Aerobic digester >...
CTGATGACGCTCGGTCCCGCCGCCAGCACGCCCACCGGCACCGCGCGTGCGCAGAGCTTCACCAACGTCAGCGACCGCGCCAGCAAGACCGGCTTCGAGCCGATCGATGCCAGCGAAGTGCTGGCGCGCGTGACGCAGCTGCCGCTCAGCCAGTGGTCGTATCGCAACGAACCGAGCGTGCGTCACCTCGGCCCGGTGGCGCAGGACTTCCGCGCCGCATTCGGTCTGGGCGAAGACGAGCGCACCATCAGCACCGTGGACAGCGCCGGCGTCGCGCTCGCGGCGATCCAGGGGCTGAACGCGAAGCTCGAAGCCGAGAATGCGGCCAAGGACACCGAGATCGCCGCGCTGCGCCACGACCTCGCCGCCCTGCGCGCGCTGGTCGAGTCGCGCCTGCAGGGCGAACGCTGATGGCAACGCCCGGTGCCGGTCAGTTGCCGACGTTTCCCCACTCACTGGTCAAGAAATGGACGGGCTTAATCCCCACTCCGCATCGCCGCAGCGCGTGCCAGCGGCGTGCGCGAGAAGGTCGCCAGTTCGGCGACTACGTTGAACAGCGAGGGTGCTTGCAGGCTGTTCTTCTTCAGGAAGGCTTGCCACTGCGTCTGCTTGCCCTGGTCGTTGGCGAAACGCGAAGTCAGGCCATCGGGTAGCCTGCCGGGTATCACCGTACCCCGGCGGGTGAATGTGGCAAAGACTGCGGCGGAAAGCAGGTCATCATCCATGGCGCCCTCCTTTGCGAGGGCCAGCAGGTCGAAGTAATCCTTCATCCGGCTGTTGGTCATGCCGAGGCAGGTGATGGCCTCGAGTTTTTCGGCGAAGACGGTTTCGCGCGGATACACGCGCAGCCGGGGTGCCGGCAGGTCATTGAGCAGCGTCGGGCACTCGACTTCCTGGGCCGAGGGGTCACCGCATCGCCGTAGCCGACGTCCCAGTGCACGGAGCAGCGGGCAGTGCCCAGATAGGCGGCAAGACTGATGCGGAGGCCGTCATACTTGGCCTCTTCGCGAATGGCGGTCACTGCGATGGTGTCGGTGTCAAAGCGGACCGCATCATCGACGGATAGCTCACAGAGGCGCCGAACCAATGCTTGCAGAGCCACCGGGTCGGATGGGCCCTGCCCCAGGAAATCCGCGTCCCGAGTTGGACGATGCGGCATTGGAAACCAGAGTGCGAACAGCATGGCGCCCTTGAGTACGAACTGGTCGCGTTCGGGCGATATCGACAGCCGATACAGCAGCCTCTCGACTGCGTAGCGGTCGAGCAGCAGTTGGTAGTTCTCGCCATGGATTCTCGAGCGATCCAGCAGCCGCTGGCGCAGCGAAGCGATACGCCCGGCCGAAGAAATGGAATCGCTCATACCAGCGATTCCAGGTAGGGCCGCATCACGTTGGAGACTCGGCAAAGCTCGGCAGCGCGCCAAAGCTCATCCATGCTCACGCGTTTCTGTCGCCACGCGTCGCGCAGGGCCTCCAGCGCGACGTCCAGGCCGATCTTGTTCCGGTACTTGAAGCAGTCAGCCACGGTGCGGGCGATGCCGGTGACGCGAATCGCAACGCCATCGACCACGTGGGTTTCGATGCCCGACACCAACGCTTCGCCCGAGAAGCGCATCACCCGCAGCGTGGGCCAATCCAGCCGTGGAATCCGATCCTTGGGTCCGATCGCAATCCAGACCTCGAACGGTGCCTGGCTGGTCAACTCGTGGAAGCGCAGCGCAGTCAGCAGGCAGAAGTTCGCCTTGGGCGTGCGCCGCGCCACCACGATTAGGGCCTCGTTGGCATCCGGCATCCGCTCGGGCAGGGCGTACAGCCCGCGGGCGATGCGAACCAGTGCGCCGGCGGCGGCCAGCCGGGCCAGTTGCGAACGTGCCACGCCGGCGGCCGCCAGCTCCGACGAGCGCGCCGGGCCTTGCTTGCGGATCAATGCGGTGGCGAGCGCGGCGGGGGTGCTCATGCGAGCAGGATGTTACTTAGTGTCGGATAAAGTCAACAGCATCCGACGTTATGAAATTGCGACGGGCTCAACCCGCGCCACCCTCGCCACGCCCGAGGCCATGTTCGCGGAGCTTCTTGTAGAAGCTGGTCTTGCCGATGCCGAGTGCGCGCCAGGCGGCTTCGCTCTGGCCGTGGCGGGCGAGGGCGGTGCGCAGGGCTTCGGCTTCGGCGCGGTGCAGGGCGGCTTCGAGGCTGATCTCGGCGTCACCGTCGGGTGCTGCGGAATGGGTTGCGGGCGCGCTGGCAGCCAGCGTCGGCAGTGGCAGGGTCTGCATCCGCTCCGGCAGGTGCACGCGGTCGAGCGCTTCACCGGGATGCAGCATGGCGGTGGCGGTCTCGACCACCTGGCGCAGTTCACGCACGTTGCCCGGCCAGTGCCAGGCCTGCAGTGTGGCCAGCGCCGCGGCGCTCATGCCGGGGCTGCGCAGGGCATTCTCGGCCAGCGCCTGCTGGAAGAAATGGATCGCCAGCGGGGCAATGTCCTCGCGCCGTTCGCGCAGCGACGGCAGACGGATCTCGAACCCGGCGAGCCGGTGATAGAGATCGAGGCGGAAGCGGCCGGCTTCGACCTCGGCCGCCAGGTCGCGGTGGGTGGCGCCGACCAGGCGCACGTCGATATCGACCAGATGCTTGCCGCCGATGCGCAGGATGCGGCCTTCCTCGACCGCGCGCAGCAGCCGCACCTGGGTTTCGGGCGGCATGTCGCCGAGCTCGTCGAGGAACAAGGTGCCGCCGTTGGCGCGCTCGAACACGCCGGGACGCGCATCTACGCCGGTGGCCGCACCGCGTTCGATGCCGAACAGCTCCGCTTCCAGCAGGTCGCGCGGCAGGGCGGCGCAGTTGATCGCGACATACGGACCCTTGCGTCGCGGCGAGCTGTCGTGCACCCAGCGCGCAAGCGCATCCTTGCCGACGCCGGTCGCGCCGAAAACGAGCACGTTGACGCGACTGCGTGCGACGCGCTGCAGCGCGCGCAGGCGGCGCAGCAATTCGTCGTTGCGGCTGCGCACGCCCGGCGGGTCGAAAGCTGCCGCCGGTGCTTGCGCAGCGCCTTCGGCTTCGGGCAGCAGGTCGAGCAGCGGCGCCAGCACCGCACCGAGCGCAGGATGGCGCGCTGCGCCCTCGGTATCGGCGAGCACGCGCCAGCCGCCGTGCTCGACCACCAGTGCGAGTTCGGTGTCGATGCCGCTGGCGGCGCGCACGTGGCCGTCGCGGTCGGTGATGCGCAACGCATCGAGGGCGAGCGCCTGCGCGAAGCAGGAAAGCAGGCGCGGCAGGTCGGCGTCAAAGCCGCTACGGGCACCGGCGAACTCGTGCCACAAGGCTTCGCGCAAACGTGTGGTGATGGTCAGTTGCTGCGTGCCTGCAGCGCTTGCCGCGGCCGCCCGCGGTGGCTCGATTTCGCCGGTGCGAAACGCGAAGCCCGCGGGTTCCTCGTCATGTTCGTGGAAGCGCAGGCGCGCGCTGCCGAGGTCGAGCACGAAGTCGCCGCGGCAAGCGATCGCATGGAGGCGCTGGCCATCGACACGGCTGCCATTGGTCGATTCCAGGTCGCGCAGCACGCAACCGCCATCGGCCAGCACCTCGATCTCGACGTGCTCGCGCGACACCCCGCGCGCGTCGAGCTGCACCGCGCAATCGCCGCCACGGCCGATGCGCCAGCTGCCGACGTCGAGCTGCCGCCGCGACAGCGTTGCCTCGGCGGGTTCCAGCAGTTCCAGTGTGTAGCGAATGCGTTCCATCGATCTCGGAGCGGGCAGCAGAAGTCGAAGCATAGCGCCGGCCCCGGCTGCATCGACGAGTCAACCGGGCACGGCCGCGTGCGTTGACCGCGTCGTTGCGCGGCGGATGGAGTCGATCGGATGAGACGAGTGGGCGTGGTGCTGTGGGCGCTGTTGGCGGCGTCGCTGGCACATGGGCAGTCGGTCTGCGGATTCGCGGAGGCGGACGCGCGCTTCGAGCAGCTGTTGCAGGCGGAGAACTTGCCCGGCGGCGCGATCCTGGTTGGCGACCGCCAGGGCCTACCGGCGCTGGCGGTGCCGGGGGAGCTCACACCACCCGTGCGTTACGGCTTCGGCGCCTTCGGTTTCATGCCGTGGGTCGATTTCGAACGCCACGTGCTTGGCGCTTGCCTGAAGCGCGGCGGAGTTGGCGTCAACGCGGCCGCGGTGCCGACCCACCGCGAGATGATCGCCGAAATCGAGGCCAAGCTGGATGACCGCGCCTGCCGCGCCATTGAGCGTTCCTTCGAGATCCTCGTCGCCGGCGGCGCGAATCATCTGCGGCTACTCGAAACCATCCTTGAACAGTGCGTCCGCGATGAAGCTGTGACTCATGGATGCGGCGGGGTTGCCGCCGGTGGCGGCGTCGCCGAAGGGCAGGTAGCGGGTGTCGAGCACGGCGCCGAGTGCGTGCACGCCGAGCGCCATCGCCGGCAGCGTGCAGGTGGCGCTGGCGGAGGCGGGGCCGGTGGCGTTGAGTGCGGCATCGCAGTATGCGTAGGTGTTGCCCCAGGCGGCGTAGCTGATGCGCACGCTGCCGCGCGGTACAAACGGCGCCGGGCCGGCGACGTTCACCGTCACGGTCTTGGCGGTGTTCTCGATCTGCGTGGCCGTCGTGCCGGGCGCGAAGGTCAGGGTCAGCGGATGCCAGCCGAGCTCGCTCGATGCACGCGAGGACGGTGCCGGCGGCATCGCGCCGATTGCCGATGCGACTACGACCGCGTCCGCCGGCCACGGCGTTGGCGGCAGCAGCAGCACGACGCTCTTGATCGACTGCGCATCGGCCGCTTCGTACACGTCGCTGCCCAAGCGATCGAGCGGCGCCTGCGTGATCGCCGAATAGAACTCGACTTGCAGCGGATACTGCGCGTTGGCCGTGCTGGCATCGATGCGGTAACTGAGGTGCAGTCCGTCGGCCTCGACCGCGAACGCGGTGATCTCCGGATGGTTCTGCACGCTGCTGTCGCGCCCGCCGATGCTGCCGTCGGCGTCGCCGGCATCGTTCGGTCGACGCAGCAGCGGGCCGCCGCCGCTGTTCCAGCGCAAGTACCAGGGCTTCAGCTGGGTATCGACGAAATGGTTGCCGAACACTGCACCGCGGCTGATGCTGCCGGTGTCGATGGCGGCGAAGTTGCCACTGGTTGGTCCCACCACGATGTTGCCATCGCCAGGTTGGTCACCACCGAACATCAGTGCCGCGACGTTCGAGGCGATGTAGGCATATTCGAGCGCGAGCGGCGTGACGCCATCGGCAGCGAGCCCGAAGTGGTTGCCCTGCACCACCACCGGGGCCAGCGACTGGATGCCGAATGCCGTGTTCTTCGGGGTGATGTCCAGACCCTGGCGCGCGACCACGTTGCGGCCGTTCGGATCGTTCGCACCGAAGTAGATGTAATCGTCGTCGTAATAGGGGAAGTTGCCGTCGATGGCTTCGGCGACGCTGCAGCCACTCATCGTGTGCCCATCTGCATTCACGCCGAACAGGTTGCCATACACCCTCAGCTTGCCGGTGTTGGTGTGGTTGACGATGCTGGCGCCGGCCTTGCAAAACAGATTGCGGGCGGCAGGCGTCAGGCCGCCGACGCGCACCGGCTGGCGCGACTCAAGCACGAACGCCCAGTTCACCATGCTGATGCCGCCATCGAGCGCCTCGCCGAAGGCACTGCCCTCGATGACGAACTCGGCCGTCGTCAGGGTCGAGTTGCTGTACTTGAGCGGATACACCTGACCATTGCCGCGGCCATTCAGCACCAGCCCGCGTACCGTGCCGGGCGCGGTGAACTTCAACGCCGGGTTGAGCTGGATCTTGTGTACCGTGTTCAGCCCGCCGGCGTTGGCGGCAATGGTGTTGGCGGAGGCGCCGGGCTGGGTGAAACCGTCGATGGTCAGGGCTTCGTTCACCGAGATCTCGCCGGAACCGGCAATCACGCACCAGCCCTGTGCCGCATGGCATCCGGGATCGCTGGTCGGAATCGCGAAGTGGATGGCATCGATGACGCCGCTGCTGGCATTCGCCTTGGCCACCGCGCCGGCAAGCGAGCAGTCGTTGGCGATGGCATCGTCGCAGCCGGACACGCCGGCATCGGCCGAGGTGCTGTCGACGAAGTAGGTGGCGGCGTGCGCTGTGGTGGCGCAGGCAAGTACGGCCAGCAGGCTGGCGCGAGGCAGGATGGACATGGGAACCCCGAAGTGGCTCTGCGCAGCATCGGCCAAGCGGCGGCTGGTCCCAACCCCGTGAATGCGGGGGTGACGAACCGCTATCGTGCGCGGGTTCCGTTCAGACGAGGTGTGGTCATGCGGCAGGTCGGCGCTTGGGTCTTCATCGTGGCAGCGGCGCTCGTCGGCTGCAGGTCGCTGCCGGAGTCGGTGGCGGACACACCGCAAGCGACCATCGTGCCGAGCGAGACCGAGCGCCTCGCTGCTCGCGCGCAACGCGTGACCATCCTGCGCGACGATTTCGGCGTGCCGCATGTCTACGGCAAGACCGATGCCGATGCCGTGTTCGGGCTGCTCTACGCGCAGGCCGAGGACGACTTCCCGCGCATCGAGCGCAACTACCTGTGGGCGATCGGGCGGCTCGCCGAAGTGCAGGGCGAATCGGCGTTGTGGAGCGACCTGCGCGCGAACCTGTACATGACCCGCGCCGAGGCCGAAGCCGCGTATGCACAGGCGCCGGAGTGGTTGCGCGAACTCTGTCGCGCCTTCGCCGATGGCCTGAACTACTACCTGGCGACGCATCCCGAAGTGAAGCCGCAACGGCTCACGCGCTTCGAGCCGTGGATGCCGTTCTATTTCTTCGAAGGCTCGATCGGCGGCGACATCGAGTCGGTGCCGCTCGAAGGCATCGCCGCGTTCTACGGGCGCGGTCGCGCGGTCGAGGCGGACCTGGCATCGGCTTCCGCAGACGTCCGGCGATCCGCGCCGTTGCCGATCGCGTCCGCGCCGGCGCGCTTTGCCGAACCTTCCGGCTCCAACGGTTTCGCGATCGCGGGCAGTCGCACGCGCTCGGGCCATCCGATGCTGCTGATCAATCCGCACACCTCGCTGTTCTTCCGCGGCGAGGTGCATGTGGTCAGCGAGGAAGGCTTGAATGCCTATGGCGCGGTGACCTGGGGGCAGTTCTTCGTCTACCAGGGTTTCAACGAAACCACCGGCTGGATGCACACCTCAAGCTACGCCGATTTCATCGACGAATACGTGCAGCAAGTGCGGCGCGATGGCGACGTGCTGAAGGTCCGCGATGGCGACGTAATGAGCCCGGTCGAGACGTTCGATGTGTCGCTGAGCTACCGCGATGGCGACGCGCTGCGCAGCCGCAGCTTCCCGGTCTACCGCACGCGCCAGGGTCCGGTCACGCACACGATCGACGGACGCTGGACGACGACGCGGATCAACTGGAAGCCGGTCGATGCGCTCCGCCAGAGCTACCTGCGCATGAAGACGCGCGACTACGCCGGCTTCCGCGAGGTCATGGGCATCCGCGCCAATTCCTCGAACAACACCGTGTTCGCCGATGCCAGCGGCAACATTGCCTATTTCCACGGCAACTTCATGCCGAAGCGCGACCCGGCATTCGACTACTCGAAGCCCGTGGACGGCAGCAACCCGCGCAGCGACTGGCAGGGGCTGCATGAACTCGACGAGATGATCACGCTGCTGAACCCGGCCAATGGCTGGCTGCAGAACTGCAACTCGACACCGTTCACCGCCGCGCTCGACTTCAGCCCGAAGCGCGAAGACTATCCGCGCTACATGGCGCCGGATGCCGAGACCTATCGTGCGATCCACGCTGTGCGCGTGTTGAGGGATGCGCAGGACCTGACGCTCGATGGCCTGATCGAACTCGCACACGATCCCGAGCTGCCGGCCTTCGAAGTGTTGTTGCCGGGCCTGTTCACCGCCTACGACCACGATGCCCGCAACTGGCCGCAGCTTGCGCGCCCGATCTCGGTGCTCAGGCGCTGGGACCGCAAGGTCGCGCTGGACTCGGTGGCGATGACGCTGGCGCACTTCTACGGCGTGGCCTTGCTCGAACATCCGGCGCTGCCGCCGGGATTGTCGCCGCTGGCGCAGGTCGAGTGGGCCGGACGCGACAGTCTCGCTGCGGACCGGCTGGCCGCGTTTGCGCGCGTGGTCGCGACACTCGGACGCGACTTCGGCAGTTGGGAAACGCCCTGGGGCGAGGTGAATCGCTACCAGCGCCTCGATGGTGCCATCGAACAACGCTACGACGATGCGAAGCCGAGCCTGCCGGTGCCGATGGCCTCGGGCAACTGGGGCGCGCTCGCTGCCTTCGGTGCCCTGCCCGGCGAAGGCACGAAACGCATCTACGGTCGCAAGGGCAACAGCTTCATCGCCGCGGTCGAGTTCGGCCCGCGCCTGCGCGCCCGCACCCTGCTCGCCGGCGGCCAGAGCGGCGACCCGTCCTCAAAGCACTTCGCCGACCAGGCCGAACACTACGCCTCGCGCCAGTTCAAGGACGTTGCCTTCTATCGCGACGAGGTCGAGCGCCGCGCCGCGCGGCGTTACCACCCGGGGGAGTGAACGCGAGGAGGCGCGGCTTCGGCAGCGCTCTCGCACGGTCTCGAACCATCGAAGAAAACCGCGTTTTGCCGCTGGGGGAATTCGGCGTAAGATGCGCGCACCTAGCCCCTTCGGACCGAACCGTCTCCGTAAGGTGTGCTTGCCGGGCGATCGTTCGGCTAGGCCGAGGGTGCGGACAAGGGGGCGACCATGTCGCTCCCTTCGTTTTTTCGAGTCACCCGAAATCCCAGACGTTCTCCAGCCGCGGGCCGAGTTGGCGCATCCATCGGGCGTCCCTGCGGTCGTCGCTGCGCCGGGCACGCAGCACGGCTCCCGCGCACATGTCGGCCAGTTGGATCAGGTTGTCGTTCCTGGAGTCGATGAAGCGCAGGCTGGCTACCTTGCCGTGCGCCAGTTCACGTCGCAGGTAGCTGGCCAGCTCGCGCTTGAACCGGCGGTCCCCGCTGCCATCGACCTTGATCCTGGCATCGCGCAGCGTGTCGTGATCGTGCGACATCAGCAGGCGCAGAAAGAAGTTGTAGAAGCAGTCGCTGTCGCGCTTCAGCCGTTCGCTGTACAGACGCTGCTTCTCGACGACCAGCATCCGGGCGCGGAACTCCTGCTCGCGCACGGCCGCAAAGAACTGGTCGCGCACCCCATCCGGAGACTTGGAGAACTTGATCTCGCCGTTGATCTGCAGGCGCTGTTTCAGGTCCGCGATGCAGACACTGGTCTTTTGCGCGGAGCGGTCGTCGTCGAAGCGCACCATCGCCACGACGAAATGGCTGGTGGAGCCTCGCCCGAGCTTGAAGCCGGGGTCGCCGCTTTCATCCATCACCACCAGCATCGGCGCTTGATTCCTGTTTCGGCGCGGGTCAAGTTTGACGTTCCGGCGGGGCCGTTCGGCGGTCCGCAGCGGACTATAGCGACCCATTCACAACCGACTCATCCCTTTCACGACGACTGGCCCCGCGGCCGTTCTGCCCGGCCTTTGCCTTGCTCTCTCCAGACCTTCGCCGGACAATCGCCGGCATTCCCTGATCTGATCCTGTCCATGATCGATGCCACGCGCTACCCGCGACTGGCGCAGATTGCCGTCCCCGGTGACTTGCGCCGCTTTCCCGAATCCGAGCTGCCGGCGATTGCTGCGGAACTGCGCGGCCATCTGATCGATTCGGTGGCGATGTCGGGCGGGCATTTCGCCGCCGGGCTCGGCGTCGTCGAGCTGACCGTGGCCTTGCACTGGTTGTACGACACGCCGACCGATCGCCTGGTCTGGGACGTGGGCCACCAGTGCTATCCGCACAAGATCCTGAGCGGGCGCCGCGACACCATTCAGACGGTCAAGCAGCGCAACGGCGTGGCGCCGTTCCCGCGACGCGAGGAAAGCGCATACGACACCTTTGGCGTCGGCCATTCCTCCACGTCGATTTCGGCCGCGCTCGGCATGGCGGTTGCGTTGCAGCGCCAGAATGACCCGCGCAAGGTGGTGGCGGTGATCGGCGACGGCGCGATGACCGCGGGCATGGCCTACGAGGCGCTGAACCATGCCGGCGGCATGGACCCGGAGCCGAACCTGCTGGTGGTGCTGAACGACAACCAGATGTCGATCAGCGAGAACGTCGGCGGACTGACCA
>Ga0073899_10006420_pt1 | contig 10157 bp, 8 predicted proteins | sample KloWWTmetaKNB5Ph_FD_88975 | JGI IMG/M metagenome (GOLD analysis project Ga0073899, IMG submission 88975) | Active sludge microbial communities from Klosterneuburg, Austria, studying microevolution and ecology of nitrifiers - Klosterneuburg... | ecosystem: Engineered > WWTP > Aerobic digester >...
CCGCGCCACTTGCCGGTCACCATCATCGCCGCGCCGGTCACCGCCGGCACCCCGGTCGTGTACGACACGGCCTGGGCCCGGACCTCCTTGTAGGTCTCGGCGTGGTCGCACACGTTGTAGAGGAAGACCCGGCGCGGCTTGCCGTCCTTGACGCCCTCGCACAGGCAGCCGATCGAGGTCTTGCCGGTGTAGCCGGGCGCGAGCGACGCCGGATCCGGCAACAGCGCCTTGAGGAACTTGATCGGCACGATCTCGCGCCCCTCGAACATGATCGGCTCGATGCTGGTCATGCCGACGTTCTGCAGCACCTCGAGGTGCTTGAGGTAGGCCTCACCGAAGGTCATCCAGAAGCGGATGCGGCGCAGCCCGCGCAGGTTCTTGGCCAGCGACTCGAGCTCCTCGTGGTAGAGTAGGAAGCTCTTGCGCTCGCCGACGCCGGGGTAGTCGAACATCATCGACACGCTCAGCGGGTCGGTCTCCTTCCACTCGCCCTTCTCCCAGTAGCGGCCGCGGGCGGTGATCTCCCGGATGTTGATCTCGGGGTTGAAGTTGGTGGCGAAGGCCTTGCCGTGCGACCCACCGTTGCAGTCGACGATGTCGACGTACTGGATGGTGTCGAACAGGTGCTTCTGCGCGTGGGCGCAGTACATGTTGGTGACGCCGGGGTCGAAGCCCGAGCCCAGCACGGCGATCAGGCCGGCCTGCTTGAACCGCTCCTGGTACGCCCACTGCCACTTGTACTCGAACTTGGCGACGTCCGGCGGCTCGTAGTTGGCGGTGTCGAGGTACGGCGTGCCGGTCGCCAGGCACGCCTCCATGATCGACAGGTCCTGGTACGGCAGGGCGACGTTGATGACGACCGCCGGCCGCTCGCGCTCGAGCAGCGCGGCGGTGGCCTTGACGTCGTCGGCGTCGATCGCCGCGGTGCGGACGGTCTTGCCCTGCAGCTGCTGGATCTCGGCGGCGATCTTGTCGCAGCGCGACTTGGTCCGGCTGGCCAGCAGCACCTCGCCGAACACGTCCGAGGCTTGCGCGCACTTGTGGGCGACGACGCCGCCGACACCGCCGGCACCGATGATGACGACCTTCTTCATGGGGGCGGCAACCTAGCACAGCCGGCGGTGGCGGCGATGTAACCCGGGGCCCGTGGGGTGCGTCTCATGGCCGCCGCGATCGGGTCGGGCGGCGAGCGAGGAGCACCGTCGAGCATGTCCGTCCACATCACCGTCGCCGCCGCCGCCCTGGCGCTGGCCGCCTGCTTCACCGAGGCCGCCGAGCCGCCGGCGCCGGCGCTGCCCGCGCTCGCCGAGCCGCCGGCGCCGACCCCGGTCGCCGCCGACCCGACCCTCGGCCCGCCCCCGGCCGGCGACACCGTCGCCCGGGTCGAGGTCGCGCAGTACGTCGGCACCTGGTACGAGATCGCCACCATCCCGCAGGGGTTCCAGGCGCGCTGCGCCGCCACCACCGCGACCTACGAGCCGGTCGACGCCGGCAGCGTCTCGGTGTGGAACCGCTGTCGCCTCGACACGGTCGACGGCGCGCCGATCGAGATCCGCGGCAGCGCGCGGGTGGTCGAGCCGGCGTCGAACGCGCGGCTGGAGGTCGACTTCGGCTTCGCGCGCGCGCCGTACTGGATCGTCGATCTGGGCGTGGCCGCGCCGGGCGAGCCGTACCCCTGGGCCGTGGTGTCCAACCCCGACCGCTCGGCGCTGTGGATCCTGGCGCGCACTCCGAAGATTCCCGACGCGCGCTACCAGGCGCTGATCGACCGCCTGGCCGCGCGCGGCTTCGAGCCGGCGCGGCTGCGGCCGACGGCCCAGCCGGCGCCCGCACCCTGAGCCCCACGGCGGGGCCGGTCGATGTATGGTCGCCCGGTGACCGCGGGGGATCGCGTCCCAGACGCCGTGCTTTCGTCGATCGCTGCGCTCGTCGCGGCCGACGACGCCGACGGCGTCGATGGCGACCCGCGGCTGGGCCGCGCCGCCACCGCCGCGATGCCGGCGCTGCTGGTGGTGATCGACCCCGGCGGGCGCTTCCTGTGGGTCAACCGAACCATCCCCGGGCTGTCGCGCGCCGACGTGCTCGGGCGATCGATCTACGACTTCACGCCCGAGGACGATCGCGCCACCGCGCGGGCCGCGCTCGAGCGGGTCGTCCGCACCGGCCAGCCCGACCACTTCGTCGGCTACGGCCCCGGCAAGCGCGGGCCGCGCTCGCGGTACCAGAACTGGATCGCCCCGATCGCGACGGCCGGCGAGGTGGTCGCGATGGTGATGATCACCCGCGACGTGTCGGAGGACTGGGCGCTGTACGACGCGCTGCGCGACCGCGAGCAGCGGCTGTCGCTCGCGCTCGATGCCGCGGGCATGGGCACGTGGCGGTTCGATCTGGCGACCGCCGCGCTCGAGCTCGACGACCGCGCCCGGGCGATCTACGGCGTGGCCGCGGGGCGGGTCGACGGGCGGACCTTCACCGCGACCCACATCCACGTCGACGACCGCGCCGCGGCGCAGCGGGTGGCGCTCGACGCGCTCGGCACCCGCCGCAGCTACAGCGCCGAGAACCGGATCGTCCGCGACGACGGCGCGGTCCGCTGGGTCGCGATCACCGGCTCGCCGGTGATCGACGAGGCCGATCAGGTGGTCGCGCTGATGGGCACGGTCACCGACATCACCGTGCGCCGCGAGCACGAGGCGCGGGCCCGCCAGGCGCAGCGGCTCGAGGCGGTGGGGCAGCTCACCGCCGGCATCGCGCACAACTTCAACAACATGCTGGCGGCGATCATCCCGGCGCTGGCGATGGTCGAGCGCGAGGTGCCGCCGCCGCTGGCCCACCTGATCCGCGGCGCGTCGCAGGCCGCCACCCGGGCCGCCGAGCTGGTGCGCGAGCTGATGACGCTGGCCGGCTACCGCCGCGAGGCGCGGCGCGCGGTCGAGGCGCCGGCGACGATCGTCGAGCACACGCTGCAGCTGTGCCAGTCGACCTTCGACCGCGCGATCGCGATCGTCGTCGACGTCGCCGCGGGCCTGCCGGCGGTCGAGGTCGACGCCGGCCAGATCGAGCAGGCGGTGCTCAACCTCCTGCTCAACGCCCGCGACGCGGTGCGCGGCCGGCCCGACGCGATGGTCGCGGTGCGGGTCGGCCCCGGCGTCGACCCCGACGCGCCCGGGCGGGCGATGGTGGCGTTCATCGTCGAGGACAACGGCCCCGGCATCGCGCCGGCCGACGTCGAGCGGGTGTTCGATCCATTCTTCACGACCAAGGAGATCGGCGCCGGCACCGGGCTGGGGCTGTCGACCGCCTACGCGATCGCCCGCGAGCACGGCGGCGGGCTGCGCTACGAGCCGCGGCCCAGCGGCGGCGCGCGCTTCGTGATGACCTTGCCGGTGAGCGCGACGCCGCCGACGCCGGTGTCGATCGCGCCGGTCGTCCCCGCCACCGGCCGGGGCACCGTGCTGGTGGTCGACGACGAGGCCTACCTGCGCGACGCGGTGTGCGCGGTGCTCGCCAACGCCGGCTTCGCGACCGCCGGGGCCGATCGCGGCGAGGCGGCGCTGGCGGCGCTGGCCGAGCGCCCGGCGCAGGTGGTGCTGCTCGACGTCAACATGCCGGGGCGGCCGTGGCGCGAGCTGGTGCTGCAGCTGCGCAGCCGCCACCCGACGGTGAAGATCGTCGTCTTCACCGGGGCGGCGCTGGCGCCCGACGAGGCGCTGGTCGACGGCTGGCTCGCCAAGCCGGCGACGCCTGACGAGATCATCGGCGCGCTGGTCCGCGTGCTGGAGCGGTGAGACGCCCGGCGGCGGTGCCCGCGGCGCCGCGCTCGTGCGACAGTGCGGCATGACCGACGAGCCCGACGACGAGGCCCCCAGCCGCCGCCAGCTGGCCCGCAAGGCGCGGCGCGACGACGGCGATCAGTCGTCGCGGCTGGCGCGGGCGCTGATGGAGATGTCGAACGCGGCGCTGGGGCGGCTCGGGCTCGATGAGGCGCTGCGCGGCGAGGTCGACCGCGCGCGCCGCATCACCGCGCTGGTGGCGCGGCGGCGCGAGGAGCGCCGCCTGGCCGGCGTGATCCGCCGGGCCGACGGCGACGACCTCGAGGCCCGGCTGGCCAAGGTCCGCGCCGGCGGCGACGCCCACAACCGGCCGTTCCACCAGGGCGAGGCGTGGCGGGCCCGCCTGCTCGACGAGGGCGCGCCGGCCCAGGCCGAGTTCGTCGCCGCGCACCCCGGCGTCGATCCGATCCGGCTGGCCAAGATGGTGGCCGACGCGATCAGCGAGCGCGCGACCGAGCGGCCGCGCGGCGCCGGGCGGGCGCTGTTCCGCACGGTGATGGCGGCGTTGACCGCGGTGGCGCCGGAGGCCGAGGCCGACGATGACGCCGGCGACGATGACGCCGACGCCGACGCCACCTGACCGACCGCGCGTGGCATGCTGCCGGCATGCGCAATCGGTGCTCGGTGTTCGTGCTGGCGATGTCGCTCGCGATCGCGGCCTGCGGCGGCAAGGGCAAGGACGACGGGGCCAAGGGCGGCGGCGAGGCCGGGCTGGCGTCGTGCAACTCGCCCAAGTTCAGCGAGTGCAAGCAGTACAACCAGGCCAACCGCGCGCTGGGCGACGACATGCTGAAGAAGCTGTGCGTCAACTTCGAGGGCACCTACGCCACCGTCGGCTGCGCCACCGCCGACCGCGTCGGCGCGTGCAAGAAGGACGAGGGCACCAACGTGTTCTACAAGGGCCACCTGATGCCGCCGGCCGACCTCGAGGCGATGTGCGCGAGCACCGGCGGCGTCTGGCAGAAGCCGTGAGCGGACGGGCGACGCGACGATGAGCAAGCGCACCCGTCCCAAGCCCCGCCCCGAGCCGGTGCTCGGCCCCGAGCACGGCCCCACCTTCGCCGAGGTGGTCGAGCGGATGGCGCTGGTCGACAAGGCCTCGGGCCTGACCCGCGAGCTGATCGCCGACATCAACACCGCCGCCGCCGAGCACGCGCGCGTCACGTTGTCGGTCGTGTCTTGCTACACCTGCGACGCGCCCAAGGCCTGCTGCTCGCTGCTCACCAGCGCGTACCTGTACGAGGTGGTGCCGATCGCCGCGCGGCTGATCCGCGAGGGCCGCGACACGCCCGAGCTGCGCGCGCAGCTCAAGCAGCGCGCCCACGCGATGGAGACCACGCCCAAGAAGGACTACAAGCTGCCGTGCCTGTTCCTCGGCGACGGCGAGCTGTGCACGATCTACGAGGATCGGCCGAGCGTGTGCGGCAGCCACCTGGTGACGTCGCCGGCGTCGCACTGCAGCGATCACGCGACCGTCATGATCACCAAGCTGTCACACCCGTCGCAGACGACCATCCCGCCGCAGGTCGACGAGGTGTTCCGCCAGGAGGCCGGGCTGCGCCCGCTGGGCGAGAGCTACCGCGGCGCGCTGCCGCGCATGGTGCTCCTGTGCCTCGAGGCCTGGCACCGCCGCGACTACGCGACGTTCCTCGCCGAGCGCGTGCTGCCGGCGTCGCACCGCTTCGAGTGGGCGGTCAAGTAGCCGCCGCCGCCCTCCTCAGTCGTCGGCGTCGCCGGGGTCGTGCTGCGCGGGATCGGCGACCGCGGCGTCGGCGGCCAGCGCCGAGGTGACCTGGTCGCGCAGCTTGCGCGGCTTGAGCTTGAAGAGGCCGCGGCTGGCCTTGCGCGCGGCGTCCTTGCCGGCCAGCAGGCGATCGTGGACCGCGCCGAGCAGCGCGGCGGCGTCGTCGGCGCCGCCGCCGTACAGCCGCACGTAGTCCTTGGTCATCAGGTGATCGACGACCGGGCTCAGCTGATCGTCGAGGGTGGCCAGCGCCTCGCGCCACGCGGCGGCGTCGGGCACGGCGTCGAGGATCGCCAGCTGGTAGCCGAGCTCCTTGGTGCGGCGGCGCCAGCGGTGGACCGCGCGATCCGACTGCTTGGCGCGCTTGCGGGCGTTGCGGGCGCGGCGGTAGGTGCGGGCCAGGCCGCGGGCCAGCTTGCGCGGGCGCAGCGTCTCGGGCAGCGCCGCGGTCAGCGCGTCGACGTGGGTCGCGGCCTCGGCCACGGCGCGCTCGAGCTCGGCCACCAGCGCCTCGGGCGCGACCAGATCGGGGGCGGCGCTGGTGTGCAGCGCGGTCGCGGCCACGCCCAGCTCATGCTGCGCCGCCACGCCGTCGACCACCGCGCGCGCGACGTGCTGATCGCGCGCCGGGCCCAGCGCGCGCCGCGCGTCGCCCAGGCCGCGGGCGATGTCGACGCGATCGCGCTTGGGCAGCGCGCGGCCGACCAGATCGACCAGCGCGCGCAGCTTGCGCAGCGACTTGCGGACGGTGTGGATCGCCTCGTGCGGATCGGCGGTGGCGGTGGTCAGCGCGCCGCGGGCCTCGGTCAGGGCGGCGGCGGCGGCGCGCACGACGCGGGCGCGCAGGCTGTCGTCGGTGGCGATCGGCCCGAGGTGCGAGGTGTCGGGATGGGCGTCGGGCGGTGGCGCGGACATGGCAGGACGATACCAAGCCGCGCCCCCATCCGGATCGCGGCGGGGTATCGTCACGACAATGTCACGCGACGAGTTCCCCGAGCCGGCGGCGAGTCCGTACCTGGTGCCGTTCGATCGGCCGTTCGACGCCGGGCGCGCGCCGACCCGGCCGCCCAAGGGCGGCCCCGACAAGCAGGCCAACCAGGAGGCGCTGGCCAAGGCGATCGCCCGGCTGGCGAAGCTGCAGGAGCTGCTGTACGCCGACGATCGCTACTCGCTCCTGTGCGTGTTCCAGGCCATGGACGCCGCGGGCAAGGACGGCACCGTGCGCGCGGTGATGTCGGGCATCAACCCGGCCGGCTGCCAGGTGTTCGCGTTCAAGGCGCCGACCGTCGAGGAGCTCGATCACGACTTCCTGTGGCGCTGCCAGCGCGCGCTGCCCGAGCGCGGCCGCATCGGGGTGTGGAACCGCAGCCACTACGAGGAGGTGCTGGTGGTGCGGGTCAACCCGAAGTTCCTGGCCGGCCAGCGCCTGCCGCACGGCGCCGACGACCTCGACGGGCTGTGGGCGCAGCGCTACGAGTCGATCCGCGACTTCGAGCGCCACGCCGCGCGCAACGGCACGGTGATCGTGAAGTTCTGGTTGAACGTGTCCAAGGACGAGCAGCGCGATCGGCTGATCGAGCGCATCGACGAGCCCGAGTCGAACTGGAAGTTCAACGCCGGCGATCTGGCCGAGCGCGGCAAGTGGGACCAGTACATGGAGGCCTACGGCGCCGCGCTGGGCGCGACCTCGCGGCCGTGGGCGCCGTGGTACGCGGTGCCGGCCGACTCCAAGTCGTTCATGCGGCGCGCGATCGCCGAGATCCTGGTCGACACCCTCGAGCGGCTGCCGATGGCGTGGCCCGAGGTGAGCGCGGCCAAGCGCGCCGAGATGCAGGCGCTGCGCGCGCAGCTCGCCGCCGAGTAGCGATCTCGGAGCCTGGCGCTCTTTCGGTCGAGCACCGACTCATTCTCGGACGAGCAACGGTCCGCGCGCCGGGCGTCTCGCGTCGCGGGGGGAGGCTCGATCCCGGCTTTGCCGGGATCGAGGGGGGCTCGCGCACCGACCCACGCGCCGGGCGTCTCGCGTCCTGGTGGGAGGCTCGGCGGGGACCTGGCCCCGCCGAGGGAGGTGCGGCGACGCACCTCCTGCAACTCAGTGGCTGCCGGTCGCGGGGCCCGGGCGCTTGCCGGCCTCGCCGCTCTTGAGCAGCGCGATGCGCAGCGCGATCGGCGCGGTCAGCTCGTTGGTCGCGACCACGCCGATGACCAGCGCGAACGCGGCGTCGCCGAAGGCCGGGAACGCGCGCCGCACGAGCTCGGCCAGCGCGAGCGCCAGGCCGGCCTGCGGCACCAGGCCGATCCAGGCCAGCCGCCGCACCAGCGGATCGACGTCGGCGCCGCGGGTGCCGATCCGGCTGCCGGCGTAGAACGACGACGCGCGCACGACGACGATCACCAGCACCGGCACCACCAGCGCCGACAGCGCCACCAGATCGAGCTTCGCGCCGGCCAGCGCGAAGAACACCAGGTACACCGGCAAGGACGCCGCCTCGAAGCCGTCGAGCAGCTTGTGGGTGTCGGCCTTCGACACGTTCTCCAGCCACAGCCCGGCGGTCAGCGCGATCACCAGCGAGTCGAGGTGCACTGCGTTGCCGACCTCGGCCAGCACGAAGCACAGCATGATCGCGAACAGGCCGACGCCCTGGCCGACGTGCAGGATGAACCGGCCGAGGATGACGCCGACGAAGACGCCGACGCCCATCGACCCGAACACCTCCCACGCGATGCCGCTGATCGCGGCCTTGACGTCGACGTTGCCGCCGATGATCGCGGTGGCGAGCGACGACGCGACGCCGAAGGTGATGATGACGGCGAGGTCGGCGACGATCACCAGCGCCAGGATGGTCTTGGTCAGGACGCCGTCCGCGCGGGTCTCGCCGATCATCGCCATCACCACCGCCGGCGACTGCGCCGACAGCGCGACCCCCATCGTCAGCGCGACCGCGGCGGCGTGGCCGAGCGGCATCGCCGCCAGGAACGGCACCAGCGGGCGCACCGCCAGCAGCGTCGCGGTCAGCACCAGCATCGTGCCGAACACCGCGTACACCGAGATCCGGCGCACCGTGCCGAGCAGCGGCCGGATCTTGCGCAGGTTGAGCTCGGCGCCGGCGTTGAGCGCGAGGATCGCGGTGGTGATGCCGCTGACCAGCTTGAGCTCGCCGGTCATGTGCTTATCGACCAGCGCCAGCACGTAGGGCCCGACGATGATCCCCGACGCGATGTAGCCGGTGAGCTTGGGCAGGCCGATCCGGCTGACCAGCTTGCCGGTGAAGTACGCGGTGAGCAGCAGGAAGCCGAACGCCAGCTCGGTGCCGCCGGCGTGCAGCGCCTCGGGCGCGAAGCTGCGCGCCGCCTCCATCAGGCCGGCCAGCGCCAGCAACACCAGCAGCGGGATCACGTCGGCCCCCGCTCGTCGTCGAGCTCGTCGCGGTAGGTCGGCCCGGTGGCCGCGGCGTCGTCGTCGAGCTCGTCGATCGTGGGCGCGGCGGCGTCGACCGGGCCGGGGGCGCCGGTGGCGGTGGCGGGCCGCGCGGTGGGCGGCGAGGTGAGCTGGACCGCGACCTCGGTCATGATCGCGCCGCCGATCACCACCGTGACCAGCCACGCGCTGGGGATGCCGCCGGCCGAGCCCTGCAGCGACACCACCAGCGCGATCGCCAGCGGCGACAGCGGCGACACCAGCACCCGGTTGTCGGCGTAGCCGCGCGGCAGCAGCGCGCCGACGGTCGACCGCGCCGCCAGCACGCCGAGCGACTTGCCGATCACCCGGGCCACGACGAACGCCGGCACGATCACCCACGGCTTGGACGCGGTCACGTCCCAGGTCGCGCCGGCGACGACCAGGAACAGCAGGTGGATCGGGCGCTCGAGGTGGTTGAGGATGCGGAAGATCGCGTCGCGCTGATCGCACGGGAAGTTCACGACCAGCGCGCCGGCGATGAAGCAGATGACGATCGGCGACAGGTACAGGTAGCCGGCCAGCCCCGCGCCCAGCGAGACCGAGCCCAGCACCACCGCGAGGAACTCGCCCTCGCTCTGCGGCACCCGCACCATCGCGAAGATCAGCACGCCGACCGCGACGCCCAGGCCGATCGCGACGAACAGCCAGCCGGTGCCGGGCAGCGCCCAGCCGGCGGCCCCGGCCGGGCGGAAGTACGCGGCGACGAACAACAGGCCGATCACCCCGACGATCTCGTCGAGCTGCGACAGCAGGTGGTCGACGCTCTTGCCCTCGCGCCAGGCGCCCGAGGCGAAGCCGCGGAACCGGCGCGGCGCGGTCATCGCGCCGGCGGCGCCGATCACGATCGCGTCGCGCCAGAACTCGGGCTGGCGCCAGTCGGCCAGCCCCAGCGCCAGCGCCAGGCCGGCGGTGGTCGCGGCGACCGCCGCGAACGGGCCCAGCGCCTCGACCACCACCAGGTAGCCGGTGCCGCGCGGCACGCGATCGAGCAGGCGCACGTCGAGCTGCGCGCCGATGATGAAGCCGAGCCAGCCCAGCCCGAAATGCAGGATCGGCTCCATGCGATCGAGGACGTCGCCGGTGAGGATGCCGATCGCCGGCTGGCGGATGATCACGCCGA
>Ga0073899_10006421_pt1 | contig 10157 bp, 12 predicted proteins | sample KloWWTmetaKNB5Ph_FD_88975 | JGI IMG/M metagenome (GOLD analysis project Ga0073899, IMG submission 88975) | Active sludge microbial communities from Klosterneuburg, Austria, studying microevolution and ecology of nitrifiers - Klosterneuburg... | ecosystem: Engineered > WWTP > Aerobic digester >...
AACAGCGGGTCTTCCTGCTGCCCCGGCGGAGTGTAGTCTGACCGCAGGCCCGCACCGCCCAAAGCCCATGTCGCCCCGTGATCCCGGGTGATCCAGACGCCGCCGGTGGAAACCGCCACCGTCACATGGGCGCTGTCTCGCGGATCAACCAGAATCGAGTGAATGCCGGGGTGATCATAGCCGCCGCCCATCCAGCGGGCGCGCTCTGGCCTGTCCCACAGCCCGGCGCAGATCTGCCAGCTTGCGCCGCGGTCGTCTGACCGGAACAGCCCCCCGGAATCGTCCCCGCCCACAGCACCCCCGGCTGATCCGCGCCGCCCGGCACGATAGACCAGATCAGCTCCAGCGCGGGCGCGTCCGGCGCATCGGACAGCGGAAAGGCGGGCGCGGGCAGCTCCACCCAGGACGCGCCGCGATCCTCCGACCGATGCAGCTTGCAGCCGAAATGGCCATGGCTCAGTGCCACAAACAGCGCACCATCGCGCGGATCATCCAGCACAAACGTCACCGGAGCCGCCAGAAACGCCGGCTTGCCGACCTGCGCCCAAGTGCGGCCCTGATCAGTGTGGCTCTGATCAGCCGCCCCCTGATCATAACGAAACAGCCCCTTGCGGGTGCCGACCCATAGCGTTGCCATCCTGCCCCCTCCCTCTAACCGCCTGATAACGCTTGCAGCACATAGATCTCGGCCCCCGCCGCAACCGGGTCCGACAGCCGCAAGCGATCTGCAATCAACTCGCCGTCCAGATAGATATTCACATGTTTGCGCAGGCGGCCCTGTTCATCCAGCACATAGCCGCGCAGCAGCGGATCATCGGCAAAGGCTGCCGCCAGCACCTCGGCCAGCGTGGGACCCATAGCCTCGATCATCGGGGCAGGGCGGTGGCGCACCAGATGCGAGGTGAAGCGGATCGTCGCCATGCCAGCCTCAAGACGGTTGATAACTTAGCTTGCTGGCTTACTATGCAGCTGTAAAGGAGATTCCGATGCCGACGCTGCCCTATATCCATTTTCAGGGCCAATGCGCGCAGGCGCTGGCCTTCTATGCGCAGGTGTTTGGCGGCACGGTGCAAACCATGCCTTACGCCGCCAGCCCCGAGGCCCTCGCCGCGTGGCGCGACAGCCCGCGGATCATGCACGGGCAGGTGACGATCTATGACGGCACACTGATGGCGTCAGACTATCCACCCGGCGTTGCGGGCGATGCGCAGGCCGGGTTCTCGGTGATGCAATCCGCCCCTGACGTCACCGAGGCACGCCGGGTATTTGACGCGCTGGCCGAGGCGGGCAGCATCATCGACGGTTTCAAATCCACCTTCTTCTCTCCCGGCTTTGGCATGGTCAAAGACCGTTTCGGCACCCACTGGATCATTTCCGCCCAGCCGCAATCCTGATCGGTGTGGCCATCACCCGGTAGCCGCCGCGCATGATCGGGCATTGATTTTCTGCCGCGTCCCGTGCAAACCCGTGCTGGACTTGCAGGGATGGGCCGGAACATGACCAGAATCGACGATACCTTCGCGCGGCTGAAATCGCAGAACAAAAAGGCCTTCGTCGCCTATATCATGGCGGGTGATCCCGATGTCGAACGCTCGCTGGCGGTAATGCAGGGTCTGCCCGCCGCAGGGGTCGATATCATCGAACTGGGTCTGCCGTTCACCGATCCGATGGCCGATGGCCCCACCATCCAGCTTGCCGGCCAACGCGCGCTGGAGGCCGGCATGACGCTGGACAAAACCCTTGCAATGGTGCGCGCCTTCCGCGCCAACGATACGACCACCCCGATCGTGCTGATGGGCTATTACAACCCGATCTATTCGCGCACGGTAGAGAAATTCCTGCCGCAGGCGACCGAGGCCGGGATTGATGGGCTGATCATCGTCGATCTGCCGCCCGAGGAAGACGCCGAGCTTTGCATCCCGGCGCAAAAGGCCGGGATGAACTTCATCCGCCTCGCCACCCCCACCACCGACGCCAAGCGCCTGCCGAAGGTGCTGACCAACACCTCTGGCTTCGTCTATTACGTCTCGGTCACCGGCATCACCGGCGCTGCCGCCGCCCAGGCCTCCGAGGTTGGCCCCGAAGTCGCCCGCATCAAACGCTCCACCGACCTGCCAGTGATCGTCGGCTTCGGCATCAATACGCCCGAGGCCGCAAAAGCCATCGCCTCCGTCGCCGATGGCTGCGTGGTCGGCTCGGCCATCGTCAAGGAAATCAGCACCGGCAAGCCCGTGGCCGAAGTGCTGGATTTCGTAGCCAGGCTCGCCGCCGGAGCGCATTCTGCCTGATCCGGCTTTGCCAACGCCTCACCTCGCGCCGGAAGCCGCTGCCGGCGCGGCGGCTCTCGCCGACGAAGCCGTCTTTTCGCATCAGCAGCCCCATCCTGTGCTGCGTCAACTGTGCGTGACAGTCAGAAATACGACCAACCTGCGTTATCGGCGGCCTTGCTCTGCTCTGACTGCTTGAGATCCATCTGAAACGGTCGTCCTTTCTGCTCAACTACCGCCGGGGCGAGATGCGCGCGGACGATCTTCCGGTGGAGGATTGTCAGCATCGAACGCCCGAACGCCTTCAAAACCGGCCTTGCCACAAATCCCGAAAATTGGTAACCATCCATGACCAATTTCAGAAAAAGGCCCGCCAGTATGCCCTTCTCCGCCCCGGTGATCACCTGTATCGACGATCTCAAGCAGCTTTACCAAAAGCGCACGCCGAAAATGTTCTACGATTACGCCGAGTCGGGCAGCTACACCGAACAGACCTTCCGCGAGAATACCACCGATTTCACCAAGATCCGCCTGCGCCAGCGTGTCGCCCGCGATCTGACCGGGCGCAGCACCGAAGTCAGCATGATGGGCACCCCGGTTGCAATGCCGGTGGCGCTGGCCCCGGTGGGGTCAACCGGCATGCAGCATCCGGATGGCGAGATCAAGGCCGCCCGCGCTGCCGCCGCGTTCGGAGTGCCGTTCACCCTGTCGACCATGTCGGTCTGTTCGATCGAAGACATTGTTGAACATTCCCCCACGCCGTTCTGGTTTCAGCTTTACGTGATGAAGGATGAAGATTTCGTTGACTCCATCATCGAACGCGCCCGCCGTGCCAAATGCTCGGCGCTGGTGCTGACGCTGGATCTGCAAGTTCTCGGCCAGCGCCACAAGGATCTGAAGAACGGTCTGTCGACGCCGCCGAAACTGACGCTGCCGAACCTGATCAACATCGCCTCCAAACCGGCCTGGGCGCTGGGCATGCTTGGCACACCGCGCCGTACCTTCCGCAATATCGTCGGTCAGGTGAAGGGTGTCACCGATCTGGCTGATCTGACCAAATGGACCAACGAACAATTCGACCCGCTGCTGGATTGGAACAAGGTAAAGCGCATCCGCGACCAATGGGGCGGCAAGCTGATCCTCAAAGGCATCCTCGATGCTGACGATGCCCGCATGGCCGCCGATGTCGGTGCCGATGCGATGATCGTCTCCAACCACGGCGGGCGGCCACTCGATGGCGCGCTGTCTTCGATCCGGGTGCTGCCCTCGATCGTCCGTGCCGTCGGTGATCAGACCGAGATCTACCTTGATAGCGGCATCCGCTCGGGGCAAGACGTGCTGAAGGCGCTGGCGCTGGGCGCAAAATCCACCTTCATCGGCCGCAGCTATATCTATGGTCTGGGTGCCATGGGTCAGGCGGGCGTGACCAAGGCACTTGAAGTGATCCACAAGGAACTCGACATCTCGATGGCGCTGTGCGGTGTGCAAAAAGCCAGCCAGATCAGCCGCGAGCATGTGCTGGTGCCGGCCGATTTAGAAGGCAACTGGGCGTAATTCGCGCAAATTTGCCTAAAATTGCCATCCTCTCTGCCCAAATATCCTCGGGGGGCCGCCTTGGCCCTGCGCCAAGGCGGCGGGGGGGAACCCCCCTCTGTCGCCCATCGCCAAGCCTGTCGTCAAACCCTGGGCTAACCTCGCCGCAGCAACACCCGTGCCAGCAGCGGGATGCCTGCCAGCATTACGGCGGCGCAGACGAAGGCGAAACGCAGCCCGAACTGACCGGCGATAAAGCCGATCAGCGGCGGGCCAAAGAAATAGCCGAAATAGCCCAGCAAGGTCGCCCGCGCCACCGCCCGCGCCCGCGCCTGTGGGTTGGCAAGCCGTCCGACCAGCGAAAATACCGTCGGCGCGATCACCGAAGACCCGATGCCCATCACGATGAAGCCGGCATAGGCCATGCCGGGGCTGGTGGCCAAAGCCGCCGCCAGCGCGCCGGTGGCTGAAACTGCCGCGCCCCCTGACAGCAGCCAAACCGCCGCGATCCGTCCGGCCAGGCCTTGTCCGAACAGCCGCGCCACCCCCATGGTGATCGACATCAGCGCCGGCCCCATCGCACCATCCGCCGGGCTGCCGCCAAGGCTTTTCTCGATATGCAGCGCGGACCAGTTTTCCGCAGCATTCTCGGTCAGAAACGCGATCAACACCATCGCGCCACCGATCACCGGCACCAGCCCCAGATGCGCCGCGCCCTTGCCTTTGGGGCGCGCCAGCCCGTCGATCCGGCCATCCTTTTCCAGCGTCGCCAGCGACACCAGCGCCGCCAGCAGCGCCATGCTGCCCAGCACCCAGGCCGGCGACCAGCCCGCGCTGCGCAGCGCCCCGGTGGCAATCGCACCGCCCGCATAGCCGAAGGAATAGGCGGCGTGGCACAGGTTCATCAGATGCACCCCCCGCGCGTTTTCCAGCGCAGCGACACGCGCGTTCATCAGCACATCGGTCAGCCCGGTGCCGGCCCCGCAGGCCATCATCGCCAGCGGAAACAGCCACAGACTGGCAGTCTGCCCCGGCAGCGCAAAGCCCACACACATCAACGCGCATGCCGCAGGCAAGGCCCAGCGGCCAAACGCCACCCCCGCCATCGGCGCCAGCAGCATCGCGATCACCGCCGCAATCGGCGTCATGAACATCAACGCCCCCAACCGCGATTCATCAATATCCAGCATCGTCTTGATATCGGGCAGGTCGGCGGCAAAACTGCCCCAGAGCACACCCATAGCGGCAAAGGCCGCCACGGCGGGCCGGGCAATACGCAAAGTGGCGACAAACGACATTTCAGGCTCCTGCAAACCTGACAGACCTATCGGTGCGCCCGCCCGCAAGCTATCCCAGCCCCGACATGCCCGATCCAGCCGCGACGCTGCAATTGCGCTTTCCTTCCCGCCGATTCCCTGCTATCGGCCCGCAGTCGCGCCATGCACCCTTGAACGTTGGCGGATATATTTATGGAGAAACACTATGGCACGCGAGATCCAAGATCTTCACGCCGAAGCTCGTACGGGGACAGGCAAGGGGGCCGCTCGTCAATCACGTCGTGATGGCTTCGTTCCCGGTATCGTCTATGGCGATAACACTGCCCCACTGGCCATCAAGATCCCTTACAACGCTCTGCTGAAGCGCCTGAAAGCCGGCCGCTTCCTGTCGTCGCTGTTCAATCTCAAGGTTGAAGGCCAGCCCGACGTGCATGTGATCTGCCGCGCTGTGCAGCGCGATGTGGTCAAAGACCTGCCGACCCACGTCGATCTGATGCGTCTGCACGACGAAACCCGCATCAACCTGTTCATCCACGTCGACTTCATCAACCATGAAGCTTCGCCGGGGCTCAAGCGTGGCGGCACCCTGACCGTGGTGCGCAACGACGTTGAACTGAACGTGCTGGCCAGCGATATCCCGGATCATATCACCGTTGATCTGACCGGCAAGAAAATCGGCGATGTGATCCACATCAACGACGTGGTTCTGCCGGAAGGCACCAGACCGACGATCGAACGCAACTTCGTGATCGCCAACGTGGCGGCTCCGGCCGGTTACGTCGAAACCGCTGAATAATATTTTCAAATCAAGCGTTCGTCAGGCGCGACAGGGCAACCTGTCGCGCCTTTTACGCGGCAAGACCCTAGGCTGCCACAGCGGCCAAAGCCTCGGCCTGCGCCAGAAAATCCCGGTAGCGCGGATCGTCCTCGGCCTGGCCTCCGGCTTTTTCCACAATCGCCCGCACATGATCGGCGCAGCACAACGCGTGTAGCCGCGCCACATCCGGCAGCGCCATGGCTTCGGCAAACTTCACCGCAAAACCGTCGACATAGCGGAAGGCCGAGGCATCCGGCTCTGCCCCGGCATTGGCGGCGTCGTAATAGCTTTGCCGATAGCGGTTGCCCAAGGCCACCGGCGACAGCGTGCCGCGTTTCAGGCTGAAACTTTCGTCCGACCGCAGCATGTAATGGTTGATCTGCGCCACCTCATGGGTGACGTAGTTTTCCGACAGCCCGTTCAGAAACGTCTCGCGCGGGGACCAGCGCGGCAGTTTGTGACCGGCGCTGTTCACCCAGATCATCCCCGGATCGCCCCAGCTTTGGCCCGTGCGATCAAAGGTAAACCGGCGCGGGCTGTGTTCGCCGATGCCGCCAAAATACTTCGGTAGCCGGTAGATCGACTTGATGAAGCGCGACAGCGGATGCTTGCGCGGACAGGCATAGACAAACTGCTGATGCACCGGGCTGTCTTCAAACGTCGTCCGGCCTGCGCTGCCGAACACCTTCCAGTTGATCGACATGCCCAGAAACGGCGGCGGATTGGCGGAAAGGTCGATCAGATCGCCGATCAGCCCCTTGCCGCGGTGGATCACCAGAAACTCGTCGACATCGCAAACCATCAGCCAATTGGCGCGGCGTACGGATTTCTCTGCCAAGGCGGCTTTCAGCTTGGTGCGGGTGATCGGCTTGCCCGGCGGAATGTCGCAGCGGATATGCTGCACCCAGCCCGCCGCCTGCAGCGCATCCAGCAAGGCAGGTGATCGGTCGGTGCAATTGTTGGTGACGATGACCACATCGGTAAAGCCCAGCATGCGATACCAGGCCACCCATTCAACGATGAATGGCCCCTCGTTGCGCATTGATGCCAGCACGGTGATCCGCACGCTGCCCCAAACCTGTCTTGTCAGCCGCTATGCCTGCGGTTTTGGCGCAGGCTGGCCTTTGGCCCGGCCGAAGTCAAGCGGCGGCCAGTGGTGCGTGTGAACGGGCTGTCCCGCTCGCGCCAAGCGGGTTTCGCGGACAATCCCAGTATTGTGCGATCGAGTCCGACAAAGCCCGTGATGGAGGCAGAGAAGAAATGGTGCTGCATTGGCGACGCCCCGACTGTCGCCGACCGTCCTTGCATCCGGCCCCTGCTGCGGGCATGTAGGGCCAAGGTCCAGACGGCGCAGCAGATGGGGCAGGGCGGGCAGATGAAACTCTTTGCAGGCTTGGGCAATCCTGGCGCGAAATATGCTGGCAACCGTCACAATATCGGCTTCATGGCGCTGGACCGCATCGCCGCTGATCACGGCTTTTCGCCTTGGAAGCGGGCGTTTCAGGGCATGGCCTGCGAGGGGCGACTGGGCGGCGAAAAAGTGGTGTTGCTGAAGCCGGAAACCTTCATGAACCTGTCGGGGCAATCCGTCCGCGCCGCGATGGATTTTTACAAGCTCGACCTTGCCGACCTGACCGTGTTTCACGATGAACTCGACCTCGCCCCTGGCAAATGCCGCGTGAAGCAGGGCGGTGGTCATGCTGGCCACAACGGGCTGCGCTCGATCCACGGCCATCTGGGCGATGCCTATCAACGGGTGCGGCTGGGCATCGGCCATCCCGGCCACAAGGATGCGGTGGCAGGCTATGTGCTGCATGATTTTGGCAAGGCCGATCAGGATTGGCTGGACGATCTGTTGCGCGGCATTTCCGACGGTGCCGCCAGCCTTGCCGATGGCGAGGCGGCTAAATTCATGAACGCGGTCACCTTGCGCACCGCCCCGCCGCGATCTTCCGCTGCGGAAAAGCCTGCCAAACCCGAACCCGCCAAACCCGAACCCGCCAAGCCTGAAGCTGACCCAGCCCCGGTGCCGGCAGCCGATGCAAGCCCGCTGGCGAGGCTGAAAGACTTCTTCCGCTGACCGCGGTTGTCGCCTGCCGCATTCAGGTTTGATCCTGCCTTTCCACCATGTTACCCGCGTTTCGGAATGATTCTGCAGGGGCGCGCAGGTGTATAGGCTGGAAGAGGAAACGGAAGCCGACTGGTGGGAGGTGGAGGCGCTTTATGACCTCTGCTTTGCCCCCGGCCGCACCGCCCTGTCCTCCTACCGGCTGCGCGACGGTGTGCCGACCGTTGCTGCGCTGTGTCTGATCCTGCGCGATGATGACGGCACCCTGGCAGCCGCGATCCGCTATTGGCCGGCGGAGGTCGGCGGCGAAGATGTGCTGCTGCTTGGGCCTGTGGCTGTCCACCCGACCCGGCAGGGCGAAGGCCTCGGCGGGCTGTTGATCAACGAAAGCCTGGCCGAAGCCCGCCGTCTGGGCTGGGAACGTGTGCTGCTGGTGGGCGATGCGCCCTATTACAGCCGCTTCGGCTTCAAGAAGTTGCATGGCGTCGAGATGCCCCCCCCCACCAACCCCGACCGCATTCTGGGGCTGGAGCTGAAAAAGGGCGCATGGGACAAGGTGCAGGGCGCGGTGACGAAGGCTACCGGCGCGCTAGGGATTGCGCTGCAGCTCTGATGCCCCCACATTGGCGGCATGACCCAGCTTCCCGCCCTGTGCTCCCGCATTGATGATCGTGAAATCGCCGAACTTGCCCGCGCCTACAAACGCGCGAACGGGCCGGTGATGACTTTGGTCAACCGCTTGGGCGGCGGGTTGGAGAAACAGATGGCGCTGATCCCGGCCCCGTTGCGGGCGCAGATTGATCGGGCGGTGGTGTCGGCGCTGACGGCGGCGCATGGGCTGGCCGGTCTGGCCGAGGAAGGCCCGCAGATGGGGCGCTCTGCCTCGACCTGGGCCGCGATGGCCACAGGCGCGGCAGGCGGCGCAGGCGGCGTGCTGACCTCGATTGCCGAACTGCCGGTCACCATCACCGTTTTTCTGCACGCCATCCGCGCCGAGGCGATCCGTGCGGGCTATGACCCGTCCGAACCCGGTATCCGCGCCGCCTGTCTGGAGGTGTTCGCCGCCGGTAGCCCGCTGCAGGGCGATGACGGGGTGAACAGCGCCTTCCTGTCGGCACGGATGACTTTGTCTGGCCCGGCGATCCAGAAGGTCATTGCCACCGTCGCCCCGCGCCTTGCCGCCAGCATGGGGCAAAAGCTGGCAGCGCAGGCGGTGCCGGTGCTGGGCGCGTTGTCAGGGGCGGCGCTGAACGCGGCGTTTCTCAGCTATTACCGCGAAATCGCCCGCATCCGCTTTGCACTGATGCGGATGGCCGAAGCCAGCGGTGGCGAGGCGGTGGTGGCTGCTTTCGCCAAAGCCACGGAACCGCCTAAAATCAGCAAAGCCTGACGCCCAGACAGAAAGGAGGCTCGGCATGGACCTATTCACCGGCGGTTGTCTCTGCGGCAATGTCCGGCTGGAGGCGCGCGGCCAGCCCTGCCGCGTCGGCCTGTGTCATTGCCTGGATTGCCGCAAACACCACGGCGCGCTGTTTCACGCCAGCGCCGTCTTCGCGCAAGACGCGGTGACCATCAGCGGCGAGACTCGCGACTTTGGCGGCCGGTTCTTTTGCCCACGCTGCGGATCATCCGTGTTTGCCCGCAGCGGCGATGAGGTTGAAGTCTATCTGGGCTCACTGGACGCCCCCAGCCAGTTCACCCCCACCTACGAGCTCTGGACCATCCGCCGCGAGGCGTGGCTGCCGAAATTTCCGCTGAAAGGCTATGACCGGGATCAGGATGACACGGGCCGCAGCGAGGGCTGATGCCTATTCCCCCTGCGTCGCCAGCCAATCCATCAGCGCCGGGCGCACAGTTTCCGCGCCTTCGCTGCGGGCCTTGTCGATCACCTTCCGCGCCTCGGCCAGATCCACCCGCCGCAGCAAAGCCTTCACCGGGCCAATCGACGCCGGGCGCATCGACAGGTTCCGCAACCCGATCGCAGCGAAAGCCACGGCTTCGACGGGCCGCCCGGCATCCTCGCCGCAGAACGACAGTTTGGTGCCGGCCGCCGCGCAGCGCGCCACCACGAACTGCAAGAACGTCAGGAACGAGGCGTTCAACGTATCATAACGTTTGCGCACCCGTTCATTTTCACGATCCGCCGCAAAGAAAAACTGTTTCAGATCATTGCCGCCGATCGAGATGAAATCCGC
>Ga0073899_10006423_pt1 | contig 10156 bp, 10 predicted proteins | sample KloWWTmetaKNB5Ph_FD_88975 | JGI IMG/M metagenome (GOLD analysis project Ga0073899, IMG submission 88975) | Active sludge microbial communities from Klosterneuburg, Austria, studying microevolution and ecology of nitrifiers - Klosterneuburg... | ecosystem: Engineered > WWTP > Aerobic digester >...
CCTCCACCCCCTCCACCCACTCCAACTCCTCCACCGCTCGCACCGGGTGGCCGAAGCGCAGCCCCCGGTCCGGCACGGTGATCACCGCCTCGCGCCCCAGCAACTGGCGCAGGGCGGCCACCTGCACGTTCAGGTTGTTGTCGCCGACCACGGTGTCGCCCCAAACCGCCTGCATCAGCTCATCGCGCGGCACCACGCGCCCGGCATGGGCCACCAGGTGCAGCAGCAGGTCGTAGGCGCGCGAACCCAGCGCCAGGGGCACACCGCCCCGACGGAGCTGGCGCAGCGACGGCCGCAGCGTGACATCGAGAAACTGAAACGCTGGTGCACCCATCGACAGAGGTTTCCGCATCGCCCGAACTTCGGCCCCCAACGCTGCCGCTTCAAGAGGAATGTCGCAAGTCAGGGCTTATACGCCTGGAAATCCGGGGGCCGCGGCTGCATCCACAACCTCGCCCGCACCTCACCAGCACCTCACCCGAATGCCTTCTGACGCGATACTGTTGCGGAGGGTCCCGTCGGGCCCTGACACCTGCCGCCCCTTCCGCCGGAGCCCATCCACATGACGCTGCGCCTGATCATCGACCGTTGTGACCTGCGCGCCCTGCGCTGGGACGAATCGCCCCCGCGCGTCTTGGCGGACGGCGAGGTGCGCTTTCGGATCGAACGCTTCGCGCTGACCGCCAACAACATCACCTATGGCGCATTCGGCGACGCGATGCGCTACTGGGACTTCTTTCCGACCGGCGACGCCGCCACCGGGTGCCTGCCGGTGTGGGGTTTCGGCAGCGCGATCGAGTCCCGCCACGACGCCGTGAAGCCGGGCGAACGCTTCTACGGCTACTGGCCGATCGCTGACGAGCTGACCGTGCAGCCCGCACGCGCCAACGCCGCGGGATTCCTCGACGGCAGCGAGCACCGCCGTGCGCTGCACACCGTCTACAACCACTACGCCCGCTGCAGTGCCGACCCCGGCTACCGAGCCGGGCACGAGGCCGAGCAGGCGCTGCTGCGCCCGCTGTTCACCACCTCGTTCCTGCTTGACGACTTCCTCGCCGAAAACGCCGGTTTCGGCGCGCAGCAGGTGCTGTTGTCCAGCGCGTCCAGCAAGACCGCCTACGGCACCGCCTTCTGCCTGGCGCAGCGACGCGGTCAGCCCGGTGCGCTGCGCAGCGTCGGACTCACCTCCGCCGGCAACCTGCCCTTCACCCGCTCGCTCGGGTGCTACGACGAGGTGCTGTCCTATGACGATCTGACGCGGCTGGACAGCGCCACGCCGGCCGTCTACGTCGACTTCAGCGGCAGCGCCGGTCTGCGCCGCAGCATCCATGAGGCCTTCGATGCACAGCTGATGCACAGCTGCTCGGTGGGCGGCACGCACTGGGACGAACTGGCTGCCAAGGGAAGCAGCCGCGACCTGCCCGGCCCGCGGCCGACCCTCTTCTTCGCGCCGGCACAGGCCAGCAGGCGCATCGAACAGTGGGGGGTGGCGGGCCTGCAGCAGCGCCTGGCTGCCGCCTGGCTGGCCTTCATGCAGCCGGTGACCGGCGCAGAACCGCCGTGGTTGAAGGTGGTTTCGGGCCAGGGCCCGCAGGCGGTCGAGGCGGCCTACCGAGCGCTGCTCGACGGCCACGCCGACCCTCAGAACGGCCACGTCCTCTCGCTGGTCGCCTGAGCCACAGCCTCAGCCAGCGGCAGCGGCCGCCAGCAGGCGCGGCAGGTTGGCCGCCGCGGCCTGGGACTGCGTCTTCAGGCGCGCCAGGAGGGCCTGCTTCTCGGCATCGGCCTTGTCCACGCCACTGGTGAGGCGGCCGAAGGCATCGAGCCGGCATTGGCGGATCCACTGGCGCAGCGCAGCGTCCTGACCCCACTGGAGCTGGTTGCCCATGTTGACCGCCACCGTGCGGGCGTAGTCGGCCGGGGTGCGCGGGAAAGGCACCGGCTTGCACAGCCGGTTCTTGTGCGCCTCGTCGTCGCAGTGCGCTTCGACATGGGCCGTGAGCGCAGCACTGAAAGCCACCAGCGGTGCACGCAGCAACTGCACCACGATCCGGCTGCCCTGGAACACCGGAGCCGCCTCCTTGAATTGAACGGCCGACGCGGTGCAGTCGACGAACAGCGCCCCGGGCGCGATCGCCACCTCGCCTTGTTCCAGCTGCATCCCGCCGGCATCGATCGCCTTGACGCGGCCCAGCCGCACGACGTTGCGGATGCGGCGCAGCTCGTCCACCTCAGCCTGCGACAGCGTCGCCAGGTGGAACATGGTCGGCATGCGCCCGCGGTCGATGCGCAGCAGCGATCCACAGGCTTCGAGCCGCAGATACAGGTCGTCGATGGAGCGGGCCTCGGCGAAGGCCTGCATCTGGTCGGCCTGACCGCCGATGGCTTCCTGGAAGAACTCCGGCCCGTTCTGCGTGGTCAGGCGGTTGACGACCCATGAATCACGCGGCATGACCCAGGTGATCGCGTCGGCCGGGGTGCCGGACTGCAGCAGCCAGATGCAGGTGTCCATCGCCGTCTTGCCGGCCCCCAGTACGACAAAGCGCCGCGGCAACGGCCTGCCTTGCGCCAGCTCCCACAGCCCCCGGCAGCGCATTCGGGGCCACAACAGACACGCCCTCGCCCACCACAAAGGCCGGCTTCTGCGTGGACGGCACGGCGGGGCTGAAGTAGGTGGCATCGACGACCTTGCGGCGCACCGTAACCTGTGTGCGCGCTCCCGACAGCAGCGATTCGAACAGGCTGCAACCGTCGACTTCACCCAGGTAGTTGCTCAGCGGGTGGTAGCTCACCCGGCCGCTTGCCAGCAGCCGTCCCCCTCAAGCCTTCACTTCCACCACCGTCTCAAACCCGCCAAAAATCATCCGCTTGCCGTCAAACGGCATGGGCGGGTTGCCGGGGGTGGACGGGTCCATGCGCGGGTCTTCCATCATCTTCTTCATGCCGGCATCGCGGGTGGCCTTGTCCGGCCATTCGACCCAGGAGAAGGCCACCGTCTCCTCGGCCGTGGCCTGGACGGCGCGGCGGAAATCGGTGAGCTTGCCGTCGGGCACGTCATCGCCCCAGCTCTCGATGACACGCAGGGCGCCCAGTTCGATGAACAGCGCGTCGAAGTGGCTCGCATGGTCAATGAACTGCTGCTTGTTGGCGGTGGGGACCGCGATCACGAAACCATCGATGTAGCTCATGTCTTCACTCCGTTGGGGTCGATGGGTGGACGCCTTCCGTCTGAGGGCGCCTCGCAACCCATCGACGAGCGACAGTAGAGCGGATCGGCATGGCCACGGCGGCAGCAGGGCAAGCACGCTCGCCCCGTTGACGATGCCGGCGCAGCGCTGCGGCATGATTCACCCCATGTCGCAGGCCCCTTCCCCCTCCGCCCAGTTCTGGCGCGACCCTGACTGGCCGGTGGTGGTGGAGACGCGGCGGGCCAGCGGGAGCCGGGCCTGCTACCGACCGCACAGCCACCCCTCGGTATCGATCGGCGTGGTCGATCGGGGCCTCAGCCTCTTCAGCCGACCGGGTGCTGCGGTTCACCCGCTGAATGCCGGCTCGCTGGTGGTGGTGCCGGCGGGCGTGGTGCACGCCTGCAACCCGGCGCCGGGCGAGGCCTGGAGCTACCAGATGCTGCACCTGGACGCACTCTGGTGGGACCGCCTGCGTGCGGAGTGCGGCCTCGCCCCGGGCGGGGAGGATCTGCTCGTCCACGGCGAAGCCCCCCTCCTGCACCGGGCCTTCGACGCACTCAACACGCAGCTCTTCGCGCCGGATGTGGCGCTGGCGGACAAGGAGGCAGCGCTGATCGATTTCCTGGTCGGTGTGCTCTGGCCGGCGCAGGGCGCCACACGCTTTGACGCCCCGACCGCTCCCCGGGCGCTGGAGCCGCTGCTGCGCGAGCTGGCCGAGGGCGAGGGGCCGCTGCCGGACCTCACCGATCTGGCGCGGCGGGTGGGCCTCAGCCGCTTTCAGCTGATCCGCCACTTCAGCCGGCACACCGGGCTGACGCCGCACGCCTGGCTGCTGAACCAGCGCGTGGCGCGCTCCCGCGACCTGTTGCACGACGGTGCCTCGCTGGCCGACCTGGCCTGCCGGTTGGGGTTCGCGGACCAGAGCCACTTCCAGCGTGTGTTCAAAGCGCATGTGGGCGTGACGCCGCACCGCTACCGCAGCGGTCGGGCCTGACGGGCCTGGTCCCCAGCCGCGGGCAGCGCAGCCTGCAATTTCCTGCAAGACGGCACAGTGCGCGGTCGCCAGACTGCATCCGGGCGTTCAGGGGTGGGCGCCGTGGAGGTTGCGCCTGTGCTGCAGTTGTTCGTCTGGGTCGCCGCGGCCCATTTCCTGGCCCTGTTGTCGCCGGGGCCCGATTTTTTTCTGGTCGTGCGCACCGCATTGGCCGGCGGCTGGCGCCGGGCGCTGTGGACCTGTATCGGCATCGCCGCGGCGAACGCGTTGTTCATTGCCGCAGCGCTGGGCGGCATGTCCCTGCTGGCGCCGGACTCGCTGCTGTTCAGGTTGCTGCAGGTGGCCGGTGGGCTGTACCTGATCCATCTGGGCTGGGCGAGCTGGCGACATGCACCAGCGGCGGCGTTGGAGCCGGCAGGTCTGGGCGCCTTTTCTGGCACGGGGCCCGCACCCGTGGCAGACCGTTGGCGCTCCCTGCGGGAGGGCTTTGTCTCGGGTGCGCTGAACCCCAAAAACGCGCTGTTCTACGCCAGCCTGGCTGCGCTGCTGGGCGCGGAGGTGACCACCGGCTGGCGCTGGCTGATGGGAGCCTGGATGGTGCTGGCCGTGCTGGGCTGGGACTCCCTGGTTGCCGCGGCAGCCGGCCACGACCGCGTGCGCCGGCGCTTTGGTCGCTGGCTGCCGGCCTTGACGCGAGGCTGTGGCGCCGTGCTGCTGGCCTCGGGCTGCGCGATGGTGGGAGCGGCGGGTCTGCGGCGGTAAGCTGGATTGTTCAACCATTCGGTTGACTGAACACCCTGCTGCTGCAGGCCGATGGTCATGCGTCGCCGGGTGTCGAAGCGCCCTTGCCTGCCACCGACCTCTCCCCGCCACCCAACCGCGAAAGGACGATCCCCATGGCTGACCTGCAAGACAACACCCGCCACGGCACGCTGGCCGACCGGTCCACCCTGTGCATCCGCCGCAGCCTGCCCGGGCCGATCGAGCGGGTCTGGGCCCACCTGACCGACAGCGACCTGCGCCGCCAGTGGCTGGCCGAGGGACGGATGACGCTCCAGCCCGGCAGCTCCTTCGAGCTCGTCTGGCGCAACGATGAACTCTCTGCCTCCGCGGCGGAGCGGCCGGAGGGCTTTTCCGCCGAATCGCGCGCCACCTGCGGCGTGATCGAAGTGGACCCGCCGCGCCGCCTGCGCTACCTCTGGCCCAGCGTGGGCGATGTCTGCTTCGATCTGGAGCCTGCAGGCGACCGGGTGCTGCTGACCCTCACGCACCGCAAGCTCAGCGGCGACAACCTGATCCTCAACGTCTGCGCCGGCTGGCACGCCCACCTGGAACTGTTGCTGGCACGGGTGGAGGGGACAACGGCACCGTCGCTGTGGGCCACCTGGAAGCGGCTGCGCGGGGAGTACGAGGCGCTGCTGAAGGGTCGCTGAGGGGCCGCTGAGGGCCACCCGCGACGACGCGATGCGGCGGTGGCGTACCGCCTTCAGCGCGCGCCGGCCGCCCGCAGCAGGCGCACCATCTCGCCGTAGCCCCGCGCCGTGGCCAGTTGCAGCGGCGTGGCACCGCTGCGGTCGCTGAGCTGCGTGCTGGCGCCCGCGTCCAGCAGCGCCTTCAGCGTGGCCTGGTGGCGCGGGCCACCGTCGCCCAGCACGATGGCCTCGATCACCGCGGTCCAGTGCAGGTTGTTGACATGGTCCAGCGGCGCCCCCGCCTGGATGAGCTGGCGCACCACGCCGTCGTGGCCCAGGTGGGCGGCGGCGATCAGCGCGGTGCCGTCGTAGCGGCTGGTGACCAGGCGGGCGCTGGCACCGCCGGCCAGCAGCACGCGCAGGCTGTCTTCGTCGTCGGCCACGGCGGCGATGGTGACGGCGTCGTAGCGGCCCTGTTCCAGCGCCGCGGTATTGGCCCCCGCCTGCAGCAGGGCCCGCACCGCAGCGTGCTGGCGCGCGAAGGTGGCCACGTGCAGGGGCGTGCGGCCGGCGCTGTCGCGCGCCTCCAGCGCCGCCGGGGAGGTGGCCAGGCGCTGGATGGCCGCCAGGTCGCCCCGGTGTGCCGCCGCATGCAGTCCGTGGTAGGCCGCCGCCTCCTGGGCCGTGGGCGGCACCTGCGCGTGCACCGGCAGACAGGCGACCGCGGCGGCCAGCGCCAGCAGCAGCGTGAGGGCGGCGCGGTTCATTTCAGCAGGTCCTTGGCGGCCTCGAGCGCAGCCACGGCGCACTGCTCGTCCAGGTGCCCGCCCGGTGCGCCGCCCACGCCGATGGCGCCGATGACGTCGTTGCCCACGCGCACCGGCACCCCACCACCCAGCAGCAGGAAGCCGGGGATGTGCACCAGGTTGGCCGCGGCCGGGTTCTTCTGCGCGGCCTCCATCATGGCCAGGGTGGTGTTGCGGGCCGAGGCGGAGGTGAAGGCCTTGGCCTGCGCGGCGCCGATGGTGTGCGGCCCGGCGTTGTCGGCGCGCTGCAGGGCGCGCAGCTGGCCAGCGCGGTCCACCACCGCAGCGGTGACGTTGTGGCCTGCGGCCAGGCAGGACGACACCGCGGCGGCAGCCAGCCGGTTGGCCAGCTCCAGCGACATGTTGCGCTCGCTGCGCACCGCCTGGGCCTGGGCGCTGGTGAAGGCGGTGCTGGTGGTCAGGGCGGTCAGGGTGGCGAGAGTGAAAGCGGCGATGCGGGTGGTCTTCAAGGTGGGCTCCAATGCGTTGGCGGGTGGGGGCCGGGCCGGCGGTTCCCTTCAGGGGCCGGTTCAGCCGTGCCGTCATTCTTGGAAAACCACCCCGCTCGCACCATCCGCACGCACCGCGCCCGGCATCCGTAGGTTCACGGATGGGGCCGTGGCGTGGCGGGGAAAACCCCGGTGGGTCAGCCCGGCGGCGTGCCGGGCTGACCCACCGGGGCCGCCTCGTCGTCCACCAGCTGCGCGTAGCTGCGGATCATCTGCGCCAGCGTCTGCACCTGGAGCTTGCTGCACAGGTGGGCGCGGTGGGTCTCCACGGTGCGGGGCGACAGGACCAGCGCGCGGCCGATCTCCTTGTTGGTCAGGCCCGCCACCACCAGCGACAGCACCTCGCGCTCGCGCGCCGACAGCAGCGCAAAGCGCTCGCGGGCCTCCCGGCCGGCGGCGTCCCGCTGGCGGGTGCGCACATGCAGGCGCACGGCGTTGTGCAGCGCCTCGAGCAGGGCGTCGTCGTCCACCGGCTTCTCCAGGAACTCCGCCGCGCCGGCCTTGAAGGCGCGCCGGCACAGCTCCACCGTGCCGTGGCCGGTGAGCATCACCACCGGCTGGTCCACGCCCTGCTGGCGCAGCAGGTCCAGCACCGTCAGCCCGGACAGACCGGGCAAACGCACGTCCAGCACGATGGCGCCCACGGCCTGGCGGTCAAAGCCGTCCAGGAAGGCCTGAGGGTGCGCCCAGGCCTGCACCCGCAGGCCCACGGTGCCGATCAGCAGCGCCAGCGCCTGGCGCACGCCCTCGTCGTCGTCCACCAGGTGGATCAGCGGCGACACCGCCGAACCGGGGCCGGGGGTGGCTGCGGGTGAACTCATGGGAACAAGCCTTTCGATCCGGATTCAGCGGCGGCCCCCGGAGCGGCCCCCGACACGGCACTCACCAGCGGCAGCGTCAGCACCAACTCGGCCCCCGCGACGCCGCCGCCGGGCGCCACGGCATTGCGCGCCTCCAGGCTGCCGCCCAGCGTCTGCGCCAGGGTCTGGCACAGCGGCAGCCCCAGGCCGAGCCCACCGGCGCGGGTGGTGAAGAAGGGCTCGAAGACGCGCTCCAGGTGCTCCGGCGCCAACCCGGGGCCGTTGTCGCACACCCGCAGTTGCGCCTGCGTGGGGTCGGCGGCGGGCTGCAGCCGCAGCTCGATGCGGGGCGCCGGGGTACCCGCCTGTTCCAGTGCCTGCAGGGCGTTGGTCACCAGGTTGTGCACGATCTGCTCCAGCATCACCGGATCGGCGTGCAGCGCCCCCACCTGGCCGCTCACCGATGCGGTCACGCCGCGCCGCTGCAGCTCGGGCCCCAGCAGGTGCAGCATCTGGCTGCACAGCGCCTGCAGGTCCACTGGCTGCAGGGCCGCGCCCCGCGTCGGGTCCTGCACCAGCCGGCGCAGGCGGGTCAGCACGTCGGACGCGCGGCGCGCCTGGTCGGCCGCCAGGCTCAGGGCCTGGCGCAGCGCGGCGCCGTCCCCGCCCTGGTCGCCGTGTTCGCCCTCCCCGTCAGCCCCGCCGGCCTGCGGCAGCAGGCGCTGCGCCGCGCGCGTGCTGGCCAGCACCGCGGCCAGGGGCTGGTTGAGCTCGTGCGCCAGGCCGGCGGCCAGCTCGCCCAGGGTGTTCAGCCGCGCGGCCTGTGCCAAACGCATCAGGTCGGCCTGCCGGCGCTGCGCGCTGCGGGCCCGCTGCAGTGCCCACAGCGCGGCGGTGGCCGCCGCACAGGCCGCCCCCCAGGCCAGCAGCCAGGCCCAGGGCCACTGCGCCGGCCCGGTGGCGCGATGAAGGTGCAGCTCGAAGGGCTGGCCGGGCGTGGCCAGCAGCATGGCGAAGGTGAAGCCCTGCGTCAGTCCCGCCGGCTGCTCCGATTGCGATGGACCTGCGTACAGCAGCAGTGCCTCGTCACCGCGCGCCAGCCACACCCGCACCGGCCCGGTATCGGACAGCGGCCACTCCTCGGCCCCCACCAGGCGGCGCGCATCCACCCGCAACGCCCAGCTGGCCGGGTGGCCGGCCAGCACGATCCAGTACTGCCCACGCGCGGCATCCACCCCCGCCAGCACCGCATGGCGCGCGCTGCCTGACTGCGCACGCGACTGCGCACGCGATTGCGCCTCGGCCTCAGCCAGCACGGCGTCGGACCAGGGGTGGTCGGCATCGCTGCGCTGCACCGCCAGCACCGCCGGCCACAGGGCCGGCAGGCGCTCGGCCGGTTCATCGCCCCCGCGGGCCGGTGCCACCAGGGCCAGCGTCGCCAGCACCGCCTCCAGCTGCGCGGCGCGCTGGCTCAGCAGCCGGTGGGCGATGCGGGCATCGGCGGCAAAGGCTTCACGCCGCATCGAAATGTCCCAGCGCACGATGGCGGCCGCGCCCAGCATCAACAGCAGCAGCCCGCCCATCACCCACACGACACCTCGGCCCGGCGCGGGAGGCGGTCGCCAGCGCGTGAGTGCGGCGGCTGGGGTGGCAGGCAGAAGCCTGGCGGTGGACATGAAGACATTCTCCACCGGCGTCTGGCAGCGGTCAGCGCGGGGCGGGTTGGCGGATCCGGAGCGCCGAACCTGGGGCTACCTCGGCCTCCAGAGGCTCAGTGGCAGCCGTGCCGTCCCTGGCGCCGATGCACTCACCCCGCCGTGGCATCACCTCGCCTGCTGACGGGCAGCGCCACCATGATCGGGCTGCCGGGCGTCGTGCAGCCGGTGTCGCAGCACTTGCCGGGCTGCCGGTTCTTCGTGATGCCCCGGTTCTCGTCGTGCAGCACGCCGCGTTCGAGCAGACGTTCCACCAGCTCCACCTTGGAGCCAACCGGATAGTTGCGCCAGATCTCCTGCTTCATCGCTGCAGGCGAGCCTCCGCCGTGCAGGCTGATCACCGAGTACCAGCCGCCCTGGTAGGAGGCCGTGAGGTCTTCGATGAATCGCGCGGTCTGGATGCGCTTGTCGTACGGAACATCGGGAGCCGCCTGCAGCACCTCCGACAACCTGGCCGCCGTGGCCGGGTTGTGGTCCTCGTCCGGCCCCGGCAAGGCCACGACCAAGCCCCCCGACACCTCGTGGGCGATGCGGTGCATGTCGTAGATCTTCGTGGCCAGCAGCAGCTTGCCGATGTTGCTGAACACCGGATCGGGCATGAAGCTGCCGCTGTGCGGGTCGCGCTCGGCATAGACACTCGCAGCCACGCCGCAGGCAAAAATGCTCTCCGTGATCGTGATCAACTCGACCATCGGGTCTCGCAGGTTGCTCTTCTGGTCCGGGTCCAGCCCG
>Ga0073899_10006424_pt1 | contig 10155 bp, 10 predicted proteins | sample KloWWTmetaKNB5Ph_FD_88975 | JGI IMG/M metagenome (GOLD analysis project Ga0073899, IMG submission 88975) | Active sludge microbial communities from Klosterneuburg, Austria, studying microevolution and ecology of nitrifiers - Klosterneuburg... | ecosystem: Engineered > WWTP > Aerobic digester >...
AGACTTGCCGGCGCCGGGCTCGCCCAGGAGCACGCCGCTCTGTCGCTGCTTCGCGCCGAGTGACGCGGCGAGCGCGCTCGCGTCGCGGTGTACGAGCGAACTCCGTGGCCGCCCGAGCTCACGCCCCACGCTCTCGAGCAGCTTGCGGGCCGCGGCCAGCTTCGTCTCTAGCGAGCTCTTCTCGTCCGTCGAGCCCAGCTCCACGCTCGGGCGGGTAAGCTCCAGCTGACCCGCGGGCAAGACGTCGAGCCACTCCGCGCCGCCGAGGTCGCGCGCCGAGCAAAGGCGGCTCGCCTCGCGCGCGACGACCTCGTCGAGCTCGGGCGGCCGCTTCTGAGGCACGTAGACGACGTGGTCGAGCGCCGGGACCAGGGCCCACTCGGCACCGCGGGTCGCTGCCTCGAGCACCACGGTCTGGAGCTCGACGGGGAGCTTGGTCTTGCGACGCAGCGGGCCCTTGTGCTCGAACGTGACCGGCACCGCGCGGACCGTGGCCGGCTCGGGCAACAGGAACCGGCCGAGCGCGTCGCCGGGCGCGCGGGCGAGCTGCTCACCCAGGAACAGCGCCAGCTCCTCCAGCGCCGCCTCGCGCTCGTCGGCATGGCTCACCCAGCGCGGGGCCGAGGCCGGGAACGCCGAGACGAACCCGGCGTCGTTCACGCGCACGACCACCAGGGGCTGTACGCGTGTGGCGTCGCGCCGCTCAGTCACCGGCGCACGATAACATCCGCGGCTTCTGGTCTACCAGGCGCGCGACCAGCCGCTACCCGAGGGCCTTGCTCGCGTAACCCTCGCGCTCCAGGAACTTCTCGAGCGTCGTCACGTCGGGGACCCAGCGCAGCGTCTCGGCCATCGCGTCGGCGTAGAGCTCCGGGTACGGGGGGCGGCCGTATTTCTCGAACACCCGGCGCATCGTGAAGAACTCCCGCGCAAAGAGCCGCATCAAGAAGGCCGGCGGCGCGGTGTAGCGGAAGCGCTCGCCGCCGCGCAGCTTCCCGAGGGCGGCGACCAGATCCTCGCCCGACGCGAGATCCCCGACGGCGTTCACCGTCTTGCCGACCAGGTCGCTCGGAGCGGAGAAGGCGACCGCGGCCAGAGCGCCGATGTCTGAGCAAGCGATGTACGGGACCTTGGCGTCGGCGTCGACGAACCCGCGCACGCGGCCGCGCCTGACCGGGAAGAACGCCGAGCCGATGTTGTCCATGAAGGAGGCAGGTCGGAGCACGGTCAGCGGTACCGGCTGGGCGCGCGCGTGGGACTCCACCTCCAGCTTGCTGTCGACGTGCGGCACGTTCGTCTTCTTCTGGTCGCCCAGCTGAAGCACGGTGCTCAGCACGAGGTGCTCGACCCCCGCCTCCACGCACGCGCCGACGATGTTCTTGCCTTGGCGGACCTCGCCCCGGACGTCGCAGTGCTTGTAGTCGGACGACCACGGTTGGGTCACGCCGAAGACGCCGCGGACACCCCGAAAAGCGGCGACCAACGAGGCCCGGTCGAGGAGGTCGGCTCGCACGAGCCGGGCGCCCGCGCGGGCGAGATCTCGAGCCGCCGCGCCCTCGGGCGAGCGCGTGAGCGCGACCACTTCCCAGCGCTCGCTCGCGAGCAAGCTCCGCACCACCGCCCGGCCCTGATTCCCCGTCGCCCCGCAGACTGCGATCCGCGCCTCACTCATCGCTCATCCCCCGACGCCTGGGCCGGCTCGTTCAAATCTGTTCCACGCGCACTCGAACCGCGTGCGCGGCGAGTGCCGCGAGGTCGCGAGGATCCGAGGTGAGCACGGTGCCTCCGGGCTCTGCGGAGGCGACGACCAGCGCGTCCACGGCGGAACCGCGTCGGGCCCGTCGGCGCAAGAACGCGGCTCGGCGGGCGAGTGCTTCGGTGACCGACTCGGCGATGTCGCAGGTCTTGAGGAACCGATTCTCCGCGGCGTCCCGCCCACCGTGGCCTTCCAGACACTCGACGAGCACCACGGAGGGCACGAGCGGTGGCCAGAGCCCCTCGTCTCGGAGCGCGAGGATCATCGCCACTGCGGCCTGCGAACGCTCGGAGAGCCGACTGATCGCGCCGGAGTCGAGCACCAACATCGCACTCAGCTCGCTTTTCTCGTAGATCGGCGGGCAATCCGCGCGGCGACGAGACTCGCTTTGGCGCGGTCCTTCGCCGAGGGACGGCCGACGTGCGCAACGAGATCGTCGACGTAGCGGTCGGTCTCTGCCAAGAGCTCGAGGCGCCGAAGCTCCGCACGTACCGCCCGCTGCAAGAGCTCGGACGCCGGGAGCCGATGCTTCTTCAAGGAAGCGTAGAGCTCGTCCGGCAAATACACCTGCATGCGCGGCATACGCCTATACATACACCCTGACGCGGAGCCGTCAATCGCCGCGTCGACCAGCGCGCGCTCCCTGCGGCGACGCGATGCACCAAGGGGCCTAGTGTTGACGCAACCCTTCCCTTCCCCGCGCCGCCTAGTTAGAAGCGCCGGATGTTCCTCGGCTACGCCTGCCGCCGCTGCCGTGCCGAGCTTCGGCCCGACGAGGCGACGTACCGGTGTCCGCACTGCTCGGGCAACCTGGACGTGCGGTGCGACTTCGGCAAGGTCAGCCGCGAGGCCCTGGCTCAGAGCCGCGATCCGTCGCTCTGGCGCTACGCCGCGCTCTTGCCGGTGCCGGTGCCCGCCGACGACGCGGGCCCGCTCCGCGCCGTGGGCGGAACGCCGCTGGTCGCCGCGCCGCGCCTCGCGCGGCGGCTCGGGCTAGGCCGACTGTGGCTGAAAGACGAGGGCCGGATGCCCACCGCTTCGCTCAAAGATCGTGCGAGCGCGGTGGTGGTGCAGCGGGCGAAGGCGCTGGGCAAGAGCCCGATCATCACCGCGTCGACGGGCAACGCCGGCGTGGCGCTGGCCGCCATGGCGCCCTGCGCCGGCATCGAGCCGGTGATCCTGGTCCCCGAGAGCGCGCCGCCGGCCAAGCTGGCGCAGCTCGCGGTCTTCGGTGCGCGCGTGGTGCTGGTGCGGGGCAGCTACGACGACGCCTTCGCGCTCAGCGAGGCCGCGGCGCGGGAGCTCGGCTGGTATTGCCGCAACACCGCCCAGAACCCGTTCACCACCGAGGGCAAGAAGACGGTTTCGTTCGAGGTCGCGGAGCAGCTCGGCTGGCGCGCACCGGATCGGGTGTTCGTCTCGGTGGGCGACGGCAACATCCTGGTCGGCGTGCACAAGGGCTTTCGCGAGCTCTGCGAGCTGGGCTTCATCGACCGCATGCCGAAGCTGGTGGGCGTGCAGGCCGAGGGCTCGTCGCCCATCGCGCGCGCGTTCCTCTCCGGCAGCGATCGCATCGAGCCGTGCACCACCGACACCCTGGCCGACAGCATCGCCGCCGGTAACCCGGCGGATGGCGAGCGGGCGCTCGCGGCCGTGCGCGAGACCGGCGGCGCCTTCGTGACGGTCAGCGACGCGGAGATCCTCGCGGCCATCGCCACGCTCGGTCAGGGCGCACAGGTCTTCGCGGAGCCGGCCGCGGCGGCCGCCTTCGCCGGGCTCGAGAAGTCGGGGCTCGGCGCGGGGGAAGAGGTCGTGGTGCTGGTCACCGGCAGCGGGCTCAAAGACGTCGGTGCTGCGATGCGCGCGGTCCAGTCGCGCCCGCCCAGCATCGATCCTACACTCGAGGCGCTGCGGGCAGCGCTGGCTCAGAAAGAAGGAAACCCATGATCGACCTCAGCGTGAACGAAGCCGGCCTCGCCAAGGCGGTGCAGCGTGCGAAAGAGAAGAACATCGTCGTCCCGACGCTTTCGCAGATGGTCGATCCCAAGAAGATCCCGGCGAAGGTGGTGCAGGGCCTCGCCAGCGTCGGCCTGTGGGACGTGAACCCGCTCAACCTGTTCCGCATCAACTGGCACAACGCCCCGGTCGAGAAGGGCGGCGGCTTCGGCGGCGTGAACTTCATCGAGCTGCCGAGCGCGCTCACCGGTGTCGAGGCGCGGATCATCGCGCTGGTCGGCAAATGGTTCCCGACCGGCGCCCACAAGGTCGGCGCGGCGTTCGGCTGTCTCGCCCCGCGGCTGGTCACCGGTCAGTTCGACCCCACCTCGCAGAAGGCAGTGTGGCCCTCGACCGGCAACTACTGCCGCGGCGGCGCCTACGACTCGGCGCTGCTCGGCTGCGAGTCCATCGCCATCTTGCCCGAGGGCATGAGCAAAGAGCGCTTCGAGTGGCTCTCGAAGGTGGCCGGTGAGGTGATCAAGACCCCGGGCACCGAGAGCAACGTGAAAGAGATCTTCGACAAGTGCTGGGAGCTCCGGCGCTCCGGGCAGTCGCTGATGATCTTCAACCAGTTCGAGGAGCTGGGGAACTACCTCTGGCACCACGAGGTCACCGGTCGCGCCATGGCCGAGGTGCTCGAGCGCGAGCTGGGGCCCAAGGGTCGCCTGGCGGGGCTCGCGGTCACCACCGGCTCGGCGGGCACCATTGCCGCCGGCGACTATCTGAAGAAGCACTTCCCGGGCAGCAAGATCGCCGCCAGCGAGGCAGCGCAGTGCCCCACCCTGCTCGCCAACGGCTTCGGCGAGCACCGCATCGAGGGCATCGGCGACAAGCACGTGCCCTGGATCCACAACGTGAAGAACACCGATCTGGTGATGGCGATCGACGACGAGGCCAGCGTCTCGGCCATCCGCCTGTTCAACGAGCCGGCGGGCAAGAAGCACCTGGCGAGCCGCGGCCTCGAGCCGGCGCTGATCGACCGGCTGTCGCTGCTCGGCATCTCGGGCGCGGCCAACATGCTGAGCGCCATCAAGCTGGCCAAGTGGTACGAGCTCGGCCGCGAGAGCGTGGTGATGACCGTGCTCACCGACTCGGTGGAGATGTATCGCAGCCGCCTCGCCGAGCTGAACGCCGAGCGCGGCGCCTTCACCGAGGTCGACGCCGCCGTCGCCCACGAGCGCCACATCTTGGGGGTGGGCACCGACCTGATGGAAGAGCTCAGCCACCCCGCACGCAAGCGCGTGCACAGCCTCAAGTACTACACCTGGGTCGAACAGCAGGGGAAGACCTACGCAGAGATCCAAGAGCAGTGGCACGACGACGACTACTGGACGAACATCCCCAAGGTGGCGCCCAAGCTGGACGAGCTGATCGTCGAGTTCAACGCGCGGACGGGGCTCGGCTGATGCCGACCATCGACTTTTCGCTCAACGGCCAGCCCCGCCGGCTCGAGGTGCGAGAAGGCGAGTCGCTGCTCGACGCCCTGCGCGATCGCTGCGGCGTGACCTCGACCAAGGACGGCTGCCAGCCCCAAGGCCAGTGTGGCTGCTGCCTGGCGCTGGTGGACGGCCAGGCCAAGACCACCTGCGCGCTGGATGCGCAGAAGGTCGCGGGCAAGCAGGTGGTCACGCTCGAAGGCCTGCCCGAGGCCGACCGCGCGCTCCTTGCCCGGGCGTTCGTGGCAACCGGCGGGCTGCAGTGCGGCTTCTGCATCCCGGGGTTCGCCCTGCGGGCCAAGCACCTGTGCGACAAGAACCCGAGCCCGTCGCGGGACGAGATCGCGAAGGCCATCGACGGCCACCTCTGCCGCTGCACCGGCTACGTGAAGATCGTGGACGCCATCGAGCTGTACGCGCGGGCCCGCCGCGGCGAGCCGCTTCCCGAGCTCGAGACCGACGCCGGCCTCGGCAAGCCCTACCCTCGCTACAAGGGCGAGCAGATGACCCTGGGCGATCGGCCCTACGTGGCCGACATGCAGCGCGAGGGCCTGCTGCACGGCGCGCTGGTGCTCTCGCCCCATCCGCGCGCCAAGGTCACGCGCATCGACACCGCCAAGGCCAAGGCGCAGCCTGGCGTGCACGCGGTGGCCACCGCGGCCGACGTGCCGGGGGAGCGCTGGTACGGCCTCCTGTACAAGGACTGGCCGGCGTTCATCGCGCTGGGCGAAGAGGCCCGCTACGTGGGTGACGTGATCGCGGCGGTCGCCGCCGTGGACGAGGCCACCGCGCGGGCGGCGGCCGCGCTGGTCGAGGTGGACTACGAGGTGCTCACGCCCGTGCTCTCGCCGGACGAGGCGCTGGCCCCCGGCGCGCCGCAGGTGAACCCGACCCACGACAACGTGCTCTCGCGCTCGGTGATCCAGCGCGGCGACGCCGACGCCGCCCTGGCGTCGAGCGCCCACCGGGTCGAAGGCACCTGGCAGACCCAGCGCATCGAGCACCTGTTCCTCGAGCCCGAGTGCGCGCTGGCCGAGCCCCTGCCCGGCGGCAAGCTGGCGCTCTACACCCAGGGCCAGGGCGTGTTCGACGATCGCCGGCAGGTCGCGGCGCTCCTGGGCATGGCCGAGGACGATCTGTATGTCGAGCTGGTGCCGAACGGCGGCGCCTTCGGCGGCAAAGAAGACATGAGCGTGCAGTCGCAGACGGCGCTCCTCTGCAAGCTCACGGGGCGCCCGGTGCGCATCGAGCTCACCCGCGAAGAGTCGATCCGCATCCACCCCAAGCGCCACCCCATCCGCATGCACTATCAGGTGGGCTGCGATGCCGAGGGGCGGCTGACCGCGGTCAAGGCGCGGATGCTCGGCGACTCGGGGCCCTACGCCTCGGTGGGCGGCAAGGTGCTCGAGCGCGCCGCGGGGCACGCCTGCGGCCCCTACCGCGTGCCGCACGTCGACGTCGAAGCCGTCGCCACCTACACCAACAACCCGCCCTGCGGCGCGATGCGCGGCTTCGGCGCCAATCAAGCCAGCTTCGCCATCGAGGGCTGCCTCGATCTCTTGGCGAAGAAGCTGGGGATCGACGGCTATCAGATCCGCGATCGCAACATCGTGGCCATCGGCGATGTGTTCTCGACCGGGCAGATCCTCGAGAAGTCCGTGGGCATTCGCAAGACGCTCGAGGCAGTCAAAGACGTCTACTACCAGGCCAAGGCCGCCGGCAAGGCCGTGGGCATCGGCTGCGGCATCAAGAACAGCGGCATCGGCAACGGCGTCGAAGAGTGGGGCAAGTGCCGGCTGGTGGTAGAGAAGGATCTGACGGTGTCGCTCTACAACGGCTACACCGAGATGGGGCAGGGCCTGCTCACCATCTTGATCCAGTTCGCGACGGAGGTGACGGGCCTGCCCGGCAGCGTGTTCCGCCCCAAGGTGGACTCGACCTTCGCCCTGGGCTGCGGGCAGACCACCGGCTCGCGCGCCACGCTGTTCGCGGGCAACGCGGTGAAGAGCGCAGCGCAAAAACTCCGCGTCGATCTCGATCGGGGCAAGGCCCTCGGGGATCTCGTCGGGCAGGTGTACGCCGCCGACATCGTGATCAACGACACCACCGCGCTCGGCAAGCCCGCGGCCAAGATCAAGACCCACACCGCCTTCGGCTACGCAACGCAGCTCTGCATCCTGGACGACCAGGGGCGGATCGAGCGCTTCGTGGCGGCCCACGACGTCGGGCGCGTGGTCAACCCGGTGCTCTGCTCGGGCCAGGTCGAGGGCTCGGTGCACATGGGCCTGGGCTATGCGCTGACCGAAGAGCTGCCCACCGAGGGCGGCATGCCCGTCACCTTCAAGCTGCGCGAGATCGGCGTCCTGCGTGCCAAGGACATGCCCCAGGTCCAGGTCATCTTGGTGGAAGATCCCGAGCCCGAGGGCCCGTTCGGCGCCAAGGGCGTGGGCGAGATCGGCCTCGTGCCGACCGCCGGCGCGGTGGCCGGCGCGCTGGAAGCCTTCGACGGCGTCCGGCGCATGACGCTGCCGATGAAGGACTCGCCCGCGGCCAAGGCCATGAGCGTGGGCCGCATCAAGGGCGACCGGGAGAAGTGGCGCTGACTCTCGACTCCCCTGCTCAGGCCAGTAGCCCGAACCCGACGGCCCGGGCGGCGGTCGCAAGCGCATCGTCGTGGGTGGCGACGCGCAGATCTGGCATCCGCGCCCGGACGGCCACCGCGCTGGCAAGGTGGATCGCGTCCAGCGTCCCGAGCGAGACCGGAAGTGGCTCGGTCGCCCGGCGCAGGATGCGGCGATCCACAACGACCAGATCGAAGGAAGCGAGGAGCTCGTCCACGGCCGCGCGACGCTCCGCGACTTCAGCATCGGACAAGAGCCGCGCGAGCCGCGCGCGGTCGAGGGTCCGAAGGGCCTCGACGCGGATCAGCTCGCTCGAGATCGCGTGTCGGATCCGTGGCCAGGCGCGCAGCCGGCCGCGTTCGCCGAGCACCACGCGAAGCAACACCGAGGTGTCGACGTAGGCGTTCACCGCTTCCCGCGCTCCTCCAGCAAGAGTGCGAGAGAATCGAGCGGGAGGCGAGTCGGCTTGGGCTTCCGCTTCCGGGCGACCGAGAAGGGCTTCGTACCCGTGATCAGCTCGAAGCCGTCCTCGTCGGCGACCGGTACGAGCTGGGCAACCGGGCGGTCACGATCAGTCACGACGAAGGCCGCGCCACGCTCGACTGCCCGAATGTGCGACGACAGCTCGTTCTTGAGCTTCGCGATGTTCACGCTCTTCATGGCTAGATCTAGCCACGACGGTCCGCACCGGTCAACTCGCCACCGCTCCTCAAACGGGGCTGGCGCGGTCGAGGCGAACGACCTTCCGGTCCGCACGCTTCGGACAGTGGTGCTGCCTGTCGCCAGAGCTTGCCGTCCCAATGCAGGACGTTCTCACCGCCTGCGAACCAGAGGTCCGTCTCCTCGCGTCCGACGATGGCGTTCGGCCGGAACTCGTCGGGGAGAGGGATGAATCGGGTCTTGGGCGTCCGGGGTGCTAAGCTGTCCGCCGTGTCCAGCGCGGCGCCCCGGCTACTGACGTTCGCCGACCTCCTGGCGCTTGGCGACGTCTCCGCCGAGATCGTGGGCGGCACGCTGGTCTACAAGGCCGATCCGAGCGGCGAGCATGCGGACGCGCAGGCGGCGCTCGCGGCGTTTTTGCGCCCGGAGTTCCATCGCAAGAGCGGCCACGGTGGACCGGGAGGCTGGTGGATCCTCACCGAGGTGGACATCGAGCTCGCCGCGCATGACGTGTATCGCCCGGACGTGTGCGGGTGGCGCCGCGAGCGGCTGCCCGAGCGCCCTTCCGGCCGCCCGGTGCGCGTGCGCCCCGACTGGGTTTGCGAGATCCTATCGAGCAGCAACGCGGCCACCGATCAGGTGGACAAGTTCCGCGTCTACGCCGCCAGCAGAGTGCCGTTCTACTGGATCGGTGATCCCGAGCGGAAGATCCTGACGGTGTACCGGCTCGAGGGCGACCGACATTCCGTGGCGCTGCAGGCCAAGCAGGGTGAAACCGTGAGCGCACCGCCCTTCGAGGCGGCACCGCTCAGGGTCGGGCTCCTGTTCGGCGAGGATCCGGACTGAGTCAGGGCTGGTGCTGCACTGCGGGCCCGAAGGGCACGGTGACGGCAAGGCCGAGCTGAAGCACGAGCCTGATCGAGGGCGCCTCGGGCGGAGCAGCGGCGGCGCCGACGGATCCACCGCCTTCCTGGGGCGCCCGGGCCGCGAACACCCAGTTGACCTGCGCGCGCGGCCCGAGCTTCAGATGGTCCCACACGAACACGTCCAGCCCCGCACCCGTGCCGGTACCGAAGGACGAGGGCGGAGGTGCCACGCGGCGGGACGCTCCCCCGGTCGATTCGTTCACGGATGCCTCGAGCCAGAAGTCCAGGCGGGCCGTTGCGAGCAAGTACAACCTGGCGAGGAGCCGGAGAGACGTCAGGTGAGCCGTCGCCGGGTCGTCGCCCTCGGGCCGCCAACGAAACCAAGCTCGGTCCCATCCAGCGCCGAGTGCATATTCGCGGCCCGGGCGGAGCAGCGCGGTGAAGCCAGCTGCGAAACCAAGGGGGTCGACTTCGTCGCAGGCCGCGGAGCAATCGCGAGCCGCGCCGGCGCCGTGGGCGGAGAGCTCGAACCAGCGTCGCGAGAACGCGCGCGGGTGCCGCTCGGGGTGTACCACCACCGGGCCTGTCTCGGCGCGAGCGGGGAACGCTACCGTGAGCGCGATCGAAGCTGCGAGGAGGCGCTCGTGGTTCATGCGCCGAGTCAGTTCATGGGCGTCGCGAGCTGGTCGAGCTTCGCCAGCGCAAGCCGGAACATCCGCCGGATGACCATCGTATTGCCGTTGGCCTCGAGGGCGCCGTAGTAGAAGTAGGTCGGGGTGATTGCCCAGGCGTCCGGGTGGATGGTGTGACCAGGCGCT
>Ga0073899_10006428_pt1 | contig 10152 bp, 5 predicted proteins | sample KloWWTmetaKNB5Ph_FD_88975 | JGI IMG/M metagenome (GOLD analysis project Ga0073899, IMG submission 88975) | Active sludge microbial communities from Klosterneuburg, Austria, studying microevolution and ecology of nitrifiers - Klosterneuburg... | ecosystem: Engineered > WWTP > Aerobic digester >...
CGGCGCCAAGAAGAAGTAGGCGCCTCACCTTCGTCGCTCGGCCCCCCAGGGCCACCCCCGCCGGCACCCGCCGGCGTTCGCGTTTGTCAGCCCTGACAGCCGCTGAAGAACTGCGTGGTCACCACGCTCTGGTCGTCCGTGTCGATGCTCGCGGTGAAGAACGAGTGCACGCTCATCGCCCCGTACGCCCCCGGCTCCTCCGACCACAGCTCGAGGCAGTTCTTCGTCAGGTCGATCTCGATGCCCTCGAAGCGGAAGCTGCCGTCGGCCTCAGCGTCGACGAATGCACCGGGCTCGCGATAAGCGTCGAGCAAGTACACCACCGTCCCCGGCTCCGGGTCGCTGACGCCGAGCTGCCCCTCGATGTCGACCCGCTGCACCGGCGCCAGCTTGAGGCTCGGCGGCGGCACCGGCACCGAGATCCCGCGCCGCTCGATCTGCGGACCGTCGTCGAAGTTGCCGATCGGGTGGTCGTTACAACCTGTCCCAAGGGCCATGTACAGCGCGGCGAGACTGGCAGCGGCGAGGCGAGGCATGATGGAGCTTCCGGTACGCACGGACGGTGGCGATGTTCTGGCGGGCACACCAGTCTAAGCAAAATTCAGACCGGGAAATTACCCAGCGAGTCCATCCCCCCACCGCGACGCTCGACAACCGGGGTGGCGAACACCTGGGGTGATCGCCAACCCCGTTGGCGCCCAGGCCCGGCCCACGCGAAGCCCGACACGCGCCCCTCTCTCCTCCCAGGCCAGCATCGACGGCCACGAGCTCGACAGCCTCAGACCTCCTCCTCCTCCCCCAGGGACCCGCCCTCGGCCAGGCGCCGCAGCTTCTTCTGCAAGCCGAAGCGCGACAGCCCGAGCACCGTCGCCGCCCGCGTCTGGTTGCCCTGCGCCGCCGCCATGGCCCGCTCGATCAGCTCGCGCTCGAGCCGCTCGAGCCGCGGCCGCAGCCGCAGGTCGTCGGGGTCGCTCCCCGCGCTCGCCCGGGCCTCGCCGATCGCCGGCGACAGGTCGGCTGGCTCCACCCGCGCCTCGACCAGCGCGACCCACCGCTGCACCTCGTTCTCGAGCTCGCGGATGTTGCCCGGCCAGGCGTACCGCGCCAGCGCCCGCATCGCCGCCGCGCTGACCGTCAGCCGCCGCTGCTTGTCGAAGCGCGCCAGGAAGTGCTCGACCAGCGTGCTCAGGTCCTCGGGCCGGCTGCGCAGCGGCGGCAGATCGATCTTCACCACCCGGATCCGGTACAGCAGGTCCTTACGAAACTGGCCGGCCGCGACCATCGCCTCGAGATCGCGGTTGCTCGCCGCGATCACCCGCACCTCGATCTTCCGCGTCGCCGTGTCGCCCACCCGCCGCAGCTCGCCCTCCTGCAACACGCGCAGCAGCTTGGTCTGCATCCCCGGGCTCATCTCGCCGATCTCGTCGAGGAAGATCGTGCCCCCGTCGGCCGCCTCGAACAGCCCCGGCGTCGCCCGGTGCGCCCCCGTGAACGCCCCCTTCGCGTGCCCGAACAACACGCTCTCGAGCAACGCCTCGGGGATCGCACCACAATTCTCCGCCACGAAGGGCCGACCCTTGCGCGCCCCCGCGTCGTGGATCGCCCGCGCCACCAGCTCCTTGCCGGTCCCGCTCTCGCCGAAGATCACCACCGGCACGTCGCTGTCGGCGAGGCGATCGATCAGCCGGAACACCGCCTGCATCGCCGCCGTCCCGCCGATCATCCCGCGGTAGCTGCGACGCTCCGGCGTGCGCGCGGCCTCCCGCAGCCCCCGCACCTCGAGCTCGCGCTCCTCGAGCAGGCGCGCCAGCTCCCGCCCCTGCGCCGCCAGAGCCTCGGCCTGCGCCCGCTGCTCCGCCAGCGTCCGCGCATGGGCGATCGCCAACGCCGCCAGCTCGGCGAACTCCTCCACCAGCACCAGGTCCGCCTCGCCCCAGGCCCCGCGGCGCAGCCGATGATCGACGTACACCGCCCCGATCGCCTCGCCGCGGTGCAACAGCGGCACCGCGAGCACGCTGCGCAGGTTCAAGTGGCTGATCGATCGCGACCCGTCGAAGCGGTCGTCGGCCACCGCGTCGACGCTCAGCACCGGCGCCCCCTGCTCGAGCACCCGCTCGATGATCGAGCGCGAGAAGGCCACCCCGGCGCTGCCCGCCAGCTCGCGCGCCACCTCGAGACGCTCGCCGCCCACCACGACAACCACCGCCCCGCGCTCCGCGTCGCACAGGTCCATCACCGCGTCGACGACCTGCGCAAGCAGCCGCCGCAGGTCGTCCTCGCGGGCCAGTCGGCGGTAGATCCGAATCAGCCGCTCGTGCCGCTCGCCCCCCCGCGGCGCCTCGGCTGGCGCTTCGGACAGGTCCCCAAGGACATCCGCCAGCCCCGCCCGCGGCTCGTCGTCCTGCGTGATCGTATCGCTCATGTCGTGCTCCTCCCGGGCCCCGGGCCCGACGTCCTCACTGTCCTCACGCGGCCCCGCCTCGCTCGCAGCCCGCAGCTCCCGGGCCCCGGGCCCGACGTCCTCGCTGTCCTCACGCGGCCCCGCCTCGCTCGCCCCCCGCAGCGGCGCGCGCTCGCCCGCCTCGGCGTACAGCGCCGTCCGCACCGCCGCGCGCTCGAGCAGCGGGACCTTACCCATGAGCGCGTCCCAGCTGCCCCGCATGCGCAGCGCGAGCGCCCGGCGGCGCCGGTCGCCCGCGGGCACGATCGCCGCCAACAACTGGTCGTAGCGCCACGCCAGCTCGAGCCGCCCCGCGGCCGCCAGCGCCTCGGGACCCGGCAACCTCGCCAGCGCGGCGCAGGCCGCCGCGAAGCTCTCGCGCCCGCCAGCGACCGCCGCCAGCGCCAGCGCCTCGAGCCCGAGCCCCAGCTGCTGCTCGACATCCTCTGCACCCCCAGCGATCGTCTGCGCCGCCGCCAGGTGCCGCGCCGCCACATCGAGGCGACCCGCGCGCCGCGCCAGCCCGCACGCACGCAGCCCGGCCTCAACCGCCTCACGCGTCGCCCCCGCCTCCGCCAGCCCCTGCGCCGCGTCCGCGAAGGCCGCCAGCACGTCCACCCGCTCGCCCCGCAGCCGCGCTCCGAAGGCCAGCTCCGCGTCGACCCGCCGGCTGCGGGCCAGCGCCAGCGGCCCGCCCACCCCGCCCGCGAGCAGCCGCCGCAGCAGCAGCCCGAGCCCCCGCGCCTCCGCCAGCGACCCCACGCGCACCAGCAGCTGCACGAGGTTGACCGCCAGCTCCGGCAGCGCCTGCACCCGGCCCAGCGCGAGGTAGCCGCGCAGCGCGGCGCGCCCGTGCACCAGCCCCCGCCCGACATCGCCGCCGACGATCGCCAGCGCCGCCAGGTTGGCCGCCAGCAGCGTGCGCCCGATCGCCTCGCCCGCCGCCGCGAAGCCCAGCGCCGCCCGCTCGTACCAGCCGATCGCCGCGTCCACCCGCCCACGCAGGTGCTCGAGGTTGCCGCGCAGCTGGTCGACGCGAGCCCGCAGCCCGCGGGGCCCGTCCGGCCCGAGCCGCTCGCCCGCCGCGATCAGCCACCGCTCCGCCGTCTCCACCTCGCCACCCACCATCGCCGCCAGCCCGGCCCACAGCCTCGCCTCCGCCCCGCCCGGGTCCGCCGCGCCACCTCTCCCTTCCGCCAGCTCCGCCGCGAGCCCCGCGCGCGCCTCGACGGTCGCCCCGCCACCTGTCCCTTCCGCCAGCTCCGCCGCGAGCCCCGCGCGCGCCTCGACGATCGCCCCGCCACCTGTCCCTTCCGCCAGCTCCGCCGCGAGCCACGCGCGCGCCTCGACGATCGCCTCCGCCGCGCGACCGAGATCGGTGAGCGCCCGCCAGCGCAGCCCCAGCGCCGCCCCGCGCAGCGCCTCAGGCATCCCCGGGTCGACCAGCAACGAAGCCAGCCGGGCGATCGCCGCCTCGGCTCGCCCGGTCTGCTCGAGCGCCCGCGCGGCCAGCAGAGCGCAGCGCGGGCTCGCCGGGCCAGAGTCCGCCAGCAGCCCCGCCCGCCCCGCCTCGCCCGCGCGCAGCAGCGCCGCCACCACCCGCGCCCGCCCCTCCGCCCCGACCAGCCCGGCCCCGCCCGCCAGCAGCCACTCGATCAGCCCCGGAAGGGCCGGGTCGCGCTCCCACTCGCCGCCGACGTCGCCCGCCACCTCGACGAGCCAGCGATCGATCGCCGGCGCCGCCTCGGCGTCGACCGCCAGCGCCAGCGATGGCGAGCAACCTGTCTCTCGGGACATGTCCTCAAGCTCAGCCCGCGCCAGCGCCCGCAGCCCCGCGCCGAGCACCCGCCGCGCCGCCGCCACCGCCCACGCGAGCGGGTGCCCGTCGCTCGCGAAGAGGTGAGCCACGTGCGCCGGCGCCGGCCCCGGGCCCGCGCTCCAGCTCGCCGTCACCACCAGGCGCGCCTGGCCCGGCCCCAGCTCGCCCAGCGCCGACGAGGCCGCCGTCGCCACCGCCGCCGGGTCCGCCCGCACCAGGCCCAGCCGCGCGCACGCCTCGATCGCCCGCAGGGTCGCCCCGGGCCAGCCGCCGGCCGCCGCCATCAGCGCGTCGACCCACGCGCCGCGCTCGTCGGCCGGATCGAGCACCTGCGCGAGCAGCTCGCCCAGCACCACCCGGTCCCACGGCGCCACCCGCAGCACCACGATCGTCCGCCCCGCCGCCTCCGCCTGCCGCAGCGCCGCCGCCAGCAGGTCGTCGACGGGCAGCACCAGCGTCACCTGGGCCATCGCCGCCGCCGCGACCAGCACCGCGGCCCGCCGCGCCGCCCGCTCCTCATCGTGCGGACCCGCGGCCAGCTCGCCCGGCCAGCCCGGCGCCTCAAGCAGGCCGATCACCGTCGCCTCCGCCGGCGCCCCGGCGATCCACGCCGCGAGCCAGGCCGTGTGCTCGTCCCCCAGCGCCGCGCCGAGGCGATCGGCCGCGCACACCCGCGCCACCAGCCGCTGCGCCGGCGCCTGCGCCTGGAGGCTCTGAACCAGCTCCTCCACCACCCGCCCGCGCCCCGCGCCTGCCGGCCCGGCCACCGCCACCAGCCGCGGCCGCCCCGACGCGACCAGCCCCGCCACCACCTCCGTCAGCCCCCCGCCGCGGTAAGGCCAGCGCGCCGGCACCCACCAGGTCGGCGCCAACAACCCAGACCTGTCCCCAGAGACATCCTCCGCAGACCTGTCCCCAGGGCCAGTCAACCTGTCCCCAGAGACAGCCGCCATGGACCTGTCCCCAGGGCCAGCCAATCTGTCCCCAGAGACAGCATCCTTGGACCTGTCCCCAAGGCCAGCCGCCAGCCGCCGCAGGTGGGTCACCAGCGGGCGCAGGTCGGCCGGACGCGCGCGCGCGTCCGGGTGCAGCAGATGCACGAGCAGCGCCCGCACGCCGGGCGGCACCGTCACCCGGGCCGCCTCCGCGAGCTCGCCGACCCGCTCGAGCGCCGCCGCCGGTCCGCGCCGCAGCGCATCGACCACCGCCGCCGGGCTGGCCCACGGCACCGCCCCGAACAGCCGCAGGCACAGCAGACAGCCGAGCGCGAACACATCGCCGCCCGGACCGCCCCCGCCCGCCAGCACCTCCGGCGCCAGGAAGCCCGGCGTGCCGCAGCCGAGGCAGCCGATCTGCCCGAAGTCGGTCAACACCACCCCGCCCGCGGGCGTGACCAGCACGTTGCCCGCGCTCAGGTCCCCGTGGTGCGTGCCCGCCTCGTGGATCGCCGCCAGCGCGTGGGCGATCGCCGCCGCCTCCACCAGCGCCTGCTCCGTCGCCACCGGACCCGCGGTCAGCGGCCGACCCTCGACGAAGCCCGTCACCAGCCACAGGTCACCGCCCGCGTCGCTCAGCAGCTCGTGCACCACCGGCAGGTGGGGCGAGCTGACCGTCCGCAACAGGCGAAACGCCGCCCGCACCTGCGCCACCCGGGCCTGCGCCACCCGCTTGAGCACCACCCGCCGACCCGCATCGGCGTCGAGGGCCTGCCACGCGCCGCCCTCCGCACCATCACCCAGCCGCACGAGTGCGCCGAAGCGAGGTGGCAGGCTCGGGGTCTGCGGCATGCAACCGCAGTAGACACGAGTGACACCGAGATTGCCACCACCCGCTCACACGGTTGGCAGCTGCGCCTACCAGTGGAAGCCGATGTCGAACACGCCCTGCATCGCGTGCCCGACGATCCAGCCCTGGCCGCCCTGCACGTCATTGATCGCGTTGAGCCGGTAGATCCCTGCGAAGCCCATCGTCACCGTGCTCGCCACCCACCCCTCGACACCGATCGCCGCCCGCATCTGCGCCCCGTAGCTGCGCCCCCCCTCGCCGCGGGTCAACCGGGCCAGACCGCCGCCGATGTCCGCGTAGGGCTGGAAGCGCTTCTTCAGCGGCAGGTGCACGCGGACGAACAGCGCGTCCCAGTACAACATCCGCCCGTTGCGGGTCTGCTGCACCTGGTCGCCGGTCACAAGCTCCGTCACGGTCAGGCGCACCCGGTTCTGGACGTGCCCCGAGATCCCCATGCCGAGCCCGAGCACATTGCCCACCCGCCAGCCGATGTCCGCCCCGCCCATCAGGCTGAGCACCGACGGCGCCGCCGGCCGCTCACCCCCGACGGGCCCGGTGAGGCCGATGCGCAGGCCGAACCAGTAGCGACCACGCCACGGCTGACGGCGGATCGTCCGCGGATCGAGCGACGCAGGCGGCGGCGGCAACGGCGTGACCGACATCCCCCCGAGGTCGACCCCGGCCCGCGGGTCAGCCCCCGGCGTCGGGTACGGCTGCGGCCCGCCCGTCCCCGGCGGCGGCCCCAGCGGCGCACCCGGAGGCGTCGGCGGCGCGGTCGGGCTGCGAACCCCGGCCCCGGCGTAGGGCGCCGGCGCCGGCGTGCGCACCGGCGGCGTCGGCTCGGGCAGCGTCTCGCCGCCGCCACCGACCGTCGGCGTCACCACCGGCGTGACCTCCTCGGGCGCCACCGCCGGGGTGATCGGCACCATCGGATCGGGCACCGGCGCCGCATGCACGGCCCCAGGACAAAGCCCAGCCAGCACCCCCGCGATCGCGACCCGTGAACGAAGCCTCATTGTCGGTGCCCTCGCGCCACCTTCGGAAGATCTACACCATGCAGCCGCGGAGCGACATGCTCTCCCGTACCCGCCAGCGCCGCGCTCAGCGCACGCTCCGCCTCGCGCTGCAGCTCCAGGTCATCCTCGTTGGTCGCCGCGAAGCGCAGAAACCCGACCGCGTCCGGGCCCCCCAGCACCGCCAGCGTCGCGTACCCCTCGCGCGCCAGCGCCGGCCAGCGCTCGACCCGACGCACCACCGCCGACGCGTGCCGCCCGTCCCCGACCCGCGTCAGCACCTCCAGCGCCAGGCGGACCACCTGCAGGTCCGCGCTCCCGACCTGCTCCGCCACCGCGTCCGCCAGCAGCGGGCTCGGATGATCACGCGTCCACTCGAGCGCCAGCAGCACCAGCTCCGGGTCGTCCGCTCGCAGCAGCCGCATCGCCGCCTCCGCGTCGCCCCCGGCCAGCGCGAAGCGCAGCGCCAGCACCTCCAGCGCCGCGGCCGCGGCCGCCCGGAGCCCCGCCGCCGACGGCACCAGCCCGTCCAGCCGCGCCCGCGCCGCGATCGCCGGCACATCGAAGTGGCGCCGCAGCGCCGCCGGCACCTCGAGCTCGAGATAAAGGAACAGCGCCGTCGGCTTCACGACGTCCGCTCGCGGCTGCCCGCCCTGGTCCGACGCCGACACCCACCCGACCAGGCGCAGCGCCGCCGCGAAGCGCCCGCCCCCGACCGCGAAGTCCGGGCTGCCCGCCAGCGCCTCGCCCACCGCCGTCGTCACCATCGCCTCGAGCTCCGGGCTGGTCGCCGTCACCCGCTCGATCGCAACCACCGTGCGCCGGGACTCCACCCCGCAGGCGAGGCAGAGCGCGAGCCCCAGGCCCATGGCAACCACTCGGCGCATCGCCTCCGACCATAGCAAACTCGCCACGCCGGCAACCACGCCGACCCGCAGCCGCGTCCGCGACCCCTCGCGGCGCTGACAACCACCCTGAGTCTGGCGCCACGCGTCCGCGAACACCTCGCCGCGCTGACAACCACCCTGACCGCCCGGCCGCCGCGTGCTAGCGCCACGCGAGCGCATAACCGGCCGACGCCGCGAACAGCGACGCATAGCGCCGGGCCGCCGCCTCGACCGTGCTCGCCTGACCGCCGACCGCCCGCGCGCTGGTCACCTCGACCCCCCGCAGCCCGCACGACACCAGCGCCGCGAACAGCCCCGGGTCGACATCGAGGTTCAGCGCGATCCCCTGCACCGCCACCCCGCGGCTGATGTGCAGCCCGATCGACGCCAGCTTGCGCTCCCCCAGCCAGACCCCCGGGTGGGCCATGCGAAACTCGCAGCCCGCCACCCCGAGCTCGGCGTACAGCGAGACCCCGACCTCCCCGAGGCGGACGATGTGCTCGCGGATCTTCCGCCCGATCGGCACCACCGTGTACACCACCAGCTGCCCGGGCGCGTGCAGCGTCACCTCGCCGCCCCGCGGCGTCCGAACCACGGTCATCCCGATCGCCGCCCGCCGGGCGTCGTCCCACAGCACGTCGCCCTCGCTCGCGCGCGGCCCGAGCGTCAAGACGGGCGGGTGCTCGACCAGCAGCAGGGTCGGCGTCGCCCCCGCGATCACCTCCTCCCGCAGCGCCAGCTGCATGGCCAGCACCTCCGCGAAGTCGCGGCGCCCGAGCCAGGTCGCCGCCAGCAGCGGCGGCGAGTCAGCCCCCTCAGGTGTCGAGGCCACCGATCGACTCGATCACGGTGGGGTCGAGCACGGTCACCTCGATCGCCAGGGTGGTCACGCCGATGCCCTGGGTCCGCAGCCAGCGCGCGAACTCATGCGGACCGACCGTGCGCTGCTCGGCCAGGTCCGGCGCCTCGCCCATCGCAAACACCAGGTGCCCGCCGCAGCTGTTGCGCTCGCTGTCGCCGGCCCAGTTGCTCGCGTCGAGCCCGGCCTTGCGCGGCAGCACCAGCACCAACACGCGCCCGTCCTCGTCCTCGGCCTCCGGGTCCTGCACCACCAGCTTGCCGACCCCGCGGACCGGCGGCAGCGTGGTGACCAGGCCGAAGCCCTCGCGCTCGAGGTAGATGCGCGCCAATGCTTCGAGAGATCGCGGCCCAAGCGACTGCAACCACTGAACAAGTTGGTTGGTCGTCTCGCCGTCGAGGAGATCCGCCGCGACCCGCAGGCTCTGCTCCGCCGCGGCCGCCGGCCCCGGCAGCCGTGAGGTCTGGAGCTGGTACCGGGCGTCGCCGCGGGCCACGAAGCGAGACGCCCGCCCGAGCTTGCGGATGTCGAGCAACACCCCCGCCGTGACCGCCCGCTCGATCTCCGAGATCTCACCGCCCAGCACGCCCTGACCCGCGAGGTTCTCGGCGATCTGGCGGATGTGCAGCGAGCGCGGGCCGGCCTCCGCCAGCACCGCAGCGACCTGACCCAGCAGGCCCTGGGCCTGCATCTCGCCGCCGGCCCGGCTGTCGCCGCCAGCCTCACCCGTCCACTCGACCCGCCGCCCGCGCTTACGCCGACGCCGACGCCGACGCCCGCCGCGCTCGTCCTCGTCGAGCCCGCCGCTGTTCGCGTTGCTGTTCGGGTTGCCGTTCGCGTTGCTGTTCGCGTTCCCGGCGCTGTTGCCGTGCCCCGGTGACCCACCCCTGGGCGGCATCCGACGAGGCATGTTGCGGACCTCCGGGGCCGGCCCCGAGTTGGTTGAAGGACCACGCTGCATGCTCTCGAATTCACTCCGCAATTCTGGCCGCTCCTCGGCCAGCCGAGACATCGCGTTCGCCATCACCAGGGCGACGTCGGTGACCCCGTCGAGCCCAGCCCCGCGGGGCGCCTCGAACTCGAGCTGGTTCACCTTCTGCAGCACCTCGCTGCGCTTGCCGGCATCGGCCCCGCGGCGCGACGGCTTGACCGCCACCAGCTGCGGCGGCGGCGCCTCACCACGCACACCAAAGCGGTTGCGCCGCCGCTTGCGCCGACCGCCGTCGCGGCCGCCGTCCTCGCCGCCGCCCTCCTCCTCCGCCTCAGCCTCGGCCTCCGCGGCAGCCGCCTCGAACGCGGCGATCGGCGCCGAAGCGACGGTTTCACGGACCACCGTCACAGCCACAACA
>Ga0073899_10006429_pt1 | contig 10152 bp, 8 predicted proteins | sample KloWWTmetaKNB5Ph_FD_88975 | JGI IMG/M metagenome (GOLD analysis project Ga0073899, IMG submission 88975) | Active sludge microbial communities from Klosterneuburg, Austria, studying microevolution and ecology of nitrifiers - Klosterneuburg... | ecosystem: Engineered > WWTP > Aerobic digester >...
GGGTGCCGCTGGTGTTGCAGGTCTGCCACAGGATCTCGCCGTCGGTGCCCTTGTAGATGCGAAGCTGCTGCTCGTCGCCGTAGAGCACCTCGGCGCTGCCGTCGCCGTTGAAGTCAAAGACCGAGCTGCCGGTCGCCGCGGACGAGCAGTCCTTGGTCTGCTTGATCCACAGGAAGGTGTCCTTGCCGGCGACGTTGGGGTCGAGCAGCTTCTTGCCGTCGAAGACCGCGTAGCCGATGCCGCCGGCGACCGCGACGTCCGGGGTGCCGTCGCCGTTGAAGTCGGCGATCGTCGGCGGGCCGCCGCCGACGGTGTTGCCGGCCGAGCCGGCCGGACACAGCGCCGGGGACAGCGCCCCGTTGATGTCGATCGGCGCGCGAAGGATCAGCGCGCCCTTGGGCTGCATCGGGTCGTAGCGCCAGATGTACAGGTGGTGCTTCAGCAGCGCGCCGCCGTTGGCGATCACCGCGATCTCCGGGTAGCCGTCGAGGTCGAGGTCCGCGACCGCGGCGAAGCGGCCCTCGAGGCCGGTCTCCGCCATCACGCCGCCGCCGGCGTTGAAGACCCCGACCGGGTGCACGATGTCGAGCTCGCCGTCGACGTTGATGTCGGCGGCGTGGGCCTCGTTGCCGGCCTTGAGCGGGGCCTCGAGCGCCCCGGTGGCGCCGTCGAGGAGGCCGCCGGTGACCAGCACCTCGGCGTTGCCGTCGCCGTCGAGGTCGGTGATCGTCGGCTGCACGCAGCCGAGCACGTTGGCGGTGATCCACAGCTCGGCGCCGGCGGCGTCGAGGGCCCGGACCCGGCCGCTCGTCGTGCAGGTGACGATCTCGTTGCCGGGCTTGCCGTCGATGTCACCCCCGGCGACCTCGCGACCCGGGTTGACCGGGTCGTCGACGAACTTCACCGCCCACTTCTCGACGATCTGCCCGTTGATGATCGAGATCGCCCGGGTCGTCCCGTTGCCGTTGTAGTTGCCGGCCTCGAAGGTGTTGAACACGATCTCCGGGATGTCCCGCTCGTCGACGATGTCGTCGCAGTTGTCGTCGTCGAGCTGGATGACGATCGGCGCCATCATCACGTCGCCCTTGTCCCAGTGGTACTTCATCGCCGGCTCGAAGCCGCCGACCGGCATGTACTCGCACTTCGTCAGGCAGGTGATCGGCTCGCCCTCCTTCGGCTCCTCGCCCTCCTCGCACTTCGGCGGCTCCGGCAGGCACTTGCCCGTCTTCAGCGACACTCCCCCCTGACACATCTCCCCGCCGCCCATCTCCGGGTCCCCGAGGCTGTACTCGCAGTACTCGCCGTCGCCGCACTCGCTGGCGTCGATGCACTCCGCCCCCGGCGTCTCGCACTGGTTGAACGAGCACACCTGCTCCCCGGGACAGCACACGCCGTCGCAGGCCAGGTCCTCCGGGCAACACTCGGCGCCGAGGCACACCCCTCCCTCCTCCGCGCAATCGGCCGGGCACACCGGGCCGCCGGTGCTGGTCCCCGACCCGCTCGCGTCGCTGCTCCCCCCGCTGCTGTCCGCACCGGTCGGCTCGCCGGTGCTCGAGGTCCCGCCGACGCTGTCGGTCGCGCCGCCGGTCGGGGCGCCCGTCGAGCTGCCCTCGCCGGCGCCGCTGCTGCTGCTGCTCGCCGCGCTCGAGCTGCCGACCGTCGCCGCGTCGGTGCCCGCGCTCGCGTCCGTCGCGCTCGCTCCCGGGCCGCCGTCGTCGCCGCAGCCCGTCAGAAGGATGCCCACCCCGAGCGCCGTACCCCAGTTGCTTCGCGTCGTCCCAAGCATGTCCGGCCACCGTAGAGGCTTGCCTTGGCGCACGCAAGCCGCGTGGCCCGGCGGCCTGCACGTGCGGAAGAAGGACCGAGGCGCGGATCCTGGCCCGGCGGCCAGAATTGCGCGCCTGGGGCTTCCGCAACCCGGCCAGTTGCGATAGATGCCGCTGCATGACGAAGGCGGCGAGATCGGAGCGGGGCTTGTTCGGCACCCTGGTGATCCTCGTCGGCGGCGGGTGCCTGCTCGTGGCCCTGCTCGGCGTGTTCAATACCGCCTTCGAGCTGAAGCTCGCGCTGTCGGTGTCGGGCACCAACACGCCGCTGCCCGACTCCTACGACGTGGTCGCCGGGGTCGCGGCGGCCGGCGTGCTGCTGATCGGGCTGGCGCTGTTCGGCCGCCTCGTGCGCGACAAGTTCGCCGCGGCGAAGGGCAAGCCGCTGGTTCGGGTCGGCATCATCCTCGGCGCGCTGGCCCTGCTCGCCCTCGTCGGCCGCGGGCTCCAGATCCTCGCGCTGACGCAGACCTACGGGAGCATGCTCGCGTACTACGCGACCGATGGCGACCTCGCGGACGTCAAGGCCGAGCTCGCCAGGGGCCCGGACAAGGAGGCCCTCGACGCCGCGGTCGGCCGCGCCGGGCAATACAACAACGCCGCCGCGCTGGCCCTGCTGCTCGAGGCTGGCGCCGACCTGCGCGACTCGAGCGAGACCGAGGAGCGGCGCCGCTGCGCGCTCATGGGCCGCAGCTTCGACTTCATCAAGACGGCGATCGACCACGGCGTCAAGCCCGACGCCTGCCCCAGGGGTGAGACGGCGGTCTACGAGGCCGTGCGCTTCGGCGAGGACGACGCGGAGGTCGCCAGGATCGTCGCGCTCCTGCTCTCCGCGGGCTGGTCCGCCACCGCCGCGCCCGAGTACGACAAGCAGACCCCGAAGGACCTCGCCGCCCAGAAGAAGTGGACGGCCACGCTCGAGGCGCTCGCGGCCGCGCCGAAGTAGGTCGCGAGGTCGCGCGATCGCGTGTCATCGCGCGCCCGGGCGTCATCGCGTGTCATCGCGTGATAGCGTCGTCCGCTCGACATGCCGACACGACGATGGATGATGCACACCGGTCTCGGAGCCGCACTGCTGGCGCTCGGGGCGTGTTCGGGGAGCGACGCCGACGACACCGCCGGCGCCACGCCCGGCACGGCGGCGACGACCGCCGCGGAGCCGACGAGCAGCGCGAGTGGTCCGAGCAGCGAGAGCGGCGAGACGGCGGAGACCGGCGCAGCGCCCACCACCGGCGACACGAGCGCGACGAGCACCACCGGCGCGACCGGCACCGAGAGCACGACCGGCACCGGAGAGACCGACCCCTCGAGCACCGGCGACCCGCCGGAGCCGGACCCCCGCCTGGAGGCGCTGGTCCGGTACGCCCCGCGGGTATGGATGCACCCCGACGAGCCCTACTTCCCGTCGTCCGTCGAGTTCGCGTTCCCTTACATGACCCGCTTCGCCGACGGCGACGGCAACCACTGGGTCCGCTCGACCGCGGCGCTGGACAGCCCCTCCGACACCCTGCCCTTCTTCGGCGGCGACCTCGACGGCGCGCCGGTGTACGCGTTCTACGCCGACAAGGGCAGCAACATCGTCGACCTCGTCTATTTCTTCTACTATCCCTATAACCGCGGCAAGGAGGTGGTCGACACGATCTGGGGCAACCACGTCGGCGACTGGGAGCACATCACCGTGCGGCTGACGCGGCTCCCCGACCAGACCCTGACGCCGGTCCAGGCCTACCTCTCGGCCCACAGCTTCGGCGGCGTCTACGAGTGGGCCGACGTCGAGCGCTTCGAGGACACCCACCCGGTCGTCTATTCGGCCTGGGGCTCGCACGGGGTGTGGAGCGCCCCCGGCGACCACGTGTACATGTCGATCGGCGAGGAATTGCTCGGGGTCTGCGTCACGATCGTATGCACCGACCTGACCGATGAGACAGCCGCGGGGATCGCCTGGGACACCTGGGAGAACGTCGCCGGCTTCGACTTCGTCGCCAAGGAGGGCCTCGCGGGCGCGGCCTGGCCGGTGTGGATGAGCGACGCCTTCCAGGACCCCGGGGCGGCCCCGGCGACCGCGCCCGGCGGCGGCCCGATCTTCCGCTGGGGCAACGAGGAGGACTGCTCGACCCTCGGCGTCGACATCAGCGACCTGATCGGCGTCTGCCGCCTGGAAGACGGGCCGACCGGGCCGATCTCCAAGGACGTGTGGGGGCCCGAGCTGCAGTAGCGCCTCCTCGGCGCGGCCGAACTCGCCCCGATCATCCGACGTTTAGCACGGTGACTTCGAGGCGGCGCAGCGCCGCGAGGATGCGGCTGCGGCCCACCGGGTTGGCGGTGTGCACGAACAGCTCGAGCGGCACGCGGCGGCCCTCCGCGTGCGCCCTCTCGAGCCAGCACGCGACGTCGTACCCGGTCGTGGCGGCGCCGAGGTCATGATCGAGGCTGACCGCCAGGACCTCGCGCGTCTCCAGCAGCGCGATGCACTCCTCGGCGCTGCGCACGACCAACCAGGTCTCCGGCTCCGGCAGCCCTGGCACGCCCGCTGGCACCCGCTCGTCGTCGAGGAACACGCGCATACTCGCCAGACTATCACGTCCTCGAGTCGACCGCCTGCGCGGATTGGGCTCCGAGCTTGTCCCGGTGGATATACTCGAATGCTCGCGGGGCCATATCGTTGGAGTCACCGCCGGGCGCTTCGCGGCCGGTGGGACGGAGGATGGCGCCGAGGCGGTGGAGGCGGGCCACCAGCTCCTGGTGGTCGTCGTTCTCCGGCCAGGCTCTGCCTGCGCGCTCGACCTTGCGCGCGTGGCGGAGCACGGCGGCCCGGGCCTCGGTCGTGCGGACCCGACCGGCGAGGGTGAGCAATCGGTCCATCAGACGGATCAGCACGTAAGGCGTACTCGCGGCGTTCTGGCGCATGGGATCAAAGGCGGCGTCGACCACCCCCTCGAGCGTGAAGGGGCGACCGACGATACGCAGCACGCCGTGCTGGTCGCGGCGGCGGCCGTCCGGCAGCGACCGTCCGGCGAGCTTGCATAGGCCCTCCCCGAGCCAGTCGATACAGGTCGCGGCGGTGAAGGGGTCATTGATGCCGGGGGAGAGCGCACGCGCGGCGATCGAGACGAGCTGGTTGATCGAGAACTCGAGGTCCTGCATCGGCGTGCGTCGGTCCTCGATCAAGTGGGTCTCGCCCAGCTCGCGGACGCACTGCTCATCGAGCTCCTCGCGGGGGGTAGGCAGCCAGATGCGAGCGATCTCGGCGCCCTCGACGATGAAGTGTCCGGGGCGGAAGGCGAGGCGCGCGACGGCCTCACGGCGGGTCAGCGCGGCCAGCAGCCGGTCCTCGTCGATCGCCTGGAGATAGCCGCTGCGCCTGGCGGTGAGCGGGAGGCCGGGACCTCGGACGTCGAGGCCGTCGTGGTCCTCCTGCTGCACGCCGGGCCGGTCCGGGGCATCCGCTGGCTCCTCCCCGCGGGCGAGGAAGTCGGCGATCGCGTGGTCGAGGTCGCGGCTCGCCACGGCGATCACCTCGTCGGCCTGGATCGACATGGCGACGTGGTGGATGAAGAAGATCAGCACGCCGACGTTGACGAGCACGAGCGCGAGCGCGTCGGTGATCGAGACGTGTGGGACGAAGGCAGCGTCCTCGCCGCCACGCACGCTACGGAGCACCAGCAGGCAGTAGACGAAGGTCGCCGTGAAGGTGCCGAGGACGAACTGGTTGCCGCGGTCACGCATGAAGTTGCGCAGCAGCCGCGGGCCGAAGCTGTTGGCGGCGAGGCTGAGGGCGACGATCGTGATCGAGAAGACGGTGCTGGCGACGGTGATCAGCGCGCCGGCCACCGTACCGAGCAGCATGCGCGCGCCCTCGGGACCGCCGGTCCACAGCCACGTCGCGGCGCTGTATTTGTCCCGGGCTTGCAAGGCCTCGTCGAGGGCGCCGAGGCCGAGCGCGAGGGCCACGGTTCCGAGGGTCATCACGGCCGGGACGAACCAGTAGCTGGTGCGGGTGAGCTCCCACATCCAGCGCAGTTGCAGGTGGTTCACGGCCCGCGCTCCGCGGCGGCGCCGGGCACGAGCCCGCGAAGGGCCTCCCCGATCCGCGTGGCCTTCGGGACAGGTTTACGGGTACCGGCGGGCCAGCCCTCGCGCTGGCGGCTGCGGTCGCCGTCGGTCTCCTCGGTCTGGTCGTGGAAGAGGATCTGCTGGGTCGGATACGGCAGGTCGATGCCGCACTCGATCAAGGTCTGCTTGATGGTCTGGAGCACGCGGCTCTGGACCTGCAACACCTGCATCCGCTGCGGCGGCTCGGTCCACCACCAGACCCGCAGCTTGACCGAGTAGTCGGCGAGCTCGACGACGAGGACCTGAGGAGCGGGGTCGGCGAGCACGCCCTCGACCCCGAGGATGGTCCGCAGGATCGCCGAGCGCGCCTCCTCGATGTCGTCGCCGACGCCGATGCCGACGTCGTAGCCGCTGCGGCGCTTCTCGTTGGCGGTGTTGACGGTGACCGCCTGGGTAAAGAGGATCGTGTTGGGGATGACGACGCGGCGGCCGTCGTAGGTCTGGATGGTCGTCGCGCGCGACTCGATCGCCTGGACCGTGCCCTCGTGCTCACCGACGACGATCTGGTCGCCGATGCGGAAAGGCTCGGTCAGGAGCAGCAGGAGCCCGGCGAAGAAGTTCTGCAGGATGTCCCGAAAGGCGAAGCCGACGGCGACGGTGCCGATGCCCAGCAGCTCGATCAAGTTGCTCGCCTTGAACGAGGGCACGATGACCGACAGCGCGACGAGCAGGCCGAGCAGCACCAGCGCCCACTGAAACAGTCCGCCGAGCACGAGGCCGACGTTGCGGTGCTTGCGGGCGCGGCTGGCGATGCGGATCCCGAGGGCGCGGACGCCCTTGCCCGCGAACAGGAACAGCACGAACACCAGAGCGCCGAGCACGAGGTTGGGCAGCAGGACGAGCGCCCGATCGAACATCGCCTGAAGCTTCGCCCACAGCGCCGAGATGTCCATTCGCATGGTGATCGGTCTATGGCCGCGTTCGCCCGGACGGGCAGTCGTGCGCGCGGAACTCGGCGCGCACCGGCGGACGGGCCCGGAGCCCCAGATCGCCGCGGAGCCCGTGCGCGGGTCCCGCGAGCCGTAGGGGCGACGCGGCGGACACGGGTCACATGCACAATGTTCAGGGTCGAACGACAGGACGGCGAACAGCCGCCGGCTCGGGCTCAGCCGCAGGCGACGTCGACGGGGCAGTAGAGGGCGTCGAGGCTGCCGGCGAGCTGCGTGTTGTCGGTCAGGGTGACGTCATAACTGCCCACGAGGCCATCCGCGCTCATATCGGTGATCGTGACGACGCCGATGTCGCCGGTCATCGGCATGCCGTCACCGTCGTCGAAGTAGACGGAGCCGTTGCCGCCGTCGAGATTGTACACACCGGGCGCCAGCGGGACGCCCTGGAACAGCACGATGCGGAGGATCGGTGCGCCCTGCGGGAAGTCGGCGCTGCACTCGCGCAGCGCCAGACCGACCCTGAACTCGACGGCGGGGCCGTCATCGGGCGCGCAGGCCTGGCCGTACGTGGTCGGCTCGCCGAGCGGTCCGCCGGTCGTGGTGCCGCCGGTCGTGGTGCCGCCGGTCGTGCCCTCGGTGGTGGCAGCGCTGCCGGAGCTCGTCGGGACATCGGTGAGGTTGCCGGTCGTCGCGTCGCTCGTGCTGGTGAAGTCGGCGATGCTGCAGCGCAGGCGGACGCCGTCACTGTTGAGCCCGCCGCACGTGTCGATGCTCGTGCAAGCGTTCACCGCGAGGGCGAGGGGCAGGAGGAGCGCGGCGCAGGGGTGAGATCGCATGACCGGGAGAGTAGACCAGATCTCATGGCGCCCGGCAGTCGGGCTCGCGCATCGCGACCGCGCGGCCGACGGCGGCGCGGGTGGTCGCGCGCAGCCGAGGATCAGCAGCGGGCGACGATACGCTTGCAGCTCGCTGCCGGGCATGGAGGTTCGGTGGGGGGCGCGTCACTCACTCAGGCTGACGGCGGCGCAGCCGAGGCCGAAGGCGGCGATCGTCGCGTCGGCGCGCAGGTTCTGGGCGTTGGCGACCTGTCCCTCGGGACAGTCGGTCTGCGGGAACGGCAGGCCGCCCGCGCCGCCGACCGCGGGCAGCGGGCTCGCCGGCCCGAGCCCCACGCTGAAGCTGCCGTCCATCGCCTCGCTCACGACCAGCGGCGCGCAGCTCAGCGTCAACTGATCGACGCCGACGCCCGCCCGCCCCGCGAAGCCCGTCACCACCTGATTCGCCGCGCAGCCGCGCATCCACGGGGTGTCGCCCGCCCCGCCCCGCTCGGGCAGCGGCGCGCCCGCGACGACCTCCACCACGAAGGCATCGGCCTGGACCGCCAGGCCCGGCGCGCCGCACATGCCCTTGAGCGCGGCGTGGCTGTCGGTCTTGAGCACGCCCGTGAAGCCGATCAGCACCTGGCCCTGGGGACATGTGTCGAGATACGCGAGGCCGAGCTGGGTGTCGCCGTACTGGGTCGTGAGGCCCCCGGGTCCGAGCAGCAGCGCCTTCGGGGTCGCCACGCACTTGTTGCTGCAGGCGTCCGCGTTGACCTGATTGCCGTCGTCGCAGACCTCGACCCCGGCGTGCAGGAAGCCGTCGCCGCAGACCGCCGGCGCGCAGCTGGACGGGCACTCGTCGCTGTCGTCGGCGTCGCCGTCGTCGCAGGTCTCGACGCCCGCGTGCAGGAAGCCGTCGCCGCAGCTGGCCGCGCGACAGTCGGTCAGGCACGCGTCGCTGTCGTCGGGGTTGGCGTCGTCGCAGTCCTCGACGCCGGCGTGGGTGAAGCCGTCGCCGCAGCTGGCGAGCTGGCACGTGGTGGTGCAATAGTCGCCGTCGTCCTGGTCGCCGTCGTCGCAGACCTCGACGCCGACCTGGGCGACGCCGTCGCCGCAGACCGCGGGCGTGCAGGTGTTGGTGCAGGCGTCGTCGTTGACCTTGTTGCCGTCGTCGCAGACCTCGAAGCCGGCCTGGACGAAGCCGTCGCCGCAGAACGCGGGCGCGCAGCTGGCCGGGCAGGCGTCGCTGTCATCGGCGTTGGCGTCGTCGCAGCCCTCCGGGGCCTCGACCACGCCGTCGCCGCAGACCGGCGCGGGCTCGCCGGTGGAGTCGGAGCCGGTGCTCGTGCCGGTCGTCGGCTCGGTCGGCACGTCACCGCTGCTCGGGTCGGTCGGCGTCGTGCTGGTCAGGACGCCGGTCGTGTCGGTGCCGGTCGTGTCGGTGCCGGTCGTGCCGGTCGTGCCGGTCGTGCCGGTCATGCCGGTCATGGACCCGGTGGCCTCGCTGTCCGCGTCGGTCACGTTGGTCTCGCTGTTCAGGCAGCCGGCGAGCAGCGCTGCGATGAGCGCGGCGCCCTGCAGGCGCAGCGCGCCCGATCCATAGCCCGTCGACATGTGCGCAGGATCGCACGGAAGCACCCCGCGCGACAGGCCGGCTGACGCGGCTCCGGCGGCGTGCTAGGAGGCGGCGTGCTGCGCCCTCCGCCCTGTGAGCTCGACCTCCCGACACCCGGAGAGGTCTGCGAGGTGACGATCGAGTATCCGCGCTGGAGCATGGTCAAGCACCGGAGCGACGGCACCATCGACTTCGTCTCGCCCCTCCCCTGCCCCTATAACTACGGCTCGCTCGCCGGCCGCCGCTCCGGCGACGGTCAGGCGCTGGACGCCCTCGTGCTCGGGCCCAGGCTCGCCGCTGGCGTCCGACTGCGATTGCCGACGATCGGCGTCATCGGCTTCCTCGACCTCGGCGTGCACGACCCCAAGGTCGTCTTCAGCGTCGGGCCCGTGTCCGCGCGCGATCGCGCGGGCCTCGAGCTGTTCTTTCGCGTCTACGCCCGCTTCAAGCGCGGACTGGCCCGAGTGCGCCGCCAGCCGGAGGCGACCGGCTATCTCGGCTGGCTGCGGTGATCTCCCCCGGCCCGCCGCCGGCTCCCCGTCCGCCCGCAAATGCCGGGCGCGCTCAGCCCTGGGCCCGCAGCAGCGCGAACAGCAGCGCCCCGCCGCCGAGCAGCGCCAGCAGAGCGCCCCACAGCCAGATCTTGTGCGCCGCATCAGCCCTCGCCGCCGACCTGGCTCGGTCCGCGACGGGCGACCTGGCCGCCGGGACAGGCGACATGGCCGTGGGGACAGGCGACCTGGCCGTGGGGACAGGTCTCGCGGGACTGACCGCGAGCAGCGCCTGCCGGCCCGGCTGCGCCACCGCGACCGTCGGCTTCGGCCCCGTGCGCGCGACCGCCGGCTGCGGACCGGTCGGTGCACCCGGCTTCGGCCCCGTGCGCGCGA
>Ga0073899_10006430_pt1 | contig 10151 bp, 5 predicted proteins | sample KloWWTmetaKNB5Ph_FD_88975 | JGI IMG/M metagenome (GOLD analysis project Ga0073899, IMG submission 88975) | Active sludge microbial communities from Klosterneuburg, Austria, studying microevolution and ecology of nitrifiers - Klosterneuburg... | ecosystem: Engineered > WWTP > Aerobic digester >...
CGTCGTGGAGGTCCGGAGCTGCCTGCGCAAGATCCTCAACCACCAGCACGCCCGCGCGCTGGGGCATCGGCCCGCGGCCGAGGTCTCGTGGCTCCTGTGCGGCGGGCGCCCCGACACCGCGCTAGGGTCGCTGCCCTTCGCGCCGTCGACCGGGTGGCCGCAGGGGTTCTATGACCTGGGCGCCGCGCTGCCGCTGTCGATCGTGGTGCTCGCGGAGCTGCCCGAGACGGCCGACACGCTCGCGCTGCGGTTGATGGGCGCCGGGCTCACGCTGCGTCGGGCGATCTCGGATCTTCGGCAGACGCCGCCCGGCGCGGTGCGCGACGCACTCGTGCGCCGGGTGGTAGAACTCCATCACGACCGCCGCGCCCACGATCCGCGAGGCCCCGATGAAGCCGACGAGGACGAACTCATGAAATCACTGCCGTTTGTCGAGGAACTCGAACGCCGCTGCCGGGCGGAGGGCCGCAGCGAGGGTCGCACCGAGGGCCGCACCGAGGGCCGCACCGAGGGCACGCTGCTCGCGCTCGTTCGCATCGTCGAGCGTCGCCTTCACCGCGAGGTCCCAGCCTCCGAACGCGACGCCCTCCGCGCACGCCTCGACCACCTCGGCGAGGCGGCCCTCGACGCCGCGCTAGACCTCGACCCCGTCGCGCTCGAAGCGTGGCTCGCCCGCGGCCTGAGCTGAGCCGCTCGCCTCCCCGCGCTGCTCGCTACGGCAGCGTCACCATCCGCACCCGACCCGACGCGCCCTCGGCCACGTAGAGCCGCCCCGCGGACCACGCCAGCGCCGTCGGTCGGGCCAGCGTCGCCGCCCTCGCCGGACCGTAGTCCCCGCTGGTCGTGGCCGTCGCCCCGCTCGCCGGACCGGAGCCCGCGAGCGTCGTCATGCGCCCGGTGCTGAGCGTCACCGCGCGCACCCGGTTGGCCGAGGCGTCGGCGATGAAGAGCGTGTCGGCGCCGTCGTAGGCGAGCGCCACCGGCTGAGCGAGGCCGAGGCTCGTCGCGAGGGCGGGCGCATCCCCGAGCGGCGACGGCCGATCGAGCACGCCCGCCGCGACGCGCGCCTGCTCCGCCCCGTCGATGGACCACACCACGTAGCGCTCCGGGTCGGCGACGTAGAGCGTCCCGGCGCGGCCGACGGCGAAGGCCACCGCGCTGCCGAAGGGGGCCGACCTCGCGGGCACCACGCCGCCGTCCGGCAGCTCTCCGGTCGCCCCGCTCCCGGCGATGACCGCCGCGCTGCCGGAGGTCACCCGCCACACCCTCGCCCTCGCGTCGCTGAACCAGGTCTGCCCGGTCTGCGTGAAGGGCCACGCCGGGAGCTCGAAGCCCATCTCCGTCGCCGCGCTCCCGGCGTCCGCGCCCGCGTCGACGCCGCCATCGAGCGCCGCGTCGGAGAAGCGCCCCGCCACGCGCCGCAGCCTCGGGGCCGTCGGCAGCCCGAGGAGGTCCGCGATCACCCCGCGCTCTGGCATCCCCAGCACCGCGTGGGTGCCATCTCCGCCGAGGCCCGCCACCCAGGTCGGAGGCAGCGTCGCAGGATCGATCGAGTCGCCCGTCGCGGTGGGGCTCACCGTCCCTGCGCCGAGCAGCACCCTCGAGCGGCCGTTGTCCACGCGGTACACCCGGCCCTCGGCCGAGCCCGAGAGCAGCATCGTGGCGCGGTCGTTGAGCAGCGCCAGCCCGGAGGGGCGCCCCGCGCGCAGCCCCGCGGCGTCCTCGTCCATCGAGGGGAAGGCGCCCGGAGCCTGCGCCACGACCACCCGGGGAGAGCCTCCCATGGCGGTGTTCTCGACGCGCAGCACCCGCTGCTGCTGCAGGTCGCTCACATAGACGGCGCTGCGGTCGGCGCTCATGGCGATGCCCCCGATGCGGCCGATGGTGATCCCCCCGGAGCCGGTGGGCTGGTTGCAGCCGTAGCGCGAGCCCAGCACGATGCGCGCGGTGGTGAGGGCCCTCGCCACCACCTGGAAGACCGCGCAGTGCGTGGCGTCGACGAAGTAGATCGAGCCGTCGACGCCGTAGCGCACGTCGGTGACGCGGCCGAGGCGCAGCGCCTCCCTCGGCACGAAGCCCGTGGTGGAGTCGCCCAACGGATCGCCGGTGAGGTCGCAGGTCGAGCCCGCGAAGGTCTCCACGCGGCGCATCGGGTCGTCGCGGCGGTAGCGCCGGACGCGGCAGTTGTCGCGGTCGGAGAAGTAGACGTAGGTGGTGTCCACGTCGACGCCGACGGGGTGCGCGAGCGCGGTGCCGGTGCCCTCTCGTCCGTCGCCGTTGAAGCCGGGGCACGCGCCGCCGCACAGCTGGCCGACGACGGTGCTCGCCGCGCCGACGCCGCCGTCCGCGTCGAGCGGAACCACATGGATCCGGTTGTCGCCGGTGACGAAGAGCTCCCGGGTGTCCGGCGCGTAGGCGAGGCCGAAGGGCCCCGCGGGGAGCGAGAGCGCCAGCGGCAGCGGCTCGACGCGCCCGTCGCGAAGGCGCAGCACCTGGTGCGCCTCCTGGTCGGCGAGCAGCACGGTGCCGCCGGGGAGCAGCACCATCGAGGCGATGGAGCTCAGCGGGGTGGAGCGCGCGGGGCCGCCCACGAGGGAGCTTCCCCCGACGCCGGTGCCCGCGAGCCGCACGGGGTCGATGGGCGAGACGCCGAGGTCGTAGGCCATCACCCGAGCGCCGCCCGGGTCGCTCACATAGAGCCGATCGGCGGTGACGGCGAGGGCGCCGGGAGTCACCAGCCGGGGCTCGTCGGGGCTCCATCGGTGGCCCGTCACGGGCTCGATGCAGGGCGTCCCCATCGCGAGGGTGGCGGAGCAGCTCGGGGGGACGTCCACGGGCACGTCGGGCACGTCGCGCCCGAGGTCCGAGGGGGCGTCCGAGCGGGCGTCGACGGAGGGGGCGTCCGAGCGGGCGTCGACGGAGGCGTCGACGGAGGCGTCCCGCGCCGGGCCGTCGGTGACCGAGGCGTCCATCGCGTCGGAGGGGGTTCGCGCGTCGGTGACGTCGCCGGGGCGGTCGGTCGCGAGGTCGCTCACGGGTCCGCGGTCGCTATTACCGTCCCGGGTAATATCCGCCGCCGCGTCGCGCCGTTCGAGGAGCGACGGGTCATAGACATTGCAACTGATGACGGCGAGGGCGGGGAGGACGAGCGCGAGCGGAACCCGTGGCTTCACACCGCGGGACGATGCCACCAGGAGCCGCGCGCTGTCACGGCGCGCTTGGGCCCGCGGAGGTCAGCGCTTCGGACTGTCGGACGATCCACGGTTGAGCTCCGCGGGAGATGGGCGCCACGCGGCAGCCGCCGCCGGGCAGCGGGAGCACGTCGGCGGCGATCCAGAAATCGTTGTCGTCGGGGCCGCCGCGGGAGCTGAGGGTGATCGGTCCGAGGCGGGCGACGGCCGTCGCGCCGTTGCAGTAGATGGTGAGCGTGGCGGCCTGCGGTCCCGCGCCGTGGTCGCTGTAGTAGTGCACCCCCACTCGGTAGAAGCGGGCGCTCGGTCGGAGGATGTTGATGTTCTCCGGGCCGTGGCCCGTGACGTCGTCGATGTCGAGGTGCGGGTCGTCGTCGACGGTCAGCGCGCCCCAGCGGAGGCCGCGGCTGTTGGTGCAGTTGCCGTAGTAGCAGTCGCTGTCGGTGCGCCAGTTGGGGTCGCCGACCCCGTGGAGCAGGTGCAGGTCGACGTCGCTGGAGTCGCACGCCGCGCCGGGGCTGGCGGGGCACGAGCGGCCCGGAGGATCCCACGACAGCTCGATGCGCAGCCCCTCTCGGGGCACGGCGTGGACGACGGTGACGCACTCGTCGCTGGCCCCGTCCGAGTCGACGGCGCGGAAGCGCAGACGGTGGTCGCCTGCGATGTCGGGGGTGAAGCGGGTGCGCGCCCGGTCGGTGGGTTCGGGCGGGCGGCGGGCGCTGCCGGAGGGGGCGCTGTCGATGGTCCATCCGACGCTGCGGATGGCGCGGTCACCCGCGACGCGGCCCTCGAGGTCGACGGGCTGCAGCGGGGTGACGGTGAGCTCCGCGGGGCAGGTGACGACCGGGCCCGCGGCGCGCACCTGCACGGTGAGGGTGCAGGAGAGCTCTGGCGCGGGGCCGCCGTCGCCCGCGTCGCGGTCGTCGGTGGAGGGCACGGTGACCCGGATGACGTAGCTCCCCTCGCGGTCGGAGCGGAAGGTCGCTCGCTCTCCGCCGTCGCTCTGGAGCGTCGGGGTCGAGCCGCTCGGGGAGGTCACCACCGACCAGCGGGCGAGGCCTCGCAGCGCGCGGGGAACGCCGGCGACCAGGGCGAGATCGCGCGCCGGGCGGGCGACGAAGACCGCGTCGGTGCAATAGAGGGAGGCGGGCTCGTAGGCTTCGTCGCTGAGGCCTGTGCGGGCTCCGCAGGAGGTCACCGAGGCGAGCAGCGCGAGCAGCGCGGCCCGACGGATCACACCTCGTGGACCTCGACCACGATGGCGGTGATGTTGTCCTTGCCGCCGCGCGTGTTGGCGATGTCGATGAGGCGCTGGGTGACCTGCTCGACCGGCAGCGAGAGGATCGGCAGGATCTCGTCGGGCTCCTCGACGTAGCCGTGGAGGCCGTCGCTGCAGAGCAGGAAGCGGTCGCCGGGGATGGTCTCCACGACGCGGGTGTCGACCTCGACGTACTCGTGGCTGCCGACGGCGCGGGTGATCACGTTGCGGTGCGGCGCGTAGCGCGCCTCTTCCGGCGTGAGCATGCCCTCGCGAATCTGCGCGGCGATGAGGGTGTGGTCGTCGGTGATCTGGGCGATCTGTCCGTCGCGGGCGAGGTAGATGCGGCTGTCGCCGACCTGGCCGATGACGGCGACGCGGCCGAGGAGCATCAGCACCGAGGTGGTGGTGCCCATGCCGGCCTTGGTCTCGTCGAACTCGGCCATGGAGTGGATGAGGTACGTGGCGGCCTGGATGGCGCCGCGGAGGATCTGCTCGGCGACGTTCTGCTGGTCGACGTCGTAGGGGTCGGTGATGAGCGACTCGACCTTCGGTCGCTCGCGGCGCACCCAGCCGCGGATGTTGTACACGGCCTCTTCGCTCGCGACCTCGCCTGCGGCGTGTCCGCCGAGGCCGTCTGCGACCACGTAGAGTCCGAGGCTGTCGTCGATGATGAAGGCGTCTTCGTTGTGCTTGCGCACGCGGCCGACGTCGCTCTGTCCGAAGGAGGTATATCGGGGCATGGCTGTTGTCTGGAGCGGCACTCTATCAGAGAGCCGCCACCGGCTGAACACCACCAACGTACGTTCGACGAAGCCTGCTCAGCGACATGGACCCGATCGCCGGAGGAGGGTATTGTCGGGCCGTCGAACGAGATGACGCTTCCCGAGAAAATCGTCGAGGTGCACCTGTCGCGAGCCGCGCTGCGGGACGGTTTCCGCGAGGCCGGCGAGGAGGGGGCGGTGGTCATCCCGGGGTTGTACGACCTCTCGCTGGGCGCGGCGGTCGACCTGCGCATCGGCCTGGAGGGTCAGCCCTGCGGGATGTTTCTCGAGGGGGTGGTGCAGTCGCGTCGGCCCGCGGGGGGCGGGACTCGCAGCGGCCTCGGCGTGCGCTTCCTCCGATCTTCCGTCGAGGCGGGGCGCTTCGCGGCGCAGTGGGCCCAGGGGCAGCGCGAGGCCAACGGCCGGCACGAGTGGCGCTACCCGGTCGACCTCTCGGTCATCCTGGTGACGTCGCCGCGAGGCAGCACCCGTATCTATCCCTGCACCCTGGTCGACGTGTCGATGCGCGGCGCGCGGGCCTCGCTCAACCACCGCATCGAGCCCGACTCGGAGGTGCGCTGCGAGTGGAGGAGCGAGTTCGGCAGCGGGGCGGTGACCTCCCGCACCATCTGGAACGCCCACGGAGGCCTCGGCCTCAAGCACGTCTTCAACCGGCCCGAAGAGCGCGTCGCGTGGGAGCAGCTCCTGGCGAAGGTTCGCTCGACGCTCCGTGAGCGCGTGGTGCTGCCCCTCCCTGACACCGCCCGACTGTCCTCCGGCGCGATCCCGGTGCTGGGCCGGGAGCGAGGCTTCACTCCGACTCCCGGCGCGGTCTCGCCCGTGACGGTCGGGGTCAACAAGGTGATCCCGAAGCTGGTGGAGATCTCCGTCGCGGAGACCAAGGCCACGCGCAAGCGCCACGACCCCCGGAGCGAGTAGAGGGTCTCCTCAGCGCTCGCCCATCGAGGCGAGGTGGGCCCTCGCCCTGGGGTCGTTCGGCGCCAGCGCCACCGCGCGCTCGAAGGCCGCCCTCGCCCCGGCGCGATCACCCTGGCGCAGCAGCACGAGCCCGAGGTTGTCCTCGATGGTGGCGGTGCGGCCGGGCATGGCGGCGGCGCGTCGCAGCGTCGCGAGGGCCTCGGCGGGGCGGTCGCTGAGGCTGAGCGCGTAGCCGAGGTTGCCCAGCACCACGGGGTCGTCGGGCGCGGCGGCAGCGGCGGCCTCGAAGCTGGCGACGGCGTCCCGGGGAGCGCCCGCGGCGAGCTGCGCGGCGCCCAGGTCGGAGCGGAAGCGAGCGGTGGTGGGGGAGAGCTCGCACGCGCGCTGGAAGGCCTCGACGGCGGAGCGGGCGTCGCCGCGGGCGAGGCGCACGGCGCCGAGGTTGTTCCAGGGCTCCGGGTCTCGGCCCGAGCGCTCGGTCGCGAGGGTCAGCGAGCGCTCCGCCTCGGGCAGCCGGTGCAGCGCCACCAGGACCATGGCGCGGTCGTTCCAGGGGGTGGGGTCGCGAGGGTCGGCCTGGCCGGCGGACTCGAAGGCGCTCGCGGCGGCGTCGAGCGAGCCCAGCACCATGCGGAGCCGGCCGAGGGTGAGCGCCGCGAGGGCGTCGTCGGGGTGGGTATTACCGTGCCGAGTAAGAAGGGGCTCCATGACGGCGAGCTCGCGCTGCGCGGCGGGGCTCAGGGTGCGCGAGGAGGAGGGTTCGAGCGACGGGGCGAGGAGCTGGAAGCGGGCGATGGCGCGGGTGGCGGCGAGGTCTGGAGAGCGGCGCCAGGCGAGGCGCTGGCGGTCGAGGAGGGCGACGGCGGCGTCGGGCCGGGCCTCCCTCAGGAGGGCCCGGGCGGCGGCGACGGCCTCGACGGGAGTACTGAACGGGTGTACGGATGCCACCGGCTGAAGGCGACCGCGCGAGGGCTGTGCCCAGACCCCGCGGGGGACCAGAGAGCCGACCAGCACCGTGACCAACGCGAGGCGACGCACCCGATGGGATTAGCACGGCCACCCCGTGCCCAGAGCGCCGCTCGCGACATCTGACGAGAGCCCTCCAGCACCCCCACATCATGGAACCTACCCGTCTTCGCAACGCTCGCACCCACAACCTCCAGGGCATCGACCTCGACCTCCGCCCTGGGGAGCTGGTCACCATCGCGGGGGTGAGCGGCGCGGGCAAGAGCTCGCTCGCCATCGACACCCTCTACGCCGAGGGGCAGCGGCGCTTCGTCGAGAGCTTCTCTGCCTACGCGCGGCAGTTCCTGGAGCGCCGTGACAGGCCGCCGGTGGGCTCGCTCGACCCGGTCCCGCCCGCCATCGCGGTCGACCGCGGGGCTCCGGTGCGCACCTCGCGCTCCACCGTCGGCACCATGACCGAGCTCACGGACTACCTCCGGCTGCTCTGGGCGAGGGCTTCGACCATCGTGTGCGAGGGCTGCAACCGGGAGGTCCACCGGGGGACCGTCGCGGGAGCCACCGACGCCGTGCTGGCTTCGGACGGAGAGCGGGCGGTGGTCACCTGGCGGGTCTCGGTCGACGACGCCGAGCGCTACCTGGGCGTGAGAGAGCGGCTTCTTGAGGAGGGCTACCGACGCGCGCTCATCCTCGGCGAGGCGCGCGACCTCGACGAGGTGGCCCCCTCGGAGGTCATCGTGCACGGCGGCATCGACGTCATCGCCGACCGGCTGAAGGTGACCGGGGCGGAGCGCTCCCGCGTGGCCGAGGCGCTGAGCACCTCGATGGCGAAGGGCGGTCGCGCGGAGGTCCACTGGGTCGACCGGCAGGAGGTCGGCAGGCGCGTCGATCGCTACAGCCGTGGGCTCGACTGCGCCCACTGCGGGCGAACCTATCCAGAGCCCTCGCCGGCGCTCTTCTCCTTCCAGTCGCCGCTCGGGGCCTGCGAGGAGTGCCGGGGCTTCGGGCGCATCATCGAGATCGATTGGGACAAGGTAGTCCCCGACGCGTCGCTCTCTCTCGACAAGGGAGCCATCAAGCCCTGGACGGGCAAGACCACGGCCTTCGAGCGCAAGGCCCTGGCGACGCTCTGCAAGGCGCAGAAGATCCCCACCGACAAGCCCTGGCGCGAGCTCACCGAGAAGCAGCGCGAGATGATCCTCGAAGGGACCAAGGGGTTCACCGGGGTGCGAGCGTGGTTCTCGTGGCTGGAGGGCAAGGCCTACCAGATGCACGTGAGGGTCTTCCTCTCGCGCTTCAGGAGATACACCACCTGCCCTTCGTGCAACGGCTCCCGAGTGCGCTCCGAGGTCTCCCGATATCGGGTGTCGGGCTTGTCCATTGGAGACGCCGGGGCGCTGCCGGTGACCGAGCTCCGCGCGCGGCTGGAGTCGGTGCCCTCGGGGGACGAGGCGACCGATCGGGTGCTGAGGGAGATCCGTGCGAGGCTCGGATACCTCGATGACGTGGGCGTCGGGTACCTCTCCCTCGACCGCGCCTCTCGCACGCTCTCCGGCGGCGAGGTGCAGCGCGTGGCGCTCACCGCCGCACTGGGAACCTCCCTTACCGGGACGCTGATGGTGCTCGACGAGCCCACCGCGGGGCTTCACCCGAGGGACGCCGAGCGGCTCATCGGCGTGGCCCGGGGCATCGCCCAGCTCGGCAACGTGGCGCTGATCATCGAGCACGACCTCGACGTGATCGCCGCCAGCGACCGGGTGATCGAGCTCGGCCCCGAGGCGGGCGAGGCCGGCGGCTGCATCATCTTCGACGGCGACCCGGCGACGCTCACCCGCGCGGGGACGCCCACCGGAGAGGCGCTCCGCTCCGTCGGGCTGGCGCACCCGAAGCGCCGCAAGGGGAGGGGGACCCTCTCCCTCCTCGGAGCGCGAGGGCACAACCTCAAGGCAGTCGACCTGGTCATTCCCACCGGGGTGCTCACGGTCATCACCGGGGTCTCGGGGTCGGGCAAGAGCTCGCTGGTGGGGGAGACCCTCTACCCCGCGGTGACCCGCGCGCTCGCGGCGCGAGGGCTCGCGGTGCGCGCGGAGGAGTCGCTCCCCTACGACTCCCTCGAAGGCGTCGACGCCATCACCGACGTGGTGCACGTCGACCAGGGGCCGCTGGGGCGCACCACCCGAGGCAACCCCGCCACCTACCTCAAGATCTATGACCGCATCCGAGCGCGCTTCGCGTCGGCGCCGGAGTCCAAGGAGCGCGGATACTCCTCTCGCACCTTCTCGTTCAACGTCGAGGGAGGGCGCTGCCCCACCTGCGAGGGGGCGGGCTACGAGACCGTGGAGATGCAGTTCCTGGCGGACGTGAGCTTCCAGTGCCCCGACTGCCACGGTCGCCGCTTCAAGGACGAGGTGCTGGAGGTGCGGGTGCGCGGCGCATCCATCGCCGACGTGCTGGAGATGTCGGCCTTCGCGGTAGCCGATCACTTCCGCGAGGACGAGCACCTGGTCACGGCGCTGAAGCCCCTGCTCGACGTGGGCCTCGGCTATCTCCGCGTGGGTCAACCTCTCTCCCACCTCTCCGGCGGCGAGGCGCAACGGCTCAAGCTCGCGGCCGCCCTCTCCGAGGTGCGCCGGGGCAGCCTGGTGATCCTCGACGAGCCCACCACGGGGCTGCACCGTCGGGACGTGGCGAGGGTCTTCGACACCCTCGACGCCATGGTCGAGCGGGGGGCCACCGTGGTGGTGGTGGAGCACGAGCCCTACGTGGCCGCGAGGGCCGACCATGTGATCGACCTCGGCCCCGAGGCGGCGCACGCAGGCGGCGAGGTGGTGGCCCAGGGCACTCCCGAGCATGTCGCGAAGGTCAAGCGCTCCCGCTTCGCTCCGTACCTTCGAGACGCGCTCGACTCCACCCAGTCGAGAGGGGTCAACCGCGCCCGGGCGGTGCGTCCGCCAGCGTCCATCACGGTGCCCGACTCGATCATTCTCGATGGGGCGAGGGAGCACAACCTCCACATCGGCCACCTGGAGATCCCCA
>Ga0073899_10006431_pt1 | contig 10149 bp, 9 predicted proteins | sample KloWWTmetaKNB5Ph_FD_88975 | JGI IMG/M metagenome (GOLD analysis project Ga0073899, IMG submission 88975) | Active sludge microbial communities from Klosterneuburg, Austria, studying microevolution and ecology of nitrifiers - Klosterneuburg... | ecosystem: Engineered > WWTP > Aerobic digester >...
ACCGCGCGGCGCAAGCCGCTGAGTTGGACCCTGGGCCCGGGCGTGCGCGAAATCGCCGAACTCACTGGCGCCGACTACATGCTCACGCTGCAAATCAACGATTCGTATTCGAGCAAGGGCCGGGTGGCGATGATGCTGCTCGGGGTCGCGCTTCAGGTGGCGCTGCTGCAGGGCGGGCAGCAGGGCGGTATCGCCACCTTGGTCGACTTGAAGACCGGCGACGTGGTCTGGTTCAACGTGATGACCGACCAGATGGGCGACATGCGCGATGCCGAAGGCGCCGCCGCCACCGCGCGTCGTCTGCTCAAGGGACTGCCGCTGTGAACCGCCGCTCGCGATGGCTGGCGCTCGCAGCGGGTGTGGCCTTGCTGTGCGGCTGCGCTTCGCAACAACCCTTGCGCGAGATGGCGCCGGGCGAACGGCCGGCCGAAGACACCGATGAGGCGGGCTTGTGGCTGGCGCTCGACCAGGCCGAATTGTCGCTGCAGCGTTCGCCGCTGCTGGTGCGCGACCCGGCACTCAATGCCTACGTGCGCAAGCTCGTCTGCGACATCGCCGGCGACTACTGCAAGGACATCCGCGTCTATGTCATACGCCGACCCTACTTCAACGCCAGCATGGCCCCGAATGGCGTGATGCAGGTGTGGACCGGTGCCCTGCTGCGGTCGGAAAACGAGGCGCAGATCGGCTTCGTGCTCGGCCATGAGATCGGCCACTTCACGCACCAGCATTCGATCAAGCAGTGGCGCCGCGCCAAGGACATCATGAACGCGCTCAGCCTGCTGCAACTGGTCGCGGCGCGTAGCGGCACACAGGATGCCCGCGACATTTTCGACGTTACCCAACTCGTCGCCTATGCCTCGCTATACAAGTACGGCCGCGACGCCGAGCGCGAGTCGGACACCGAGGGCTTCGACCGCGCCGCCCGTCTCGGCTACCGCGCCGACCAGGGCGCCCTGCTCTGGCAGGGTCTGCTGGCGGAAGACAATGCCCGCGACCGCACCAAGCCGTCCGGCGTATTTGCCACGCATCCCGCCACCGAGGAGCGCATGACGACTCTGCGCGAAGCGGCGGAGGCGTTTCCCGACGCCGGCACGCGCACCGGCGAAGCCGAGTTCCGCGCCGCCACCGCGCCGTTCTTCGCCGGTTGGCTCGAAGACGAGATGGGACGCCGGCACTACCCGCAGACCATCGTGTTGCTCGATCGGCTGCAGACACGCGCCAGCGGCACGCATCTGGCCTGGATCGAGTACTACCGCGGCGAGCTGTTCCGCAAGCGCCGCGCCGGCGGAGACGACAAGCGCGCCATCGACGCCTACCAGGCCGCGATGCGCATTCCCGGATACCCCCCGATCGCGCATCGCGACCTCGGCTTCATGTACCGCGGCATCCAGATGCCGGCACAGGCCGCGGCCGAGTGGCGCGAATACCTGAGGCAAGTGCCCGACGCCGCTGACCGCGCGACCATCGAGCACTATCTGGCGCAAGCGACCGGAGCCGACCATGCGAACCACTGAAACGCGCCCGCTGCACTGGATTGCGCTGGCCGCGCTGTTGCTGATTGCCGGCTGCGGCGGCCCACCCGGACTGGTGCGTCCGAACCAGCCGACCAAGGTCGCACGCATCTTCGAGGTGACCGCGCCGAACGAATGGGCGCGCTTCCGCTTCTACGAAGGCGAACTGTGGACCATCGATGGCAGCGCACTGAACCGCCTGCTGTACCTCGCCAACATCCGCGACAAGTACCACGTGTTCGGCGCCGGCCGCGCGAGCAAACGCCGACCGGACGGCGCCTTCTACCGAACCGGCATGGACGCACCGGAAATCGAGGCGGTGCTGCGCGATGCCATCACCGAGCTCGGTGTCGCCAACGTTCGCACCAGCAATCTGCACCCCGTTGCCATCGGCGCGACCACGGCGTTTCGCTTCGACGTCGCCTTCGACCTCGGCAACGGTCTGCACTACCTCGGCAACCTCACCTTCTTCGAGCGCAAGGAAAAGCTGAATCTGATCTGGTTCTCGGCGCCGGCGGAGTTCTACCACCCGCGCGACGCCGCCCACGTCGATCAGCTGCTCGCCAGCCTCAGCATCCGCAAGTAGGACGCTGCGGCTCAGCGCTGGTCGAGAATCGCGTTCCAGGCGTCGAGCTGGGCGCGGGTCTTGTCGAACAGCGCGCTGTAGTCGCCTTCGATGGTGATCGAGCCGATCTTGTCGCCCTGGCGAACGGCATCGACCAGCGTCTGGTCGGCGGCGCCGACAACCTTGCCGAACACCGTGTGCTTGCCGTCCAGCCACGGGGTGGCGACGTGGGTGATGAAGAACTGGCTGCCGTTGGTGCCCTTGCCACCGAACGAACCGGCATTGGCCATCGACAGCACCCCCTTCTCGTGATGCAGCGACGGCACGATTTCGTCGTCGAACTTGTAACCGGGGCCGCCGCGGCCACTGCCCTCGGGGCAACCGCCCTGGACCATGAAGTCCGGGATCACGCGATGGAAGCTGAGTCCGTCGTAGTACTTGCGACGCGCAAGGTTGACGAAGTTGGCCACGGTGATCGGCGCCTGGTCGGCAAACAGCTGGACGTGGATGGTGCCGCGACCGAGGTTGATATGGGCTTGCAGGTTGGACATGGCGTGCTCCTTGGGTTCGGGGCGCGCATCATAGCCGCGCCCGCAGCCCGGCACGATGCAGCACCACCGATGCGGCGATGCCCCACTGCCCGGCCCAGTACAGCAGGATGTTCACGTAGCGCAGTGCCGGCTCGTGATCGACGAAGCGGTTCCAGGCCAGCACCGCATCGCTGGCCACAAACAGGACCGCGCCGATCAGCGCCCAGCGACCGGAGCCGTCGAGCGCAGCCAGCGCCGCAGCGCGCCACAACATCACACCGATCACCAGGGCATAGACCGTCACCGGCAGGCGCATCGGCCCGAGTTCGCCGAACCGGTTCAAGGCCAGCAAGATGCCAACGACCGCGAGAGCGGCCACGCCCAACCAGCGCGGTGCCGGCGCGCGCGAACGCCCGAGATAGGCGGCGATGTACGCCAGATGCGCGAGCAGGAACGCGACCAGCCCGGCGATGAAGCGATCCTCTGGCAGCGCCAGCAGAGCATCGCCGAGCAGGGACCAGCCAAGTCCAACCGCGATCCAGAGCCGATATCTCCCCGGTTCGCCCCGCGCACGCAGCCAATCCAGCGCCAGCGCGACCGGCACCAGTTTCAGCGCCAGCATCAACCGCCAATCCAGGTCGATGGCGAAGCCGATGCAGAACAGCGTGGCCGTGACTGCGGTGAGGAAGATGCGGAGCGTGGCGTTCATCTGCGGATGATGCCTGAACGGGATTCACCGATGCGAGTCGGATTGCCATCCGGCTCGGCTATACTCCGCCGCCTCTCGGCGCCCTGCGCCCCCCGTTTCCCCTACCCAACCACCGGCAATCCCTGTCCGGAACGGATCTCCGATGTCCATCGAAAAGCTGCGCAACATCGCCATCGTCGCCCACGTCGATCATGGCAAGACCACCTTCGTCGACTGCCTGCTGCGCCAGTCCGGCACGTTGAGCGATCGCCAGATCGTGCCCGATCGAGTGATGGACTCGAACGACATCGAGAAGGAACGCGGCATCACCATTCTTGCCAAGAACACCGCGATCCGCTGGACCGACAAGCGCGATGGCAGCGAGTACCGCATCAACATCGTCGACACCCCGGGCCATGCCGACTTCGGCGGCGAGGTCGAACGCGTGCTGTCGATGGTCGACTCGGTGCTGATCCTGGTCGACGCCTTCGATGGCCCGATGCCGCAGACCCGTTTCGTGACCCAGAAGGCGTTCGCGATGGGCTTCAAGCCGATCGTCGTGGTCAACAAGGTCGACCGCCCCGGCGCGCGTCCAGATTGGGTGCTCAACGCCACCTTCGACTTGTTCGACCGCCTTGGCGCAACCGATGAGCAGCTCGACTTCACTACCGTCTACGCCTCGGCCCTGAACGGCTACGCCGGCATGAACCCGGACGTGCGCGAAGGCAACATGGACCCGCTGTTCCAGGCCATCGTGCAGCATGTGGAAGCGCCCAAGGTTGATCCCGATGGCCTATTCCAGATGCGCATCAGCCAGCTCGACTACAACAACTACGTCGGGCTGATCGGGATCGGCCGCGTCCAGCGCGGCAAGATCAAGACCAACTCGCCGGTTTCCGTCGTCGATCGCCACGGGGTCAAACGCAATGCACGCGTGCTGCAGGTGCTCGGCTTCATGGGGCTTGAGCGCCGCGAAGTGCCGGAGGCGGAAGCTGGCGACATCATCGCCATCAACGGCATCGAGAACCTCGGTATTTCCGACACCGTGTGTGCACTCGACACCCCGGAAGCACTGACCGCGCTGACCGTCGACGAACCGACCATCAGCATGACCTTCCAGGTCAACAACTCGCCGTTCGCCGGCAGCAAGGAACATTCCGGCGGCAAGTTCCTGACCAGCCGCCAGCTGCGTGATCGACTCAATCGCGAACTGATGCACAACGTCGCGCTGCGCGTCGAAGACACCGACGAGGCCGAGAAATTCAAGGTCTCCGGACGCGGCGAACTGCACCTCTCGATCCTGATCGAGAACATGCGTCGCGAAGGCTACGAGCTCGCAGTTTCGCGACCGGAAGTGATCGTCAAGCAGATCGACGGCCAGGCGATGGAACCGTTCGAGAACCTGGTCTGCGATCTGGAAGAGCAGTTCCAGGGCGGCGTGATGCAACGCCTGGGCGAGCGCAAGGCACAGCTGCGCAACATGGAACCCGATGGTCGCGGTCGCGTCCGTCTCGAATACATGATCCCGGCGCGCGGTCTGATCGGTTTCCAGACCGAATTCCGTACCATCACTGCCGGCACTGGTCTGCTGTTCCACGTCTTCGACCATTACGGACCGAAGGCCGAAGGCGCGATCGGCAAGCGCCAGAACGGTGTGATGATCAGCAACGGCCAGGGACCGACGCCGGCCTATGCACAATACGCGATGCAGGAACGCGGTCGTCTGTTCGTCGAACCGAATCAGGAAATCTACGAGGGCCAGATCGTCGGCATCCACGCCAAGGACAACGACCTCACCGTCAACGCCCTGCGCGCGAAGCAGCTGACCAACTTCCGCGCCTCGGGCAAGGACGACAACCTGATGCTGACGCCACCGGTGAAGTTCTCGCTGGAACAGGCACTCGAGTTCATCGAGGACGACGAACTGGTCGAAGTGACGCCGGTGGCGATCCGCCTGCGCAAGAAGGCGCTCACCGAAAACGACCGCAAGCGCGCGACACGCCAGGCCGCGTAAGCCGTTCGGCGCGCGTTGCCGTTGCGCAACGCGCGCTGAGCCAGCGCCCGCGGGCGCATTGCCCGAATGCCGCGTTGGTCGCACACTTCGGCCTCCTCAAGCGGAGAGCGACGATGCGATACCGAATGCTGCAACTGGCCGGACTGTTCAGCGCGGGGCTGATGACGCTGCTCGCGGCCCCGACCGCGCTGGCCCAACCGCAGGCCAAGCACACGTCCTACGGCTTGATCGTGTGCGAATCACCCAATGGCCGCGAGAGCTTCTGTCCGGCGGAAACCCGCTACGGCGTGCGCCTGACCGAAGAGCTGTCCCGTGGCCGCTGCGCCCAGGGTCGCACCTGGGGCACGCGCGCGGACGGCATCTGGGTCAGCGGTGGCTGTGCCGGCAGGTTCGAGATCGGTTCGCAGTCTCCGGCGCACCCTGGGGACGGCTACGGCGACCATGACGGTGGCGGCCAGCCCGGCTACGCCGATTCGGTGGTTTGCGAATCCATCGACAGCCGCTACGCGCGCTGCGCGGCGGATACCCGCGGTGGCGTCGAGCTGATCCGGCAACTGAGCCGCGGCGTCTGCGTGGCCGGACGGACCTGGGGCTACGACAACGGCTTCATCTGGGTCGATCGCGGTTGCCGCGGCGAATTCCAGACCGGCGGATCCGGCTACGGCCCGCCCGGCTATGGCCAGCCCGGTTACGGCGAGCCCGACTGGGGGCTGGAGGACGAGTACCTGATCCGCTGCGAGTCGATCGATCTGCGCCAGGCGTTCTGTCCGTTCGACGTCGGCCGCGGTCGCGTCGAACTGGAACGCCAGGTCAGCCGTACCCGCTGCACGTTGGGCGGCAACTGGAACTTCAATCCACGCGGCATCTACGTGTCCGGCGGTTGCCGCGGCGAGTTCAGGGTCGATCCCGGCTACCGTCCGCCCGGCGGCGGCTACGGCGGCTACAACGTGCTGCGCTGCGAGTCGATCGACGGTCGCCGTCGCGTCTGCAGCGCTACTATCCGCTACGGCGCCAGACTCGACCGCAAGGTCAGCAAGTCCCCCTGCGAGGAAGGCGTGAGTTGGGGCTGGGATCGCCGCGGTGTCTGGGTCGACCGCGGCTGCCGCGGCGACTTCGTGATCGACTGAACCCCGAAACGCGTTGCGCCGGCCCTGGGCCGGCGCAACCGAGGTCGGCAATGCGTGCTGCGCGCCAGTTCAGGGCGTGCACTGGTAATACAGGACGTGCTCGGTATTGATCGCCCCGGCCTGGCCGAGGCTGATGGTGCCGGTCTTGCGCAGATGGATCTCGTCACGGTGCAGGCGCAGTTCTTCGTCTTCACCGAGGCGCACGAAGGTGCCATTGGTGCTGCGGTCTCCGATCATGAAGTAGCCGCGCTTGAATTCGATCGAGGCGTGGTTGCGCGACACCCACTCGGCGTCGATCACCAGGCTGGAGTTCGGGTCTCGGCCCAGCGTGAACGGCTGCGAGGCCGCGCCCAGTTCCATCATCCGGCCCTTGTAGCGCAGCGTCAGCTTGGCGCCACCGGCTCCGGGAATGTCGTCGAGGCGGATCGCGCGCTGCACCGTGGTCACGTTGGACAGGTCTTCCTGCCAGATCACGTCGACGATCTCGATCGGCTCCATCTTGCCGGCGACGCGCACCGCGCCGAGCTGACGGGTCTTGATGCTGCCGACGTTGGTCATGCCGCGCAGGCTGCTGGCGGTGGTGACGATCTGCTCGCGCTTGGCGGTCGAAGCCATGCGCGCGGCGGTGTTGACCGCATCGCCATAGACATCGCCGTCCTCGACCAAGGCGTCACCGTGGTGCAGACCGATGCGGATGCCGACGTTGTCCTTGACGAAGATGGCGTCGTGCGAGACCCGCTTCTGCATGTCGACCGCGGCGAGGATGCCGTTCAGCGCGCCCGGGAAGGTGCACATGATCTCGTCGCCGATGGTCTTGATCAGCTTGCCGCCATGAATGCCGGCGATGCCGGTCAGGGCTTCGAGCACACGCGCGATGATGGCGCGCGCCTCGACGTCGCCGCGCAACTCGAACAGCTTGGTCGAACCGCTGACGTCGGCAAACAGGATGGTGAGGGCGCGGGTCTCGGACATGACCCGGCGATGATAGGCGAACTGCGGCGATGCGACTACCGGTAGGCATCGAAACGTTGACATTCCGGCACCGTCGCCATGGTCGCAGGCCCTGAGATGTCCAGAAGCTATCCACAGCCTTGTCTGCAACGGTAGGCACACTGCAGCCACTACCATCCACGCCTGCCCGAGGAAGTCCCGCCATGGCCGCCCGTCCCGAATCCTTCCCCGCCGCAAAGAAAGTCGATGCGCTGCGGGTGCCACCGAATTCGATCGAGGCTGAACAGGCCGTGCTCGGCGGACTGATGCTCTCGGCCGAAGCCTGGGACAAGGTTGCCGACCGCATCAACGAACAGGATTTTTACCGCCGCGACCACGCGCTGATCTTCCGCGCCATCGGCGAACTCTCGAACAAGGGCATGCCCGCCGATGCCGTCACCCTCGGTGAATGGTTCGACGCCCAAGGCATCGCGGAGCTGGTCGGCGGGTCGCGCTACATCCTGGAGCTTGCCAATACCACGCCGTCGGCGGCGAACATCGTCTCCTACGCCGACATCGTGCGCGAGAAGTCGGTACTGCGTCAGCTGATCGACGCCGGCACCGAGATCGCCGGGGATGCGTTCGTGCCCGAGGGGCGCTCCAGCCACGAACTGCTGGAAACCGCCGAGCAGAAGGTGTTCCGCATCGCCGAGGCCGGCGCGCGCGGGCGCAAGGGCTTCGTCACCATGGGTGCGGCAGTCAAGGAAGCGTTCGCGCAACTGCAGCACCGCTACGAGAACCGCGGCGCGGTCACCGGCATCGCCACCGGCCTGCGCGACTTCGACGAAATGACCGCCGGCCTGCAGCCCTCCGACCTGATCATCCTCGCGGCGAGACCGTCGATGGGAAAAACTGCCCTGGCGCTGAACATGGCCGAGTACGCTGCGATCAAGGGCAAGAAGGCGGTGGCGGTGTTCTCGATGGAAATGTCGGCGTCACAGCTGGCGTTTCGTCTGATTTCCTCGCTTGGCCGCATCAACCAGCAGCACCTGCGCACCGGCGAACTCGAAGACGCCGACTGGCCGCGCGTGAGTTCGGCGATCACCCTGCTCAAGGACGCCAAGATCTTCATCGACGACACGCCGTCGCTGTCGCCGGGCGAGCTGCGCGCGCGCGCACGGCGGCTCAAGCGCGAACACGACCTCGGCTTGATCGTGATCGACTACCTGCAGCTGATGGCGGTGCCCGGCACGCGCGAGAATCGCGCCACCGAAATCTCCGAGATCTCGCGCAGCCTGAAGGCGCTGGCCAAGGAACTGAACGTGCCGGTGATCGCGCTGTCGCAGCTCAACCGTTCGCTTGAGCAGCGCACCGACAAGCGCCCGGTGATGGCCGACCTGCGCGAGTCCGGCGCCATCGAGCAAGACGCCGACGTGATCGTGTTCATCTACCGCGACGATTACTACAACAAGGAATCGCCGGACAAGGGCCTCGCCGAGATCATCATCGGCAAGCAGCGCAACGGCCCGACCGGCAGCGTCAAGCTCACCTTCCTCGGCCACTACACCAAGTTCGAGAACCACGCCTCGGCCGGTTTCGCCGGGAGCTTCGAGTGAGTCGATCGGCCTTCGCGACGATCCACCTCGGCGCGTTGCAGCACAACCTGGCGCGGGTGCGCACACTGGCGCCGCACAGTCGGGTGATGGCCGTGATCAAGGCCGACGGCTATGGCCACGGACTCGAGCGTGTGGCGCGCGCGCTGCTCGCAGCCGATGCCTTCGGCGTCGCCGCCATCGCCGACGGCCAGCGCCTGCGCGCCGCTGGCATCCGTCATCGCATCGTGGTGCTGTCCGGTATCGATGAGGCCGGCGACCTGCTGGAAGTGCGCCGTCTCGATCTCGACATCGTCGTCCACCACGACCACCAGCTGGCCTTGCTCCGCACCGACCGCGACACGCGTCCCTTGCGCGTCTGGCTCAAGCTCGACACTGGCATGCACCGACTCGGTTTTGATCCGACGCGCACCGATGCCCTGCTCGCAGAGCTGCGTGCGCTGCCCAACGTGCATGCCGAGATCGTGGTGATGAGCCACTTCGCGAGCTCCGACGAATCCGCGCAACCAGCCACCGCGATCCAGCTCGGACACTTCCGGCTGGCCACCGCGCATGCCCACGCGCCACGATCGATCGCCAATTCCGCCGCCATCGTGCACTGCCCGGAAGCGCGCGCGGAATGGGTACGCGCCGGCGGCGCGCTGTACGGACTCAGCGTCGAGCATGATCGCTGTGGTGGCGACGATGGCTTGCGCCCGGCGATGAGCCTGTCGAGCAAGCTCGTCGCCATCAACCGCGTCGGCCGCGGCGAGCGCGTCGGCTATGGCGGCCACTACGAATGCCCGGAGGACATGGACGTAGGCGTGGTCGCCATCGGCTACGGCGACGGCTACCCGCGCAGCGCTCCCAGCGGCACACCGGTGCTGCTGCACGGTCGCGCTGCGCCAATCATCGGCCGCGTATCGATGGACCTGATGACCATCGACTTGCGCCAGCACCCCGACGCGGGGATCAACGACCGCGTCCTGCTGTGGGGCCCCGAACTTCCGGTCGAACGCATCGCCGCCGCCGCCGGCACCATCAGCTACGAACTCACCTGCGGCGTCACCCGCCGCGTGATGTTCCTCGAAGACGAACACTGAGCCATGGCCAAAGCCAAGACCGCCTACGTCTGCAACGACTGCGGTGCCGAGTACTCGAAGTGGCAGGGCCAGTGCGGCGAATGCAA
>Ga0073899_10006432_pt1 | contig 10148 bp, 11 predicted proteins | sample KloWWTmetaKNB5Ph_FD_88975 | JGI IMG/M metagenome (GOLD analysis project Ga0073899, IMG submission 88975) | Active sludge microbial communities from Klosterneuburg, Austria, studying microevolution and ecology of nitrifiers - Klosterneuburg... | ecosystem: Engineered > WWTP > Aerobic digester >...
GTCTTGCCGAGGATCTCCGACGTGGCCGTGGCATCGAGGACGTCGTCGGCGACCTGGAACGCCAGACCGATCTCCTCGCCGAAGCGGCGCAGGGCATCCAGCTGAGGAGCCGTGGCGCCGCCGGCAATGCCGCCCAGGACGACCGCAGCCCGGATCAGCGCACCGGTCTTCCCTCGGTGTACCGCCATGAGGCCCGTGAGGTCCAATTGCTGGCCTTCGGCCTCCAGATCGAGCCACTGACCGCCCACCATCCCCCGGATGCCCCCGGCCTCGAACAGCTCGTGCCCCAGGGCCCGCCGGGCCTCACTGTCCAACTGCAGCGACTCGGCGGCCTCGGCCAGCGCCTGCGCCGCCACCGGCACCAGGAGGAAGCCGACCCGGGTGGCGGTGGGGACGTCGAAGGCGCAGTGGGTGGTCGGACGACCGCGACGGAGCGCGTCGTCGTCCATGCAGGGGAGGTCGTCGTGGACCAGCGAGTAGGTGTGGACAATCTCGACGGCGGTGGCCACCTCGAGCACCGCCTCGGCCTCACCGCGCACGGCGCGGGCCGCGCCGAGCACCAGCGCTGGACGGACCCGCTTTCCGGGGCTGCGGAGGGCATAGGCGAGGGCCTCACCGAGACGGCCCGGGACTTCGCCCGCCATCCGGTCGGCCCACGACTCGAGCCGCGCATCCACGAGGGTGCGCGCCTCGGTCATGAGGTCGCGCGCGCTCGGCGCGTGCTGCTCAGCCATCCAGGGGTTCGAGGCGCAGGGCGCCCGACTGCTCGGTGTCCTGGAGCACCTGCATCACGCGGGCCTCGGCCACGGCAAGGCGCCCCTGGGCGCTCTTGAGGCGGGTCACTCCTTCTTCGAAGAGCGCGAGGGCAGCTTCGAGCGCCAGATCGTCGTCTTCGAGACGGCGGACAATCTCCTCGAGGCGGGAGAGGTCCTGCCCCAGTGTCGGCGTGTCGGTCATGCGTCCTCCGTGCGTGCGGCGATGGTGCCGTCGGCCACGGTGAGGGTGAATCGAGTGCCACTCGGAAAGTCGGCGCGTCGCCGCAGCAGGCGTCCCTCGTCATCACGCGCCATGGCGTAGCCACGGCCCAGCACCGCGAGTGGCGAGAGCGCGTCGAGCTGTCCGGCCAGGCGTCCAAGGCGGGCGCGATCGCGCGCCATGGGCCGTTCCATCGCCGGTGCGAGGCGTGCCTCGAGGCGTGCGAGCCGTTCGCGCGGGATGCGCGCGTGTCGCTCAAGCGCCCGGGGCAAGGTCCCGTCCAGCTGCAACAGCCGCCGTTCGGTGCCGCGCAGCTGCTCGAGCAGCGCGCTCCCCATCCGCTCGCGCGTGCGCACCAGCCGCTCCTGCGCCGAGGACACGTGGGACATTCCCTGCCCGAACAGCGACGAGCCGAGCGAGAGGAGCCGTGCCTGCACGGCCTGCCGATCGGGAAGCGCAAACTCCGCCGCCTGCGAGGGCGTGGCGGCGCGCAGGTCGGCGACGAGGTCGGCGAGCGTGACATCCACCTCGTGGCCGACGGCCGAGATCACCGGCACCGGGCAGGCGGCGATGGCGCGGCAGACGGCCTCGTCGTTGAAGGCCGCGAGGTCCTCGCGCGCCCCACCGCCGCGTCCGACGATGCAGCAGTCGATCGCGTCCAGACGCGCCACGGTGCGGAGCGCCGCGACGAGCTCGGCGGGTGCCGCCTCGCCCTGCACGGCGCTGTTCACCACGAAGAGCTCGACGCCCGGCCAGCGTCGCGTCGCCACCGTGATGATGTCGTGCACCGCGGCGCCGGCAATCGACGTGATGACGGCGATCCGCAGCGGGAAGGGCGGCAGCGGCCGCTTGCGCGCGGGATCGAGCAACCCGTCCGTGAGCAGCGCCTGCTTGGTGCGCTCGAAGGCCTGCGCCGCCGCGCCGATGCCGGCCGCGGCCACGACGCGCGTCACGTTGAAGCGCAGCGCGGTGCGCTCCTCCCAGACATTCGCCGTGCCGAGCGCGAAGACCTCCTGCCCTTCCTCGAGTGGTGCCGCGAGTCGACTCGCGACCCCCTTCCAGAGGGTGCAGTCCACCTTGGCCGCCTCGTCGCGCAACCCGAAATACCAGTGACCACTGGGATAGCGCTTCACCCCGACGAGTTCACCGCGCACCCAGACCGGTTCCATCCCGTCTTCCACCTGGCGCTTGATGGCGCGCGCCAGTTTCGAGACCGACCAGGCCTCGTCCGGTGTGCTCACCGCGTGCCGTGCCGAAGGGTGGCCGCCTGGAGCGTATTGGCCAGCAGCATCGCGATCGTCATCGGGCCCACGCCGCCAGGCACGGGCGTGATCGCACCGGCCACCTCGCGAACGGCGTCGAAGGCGACGTCGCCCACCACGCGATAGCCCTTGGGCTTGGTGGCATCGTCCACGCGGTTGATGCCGACGTCAATCACGGCCGCACCCGGCTTGACGGCATCGGCGCCGATGAACTCGGCACGCCCGATGGCGACCACGAGGATGTCGGCCTCACGACAAAGGGCCGGCAGGTCGCGACTGCGCGAGTGCGCGATCGTGACCGTGGCGTCGCCGCCCGGGCCCGACTGGATCAGCAGGTTCGCCATCGGTCGGCCCACGATGGTCGAGCGACCGACGATCACCGCGTGCGCCCCCTTGGTCTCGATGCCGCTCCGAATCAACATCTGCTGGATGCCGGCCGGTGTCGCCGGCTTGAACGCCGTCGGATCGCCGAGCACCAGCTTGCCGACGTTCATCGGATGGAAGCCGTCGACGTCCTTGGCGGGGTCGAGCCGACGCAACACCTTGTCGGTGTCGATGTGCGGTGGCACCGGCAACTGCACCAGGATGCCGTGGATGGCCGGGTCGGCATTCAGGCGATCGATGGTCGCGAGCAGCGTCGCCTCGCTCGTGTCGAGCGGCAGCACGATGGTCTCGGAGTGCATCCCGGCCTCGAGGCAGGCCTTCCCCTTGGAGCGGACGTAGATCTGCGAGGCGGGGTTGTCACCGACGAGCACCACGGCAAGTCCGGGGACGATTCCTGCGCGACGCAGCTCGGCGACCTGGGCGGCCACCTCGCCGCGAATGGTGGTCGCGATGGCGACGCCATCAATCAGCGTGGCGGTCACTTGGCCACGTCCGTGGCACGGGTCTCTCGAATCACGGTCACGCGAATTTGCCCCGGGTATTGGAGTTCCTGTTCGATGCGACGGGCGATCGTTTCCGACAATTGCTGGGCGGCGGCATCATTGATCTTCTCGGGCTGCACGATCACGCGCACCTCGCGGCCGGCCTGGATCACCGTGGTCTTCTCGACCCCGGGATAGCCACCCGCAATCTCCTCGAGCTTGGTCAGGCGCTTGACGTAGGTCTCGAACGCCTCGCGCCGCGCGCCGGGCCGCGATCCGCTGACCGAATCGGCGGCCTGCACCAGCACCGACTCGCTGCTGTCGTGCGGCACGTCGTCGTGGTGGGCCTCGATGCAGTTGAGCACCGCGGCCGACTCGCCATGCCGGCGGCAGACCTCGACGCCGAGCTGGACGTGGGTGCCCTCGTGCTCGTGGGTGAGGACCTTGCCGATGTCGTGGAGCAGCCCGCCGCGACGCGCCAGCGCGACGTCGAGATGCAGCTCCGCCGCCATCATGCCGGCGAGCCACGCCACTTCCTTCGAGTGCTCGTAGAGATTCTGGCCGTACGAGCTGCGATAGCGCATCCGCCCGATCAGCCGGATGAGCTCCGGGTGCAATCCGTGCACGCCGATGTCGTGCGCCGCCCGCTCCCCGAACTCCACCAGCTGGCCGTCGAGTTCCGTGCGCGCCTTGGCCACCACCTCCTCGATCCGTCCGGGATGGATCCGACCATCCACCACGAGCGCATCGAGGGCGCGACGCGCGACCTCGCGGCGGACGGGATCGAAGCAGGAGATCACCACCGTGTCGGGCGTGTCGTCGATGATCACGTCGACCCCGGTGGCCAGCTCGAAGGCGCGGATGTTCCGCCCCTCGCGGCCGATGATGCGGCCCTTCATCTCGTCGTTGGGGAGGGCCACCGCCGAGACGGTGGACTCGGCGGTGTGCTCGGAGGCGAGTCGCTGCGTGGTGATGGCCAGCAGTCGGCGGGCGTCCTTGTCGGCCTCGCGCTTCGCGCGCTCCTTGATGTCGCGCGCGGTGGCCGCGGCCTGCGAGCGCGCCTCGTCTTCCACCTGTTGCCGCACTTCGCGGATGGCTTCGTCGGCGCTGAGTCCGGCCACGCGCTCGAGCCGCTGCTGCAGCGCCCCGTGCAGGCCGTCGAGCTCGGCCTGGCGCGTGCCGAGCGCGTGTTCGCGGGTGGCCAGCTCGGTGCGCTGCTGCTCGACGGCGCGCTCCTCGCCGCGCAGCCGGTCCTGTCGCTCGGCCACCTGCGCCTCGCGATCGGCGACACGCCGCTCGGCCTTCTCCACCTCGTCGCGACGGCGGGCCGCATCACGGGCGGCCTCCTCCTTGATGGCCACCGCTTCCTCGCGCGCCTCGACGACGCCCCGCTCGCGCAGGACGGCGGCGTCGCGCTCGGCGGCCGCCACCAACTCCCGGCCGTCCCGATGGGCGCGATCCTCGATGGCCCGCAGTGAACGGGCACTGCGGGCAAGGAAGAGGTTCCAGAGCAGCATCCCGATCGGGACGCCGACCACCAGACCGCCGGCGACGGCGGTCATCAGTGTCATGTCCATCATTTATGTCCTCAACCGGTGCCAGGCGGCACCGGGTTGTGGTCACTCGGTGACGCCACCACGGAGGCCGCGCTTGGCGGGCGGCAGGAGGCGAGACAGGTCATCGGCGAGTGTGCTGATGCGGTTTGCCACATCGGTGTCGGCCCGACGGGCCCGGAACAGTTCGTCGGTCACGGCGAGCCCGGCGAGGATCGCCGCCTTGTGCGCCTCCAGGGTCGGGAGCATCGCGCGGATGCCGCGCAGCTTCTCGTCGAGGTACGCCGCCACGTCGCGGGTGTATTCCGCGGGCAGCTCCGAGCGCACCATCAACTCTTCGCCACCCACGACGACGCGCACCGACTGCTTGGGGGCCTCGCTCACGAGCGCGCCTCCGAGCCAAATTCCTGCTCGAGGAATGCCAGGCGCTGCTGGAGGCGGAGCACCATCTCGCGCGCCCGGTCCACCCGCGCGCGGAGGTCGAGATTCTCGCGCTGCAGGTCGAGGGTGCGCGCCTGCATGCCGATCACCTGCTGACCGGGCACCATGCCGTCCTGCGCCTTGAGTCCCTGCAGCTCCGCCTCGGCCTTGAGGCAGCGGCGGCGCCACCCGGCGAGCTCGTCGGTCAGGTGCCGAAGCACCCGCTCGAGTTCGGCGAGGGCCGGCAGGTCAGGACGTGCGTAGGGTGACGTCAAGCTCGCGCTCCAAGGAAGTCCGCAGGCGACCCACCGCCTGTTCCACGTCGGCATCGGTCAGCGTCCGGTCGGGTGCGCGGAACACCAGCCGCACCGCCACACTGCGCTTCCCTGCCGGAAGATTGGCCCCACGATACTCGTCGACCACGGCCACCGAGGTGAGGGCGTGCCGCTGCCCTCGCTGTAGCAGGAGGGTGGTCACCGACTCCACGGGACACTCGAGAGGCAGTAGCAGCGCCAGGTCGCGGGTGGCGGCCGGAAAGGCCGGCACCGGGACAAAGACCTTTGCCGGTGCGGTCTCGAGTGCCACGCGGATCTCGCCACCGTAGAGCGGTGCGGCCCAAGGTGGCGCATCGGCCGCCAGCGGGCCGCACTGCCCCACCACCGTGCCATTCGCCTCCCTGGCCACCCAGCGGCCCTCCTCAACTTGGAGCGCCGCCGACGGATGCGCCAGAGCCAGCAGCGACTCGAAGAGCGCCCGGGCGTCCCAGCGATCCCAGAGCGGCGGCTTCCCGCCGTCGGTCCAGTGCATCGGCTGGCGCGCCCCGGTCACCACGAACGCCGCGTGCATCGCCTCGCTCGGCCGCTCCCCGGCGTTGCCACGGGCAAAGACGGTCCCAACCTCGAAGAGGCGGACGTCGCCGGTCTGCAGCGCCCAGTTGGCCTCGACCTGCCGCACCAAGGACGGCAACAGCGTGTCGCGGAGCAGGCCGTGATCGGCCGAGAGCGGGTTGAGGAGCTTGGGGGCCGTCTCACCGCCCGCAGCCACCATCGGCAGCGTCATGACCTCGGAGAGGCCGCTCGCTGCCAACCCGCGCCGCACCCGTGCCGCGGCGCCCCAGCCGGCATCGTCCTGCCGAAGTCCCGGGCGGAAGCCGCGCAGGTCGGTCGGGATGTTGTCGTAACCATAGAGGCGCGCGATTTCCTCGATCAGGTCGATCTCGGTCGTCACGTCGGGACGCCAGCCGGGGACGTCCACGGCCATGCGGCCGTCTTCGGGCTTGGCCACCACCGTGGCCCCCATCGCCACGAGCTGCTTCTCGATGGTAATCCACGGCAACTCGATACCGAGCACCTGGGCAACGCGCGCCGGACGGAGGAAAATGCGCGGCGGATGCACCGGCTCCGGGAAGGCATCGACGGTGGCGCCGTCCACTCGGCCACCCGCCACGGTGAGGATCATCCGGACCGCTCGCCGGAAGGCATCCACCGCGCCCCACCGGTCGGTGCCTCGCTCGAACCGCTGCGACGCATCGGTGGTGAGTCCGGCAGCGCGTCGCGCCGCTCGCACGCGCGACGGGTCGAACCAGGCGCACTCGAGGAAGAGCGTCGTGGTGGCGTCACTCACTTCGGTGTCGCGACCACCCATCACACCAGCGATGCCGATGACGCGCTCCGCGTCGGCGATCACCAGCGTGCCGGTCGCGAGCGCGCGGGTGGTGCCATCGAGGGTGACGAGGGTCTCGCCGTCGTGGGCCGCGCGCACGACGATGGCCGGTCCGCGCAGCGTGGCGGCGTCGTACGCGTGCATCGGCTGATTGAGCTCGAGCATGACGTAGTTGGTGACGTCCACCACGTTGTTGATCGAGCGCACGCCGGCGCCGTCGAGGCGCTGCCGCAGCCAGGCGGGCGAGGGGCCGATGCGGACGTCACGAATCACGGCACCGAGGAAGCGACCGCAGCCGCGATCGGTGATCGCGAGCCGGATGCCGCCAACCGTCGCCTCGTCGCCAAAACGCACCGGTGGCGGGAGGTCGCTCTCGTCGGCGTCCGGGATCTCCGGCAGGCGAAACGGAATGTGGTACGAGGCGGCGAGCTCGCGCGCCACCCCCTTGTGTCCCATCAGGTCGGGACGGTTCGGTGTCACGTCCACGTCGAGGCGCTCGTCGCCCGCATCGAGCACGTCCAGCAACGGCGTGCCCGGCGCGGCGTCGGTGTCGAGCGTCATCAGGCCATCCTGATCCTGGCCGAGGCCGAGCTCGCGCGCGGAGCAGAGCATCCCCTCGGAGGCCTCGCCGCGCAGCTTGCGCTTCTCGATGAGCAGGCCGCCGGGCATCACCGTGCCGAGGCGCGCGAAAGGATACTTGTGACCGGCGGTCACGTTGGGCGCGCCGCACACCACCTGGGAGAGCGTGCCGCTGCCGTCATCGACGGTGGTGACGCGCAGCTTGTCGGCGTTCGGATGCGGACGCACCTCGGTGACCAGCGCGACCACGAACGGCGACAGGTCGCCACCGAGCGACTCGATGCCATCCACGGGCGCGCCCAGCATGCCGAGGCGTGCGGCCACGTCCTTGGCGTCGAGCGGACGGCGGAGGAAGGCCTCGAGCCAGCGACGCGAGATCTTCATCGGCCGACCCCCCCGAACTGCGAGAGGACGCGCATGTCGCCGCCATAGAGGAGGCGGATGTCGCGCAGGCCATAGCGCTGCATCGCGATGCGCTGCGGTCCCATCCCGAACGCGAAGCCGGTCCACCGTTCCGGGTCGAGCCCAACGCCGCGCAGCACGTTCTCGTGCACCATGCCGCAGCCGAGAATCTCCATCCATCCCGTGCCCTTGCACGCCGCGCAGCCGGCGCCGTCGCAGAGACGGCAGCCGACATCCATCTCGGCCGACGGTTCGGTGAACGGGAAGAACGACGGGCGGAAGCGGACGCGCGTGTCCTCGCCGAGGAAGCGACGCGCGAAGTGGGTCAGCGTCGCCTTGAGGTCCACGAAGGTGATCCCTTCGTCCACCGCGAGCCCCTCGATCTGCGAGAAGGCCGGCGCGTGCGAGGGATCGAAGGCGTCGTTGCGATAGACAATGCCGGGGATGACCACGCGATACGGCGGCGGGCCGTCCTGCATCACGCGGATCTGCACCGGCGACGTGTGGGTGCGCAACAGCATCCGCTCGCCCACCGGGCGCGGGGCGCCCTCGGGATCGAGGTAGAGGGTGTCGTGCATGTCCATCGCCGGGTGATCGTGCGGGAAGTTCAGCGCGCCGAAGTTGTGGTGTTCATCCTCGGCCTCGGGGCCGAGCGCCACGGAGAACCCGAGCCCGCGGAAGATCTCGACAATCTCGTCGACGACCACGGTCACCGGATGCAGCGTGCCGGGCCACTGGGCGCGTCCGGGCATGGTGAGGTCCACGTCGCGCGAGGCGAGCGAGGCCGTCTCGGCGGCGAGCTCGGCGCGGCGCGCCTCGACGGCGGCCTCGAGTTCGACTTTCAGGCGATTGAGGGCGCCACCGACCGCGCGCTTCTCTTCCAGCGGGAGCGACGCGAGCCCCTTGAGGAGCGCGGTGACCTCACCGGCCTTGCGGCCGAGCAGGGCCGTGGCCTCGGCCTCGAGGGCATCGGCGGCGAGGGTCGGGATGGCGGCAAGCCGCTCGCGCAGCGGCGCGAGCGACGGATGGTCGGGTGACTCGGACACGACGACTCCGGACGTCAGGTACGGCGGAAAGGCGACGCGGGGCCGTCCGTACAGCGACGGCCGGCCCCGCGGGCGAAGAGCACGACGGGGCGGCTCAGGCCGCCTGGTGCGCCTTCGCCATCTCGGCCAGCTTCGCAAAGGCATCGGCATCGTTGACCGCGAGGTCGGCGAGGACCTTGCGGTTCACCTCGACGCCGGCGGCCTTGAGGCCGGCCATCATCCGCGAGTACGAGATGTCGTGCAGGCGCGCGGCGGCGCCGATGCGGACGATCCAGAGGCGGCGGAAGTCGCCCTTCTTCTTGCGGCGGTCGCGGTAGGCGTACGCCAGGCCGCGCTCGACGTTTTCCTTGGCGGCCTTGTACAGCTTGCTGCGCGAACCGAAGCCACCCTTGGCGGCTTCCATGATCTTCTTCTTGCGCGCATGGTGCGCGGGACCGTTCTTGACGCGTGACATGGGCTATCTCCTCAGGCCTGAAGCAGCTTGATGGTGCGCGGGTAGTCCGCCGAGGACACCAGCGCCGCCTTGCCGAGCTGGTTCTTCCGCTTCTGGGTCTTCTTGGTCAGGATGTGGCGCTTGTTGGCCTGGGCGCGCTTGATCTTGCCCGTGCCCGTGATCGTGAAGCGCTTCATCGCGGCGCGCTTGGTCTTCTGCTTCGGCATTGCAAACTCTCCTTGGTGTCCAGCAGGGTCCGGCGCCTTACTTCGGCGCGAGGACCATGATCATGTTGCGGCCGTCGAGCTTGGCTTCCTGTTCGACCTTGCAGACGTCGGCCAACGCGGCCGAGACGCGGTCGAGCACCGCCTTGCCGAGCTCGGTGTGGGCGATCTGCCGCCCACGGAACATCATCGTCACCTTGACCTTGTTGCCCTCGCCGAGGAACTCGCGCGCGTGCTTGGTCTTGAAATCGAAGTCGTGATCGTCGATTCCGGGACGGTACTTCACTTCCTTGAGGTGGATCACGTGCTGCTTCTTCTTGGCCGCACGCGCTGCCTTGGCCTCTTCGAACTTGAACTTGCCGTAGTCCATGATCTTGACGACGGGGGGACGCGCCATCGGGGCGACCTCGACCAGGTCGAGCCCCCGCTCGGCGGCGGCCGCGAGTGCTTCCTCGATGGTCAGCACCCCGAGCTGCTCGCCCTCACCCGTCACCACCCGCACCGGCGAGATGCGAATTTGCCGGTTGACCCGCACGCGACGTTCACGATCGAAGCTGGACAGTGGCAGTTCCTCCCCACGGGACAAAAAACGGACACCCCACCGAGGCGGGGTGTCCGAAGAGTTGCACCGCGGCCCCGTAAGGCCGGATGCTTATGTCTCCTCAGACCGCGTCGCCATGTCCTTCGGCTCGGGGTGGGACGGATCTCCCGTCCTCTTGCATCCGA
>Ga0073899_10006434_pt1 | contig 10147 bp, 5 predicted proteins | sample KloWWTmetaKNB5Ph_FD_88975 | JGI IMG/M metagenome (GOLD analysis project Ga0073899, IMG submission 88975) | Active sludge microbial communities from Klosterneuburg, Austria, studying microevolution and ecology of nitrifiers - Klosterneuburg... | ecosystem: Engineered > WWTP > Aerobic digester >...
CCTGCGGGACAGCGCAAGCACGGCCAAGCGCCGCGACAAGGAAGCCTTGGAACAACAGGCAGTGCTCGCGCAGCAACGGTCCGACGAACTGCATGCGAAGTCTCTTGCCCATGCCGCCACGAGCGATTCCTTGTTGGCGTTGCAGCGTGAGGCGGAGCAGGCACAGGCATTCCGCGATCGGTTGAACCGGTATTACTACATGTCCGGTCATGAAGAGAATGTCGTGTTGGGTCAAACGGATCAAAGCCGGTACTTCGAAGCACGTTCCAAAGCACTGGAGCAACGCGAGCGGTGGGATCTGGTGCGTATGGAGGCGATCAGCACGCGACAACTCGCTCAGGCGCTTGTGGATCAGAGCAAGGCAGTGCTCGCCGCTGCCACCGGTGCGCAAGGGGCAACTACGGAAGAGATGGCGCAAGCCTCAGCACTTAATGAAAGGGCAGTGCAGTTGCACCAACGCGCCGATTCGCTTGAGGCCGTATCAGCGCGATCAGATGGCTCGGCCGCAATGAACGAAAGTCAGGCAGCGGCTTTGCTGCAAGGCTTACCGGCTGAACGCAGCACGGAGATCATGGCATTCGAACAGCGCACGCGACGCACTGAACCGATGCTGGCCGAGGCGCGCAGCACACAACAACAGTCGGCTGCTGAGAACAGCACTACCCCTGAGGAAGTGAATGCCGGGTCCAACGTCGTTCCTCCGCCGGCACAAGGCAATGCGGTGCCGCGAAGCGATGACCTGACCGCTGATACTGCGCGAGCGGTTCAAGGTGCAGCTCCAATTCCAATCGGCGATCGCCCATTGTTGCCCATGCTCGAAGCGGATGTATTCACCATACTTCCACCAGGGGAACGGAAGGTGGAGGCCATTGTGCTGGATGGTCCGATGCCCGCCGGGTTGGTTTACAAGGTCCAGATCGGCGCATTCCGGTTCCCGATATCCGAGGAGCTGTTCAGTGACATGACACCTGTGACCGGCGAAACCGTTGGCAATGGGATGGTGCGGTACATGGCGGGCATGTTCACTGAGTACGGCAACGCTGACAATGCCAAAGGACAAGTGCGCGACCGCGGTTACCGCGATGCGTTCGTGGTCGCCTACATGAACGGGAAGCGTATCAGCCTGACCGAAGCACGGGTCGCACAAGGCGCTCCGCCGATCCCTGGAGCGCTTGCCCAAAACAGGCCAGAGATCGTGCCATCGGTGAACGTGATACCGACGCCCGCAGCAGTAGTGGAAACCACACCGATCCAGCTGCGCCCAGCGACCACCCCGGTAGTTGTTCCCGCGGCGCCAGAGGATGAGGCAGCTGTTCTGGCGAAGTATCCTGCCTCGGCGCAAGAAGTGGTGTCTGCTTTTGCCCCCGCCTCCAACGCCGTCGACTATTACAATGTGTCTGGTGCTGCTCCGGCCAAGCAGGTGGAAACGATCAAGGGGCTCTTCTTCACAGTACAGGTAGGTGTGTACAGCAAACCGGTAGCGTTGGACAAACTGTTCAATATCTCTCCGCTCAATAGCGAGCTGACGGAAACTTCCAAGGTGCGCTATACGACCGGTGTGTATTTGGATACGGAGAAGGCCCGTGTTCGGAAGGATGCGACAGTCGCGTTCGGGGTGAAGGATGCGTTCGTTACGGCCTACCTAAATGGCAAGAGGATCCCGGTGCGTGATGCCCGTGCGCTGCTTGCCAGGTTCGGTAATGGTGTGCTGGCGGATCCTGCATTGGCCACGCCCTAGTGCCAGTGGGAAATCACCCCTGTCCGCGTCTACATTTGCATGCATAAGAAGCATTTGAGATGTCGGCACAGGTCAAGGAGCAGGAGGTTGGATTACTGGAACGTGAGGCATCGAGCAGCCATGAGATCGTGCTGCACAACGATGATGTGAACACGTTTTCACATGTGATCATCAGCCTGATGGAGGTTTGCTCACACGAGCCTTTGCAAGCGGAACAGTGCGCGTGGATCGTCCACAACAATGGCAAGTGCAGCGTGAAGCGAGGCGCCTACGACGATCTGGAACCCATGTGCTCCGCGCTTCAGATCCGCGGCCTTTCGGCCGATATCAATTGATCGTTCACATGAAGAAGACCGGAGTATTGCTATTGGTGATCGCGCTCGCGGTTGCATGCGCCAAAGTGCCGATCACCGGTCGGAGCCAGATGAATCTGCTGCCCGAGAGCCAGCTCATGGGCATGAGTTTGACGGCTTATCAGGACTTCCTGAAGGAGAACCCGGCAATGCCCGCCACCGATCAACGCGTTCAGATGGTGAAGCGGATCGGCGATAAACTGGCAGCGGCGGCAACCAAGTATTGCAACGAGAACGGCGCGAGCGATCGGGTGGCCGGTTTCCAGTGGGAATTCAATGTGGTGGAGGACCCCACGGTGAACGCTTGGTGCATGCCAGGCGGAAAGGTCGTCGTTTACACCGGTATTCTGCCCATTACCCAGGACGAAGCTGGTTTGGCCGTTGTAATGGGCCACGAGATCGCGCATGCCATTGCACGCCATGGAAACGAGCGCATGAGCCAAGGCGTGGCGATCCAAGGTGCTGGTATCGGTTTGAGCGTTCTGTTGAGCGAGAAGCCCCAATGGACACAGGACCTCTTTTTACAGAGCTATGGTATCGGCAGCCAACTGGGTATGCTGGCCTATAGCCGGAACCACGAGAGCGAGGCTGACAAGATGGGGTTGATATTCATGGCGATGTGCGGATACGATCCTCGGGTTGCGCCCAAATTCTGGGAACGCATGAGCGCCAATGGTGGAGCGGCGCCACCTGAACTCCTTAGCACCCACCCCAGCGATGCCCGCCGCATAGCCGACCTCGAGGCATACATGCCCAAGGCGCTTGAGCACTACAAGCCCTGAGTCCGTCCGGCCCTTTTTGATCGGATCAAGTCATCCTGCTCCCATGCCGTCAAAGCGATGGGAACTCTTTGCCGGAAGGCGCCGTTGAAGCGGCAGCCTGAAACACGGAACTAACGTGTTCGGTCCAGCGAATGAACAGCCCTTTTTCGACAACCGCTCTCAAGATCACCGCCGTTGCCGTGTGCATTGCCATTGGAATGGAGAGCGATGCTCAATCCTTCAGAGTGAAGATCAGCACCGGGATGAACGGCTTCTACGATGAGACCATGGTCCATTTCGGTATCGGTGTTCCTACCGTTGATCCGAACGACATCCCGAAGATCGGCATGGGTGGGGGCGCGGCTCCGGGAATAGCGAGCGTTTCCGCCGATGGCGCGGACCTTATGTTCAATGCCCACGGACCCATCAGTGGTGACATCAGCGTGCCCATCAAGGTCTCGTGCGGTGTGAACGGGGCGTACACATTGACCATCTATGATGTTCAGGGACTCTTTGGTGTTTCGTGCATCACTCTGGTGGATCAACTGTTACAGACCTCCGTTCCCGTGGCCCAGGGCATGGCATACAACTACTTCATGAACACTGCCGCGCCCATCGACCCAGCCCGGTTCCTCATTCACATGTCAGCACCCTTGCAAGCGACAACAACCAATGCCACCTGCCCGAATGCGAACGATGGTATCGTTTCCGTGCCGGTGAGCGGTGTGGGCCCTTGGAGTGTTATGTGGCCCGATGCACAAACGGGCCAGATCGTCTTGGAGACATTCACCACGTCACCGATCGATTTGATCGGTGGTGCGGGTAACTATTCTGCCACCGTAAGCCATTCTGATGGTTGCACACAAGGATTTATAGCCACCATCGGTTCAGAGGCCGCGCCCATTGCCGCCTTCGCACCTAGTACAGCACTGGCGCAAGTCGGCGAGATTGTCACATTCTCCAACAACTCTACCATAGGCACTGACGCCAACTGGTCGTTTGGGGACGGCGGCACCAGCGCGGATGTACAACCGACCCACGCCTATTCGCAGCCCGGCATCTATACCGTTTCGCTCACTGCAAACCTCAATGGCTGTGAGGCACTTGCCTCGACCCTCGTTGAAGTTGAGGATGCCAACGCTGTGGGGGAGATCAGCCCGGTAGATGTGGCCGTGTTCGTTCAAGCGGACCGGATCATGGTAACATGGGCGGAAACGGACCAACCGCTCAACGCGGAACTCTTTTCCGCATCGGGCCGCTCGGTTTCGCCAGCCCAACGCAGCCTGAACAGTAATAGCCCCATGTACGTCAGTACCAGCGGGCTGCCAGCGGGTGGCTACATACTCCGCGTGTGGAACAGCACCGCGTTGCGTAGCTTCTTGGTGCCGTTGACGCACTGATCACTACGGGTCCTAGGGGGATATTCGTCTATATTCGCCGCCGCTTTTCGCGATGTATGGTCAAGGCATGTATCGCATCACAGCAAGGACTCGTAGCTCAATTGGATAGAGCACCTGACTACGGATCAGGAGGTTTGGGGTTCGAATCCCTACGGGTCCACAAGACTTTCCAAGGCGCCGCAAGGCGCCTTGGGCATTTTATGGCCGGGGACCTCCAGTCAACAGAGTCTTGTTCCGTAAGTATTCCGGTGTTAATACAACCTGCTTCCGTACCGCTGGCGTAGCCGACTGTTTTGGTAGTTTGGCCCCTTGGAGAAAACGAGTACTTCCCTGACCCTATTCAATTACCGACTCATGAACAAGTTCGACGTCCGGCGCTCCGTTGCGCATTTTTCCTTCCTGCTGATGCTCAGTGCGTTTTTTATTGCCGGTGAGGCTCGCGCACAGTTGAGCGTTGCTGCGGCAGGCACCACGTACACGGTCACTTTCGACGCTACCATGGCCGGAGTGAACAACGGCGTTTTCGCTGGCACCGGTTTCCAAGCTACACCAGGTGTTGGTCGTTTGGACAGTGATGCTTGGGCGAGCACCGGGATGAGCGATGGCAGCTTGGCTTTCGGTGGCGCAAACTTGGCTGGGGACTATGCCCGTGGTACTACTGCTCCGGGTAACGCTGCTGTCACTACCGGCGGATTCTATTCGTTCGGTGGTGGTTCCATCGCAGGTCGTGCGCTGGGCTTCCAGCCAACGTTGCCGGATTTCACTCCGGGCACGCTGACGATGCGGATCAAGAACAACACCGGGCTCAACATTACCGCCTTCGACTTGGCTTACAACCTTCACATCCGTAACGATGGGAATTTCGCCAACAGTCTGAACTGTGCTTGGTCGGCGGACAATGTCACCTACACGAACGTACCTGCACTGGCCCATACCTCCATCGCAGCTGCAGGGGCTGCTGTGTTCGTGGCGAACGCGAAGAGCGCCACCGTTACCGGTTTTGTGATCGCACCGGGTGATTTCTTCTACGTCCGCTGGACCGGCGACGATGTGAGCGGTTCCGGCTCACGTGACGAATTTGCGCTGGACGATATCGCCGTAACCGGTCATGCGCGTACGGCCTTGCGCTTTGTCTCAACGACCAGCACAGCCACCGAGGACGGGGTCTCACACCTCATCGCGGTCGGTATCGTGAATGCCAGTGTGGTGAACCCTACAACTGTTGATGTCGCATTGACCAGTGGCGACGCGACCCGGATCGGCAACTACACGACGCAAACCCTTTCTTGGCCGGCGAACAATACTGCCAACCAGAACTTGAGCATTACCCTTTCGGACAATGGTGCGTGCGATGGTGATGCTACCGAGGTGTTCCTATTACAGAACCCGACCGGAGGTACCGTTGCCAGCGTTGGGGCTCCTAGTGGTCATACCCTTACTGTTGACGATGATGAAACCGACTTGATCACCATTACTCAGCAGGCGTTCGACTCCGGCGTTAACGATACATGGAATATCACGGCCGGTGCAGGCAACATGAGCGCTAACACAGGTGGTACGGATTTTCCCGCAAGTCAGCGGGTGCTTTCCCCAACGATGTCTTGGCAAACGGCGAATGCGACCAATACGCTTGACTTGGGTGCTTTTTCCTGCTTGGGATACACCAGCGTAACGGTACGTGTGCGTGTTTCAAGCACAGCTACTGTAGCAGCGAATGGCGCGGATGCTGGTGATTTCCTTCGCGTGTATGCCGATGTTGATGGGGGAGGTTTTCCCGGTAGTCCGGATATCCAGGTTGAAGGCAACGCGAACGCACGTTGGGGATTCGCCACGGGTACTGGCGCGGCTTCAACGGCAGCTGGAACTCCGCTATCCGTTTCACCTGCTGGGGGTGGAAACCGCACCACGGATGGGTACAGTTACCTGAGCATTGCAATTCCCGATGGTTCCAGCACGGTCGCATTGCGGGTAGTGGCGATCAACAACAATGCTGCCGAGATCTGGAACGTGGATGACATCACACTACAAGGTGTGCAGTGCCGTCCTGTGTATTACAGCCGAGCAAGTGGGGCAACTACTGCGGCCATATGGAGCACGTCGCGCACGGGTGTGCCAGCACCGTCCACGGCAACTTTCGATTGTGACGCCACCATGGTCCTCCAGAGTCCTGATGTCGTGGACATGGGGGCCGGTCCTTTCAACCTGTACGAATTATACGTTGAAACCGGGAGCACATTGAATCTGACGTCCGCGCCTGATATCGATCTCTGCGGTAATGTCATGGACGTCGATGGCTCTGTGACAGGCGCGATGTTCGACGAAGTCGAATTCTTGAATACGGCTGCTGGTACGCTGAGCGGGGATGCGGTTGCGTTGAACTTCGAAACGCTGATCGCCAACGGCCAAGGTCTTACGGTAGTGGGCTTGGATACAGTGAACATCTGGACGGAACTCCGCGTGGACAACGGGAACTTCAACGCCAGCGCAACCCGCTTGAACCTTCGTAGTGACGCAAGTGGCACTGCCCGTCTTGGTCCTGTGGTCGCTCCCGATACCTACACGGGCACCCTCACATTGGAGCGCTACATACCTGCGGGTGTAACCAACTGGCGTTCGCTGGCTTGCCCTATCGTTGGCAAGAACGTGGCGAGTTGGAAGGATGATTTCTATACCGCTGGTTTCCCCGGCTCTCATTTCCCGGGGTTCACCGTTGGAGGCAACCCATGGCCCAGCATCCGCCACTACAACGAAGCGAACCTTGGACCACTGATCGCTGATGGCCTAGTTGGAGTTACCGGTACCGGCCAGCAACTCACGTTGGGCAAAGGCTTCACCGCGTGGGCTGGAGATAACCTCAACACCACGAATTCGTTCATCATTGAGGTAACCGGGGTCCCGAATATTGCAGGTACTCCGTTCACCTTGCCAATGAGCTGGAACAACACCGGGGTTGGTGCGACCGACGGTTGGAATTTGGTTGGCAATCCATTGCCTTCACCGATCGATTTCACCGACCTGTCCTTGGGCGCAGACGTGGACAACTTCTACTATGTGTTCAACCCTGCAAGCGGCAACAACGTGACTTGGGACGAGGGCTTGGGCCTCAGCATTCCCGGTGGATTGTTGAACGGCAATATCCAAAGTAGCCAAGGCTTCTGGCTGAAGGCGAACGGCCTTGCTGTAACGACCACGGTTGATGAAACCGCCAAGGTGTTGGATGCTGCATCGGGCGGATTGTTCGAGCAGAACGCTCCTCAGCCGATGTTCCGTGTGGAGATCGCCAGTGGTATCAACACGTTCTTCGATGAGACCGTTGTGCACTTCGGTTCCGGGTCACCGGTATATGGCGATGAGCACGACATCGAGAAGTTCGTGTTCGGGCATCCGGAGGCACCTGCGATCTGGAGCAAGAGCGTTGATGGTCAGAGCTTGACACTGAACGCATGGGGCGAACTCGCTGCTGATGCTACGATCCCTGTTTGCGCGCAAGTCGGCGTTAGCGGTACCTACACGCTGAAGGTGTATGATGCGGTCGGTATCATGGGTGCTTCGTGCCTAGTGCTGGAAGATCTGCTCACTGGTGCAAGCACCACGTTGACCGAAGGAGCGGAATACAGCTTCAACATCAACAACACTGACGCGGCCGAACCCGCGCGTTTCCTGATCCATGCAACAGCTGCATTGCCCCGCTACTACGAAGCGGCTTCGTGCGCGGGGATGGCTGATGGACAAGCCACGGTGGTCAACACCGGTGCTACACCTGTGGATATCACATGGATGGATGAACTTGGGAACATTCTGTTGGTGCAGAACCAAGTTGCCGGCGTGGGTGTATTGACTGGGCTTGCCGCTGGAGATTACATGGTGCAAGTGAGCAACACCGGCTGTGGATCGCTCACCGAATCGTTCAGCATTGACGAGCCCGCTGTGCTGGCCGCCTCGACCACCATTACATCAACCGGTTGTGCTGTTGCCACGGACGGTGCTATCGACCTTACACCGATGGGTGGTACCGCTCCGTACACATACGCGTGGAGCAACGGTTCTGGCGATGAGGATCTGATGAATGTTGAAGCGGGTAACTACGATGTAGCGATCACCGATGGTAACGGCTGCAACCGCAGCATTGCCGGGTTGGTGGTGAACGCCGGTACCGGACCGGTAGCCTCGTTCCTGCCGAGCAGTGTTCTGGCCTATGCGGGCGACACGCTGTACTTCTTCAACACGAGTACCTACGGCGCTCAATATTCATGGGACTTTGGTGATGGCAGCACGAGTGCCGACGGCGATGGCGAACACATCTACACGATGCCAGGCAATTACATGGTGGTGTTGTCGGTGCAGGATGGAGCATGCAGTGCAGTTTACTCGATGGATATTGTGATCAGCAGCAGCACTGCGGTGGTTCAGTTGACCGATGGTGCTGTTCGCGCCTATGCTGAGGCCGAAGGCTTTGTATTCCAATGGAGCCTTGCGAATACCAATGGTTTCCAAGTGGACATTCTGGATGCTCACGGCCGGTCGGTGTTGAACCGCGAGGTGAACGGAGCCTTAGGAACCGAGCGCTTCAATATGAACGGTATGGCCGCAGGCGTTTATTTCCTCCGAGTGGCCATAGAAGGTGAGGCGCGCACATTCAAGCTGCCATTGATACGGTAGTAGCAGGGGTCGAGCATTCGGAACGCCTCCCTACCAAGGGGGGCGTTCCGTTTTATAGGCCATGAAACTTTCGATCCGGCGGGCGCGTTCAACGCCCCGTCCAAGTAGTTCCAGGTCAACTACTTTGAAGAGTCACGGGCCCCTGTTGGTAGCAATACCGGCAGGGGTTCCGTGCTTCATACAGGGACCACGTGCGAGCGCTACATTGGCCCACCCCGGCACTTGTAGCACATATGGACCACCTGCTTGAACGCGCGATCCGCTTGGCTGCGAAAGTCCACAAAGGACAGGTGGACCGTTTCGGGAAGCCATACATCCTTCACGTAATGCGCGTGATGATGCGCGGCCAGGACTTCGAAGAACAGGTGTTGGGTGCGTTGCATGATGTTCTGGAGCGGAGCGACCTCACCGAAGCGGATATCGTGCGGCGCGGTTTCTCGGAACGAGTGGCCAAGGCACTGGGGCACATCAGCCGGGTGCAAGGGGAGACCTATGAGGCCTACATCGACCGTGTATTGCAGGACAGCCTCGCCGCGCGGGTGAAGCTGCACGATCTAGCCGACAAAATGGACCTGAAACAAGTGGAGCAACTGGATCTTGTGGATCTGAAGCGCTACAACAAGCAGTTGGTAGCCTACCACAAACTGAAGCGGGTGGTGGAGGAGGCGCGCGCGAACATGATGCTGTCGCGCAAAGGCAAGGTGGGGGCGTAGCGTTCAACTCGGGCGCGACCTGTCCATCACTCCTTTGGCGATCCGCCACAGGCCATTGCACGAAGGCGATGCGATCCCGGTGCTTGCGTGTTGGTCAGGATATCTTCGACCCCCACAAAAAAAACCTTGTGATGCGTTCGACCAAGTACCTTCTCTTCTGCCTTCCATTGCTTTTCGCATGCGGCACACCCGACGCACCGGCTGACAGCACTATCGCCGACAACATGGAGAAAGCTGACAGTTTCGTTTGGGAAACGGAACAATTCAGTGACAAGCGCATCCTGCGGTACAAGGTGAACGGCTGGGAGAAGTTGCCTCTGCAAGAGAAGAAGTTGGCCTACTACCTCACGATGGCCGGTTTGGCCGGTCGCGACATCATGTGGGACCAGAACTACAAGCATAACCTGAAGATCCGCAAGGCGCTGGAGAAAGTGATCGTCGGATACAAGGGTGACAAGAACGCGGTGGATTGGTCGGCCTTCATGCTTTATGCCAAGGAGGTGTTCTTCAGCAATGGCATCCA
>Ga0073899_10006435_pt1 | contig 10146 bp, 10 predicted proteins | sample KloWWTmetaKNB5Ph_FD_88975 | JGI IMG/M metagenome (GOLD analysis project Ga0073899, IMG submission 88975) | Active sludge microbial communities from Klosterneuburg, Austria, studying microevolution and ecology of nitrifiers - Klosterneuburg... | ecosystem: Engineered > WWTP > Aerobic digester >...
ATCCGCCTAACCCGTGCTCGATGGAAAGCGGCTGCATCGTTACAACGCGTGACGCCAGTGATCTGGCGCCGCTACCTCAAACAAGAAAGGAATCAGAGAATGCTTTACCAAGCCGATTCAGAACGGTATGATGGACGGATGGTCTATCGTCGCACGGGGCGTAGCGGGCTGATGCTGCCTGCGGTCTCGCTGGGGTTGTGGCACAACTTCGGCGGCGTGGACACCTACGAAAATGCCCGTGCGATGGTGTTGCGCGCCTTCGACCTCGGCATTACACATCTTGACCTGGCGAACAACTATGGCCCGCCGCCCGGCTCAGCGGAAGAGAACTTCGGGCGCATCATGGCGCAAGACCTGCGTCCCTATCGCGACGAATTGATTATCTCCACCAAAGCCGGCTATTACATGTGGCCCGGCCCTTACGGCGAATGGGGTTCGCGCAAATATCTCATTGCCAGCCTCGACCAGAGCCTGAAGCGCATGGGGCTTGAGTATGTCGACATCTTCTACAGCCATCGCCCCGACCCCAACACGCCGCTGGAAGAGACGATGATGGCGCTCGATTACGCGGTGCGGTCGGGCCGCGCGCTGTACGTCGGCATCTCCACCTATTCGCCGGAACAGACGCGCCAGGCCGCCGCGATCCTGCGCGAACTGGGCACGCCCTGTTTGATCCATCAGCCGGCCTTCAGCATGTTCAACCGCTGGATCGAGGAGGGGCTGCTGACCGCACTGGACGAAGAAGGCATGGGCTGCATCGCCTTTTCGCCGCTGGCGCAGGGCCTGTTGACGAGCAAGTATCTCGGCGGCATTCCGTCCGATTCGCGTGCGGCCAAAGCGCATGGTTTTCTCAAATCGGATGAAGTGAGCGCCGAGCGGATCGGACTGGTGCGGCGTCTCAACCAGATCGCCGAAGGCCGCGGGCAGACCCTGGCGCAGATGGCGATCGCCTGGGTGTTGCGCCACCCACAAATGACCTCGGCGCTGGTGGGCGCCAGCAAGGTGAGCCAGGTGGAGGACAACGCGGCCGCGGTCAAAAATCTGCACTTCACCGCGGACGAGTTGTCCAGCATCGAAGCCATCCTGCACAACGACGACGAGCCGCCGATTTGGTAGATGGAATAGAACGCGGACAACGCGGATTTTGGCGGATTTCCGCGGATCGAGCGTGAATGTTCATAGGCAAGCGCAAAATAGACCACGGATGTCACGGATTTGGCGGATTCTCACGGATTTTATCCGCAATATCCGTCTAATCCGTGGCCGATTGGAAGCAGGCTGTGTGGTTACAAATCTGCGTTCATCCGCCTGATCCGCGTCATCCGCGTTCTATCAAAATTTAACGGACTCTGCCGTGCAACGATCTTCTTATCTGGCGGGCAAGTTAGGGTGGGCGGCGTTCACGATTCTTTTCGTGATCGTGCTCAACTTCTTCCTCTTTCGCATCCTGCCTGGCGACCCCGCACGGGCGGGGATACGCGACCCGCGGTTGACGGTCCAGGCGCAGCAGGCCATCCGCGAGCGCTTCGGCCTCGACAAACCGGTGCTCAACTGCTTCGAGAGCTTGAACCCACTCACGTTAGGGGAGTGCGCCGTCAATCCGCTGGACACGCAGTTCTTTATCTATGCCGGCAATCTGCTGCGCGGCGAGTTGGGCATCAGCTATCACACCAACCGGCCCGTACTCGACATACTCGGCGAACGGCTGTGGAACACGCTGCTCCTGATCGGCGCGGGGCAGGTGCTGGCGATCGTGCTGGGCATGGCGGTGGGCGTGCTGGCGGCGTGGAAGGCGCACACGCCGGTCGACTACACCGCGCTCGGCTTCAGCCTGCTGGCGTGGAGTCTGCCGACCTTCTGGCTGGGCATCATTCTCCTCTTCTGGGGCAGCACCTATCTGGGCCTGCCGATCGGCGGCAAAATGACGCCCGGCATGGTTTACGCCAACGGCTGGGAGCAACTGGCCGATCTGGCGCGCCATCTTTTCCTGCCGTCGCTGACCTATACGATCGTTTTTCTCGGCGAATACATGCTGATCATGCGCAGCACCCTGGTCGATGTCCTGTCAGAAGATTACATCCTCACCGCCAAGGCCAAAGGGCTCAACCATTTTCAGATCCTCAAAGACCACGCGCTCAAGAACGCCATGCTGCCGATGGTGACGATCATAGCCCTCAACCTTGGTTTTACCGTCGCGGGCGCGGTGCAGATTGAGAGCGTCTTTTCGTGGCCGGGTCTCGGCGGCGCGATCTTCGAGGCCGTCAATCGCCGCGACTATCCGATGCTACAGGGCGCCTTTCTGCTGCTGGCGATCAGCGTGATCGTGGCGAATTTGATCGCCGATCTGCTGTACGGCTATCTGGATCCGCGCGTACAAGTAGATTGATGGATCACACTTTTGGTTTTCATAGACCACAGATTTGACGGATTTGACGGAAAAAGCTGGATGCTTTTCGGAGTAAATCCGTGAGCATCCGCCTCATCCCTTGAATCCGTGGTCGATTTTTGCCAGAGATGTATCGTTACGGCTTTTCTTTGTGTTCTCCGTGTCTCTGTGTGAGTAAACCAAAGCTCGCCTCACACAGAGGCACAAAGGGCACAAAGGAAATATCTTTCTTCGCTTTTCTTTGTGTTCTCCGTGTCTCTGTGTGAGGCAATCCTGGGTGTGAGGCAGTCATGGAAACGACGGCAGGCGGGTATCGAGGCGTGTGGGCAAGGTTGCGGCGCAACCCAATGGGAATGATCGGGTTGGTCATGCTGGCCATTGCGATCGGCGTCGCGGTGTTGGCGCCCTGGCTCAGCCCCTATGATCCTGACGCGGTTGTGCGCGTCAACATCATGGACATCTACCAGCCGCCCAGCCCCGCGCACTGGCTGGGCGCCGACGACGCGGGTCGCGACGTGCTGAGCAACTTTCTCTACGGCGCGCGCGTCTCGCTGATCGTCGGGTTTTTCGCGTCGTTCATCTCGGTGACGATGGGCGGCCTGATCGGCATCGCGGCCGGGTTTCTGGGCGGGCGCACAGAAGGCATCCTCATGCGTTTCACCGACATCATGCTGGTGATTCCCGACCTGCCGCTGGCCGTCGTCATCGTGGCGCTGACCAAGCCCAGCCTGACCACCATCATCCTGGTCATTGGGCTGCTGGGCTGGACGGGCACGGCGCGGCTGGTGCGCGCACAGACATTGTCGGTCAAACAGCGCAAGTTCGTGATGCGTGCGCGGGCGGTCGGCGCAGGCAACAGCTACATCATCCGCCGCCACATCTTCCCGTTAGTGCTGCCGCTGATCGTCGTCAACACCGTGCTGGTGATCTCGCTGGCGATCCTGAACGAGAGCACGCTCAGCTTTCTGGGGCTGGGCGACCCCGCGACGCTCAGTTGGGGACAGATGCTCAACTATGCCTTTACGCGCGGCGCCATGAGTGCAGGCGCGTGGTGGGCGCTGGTGGTTCCAGGCTTTGGCATCGTCTGGGTCGTGCTGAGTTGCACATTGTTGGGGCAAGGCTTAGAGCAGGCGCTCAACCCGCGGCTGACAACGCATCACTTGGCCGGCGACCGCACGTTGCAGAATCTGCCTCGATTGCAGCTAGAGCCAACGCCTGTCGAACAGGCGGGAAACGTTTCATGATGACCGAAGTCACGCCGCGTGCGCGTCAACAGCCTTTGCTGGAAGTGAAGCGCCTCTCCGTCGATTATGTCGATCCATCGCAGCCGCCTGCCCAGGCATTGCGTGATATCACCTTTACCCTGCAACGGGGTGAGGCGCTGGGCATCGTTGGCGAAAGCGGCTGTGGCAAATCGACGCTGATGCTGGCCTTGATGCGGCTGCTGCCCGCGGCTGGACGCATTGTCGGGGGATCGGTGCAACTCGATGGCATCGAACTGCTTGCGCTTGCCGAGCGCGAGATGGCCGCGCTGCGCTGGAAGCGGATCGCCATGATCTTCCAGGGCGCCATGAACGCGCTCAATCCGGTGCGCACGGTGGGCAGCCAGATCGCCGAGGCGATCCGGCTGCACGAGGACGCGTCCGACGCTCGCACGATCGACCGTCGCGTGGGCGAGTTGCTCGACCTGGTCGGCATCGCCGCCAGCCGGCGCAACCAATATCCCTTCCAGTACTCCGGCGGGATGCGCCAGCGCGCCATGATCGCGATGGCGCTGGCCTGCTCGCCCGACATTGTCATTGCCGACGAGCCAACCACCGCGCTCGACGTGATGATCCAGGCGCAAATTTTACAACTGCTGTCCGACTTGCGCCGTCAACTGAATCTCTCGATTCTGCTGGTCACGCACGATCTGGGCATCGTCGCTGAGCTGTGCGACCGCGTGCTGGTCATGTACGGCGGCGTACTGGCCGAATATGCCGGCGTGGATGCGATCTACAACACGCCGGCTCATCCGTACACACAAGAATTGCTCAAAGCCTTTCCCGACCCGACGCGGCCGATGCAACGCCTGGCCTCCATCCATGGCTCGCCGCCGCGGCTGAACGACTTGCCGCCCGGCTGCCGCTTTGCCCCGCGCTGCCCGCAGGTCTTCGGCCGCTGCCATCTCACACAGCCGCCCGTTTATGCGATAACCCCCGACCACCAGGCAAGCTGCTTTCTCGTCGAAGCGCAGCAAACACGCGAGGCGCGCCATGCATGAACCGCTGTTGCGCGTCCGTGGCTTGCGCAAGCTCTTCCCGGTGGGTCGTCGCGCGCTGGGTCGCTCTCCCGACCAGTTTGTGCACGCGGTGGACGATGTCAGCTTCGACCTGGCAGCAGGCGAGGCGCTGGCGCTGGTCGGCGAGAGCGGCTGTGGCAAGTCCACGCTGGCGTTGACGCTGCTTGGGCTGGAAACAGCTACAGCCGGCAGCATCCATTTTGAGGGAAATGACCTGGCTGCCGCGCCGGCGTCTGTCTGGAAGGCGGCGCGGCGGCACATTCAGATGATCTTTCAGGATCCCTACGAATCGCTCAATCCGCTGATGACGGTGGGCGAAATCGTCGCCGAACCGCTGCACGTGCACAAACTGGCGCCCAACGCGGCAGAGCGTCGCCGGCGCAGCGTGGCCGCGCTCGAAGACGCGGGGCTGAAGCCGGCCGAACACTTCCTGGCGCGCTTCCCACACGAGCTTTCCGGCGGGCAACGCCAGCGCGTGGCGATTGCCACCGCGCTGGTGCTGGAGCCGCGCCTGCTGGTCGCCGACGAGCCGGTCTCCATGCTGGATGTGAGCATCCGCGCCGAGATCCTCAACCTGCTGGCAGACCTCAAAATGCGGCGCTCGATTGCCGTGCTCTTCATCACCCACGACCTGGGCACCGTGAGCGCGGTGGCCGACCGCATCGCCGTGATGTACCTGGGGCGCATCGTGGAGACGGGCGCAATCCTGGAGGTCATGACCACGCCGCGGCATCCCTACACGCAGGCGCTGCTCTCGGTCGTGCCGGCCCCCAACCCGCGCCTGCGCCGCCAGCACATCATCCTGCAAGGTGAGACGCCCGACCCGGTGAAGCTGCCCACGGGCTGTCGCTTTCATCCGCGCTGTCCGATGGCGGTGGAGAAATGCCGGCAGGTGGACCCGGCGCTCCAAACCGTAGGCGGAACGCAGGCGGCGGCGTGTATCCGGGTAGGTGAAGCGTAATAGGAGGCGGTTGGCGCACCACGTCGGGCTAGTGGCCCGACCTACGATGTTTAGGCGCCTGCTGCATTCAGCCGCTCGATTTCGGCGGATGTTAGTTGTAGATTCAGCGCGGCCAGGTTCTCTGCCATCTGCGCGTCTGTGCTCGCCGCCATCACCGGAATGATCGGTGGCTGCTGTTGCACCAACCACGCCAGAATCACCTGGTTGGGCGTGACGCCATGCGCGGCCGCCACCTCGCGCAGCACGGCCAGGCGCGCATTGGCGTCGGGGCCGAGATATTGCTCCGGCACGAGGCGGTCCAGGCGCGTGTAGGCGCCGCTCAGCAACGAGGAATAGGCGAGGATCGTCACCTGGTTGGCGCGGCAGTAATCCACCAGCTCGCCGGTGAGGCTCAATTGCGGGTCAAAGCTGGCGCCCAGTTTGGGCCGCAAGTAGGTATGGCGCTGTTGCAGACACACATAATCCGGCCAGTCATACTGCTCGCTGAGCGCGTGCGCCCGCGCCAACCGCCACGCCATAAAGTTGCTGGCGCCGATAAAGCGTACTTTGCCGGCGCGCACCAATCGGTCGAACGCGGCCAGTGTTTCCTCCAGCGGCGTCTGGCGATCATCGACATGCGCGTAAAAGAGATCGATCGTATCGACGCCCAGCCGGCGCAGACTCTTGTCGCACTCCGTTTCGATCTGCGTTGCGCTCAAGCCGAGCGTCACATCGTCGTACGGAAAGCCGACTTTGCTGGCGATAAACATGCGGCTGCGATGGCCGCGTGCGCGCAGCCATTCGCCCAGCAGCGTTTCACTATCGCCCCCGCGGAACCCTTCCACCCACCACGCATAGATATTGGCGGCGTCGATAAAGCTGCCACCGGCGTCTACATAGCGATCCAGCATCCGGTAGGAGGTGGCGCGGTCGTTGCGCGAGCCAAAATACATGGCGCCAAGGCAGTAGATGCTGACATCGACGCCGGAATTGCCAAGTTGGATAGTTCTCACGTAATCCTCCTGATTGTTTGATAGGTAACACTCAAATCAATTGAAACAACTTCAGTGTATGCGCAGGTCGTCCACTCGACAAACCCATGATATACTCTCAATGTCGATGAATCCTAAGGAAAATCAGCAACGTATCTGACCCATGCCAAGCTTGCCCTTTACTTTTGACGGCGTTGCCGACGTCCATGGCGTCATCCATGTCACACGCATGGTGCCGGTCGGCCCGCTGCGTATCAAAATCACACACTTTTCCCTGCGCACTCACAATGGTTGCAACAGTCGCGTGCACAAGTTGCGCGTCAAAGTCAATGACGACGACATCTATCGCGGCGCGATGCACGACTGCGCCGATTTGACCATCAACTCCAATCGGGCGTGGCGCGGCGTGTTGCGTCTGTATTTCACCGCCGACGGCTTTCGCCCTGATGAACAGATTGTGGGCAACGGCGCGGTGGAATTTCGCGCCGCCCTGCTGTAATTATTACTATGCCAATGACTGACTCCTCTCGCCCTCTACCAATTGCCGAAGCGCGCAGCGGCCTTCAAGTGCTGCGCGGCCTGCTGCGCGACCGCTCGCTGCTCACCGCGTTGGCCTTGATGCGCGAGCACGTCGGCCCCATCTTCCAGATCACCATGCCGCGCTTCCGTCCCGCGGTTTTCGTCGGGCCAGACGCCAACCGGCAGGTGCTCGTCACCCAGCGCGACCTGCTGAGCTGGCGCAACGCCAGCGATCCGGTCGTAAAACTGCTGCGACATGGCGTCCTGGTGGTGAATGGCGAAGAACACGACCGCTATCGCCGCATCATGGATGTCCCCTATCAGCGGCGCAATGTGCTGCCGAGCATTCCGGCCTTCTGGCGCTATACCGACGATGTGACCGCCACGTGGGCGGACGGTGAGACGCAAGACATGCTCGTCGAGATGCGCAAGCTGGCGTTGATCATCCTGATGGGCGCCAGCTTTCACGTCGATGTCGCCCCCCATCTGCCGCGTCTCTGGCAGCCGATCCTGCACCTGATCGAATACATTTCGCCCGGTCTGTGGATCCTGTGGGCGGGCGCGCCGGTCAAGGCCAGCCAGCGCCAGGCCATCGAGACGCTGGACGCCTATCTCTACGACATCATTCGCACGCGGCGGGCGGAGTTGGCAACGCGGGAAGCGGAGCCTGACCCCACCGATCTGCTCGCTGCGCTCATCGTCGCGCCCGACATGACCGACGACCTGATCCGCGACCAACTGCTCACGATGTTGATCGCCGGCCACGACACCAGCACCGCATTGCTGGCGTGGGTGCTCTACCTGCTGGGGGCGCATCCCGCCACGCTGGCCGAACTGCAAGCCGAAGTCGACAGCGTGCTCGGCGCGCAGGATGAACCGCCCACTGCCGATCAACTCAACGCGCTCACCTTGCTCGACCAGGTGATCAAGGAAACGCTGCGCCTCTACCCACCCATTCACATCGGCAACCGCCACGCCACGGAGGACATGACCGTCTGCGGCTACCACGTGCCAGAGGGCACGCGCGTGATGTACTCGATCTATCTCTCGCACCGCGATAAGGAATACTGGGAAGATCCGGACGCCTTCTGCCCCGCGCGCTTTGCGCGCGGGGCAGAGGAGAAGACGCCGCCCTTCACCTACCTTCCCTTTGGCGGCGGGCCACGCAACTGCATCGGCGCCGCCTTTGCCCAGGTGGAGGCGCGCACGGTGCTGGCGCGCTTGCTGCAGCGCTTCGACCTCGAACTGCTCAACGGCGACCAGATTCATCCACACATGGGCGCCACCCTGGAACCACGCCCCGGCGTGTCAATGCGCGTCAAACGCAGGAAATAGTCATCGTGGAAATTTGGAACTGGCAGCGTGCGGCGCGCTTGACCTTTCTGGCGCTGCCGCTGGCATGGCGCGCCGAACAGGCTTTTCATGCCCTGCCCAATCTGCCCTTCTCTTCGGGCAAGGGTGCGCTGCCTTCCCTCTCGATCATCACACCGGCGCGCAACGAAGCGCGTAATTTGTGCGGTCTGCTGACCTCGCTCCAGGCGACCTGCTATCCTGGCCCGCTCGAGATCATCGTCGTCGACGACGGGTCAACCGACGCCACCAGTGAGATCGCGCGCGCACATGGCGCCATCGTCGTTCCGCTGCAAGGGCCGCCGCCGGGCTGGTACGGCAAGCCGCACGCCTGTCATCGCGGCGTCGAAGCGGCGCACGGCGAATGGCTGCTTTTTACCGACGCCGACCTGCTCCATGCGCCGGATGGCCCGCGCTGTGCGGTGGCTTACGCAGAAGCACAGCACCTCGATGTATTGAGCCTCTTTGTCGGCCAGAAGTTTCACGACCTGATGGATCGTCTTGCGTTGACGGTCGCGTTCGAGGGGCTGTTTGCGGGGCGGGCGCCAGGCGCCTACGCGCTCAATGGACAATACATTTTGATGCGCCGGTCGGTCTACTGTGCAAGTGGCGGCTTTGCCGCGGTGCGCAGCGAACCGTTGGAAGATCTGGCATTGGGACGGCATCTGCGCCGGCTGCACTATCGCGTTGCCGTGCTGCACGCAAACGACGCCGCGTATGTCCGCATGTATGACAACTCTCGACAACTGTGGCAGGGAATGACGCGCCTTGGCGCCGGTTCGTTACGCTGGAGCGGCGTCGGCTCGATTTTCACGATAGCTTTCATCTCAGCGATCATGTCGCCGCTGATCGTCGCGACCGGCGTAGTCAACGGCCGGCTGGCGTTGCGCTGGCTGCCGCTCACATGGCTGGCGGCCACGCTCAGCACACTGCCGTGGGCGCGTCGTACGGGCGCGCCGGCCGCTGCCCTGCTGACGCCGCTCGGGGCGCTGCTGGTGCAGGTTGCCGCGGTGTGGGGCGTGCTGCGCCGTCTGCTGGGCCGCGGCATCACATGGAAGGGACGGCGCGTATGAACACGCTGCTCTGGGTGGTGATTGCTTACGTCAGCGGCGCGCTGCCGTTCTCGGTTTGGGTCGGAAAGCTGGCCCTGCACACTGATATTCGCGGCTACGGCGACCGCAATCCGGGCGCGTTCAACGTTTTTCGCGCCGGCGGCAAACTCTGGGGCGTCATTGCCATTCTGCTCGACGGCTTCAAAGGCGCGATTCCCATCTGGCTGGCGATGAGTTGGGGCGAAGTGAGCGGGTGGCCCTTGGCCGTCGTCGCCATTGCGCCGGTGCTCGGCCACGCCTACTCGCCCTTCCTCGGTTTCCGCGGCGGCAAGGCGCTGGCCGTCACCTTTGGCATCTGGTGTGGGCTGACCCTCTGGTTCGGGCCGACTGTGCTGGGCATTGCGCTGGCGATCGGGCTGGCGATCCTCGTCACGCCGGGGTGGGCCGTGCTCTTGGGGATGCTTGTTCTGCTTGCCGCTTTGGCGCTTTATCAGCCCGATCCCCTCTTGCTGGCGGTGTGGGCGGTGAATACCACCCTCCTGCTCTGGAAGCATCGCGACGATCTGAGACATCCACCGCGCGTGCAGGATAGTCCGGTGTTGCGGCGGCTAAACAAGTAGGCCACG
>Ga0073899_10006436_pt1 | contig 10143 bp, 8 predicted proteins | sample KloWWTmetaKNB5Ph_FD_88975 | JGI IMG/M metagenome (GOLD analysis project Ga0073899, IMG submission 88975) | Active sludge microbial communities from Klosterneuburg, Austria, studying microevolution and ecology of nitrifiers - Klosterneuburg... | ecosystem: Engineered > WWTP > Aerobic digester >...
CGGGTCGAGATCGGGTCGCATGTGCGACCACTTCTGCGAGGGTCTCACCCTCAACAACGGCAAGTCGGTTACGGGCCTTGATGGGGTGATCTCGGTTCCGGTGCAAAAACTCCCGGCTTCGACCAGGCGTTAACCCTTGATTGAAGGCGTTCGGCGTGAACTGTCAATCCAGCCTGTCTGATCCCCTATAGTTGGAGCCCATCCAACGGTCAACCACATGGGGGCATCGTGACCACGTTCCGTCAGCGCTTCGTCGGTGCCACCGAGTTGCCAAAGTCGCTCACTGAGTTCGATGTGGAGCAGTCGTTCCAGTTGAGCAAGGACGACTTGGAAGCAATCCGCAAACGGTTCCGCACGACTGGGCGCCTTGCCGCAGCCATTCAATTGACGGTCATCAGGACGACAGGCCGCCCCCTGGATCGGTTGACCAATGTCCCGCGAGCATTGTTGCGTTCATTGTGTGCCGCCCTTGGCATTCAAGAAACCTCAGTCGCATCGCTCAAGGCGCTCTACAGCCGTCAATCCACCCTCTACGAGCATCAAGCGTGGGCCCGCCAAGCCAGTGGTTTTTCGGAGGCCGACGCGGACGTGCTTGCCATGTGCGCGCAGACACTCGGTAGGCTGGCAGGCACTGCCTCCTCGGTTGATGAACTGGTCAAGCAAGCTGAAATCTGGTTGTTCGATCAAGGCCGGGTGCTGCCTGGTGATCGTGTGCTCCGCGATCTGTCTCGGCATGCCTACCTTGCCATCGATGAAGCCGCACTGAACACCATTCGAGAACAGGTGGGCGAGCCCGGTGTTGGCAAAGCCATCAAGGCTGTGTTCTCGATGCGTCGAGGGCGCACGGGTGGCACCGTGCTCGAATGGCTCAAAGGCTCTCCGGGGAAGCACGGGCCATCGGGCTTGACCGAGGTGACGGACAAGATCACCTTTCTCAAAGACCTTGGCGTGGACCAGTGGACTCTCGATGCCATCCCCAATGCACGGCTGCGCTCCTATGGTCAGGCGGTGGTGCATCGCCCACCCAGCGACACCAAGCGCCTCAAGCACGAAACCCAGTCGGTCGAAGTGATCTGTTTCCTGCGCATGAACCTTCTGGAGCTCACAGACGTGGCGCTGTACATCGCAGCGCGCCGGGTCTGCGACCTGGTGCGGCGAGCGTCAACGAAGGTGCAAAGTAAGCAAACCCGTGGCTTGACGCATTACCGGGAAAAGCAAGAACAGATCCGGCAGGTTCTTCATGAGGAAGGGCCCGATGCCGAACAGAAGCTGAAAGCACTCAAGCAGCTTGTGCCCAAGGACGATGTCGAGCCCCGCTACAGTCGCGCCGCCCTGGTACGCCAAGCATTGGTGGAGGACAGCAACCGCGTGCAGGCTCTGCTCAACGGACTCACCGGCCTAGACCTACAGGGCCGAGCCAACGTCCCATCGCTCAAGCAGATCGACGTGTTGCGCGATTTGAAAGCGAGGGGCGTCAAAGAACTACCGACGGACTTTGACCTGGCGATCACAGATCCGGTCTGGCATGACCTGTTACGCGATGAGGACCGTGTCAAGGCGCACGCTGCGCTGCGTGCATGCACATTGATGTCTGTGCGCAAAGACCTGCGTGGCGGCAGGCTATGGATCGAGCACAGCCTGGACTACCGTAACCGGGAAGGCCTGCTGATCCCTCCTGAACAATGGAAGAAGGAACGCGGTCAGTTCATCAGTGCTTTGAACCTGGTCATGGATCCGCGCAAACTCCTGGACGTCATCAGAGCCAACCTAGATGCCGGTCTAGCGGGCCTGGCCGAGGCATTGAAAACCGGCAAGGTTGAGATTGACGATCAGGCCCAGTTCCGGTTGCCGGCCTTGCTTCCGCTGGAAGGCGACGATCAAGTCCGCCGAGCACGGGACGCCATGTTCAATGTGATCGGGGAGTGCCAGTTCAGCGACATGATTGTGGAGGTTGATGTTCACGTCGGCCTCACCGAAACGCTGCTTGGCCGCAAAGCCAACTCCGTGCAGGAACTGCTTGGCTGCTACGGGGCACTGCTGGCCCACGGCACAGAGAACGACGCCAAAGGTGTTGCCGCCATGGTGCCGGGGCTGGAGGTGGCGCATGTCACCTCGGCGATGCGGGCACTGGAGGCAGCGGATCGGCTGCGAAAGGCCAATGACCGGGTCGTCGCCTTCCAGAAGCGCTTTCCGATTGCCGAGCACTGGGGCAAAGGCGACAAGGCCTCTGCCGACATGATGTCCCTTGATGCATCCAAGCATCTCTTCAATGCCCGGATTGACCCACGCCGTAGAACCTACGCCGTGGGCATCTACACCCATGTGTTGAGCACCTACGGCGTCATCTACGATCAGCCCATCGTTTTGAACGAGCGACAAGCAGGGGCTGCGGTCGAGGGTGTCGAGCGCTACAACGCCACGGTGGAAGATGGCATCAGGCTGTCTTTGCTGGCCGTTGACACCCATGGCTACACCAACGTCGCCATGGCTGTGGCCAAGCTCCTGGGCTTCGACCTGTGCCCGCAGTTGCGCAACCTGTCTGAGCGGCGTCTGTTTGTCCCCCGGCGCATGGAAGTACCTGACGCTTTGGCTGTGGCCACGGTGGATGAGATTTCCGAGCGCGCCATCATCAAAGGTTGGGACGAGTTGCTGCGCCTGATCGCCTCAATCCGAATTGGACGGGTGTCGCCGAAGTTCGTGCTGGAGAAGATGGGCAGCGCTGCTCAGGGCGACCCCCTTCACAAGGCCGCCGATCACCTGGGCAAGCTGCTGCGCAGCCTGTATCTCTGTGATTTCTTCAGCAACGAGGACTTCCGGCGCGAAATTCACACCCTGCTCAACCGAGGTGAATCCGTTCACCAACTTCAGCGGGCGGTGTTTCATGGTCGAGTGATGCCCGAGCGCGGGCGGCGCAGCGACGAGATGCGCGCCATCTCCGGATCACACGCCTTGCTGACGAACATCGTGATCGCCTGGAACACCATGAAAATGCATGAGGTGGTGGACCGCTGGAAAAAGGCCAAGACCCCTGTCGATGATGCCTGGCTCCGGCGGATGGGCCCAGTCCACTTTGGCAACATCAACTTCCGGGGCACCATGTCTTTCGGGATCGACAGGCATGCCGCCACCTTGCTGCAAAAGCGCCAGGCCGATCTCAAGCGGGCTTGAGGCTGGACGTAGTGCGCGGTGTTGCAAACATGGGAAACCGGGAGTTTCTGCACCAATCCCCGTGAGTGCTCAATTTTTGCAACTTGCTAAGTTGTTGATTCATATGGAACCATCACGGAGAAAGCGGGATTTTTTGCACCAATCCCCGTGAGGGTGTCCGGTTGTGGCTGCTGGTGATGAGAGCCGTTTCTCGGACGGGAAACGGCAGCTTGGCTGACCACTCTTGGGCATGGCCAAGCCCGCTACAAGCGCTGATCACGCGTCAGAAGCGCTGCCGTCATGTACGCCGTATCGGTGGCAGATGGCCAGATCGAGCCCAATGACAACCCTCCGGTGTGATGCGGTAGCCCGCCGTGTCGGCTGTGAGCCAGCCATCCCGGACAAATGCGTCAAACACGTCACGCAGTTCCTGCTCAGATGTGCCTGCGATGGCATCGGCGAAGCAATGGAAAAAACTGGGCAAATGAACCAGGCTGTCCGCCTGGCTCGGCCTCTGGGCGATGTATTGAGCAAGGGCTCGCGGCAAATCGCAGGTATTGGTAAGGGGCGTTTTCATGCTGAACTACCGTTCGCTTGTTGATGGAAGCCCTAGGCTAAGCCCGGCTGCGCGGCGCTGAACGTGCCATTTTCCGGATACGCACCCTGCGGTGACAGCCGGGGCATGGCCACTTCTGCCCACCCCCAAAAAAGTAAAATCGGTGCAGCCGACGGTGAAATAGGCATGCGACTTTCGGTGGTCACCTCGCGCAGAATCTGCGACCTGACAGCAAGCGAACAACAGATGGAAAAGCAACCTTTGGCGGCGAAATCAATCTTCAACAGTTGCATTTTCAGTTGTTACGCACGCCAGTTTCTCGCCCGAGAAACGCTCCATCCGACGAACTCCTCAGCCTGTCTTGCTGGGCGTTGCCCATCCAATTTTGTGCGCCGCCTGCGTTGCATCATGCCGCGCATCGTCTTCGCTGTGCACGTAGATGCTGGTGGTGCTGACGGTTGCATGCCCGAAATTGTCGCGCACGGCTTTGACATCCAGGCCAGCATCGGTCATGTGCGTTCCAGCGGTATGCCTCAACCAGTGGGTGGATGCCGCCTCAATCTGCGCCGCTGCGGCCTCCCACTCGTGGCCTCGGGTGCGCAATCGATTAGCTGTTGCACGCATGACGCCTTTGACAACCTCATGGACGGCGCTGCGTGCGAGCGGCTTTTCCTTGCCGATGATGGGCAGCACCGGGGGGCAGCCGGGATAAAGCCAGAAATAGCACATAAGCCAAAAAGTAATAAGGCGTGCCGTCTTTATTCCTATATGCCGGCTATGAACTGAGCTCGGCATCCCACCTGATCCTGTGGGCAACCTGCGTGGCATCGTGCCGCGCATCATCTTCACTGTGGACGTAAATGCTGGTTGTGCTGATGGTGGCGTGGCCAAAGTTGTCGCGCACTGTCTTCACGTCCATCCCGGCATCCGTCATGTGTGTGCCTGCCGTGTGGCGCAACCAGTGCGTGGACGCCTCCTCGATCTGAGATGCCGCAGCGTCCCATTCCCGTCCTTTGGCGCGCAGGCGATCGGCCGTCCCGCGCATGACACCCTTGACGATTTCATGGATGGCGCTGCGTGCCAGTGGTTTCTGGGCACCAATGATGGGCAACACCAGCGGACGGCTTTCGCCGCTTGATGGCAGTGCTGACAAGCTGTGGAGTTTGCGGTAGGCCATGAGTTCGGCCATCAACTCGGCCGTAGCTGGAATGATCCGCGACTTGTCGCCTTTGCCGGTAACCTCCAGCCACCAGCGCTCGACACCTGCGCGATCACGCTGGCTGTAGAAGCCACCCATGGTGCTGGACGTGACCTCAGAGACGCGCAGCCCACCGATGTAGAGCAGAGAAAACAGCCATCTGCAGCGGGCGGCGTGGGCCATTTCTCGCCCCGTGTCCGTGGGCATGGCCAGGATCGTCGCTTTGACCTCATCCCAGTGCTCATGGGGCAAGAAGCGGCTGGTTTGCCGTGGGCCTACACGGCGCTTGCGACGGCCAAGCGAAAGCGGGTTACCAGCGAGGTAGCCCGCCTCCACCAACCAAGAAAACATGGCGTTGATGATGGACAGCGCGTGGCGTTGGCTGGCGCTCGACAGTGGCCCTGCAAACGGCCGCCAGTGTGGCGAATCTCGTCCTGGGCGCTGGCGCATGGTCATGACCCAGCGCTCGGCCGGTTGCGGGTCAGCCAGGAAGCGCTCGTATATCAGCACGTCCTCATGGGTCAGCGAAGACATGGCCAGGCCGCGTTGGTGCACACACCACAGCAAAAGCCTTTCGGCCTCCTTGCGGTAGCTGGCCAACGTGGCGGGCGTGCCGGCATACCTGGCCAGCCAGGCGAGCACCGCCGAGCGGTCGTCGTCCGCCACCACCTGGCTTCGGGCATGCGAGCGGTTGAGCCCATCTTGCCCGGTGAGATGTGGCGAAATCAGCATCTGATCAATCGGGACAAGCGCGTTCACGGTGTCAGTGATTTCAAAATGGCATCAAACGGCATTCTATGGACATAAGATGAATTATGTCCATAGAATTGCTTGAATGCAAAATATATCAACGTATTACGTTGTATTATTTACCCGTAAATTTGGAGGATGACCATGACCGATGAGGCCCGCCTGCAGGCTGACATCGAGGCGCTGCGCCCTCGATTCCCAGACACCCAGGACCTCTATCGCGAGGTCTGCACGGTCCTGTTCTTCCGCTACGGGATCACGCCCACAGCCAACAAGCTCTACCAGTTGGTGCGCAAAGGCAGCATGAGTGCCCCGGCCGAGGCGTTGGCCAGGTTCTGGGAGAACCTGCGTGAGAAAAGTCGTGTGCGCATTGAGCACCCCGACATTCCTGAGGCCTTGAGAGACGCTGCAGGCGAACTGACGGCCAAGCTGTGGCAACAAGCGCGGTCATTGGCGGATGAGGCTTGCGCCGCCGTCCGGCTGGACACCCAACACCAGGTGGACGCGGCCAACCAAGCCATCGCTGCAGCCAAGCAGCAGGAAGGCCACGCACGCCATGAGCTTGTCTCTGAGCAGGCACATGGCGCAGCCCTTGCGGAACAGCTCCGAAATCTGGAACAGCGCGTGGCCCACGACGAAGGCCTGAGGACGGGCTTGGAACAGCAGATCCAGCAGCTCGCGGCACAGCGCCAGGAGTTGACCGCTTTCGTCGATGCGGCCCGGGATGCCGAGCAGAGAGCAACCGAAGAGCAGCGCCGACTCCTGCTGGAGATCGATCGAGAGCGCGGCAATGCCGCACGGGTTCAAAAGGAGCTTGACGCCGTCCGGGCTACCCTGGACAAGGCCGCCAAAGCCCAGGCCGAGAAGTTGGCTCAAGCCCTGCAGCAGGTCGATCAACTGCGCCAGCACAACGCTGAACTGGAAGTCTCCCAAGCTGCGCTGCGGGTTGAACGGGATCAGCTGCAAAGACGTTTGGCGTCCAGCGACGGTGATCACTCGTCCCTGACGCGTTTGCGTAGCGCAGGCGCCAACAAATTGTCGGCCAGGCGCCGGATGCGCTGACTTGGCCTGGGCGTGCCTCTGGCGTCTTTCCTCAATTGAGACTAAACTTCATCTCAATTGATTGAAAGCACTGAAAGAACATCATGGCAACCGCTGCGATCAAACCTATCTCTGCAGGCAAACGCTCATCTGGCAAGACCGCCAAGGCTGTTTCTGCTACTGCGGGTGTGAGCGTCACCAGCCGCGCCCGCAAGCCTGCCGGGCAATTTCAACCAGTGAAACCATCCACTGCTGGGGCTGCTACTGGTGGCGTTGTTGTGCTGGGCTACAAGCGCAGCCAGGGCGTGGACGCCTACCTCAAGCAGGTGCATGAGGCCACGCCCGTGCAGATGGTGGAGATGGAGCGTCAGGGGGTGGCAGGCACGTTCATCACAGACCTGTCCAAGCGCATGGAGTTACCGTCGTCACGGGTGTTTGCCATGTTGCGCATCCCCCCGGCGACGGCTGCACGCAAATCTGCTGCAGGCGCCGTGGTTGATGGCAGGGCTGGTCTGGCCGCCATTGGCATGATCAAGCTGCTGGGCATCGCCCAGGACATCGTTGAAGACAGCACGGCTGCCGATGCTAAGGACTTTGACACCGTAAAGTGGCTGGGCCAATGGATCGAGCGCCCCCAACCCGCACTGGGCGGGCGCAAACCTGCTGACTATCTGGATACCCCAACCGGGGTGGAAATCGTGGCCCAGTTGCTGGGCGCCATCCACAGCGGTGCCTACCTGTGAAGTTGTGGCGCATCGCGGCCGAGACGCGCAAATACGCCGCACATGACCTCAGCGGCGGCGGGGCTGCGGCCTCACCAGGCCGCTGGAATGACGACAAGCAAGCCGTCATCTACAGTGCGCCGACCATCGCCATTGCGGTGCTGGAGACCGCCGCGCACATCGACGATGCTGGTTTGCCTCTCAATCGGTTTTTGGTCGAAATCAATGTGCCAGACGACGTGTGGGCCATGCATGAAGTGGTGGCACTTGCATCTCTGCCCGCAACCTGGTCAGCCATCCCTGCTGGGGGTGCCAGTGTCCAGGTCGGATCGACCTGGCTGGCATCCATGAGATCGCCCATCTTGCTGGTGCCGTCGGTGATCGTGCCCGAGGAATTGGCTGCCCTGATCAATCCCCTGCATCCAGCTTCGGCCAAGATCACCGCGAAGGTGATCCGGCCGTTCGAGTACAACAAGCTTTTTCGTGCATAGACAGGCATCGGGCAGGACGTCGGTTTTGCGGCGATCTGGGACATTCATTCTTGGACAGGGATCTCCCATTCATCAATGCCCACGGCTGTCCAACCCAAAAGCGGGGAGCGGCTTGGCACGAGTTCACCCACGCAGACTTAGCGCGATGATCAGGCCGCTCTAGGCCCAAACATGATGATGGCCATGCCGCACAAGCTAACGGACACCCCTATCCAGTCTGTCGCTGTAGGCTGGACCTTGTCCACAAGCATCAGCCACACCACTGCCACGCCGATGTACACCCCACCATATGCGGCTTAGACGCGACCGGCGGCACTTGGGTGCAGCGACAGCAACCACGCAAACAGTGCCAAGCTGGCCGCTGCGGGCACCAAGAGCCAAGCTGAGCGCCCTTGTTGAAGCCACAGGTAAGGTAGGTAGCACCCCACGATTTCCGCGACGGCCGTGACAGCGAAAATCAAGAAGGTTTTGAACAGGTCCATGCCGTCATTTTCCTACACACCACTTGCATCTAAAGCAGGATGGAGAACGGTGGCCGTACGAGTGCAAGTATTTCGCTCCTAACCGGGCATGAAATTCACGGCAACCTTTCCCTTGAATCAACCCGTTTAAGGGGCTTCTTGCAATCGGTGATGTTGATGTATATCCACTCTCCAACCTTCAACTGCAAATCATTGGGTATGGCGACTACCCGTTTAGTCCGTAACTTTTGGCTAGAGCCATAGCTATAGGAAGTCACGGCGTAACGTGCGTAGGGCGCATCGTTTCCCAGTTCGGCACGACAGTCCTTGTTGGCGTACTCCATCGCCGTTTTGGCTAGCCCGATCTCAAGAACTTGTGCTCTACGCCATCCCTCCTGATAGCCATACGGCTCATACCTGAAGGCTGCGCACGAACTCAGCAGGCTCGAAAAAATCAATGTCATCGCAAGCAAGCGTCTCGTCATGATCAACTCCTTAAAGGTGGGTATTGCTCTTTCCCGAAACTTCGGGATGAATATTCAGCGCGACGCCGAGATCCATGGCGTCGTCCAAGCGGTGTGCAAGCCGGTACAACAGCGGCAGCACGAACAGGGTCAACACGGTCGATGACAAGATTCCGCCGATCACCACCGTGGCCAACGGTCGCTGCACCTCGGCGCCGGTGCCAATGGCTACCGCCATGGGCACAAAGCCCAGGCTGGCCACCAGGGCGGTCATGAGCACTGGCCTCAGGCGTGTCAGGGCCCCTTCTCTGATCGCTGGCTCCAGGGCCATGCCGCCTTCGCGCAGGCTTCTGATGTAGGCAATCATCACCAAGCCATTGAGCACGGCCACACCCGACAATGCGATGAAACCCACCCCTGCCGAGATCGACAAGGGAATGTCCCGCAGCCACAGCGCCGCCACACCGCCGCTCAAAGCAAAGGGCACACCGGTGAACACCAGCAAACCATCCTTGACGTTGCCAAACATGGCAAAGAGCAACAGGAAGACCAGCAACAAGGCCACGGGCACCACGATGGCCAGACGGCGCGAGGCCGATTGCAATTGCTCAAAGGTGCCGCCCCAGTTGGTCCAGTAACCGGCTGGCACCTTGACCCCAGCTTCGATCTTGGCTTGCGCCTCACCCACAAAGCTGCCGATGTCCCGCCCGCGCACGTTGGCGGTGACGACCACACGTCGTTTGCCTTCTTCGCGGCTGATCTGGTTGGGGCCAGGGGTCAGGTCCATCGTGGCCACATCGCCCAGTCGGGCAAAGCCCGCGTGTTCACCCTCAGCGTTGGCGGGAAGACGAATGGGCAACTGCCCCAAAGCGTCCAGGTCGCTGCGCAGGTTTTCTGGCAGGCGCACCAGGATGTCGAACCGGCGGTCACCCTCGAACACCGCCCCTGCCTCGCGCCCACCCAGTGCCGTGGCCAGCGTGTCCTGAATGTCGCTCACGTTCAAGCCCAGGCGCGCAGCCTTCTCGCGGTCGATCTTCACAGATAGCATGGGCAGGCCTGTGGTCTGCTCCACCTTGACATCCTCGGCCCCAGGCACGGCCTCCAGGACCTTGGAGATCTGCTCCGCAGTCTCGTTGAGCGTGTCCATGTCATCGCCAAACACCTTGACGGCCACATCGCTGCGCACGCCAGATATCAACTCGTTGAAGCGCATCTGGATGGGCTGGGTGAACTCGTAGTTGTTGCCGGGTACCTTCATCACGGCCACCTGCAAGGCCTTGACCAGGTCATCCTTGGGCCGCTTGGGATCGGGC
>Ga0073899_10006437_pt1 | contig 10143 bp, 6 predicted proteins | sample KloWWTmetaKNB5Ph_FD_88975 | JGI IMG/M metagenome (GOLD analysis project Ga0073899, IMG submission 88975) | Active sludge microbial communities from Klosterneuburg, Austria, studying microevolution and ecology of nitrifiers - Klosterneuburg... | ecosystem: Engineered > WWTP > Aerobic digester >...
AATCCGCCAGCGGCCATGTAGGCATCGCCGATGGTCTTGATCTTCTCGATGCCGTGCTTCTCCGCGATCCTGTCGAAAGCGCTGAAGCACTCGTGCAGGTCGTGAACGAGTTGGCGCGGCGTTACTACCTCGCTCATGGCCGTGAAGCCTTTGAAGTCGGTGAAGAGCACGGTGACGCTGTCCAGGTGTACGGCTTCGGCCGATCCCTTGGCCTTGAGTTCCTTGGCCACTTCTTCCGGCAGAATGTTGAGAAGGAGCTTCTCGCTTCGCTGCTTTTCCTTGCTGATGCGGTTGCGCTGTCGGTAGACCACCACAAGGAATATCAGCGCGCCAGCAAGCACGGCCGCGATTGAATTGCGGATGGTGCGCTGGCGCGTATCGAGCTGGTCCTGCAACGTGCGGCGCTCCAGTTCGCGCTTCTCCTCCTCGTAGCGGAGCTGGGTGCGCACCACCTGCTCGCGGCTGGCGCGGCCGGCGATGCTGTCCTGGATGGCGTGGTACCTGTTCCCGTTGCGGTAGGCGCCTTCCCAATCGCCGCGCAGGCTGTCCAGGAATTCCATGCCCTTGAAGTGCCCCGCGAGGATCACCGGGCTGTTCATGCCTTCGGCGATGGACCGCACACGGTTGAAGCTCGCTGCGGCGCTGTCCAGTTCGCCCAGGTGGGCCTGGCAATAGCCGATGTCGGTGTGCGTGCGTGCTTCTTCGATCTTCAAGAACCCCGATGCCTGGAATTGCGCCGCGGCGATCCGCAAGTGTTGCAAAGCCAGCGCGTACCGCTTCTCTTGCAGGGCGATGGCCCCGAAGCCCCGGTTGGCCATCGCTATCTGAGCGCGGTCCTTGATCTTCGTGCCGATACCCAAGGCCAGATCGTATTGCTGATGCGCCTTCACCGGCTCGCCCATGCGCAGGTAAAGATCCCCGAGCTCGCTGTGGGCCGAGGCCAGGTTGATCGAATCAGCGGCGGTCTGCGCCTTCGATGTGCGCAGTGCGCGCAGGTAGAATTCGAGCGCTTCATCCAGGCGGTCCAGGGTCTGGTAGGTGCGTGCGAGGTTCGCGGTGCTCATGGACACGCCATGGTCGTTACCGAGTGCCTCGTATATCGCCAGTGCCTGGTGGGTCGACTTCGCCGAAGCCGCCGGGTCGCCTTCCAATTCATGGAGGTAGGCGAACAGACCGTGCATGCTGGCCAGGCCCGAGCTGTCGTTGAGTTGCCACAGGATCTCCAGCGAGCGGCCCAGGTAGTGGTGCGCATCCGCGATGTTGCCGCCGTCCAGGTGATCCTGGCCCACACGCCGTAGCTGCACGGCGAGGGCGCGCTGGTCCTTCGTGCCGGTCATGGCCTGCAGCACCTCCATATCGTACTGGAGCGCCCGATCGAAGTCACCCGTGGACCAGTACGCCCGCGCGAGGATCTGCCGCACTTTGCGCTGTCCGTTCCTCCATCCCAGGGAATCCGCCAGGTGCACCGCCGTGGGTCCGTACGCCAAAGCCGCGCCGAGGTCGGCCTTGCCGGCCGATCGGACCAGATCCACATACCTGTTCAGACTCGCGGTGTCCCGGCCCGTATGGCTGAAGAGCCCCTCCGGTTCATCATTCGGCGGCGCTGGGGTCTGGGCGAACACACCGGCCCCGAGCAGAAGTAGCGTGGGGCAAGCCATCCTACGGATCGTATTCCCCGCTGTCACGGGGTCAAAGTACGCAAGTGTGAATTACAGAACGGCCGTTGGCCGACCGCTCCGCGGATCCGGTTGGAGCGGTCGCTGGTGTCCCTGAACACGGAGCACATGGTTGTCCATCACCTGCGCTTTCCCGTGCCCGGTGAGGTGGAACGCTGTTGTTCGTGCATGCTGAATGGCGCATGGAGCGGAATGCCGTGAATGGGTGTTGATGGAAGGCGAATGGGAAATGCTGGTCTCCGAGTTCCAGCGACCCGAACAATAAGCAGGTGGAGCCCGCAGGTCACGGCGCGTTCGGTGCGTTGGAGGTCTCGCAAGAGCATCTCGACTACACCATCCGTTTCCAGAACACCGGTACCGCCCGGCCGTGAGCGTGATGTTGCGCGACGAATTGGACCCGGCCCTGGACCGTTCTAGCCTCCAGGTGCTCGGCTACCCGCACTTGCCGAGCGAGGTGCGGATCGAGCAGGATGGAGAACTGGTCGTGGAGTTCAACGGCATCAACCTGGTGGACAGCGCGACCAGTCTTACCGGGAGCATGGGTTTCTTCCGCTTTCGCATGGAACTGATCGAGGGCCTCTCACCTCACAGAGGTGCGGAACACGGCGGGCATCTACTTCGACTACGATCCGCCGATCATCACCAACACCGAGTTGACCACCTTGGTGGATTGCGGTCTCTGGCAACCCGAGGTGACGGTGATCGCCGGGGACGTGCTGGAAGCCACGGCGGGCGATGCATACCAGTGGTACCAGAACGGGAACTTGCTGGCCGATGCGATGCAGCAGACCCTGTTGGTCCCCGCGACCGGCGATCACACGGTCTCTGTAACGAGCGGGTTCGGGTGTACGGCGACATCGGATCCATTCACGGTACTCTTCGAGGGCATCCCTGAGCATGATGCGGCACGTATTGTGGCCTTGCCGAATTCCTTCAGCGAGGAGGTTCGCTTGATCTCTTCCACCGTGCTCCTACCGACGGACGTGATCGAATTCCAGGATCCGGGTGGGCGCATCGTGCGTTCCACCCGAGGCAACAGTTCCAAGGTCTTGGTCGTGCAGCGCGGCGAACTTGCCAGTGGCCTGTACCTGGTGCGTATCGTGCGCGATGGATCCCGGCTGATGGCGACGCCTGTGGTGGTGGAATGAACCACGCAGGGGTCGGCCCACTTCAGTCGGGTGGGGAGGGATGCTACTCCGCATACCTCCCCACCCCCCAAAAGACCGACCATGAACCCCGTCGTACACTTCGAGATGCCGGCCGAGGACCGGAAGCGACTGATCAAATTCTACTCGTCCGTCTTCGGTTGGAAGATGCTGCAGATGGGCCCGGAAATGGGTGAGCACGTGATCGCCCACACCACCGAGACCGATGCCGACAACATGGTGCAGACCAAGGGCGCCATCAACCGCGGCTTCTTCGCGAAGTCAGGTGATCAACCCAATATCCCTTCGGTGGTCATCGACGTGGAGGACGTGAAGGCGCACAGCAAGAAAGTGATCGAGGCCGGTAGCAAGATCATCGGCGAGCCGCAGGACATTCCCGGTGTGGGCATCTGGGTGGTCTTCACGGATAACGAAGGCGATCGCGTGAGCATGATCCGGTCTACGCGGAAATAGGGCCTGGTCGAACCAAGCCACGGCGTATCCGCTCAGCGCGCCTGCAAGGTCGTACCGACGTATACCCGCGCCTGTTCGTTGATCGACAGTTCGCCACCGCGTGTGGTGCTGATCTCGAAACAGCCCAGCATCGGTCGGCCGTATTCGTTGGAGCGATAGACCAGGTCATCGTTCGAGAAGTTCCCGCGCGGGTACCAACCTTCCGCGTCGACCTCAGAGGCCGGCAGACCGAACGCCTGCTCGAGCGCCAGCACGAATACGCGCTCCTTCGTGGGATCGGCCCAGCGCAAACTGCCGCTGTGCAAGCCCATCTCCAGGCGCAGGGGTGTGAGCGCCTCGCCATATTTCAGCCGGAACCAGTCGTAACTGCCATCGGCCTGCCGCTCCATCAGGAATGCCGTTCCTGGCAGTGCGCCCACACCGCGCCGGTACCAGCCGCCGATACGCGAACTGTCCTTGTACACGATGTGGCCGGTGAGTACCACATCCATCGTATCGTTCGTCACGAGGTCGATGCGCTCGTCCGGTGGGATCCCTGCGGGCACGATGTCCTCCGGTATCAGCGGGCGATCGAAGAGCGAAGCATGGAGCGAGTCCTCCCGTGTGAAGGGCTTCCGTATGGGCGTGAACTCGCCGAATCGCGCATCCACCGGTATCGAACTCTTCAAGCTGAAGCCGACCTTGTCCGCGATGACGTCAAGATCGATCGTGAAGGCTGTCAGCGTTGCCTGTTTTCCTGTGGTGCTTCGGATCACCAACGTGCCCTCTTCGAACAGGTCACTGCCGTACCAGCTGGTGGTATCGACCACGCGGAAGCCGAAGGCTTTGTACAGCAGGACGATGCGCACATCGTCCTCGGGCCGGGTCCAGCGCAGTTGGAGGAAACGCAGACCGGCCTCCACCTCTTCCGTGGAAAGCGATCCGCCTTCCTCCACGCGGTAGTAGTCCGTGCTGTTGGGTGTGGCACGGAAGAGGAAGGCCACGCCGGGCAACGGGGCCAGCCAGCGCTCATGACGACCGCCTTTGCCCCATTCCTGTTCTTCCCAGTGCTTCGAGTTCCCGGTGATGACCAGATCGGGAAAGCCGTCGCCGGTAACATCCACGCGCTCGTCGGGCGGAAGACCCGGAGGAGTGATCTGCGCGCGGGCGGTGAACGCCAGCAGCAAGCAGATGAGCGATCCAAGGCGGTTCACCATGCGAAGTTGCGGAGAATGGCGATGCTCCGATGGCCCGTACCCGCAAGTCGCGCACGGGGTTCATGCCGGCCAACTCCGGCTACGGTGTACACAGGACTACGGGTTCCTGCCTGCTACGCAGCGCCATGGATCCGATCTTGAGGGGTCGCAAGGGACCCTGGAATGCACCGAGTTGCTCCATGCGATGAGCGGATATCCGCTGGCTCACACCGGGTTCGTCGCAAATCGCCTGCATCCGCGCGGATGTCAATATGGACGGCATCGTGAATTAAGCCGGCATTGCCACCGACCGCGATCCGATCCTGGTCACTGTGGGCAGCACCACGCCGAACAACACCGTGAACGCTTACAGCACACGCGACGTGAACATGAACGGCCAGGTGAAATACACCGGCAGCGGCAATGACCGGGACCGTGTGTTGGTGAATGCAGGCAGCACCACGCCGAACGCCACACGCGCGCAGCAACTGCCATAGAACCGTTGGCACAGGAGCCCTGGCCCGCTCCGCGCCCCGGTGCGCCCAACACGGCCCGGTTCGTATTCGCGCCCCCGGCCATTGACGTCCGCCATGGGTGGCCAATAGTTTGCGCGCCGTTTCCTGAGGAACCATGCCCACGAACACGCGCACGCTCCCCCTGTTGGCCGCCCTGCTCGGCGCCACGGCACTCGCTGCCCAGAGCTACACCCTCAGCACGTCCATCCTGACCAACCAGTCCGCCCGCTCCGGCGGCTGCGTGGGCATAGCCGACATGGACGGTGACGGGCTGGATGACCTTATCCTGCTGCACCAGAGCAAGACCCTCAGTATCGATTACCAGAACGCTGACGGCAGCTTCACCTCGTACAGTTACGGGAACGTGAGCAGCAGCAGCCAGTGGGGCATGGCCGTGGGCGATGTGGACAACGACGGGCACAAGGACTTCGTGAGCGGCGGCAATGGCGACGGCGTGCATTTCGTGCGCATCAGCGGTCGCGGCACATACACGCCCGTTACCAACCTGAACAACGGCAACATGTTCATGCAGGGAATGAACATGATGGACATGAACAACGACGGCTGGCTGGACATTTTCGGCTGCCATGACAACGCGGCGCCGCGTACCTGGCTCAACAACGGCAGCGGCTCGCTCAGCTACAACGCCTGGATCGATTACACCACCAGCCCGAGCAGCGACATGAGCGGCAACTACGGCAGCACATGGACGGATTTCGACAACGACGGCGACCTGGACCTGTACATCACCAAATGCCGCCAAGGGGTGAACGACGCCAACGACCCGCGCCGTTGGAACCGGCTCTTCGTGAACAACGGGAGCAATGCCTACAGCGACCAGGCGGCCGCGTACGGTGTGCAGAACAAGGAACAGAGCTGGAGCAGTGATTTCGCGGACATCGACAATGACGGCGACCTGGACCTTATCACCGTCAACCACAGTACCACCGCGCAGCTCTTCCTCAACGACGGCACCGGCCACTACACCAATGCCACCGTCGGCAGCGGGCTGGAGTACAACAACTTCTTCCTGCAGAGCAAATGCGCCGACCTGGACAACGACGGGTTCATCGACCTGCTCTGTGTGGAGGGTAATTACTACTTCCACAACAACGGGAACGGCACCTTCACCCGCATCACCAACCTGCTGCCGCACCCCGGCTCGGGCTACACGCTGCACAGCTTCGCCATGGGCGACATGAACCACGACGGCCACGTGGACATATACGCCAGTTACGGCACCAGCTACGTTACGCCGAGCACCTCGCGCGATGATGAACTGTACCTGAACAACGGGAACTCGAACAAGTGGATCGACTTCGAGCTGGAAGGAAGCACGAGCAACCGCGACGCGGTGGGCGCGCGCGTGACGATCCACGGCCCCTGGGGCGTCCAGGTCCGCGAGGTGCGCGCAGGGGAGAGCTACGGCATCGTGAACAGTTTCAATTGCCACTTCGGCCTTGGCGCGAACACCCTGGTGGACAGTGCGATCGTGCGGTGGCCCAGCGGCACGGTGGACAGGTACTTCAACCTCGCGGCGAACCAGTGGATCAAGGTGGACGAGGGCCAGACGACGCGCAGCAGGGTGAACATCGTGGCGGCGCTGGCCGGCCCCTTCGTTCAAGGCACCGGGCTGATGAGCGACGGGCTGCGCACCGCCTCCCTGATCCCGCTCGGGGAGCCGTACACCGCCCTGGGCTTCGCGATCACCGGCGGCCATTTCGTGCGGACGATCCCGCAGGCCGTGCTGAACGTGGCCGGCAACGACGCTATCGTGGACTGGGTGTGGGTGGAGCTGCGCGACGCGGCGAACCCCTCCATCGTACGTGTCGCGCGCCCCGCGCTCATCCAGCGCGATGGGAACGTGGTCGAGCCCGACGGTTCGCGCCCACTCGCCATGGGCATCACCAATGGCAGCTACAAGGTGGTGTTGCGCCACCGCAACCACAACGGCGTGATGACGGCGAACAGCATCATTCTCAACAGCACCGCCACCACGGTGGACCTGAAGCAGGCCGCCACCGCCACCTACGGCACCGATGCCCGGCAGAACGTGAACGGCACGATGGCACTATGGGCCGGCAACGTGAGCGGCGACGATCGCGTGAAATATACCGGCAGCGGGAACGATCGCGACCTGATCATCGTGCACATCGGCGGCAGCACGCCGAACAACACGCTGAGCGGATATGAGCCCGAGGACGTGAACCTGGACGGCATGATCAAATATACCGGAGCGGCCAATGACCGCGACCGCGTTCTGCAGTCCGTGGGCAGCACCGTGCCATCGAACTCGCGGGTGCAGCAGCTTCCGTAGGCCCCCTTTCTCGGGCGCTCCGTTCTATGCCAGGAGCTGGATCGGCTTGCATGGGGGGGGCATCCAGCCCACTCAGCTGCCCGGCACCAGGGTCTGCGCGGGAAAGCGGAGGATGAAGGTCGTTCCACGGCCCACCGCGCTCTCCACATCGAGCAGGACACCGTGACCCCGCAGGATGCTGCGGGCCGTGGTCAGCCCCAGCCCGAGTCCGCCTGAGCGGCCGCTAAAGAACGGTTCGAAGAGCCGCTGAAGATTCTCTGGGGGAATTCCCCGGCCGTTGTCGCTGATACGCAGCACCACCGAACGACCATCACGGGCGGCCTGCAACCGGAGTACCCCAGGCCCGGACTCCATGGCCTCCACCGCGTTCACGGCGATGTTGGTGAGCGCGAGATCGATGAGCTCGCGGTCCGCCAGCACATCCGGCAATGAGGGCTGAACATCCACGACAGCGCTCATCCCACGCAGTTCAAGGCGATCGCTGACCGAACGTACCATGGCGCCGACCAGATCGTCCACCGTGCAGCGCACCAGCTTCAGTTCGTGCTTCCGGGATGACTCGAGCATTTCCTTGATCAAGGTGCCGATGCGTCCGACGTTGCGGTCGATAATGGCCACATACGGGGCCACGAGCTCGGCGCGGTCCTGCACCTCGTCCACCAGCTGCTCCAGCGCCAATTGGATGTTGGTGAGGGGATTGCGCACCTCGTGGGCCACGGTCCGTGTGATCTGGGCGGTGAGTTCGAGCCGGTCCGCCTCCATATGCACCTGTTCAGCGCGCTTCTGGTCGGTGATGTCCGTTAAGGTGACCATCAGACCATCTTCCAGTTTCACGGCATGCGCGCGGAACCAGGAATCGAGATGATCCTCCTTGTAGTGTATCTCCTTGATGAGGTCGATATCCCGCTCCACCACCTCGGCGTAGGCATCGAACAGTCCGGAGGGCGCGTTCTGCGGCATTTCCTGGAGAAGACGTTCGCCCACGAGGTCATCGCGGCGCAAGGTGGTGTCGGCCCGGGTGTTCGAACTCAACCACTCGAAATCAAGTATTTGTCCATTCGGGTCGCGCACCGCCCTGAACGACAGGATGGAGCTGGGAGAGACATCGAGGACCTTCTGCAACCACTGCTGCAAACGGGTGCGGTTCCCCACCTCCGCGTCCAGGTCCATCACCTTGTAACGCAAGGCGAGCCGTACCTCTTCGGTGCGGCGCAGGGTGCGCGAGAGGCGCCAGAACAGGATGACGGAAGGCATCAGGGCGAGCACCGAGAAGGTGAAGAGCATGAAGGGCGGGTCCCCGCCCTCGCCCGACTCCTCGATCAAGGAGGCGTTGCGGTCCCGCTCTGTGCGCTCGATCAGGGACCGGTGATCGGCACGCAGGGTATCCATGGCCACTTTGGCCGACCGTAGCAGTTCGGTCCATCGCGGGTCTGATCTTCGGTCCGGCTGTGGTTGTGCGAGCAGGCGACGCCACTGGTTCTCCAGGACCTTCACACGGATGGTCATGCGCCTCTCGATCGTCGAATCGGCCGCGTCCATGCCATGCAACGACAATCGGACACGATGTTCCTGGAAGGACCGCAGGCCCTCGTGGTAGGGGATCAGGAAGGATGAGTCACCGGAAAGCAGAAAGCCCCGGATCCCGATCTCGGCGTCGCGCAGGCCGGAGAACATGCCCTCCGCTTCCACCAGCATGAGGTTGTCCTGCCGCACATCGAATACCGCATCCTCGTACTGCCGCATGTTGATGAACGTGATGTAGAGCAGCACCAGCAGCATCACCATGGTGCCCCCGAAAAGGAAGGTGGCTGCCCGCCGCTCCTCACGGTCCTTGCGCAGTTCTTCCAGCGGCATGGGTTGAAATGGGCGGCGTGTGACCGGGCCGGCCGTTAGATTTTCAGTCCGAACGCGCGGAGCTTGTTGTACAGCGTCTTGCGGTCGATGTTGAGCTGCGCGGCGGTACGAGACTTATTGTACCCGTTCCGTTCCAGCACTTGCATGATGGCGTCCCGTTCCGCTTGATGCGCCACGGCGCGCAGGCCGTCGTCGTTGCGCGGAGCCTCGCCTGTAGGCGCAGGGGTTTCCATGTGCGCGGGCCCGGCGCTCAGTACCATGGCCGGCAGACAATCGGCGGTGATGCGCGGTCCGGTGCTCAGGAGGACGGCCCGTTTCACCACGTTCCCCAGCTCCCGCAGATTGCCGCTCCAGGAATGCGCCTGCACCCGTCGCATCGCCTCCTCGTCGAATCCCTCCACTTGGCGCCCGAGCCGTTCGTTGGCCAGCGTGATGAAATGATCAGCGAAACGGGGAATGTCCTCCCTGCGTTCGCGCAGGGGCAGCAAGTGGATGGTGAATTCCTGGATGCGGTGCAGGAGATCCTCGCGGAACCGGCCTTCCGCGACCGCTTTTCCGAGGTCCTCATTGGTGGCGGCAAGGATGCGCACGTCCACTTCGATGTCCTTGTTGCCCCCGACGCGTTTGATCTTCCGTTCCTGCAGCACCCGTAAGAGCTTGATCTGGTTCTCGTATGTGAGGTTGCCCACCTCGTCCAGGAACAAGGTGCCGCCATCGGCCTGTTCGAAGCTGCCGGCCCGATCGCCCACCGCACCGGTGAACGAACCCTTCGTATGGCCGAACAGTTCACTGCCCGCAAGATCCTTGGGCAGGGCGCCACAGTCCACCGAAACGAACGGGGCCTGGCTGCGCTGGCTTTCGGCATGGATGCGTTTGGCCACGAACTCCTTGCCCGTTCCGGTTTCCCCGGTGATGAGCACGGACATGTCCGTGGGGGCCACCAATGCGATGTGCTTCGCGATCAGTTGGGCGTTGGGTCCCCGGCCA
>Ga0073899_10006438_pt1 | contig 10142 bp, 10 predicted proteins | sample KloWWTmetaKNB5Ph_FD_88975 | JGI IMG/M metagenome (GOLD analysis project Ga0073899, IMG submission 88975) | Active sludge microbial communities from Klosterneuburg, Austria, studying microevolution and ecology of nitrifiers - Klosterneuburg... | ecosystem: Engineered > WWTP > Aerobic digester >...
CGCTCCCTCGTGCTATACGAATTTTTGCCCGGCCAGGTGTGGGATCGTCGCGCGGCCACGCCCGCTGAGATGAGCGCACTGGCCGAGGTATGGCTGAGGGTGGGGCGCGTGGGCGCGGCTCAAATGGGGCCATCCACTTTGTTTGCGCGGTTGCAAAATCCATCGGCCCGCGCCAAATTGTTGGATGTGGAACCGTATGCGGCGTGGGCCAGCCAACGCGCGCGAACCCGCCGCGCCGCGGAGCTGTGCCGCACCGCCGCGCATCGTGCGGGCGAGGCATTGCGCAAGTTGGAGCGATACGCGCCGGTGTTGCGCTTTTGCAAATGCGACCCGCGTTTTGGCAATGTGCTGGCCCGCCCGCACGGGCGCATCGGCCTGACGGATTGGGAAGATTGCGGTTTGCAAGACCCCGCGATTGAGATTGCCGATTTGTTCACCGCGCCCAATCAGGAAGATTTGCTTTCGCCAGAGGCAAAAGCTGCGTTGCTAAATGGCTTGCGCGAATGGGACGATGGCACTCTGGCCCAACGCGTGGCGTTGTATGAAATTGCGCTGCTCGGCACGTGGTTTCCCGTGCTCACGCGGGTTGGTTTGCGCCATTTGGCAAATGGCGCTCTGGCGGGCTGGGAGATCAACGAGATGCCGTATGCCGCACGGTTGCGCAGAATGCTGGCGCGAATTTTCGCCTCGGATGCGTTTGCGGACGTTGAGTTTTTTGAATAAAAAAGAAGCCGGGCTTCTTGCGAAAACCCGACTTCTTAAAACAGAGGCGACGGTGAGAATTGAACCCACGCATAAGGGTTTTGCAGACCCTCGCCTTACCACTTGGCCACGTCGCCATAACCAACGAGTAACTATTTTAGCATGACTGCGCGGGCGCCCTTTGTCGTGCTACACTTTTTGCACCTATGACGATGGCGCAAAAACCGCGCACGATTTGCGCGGTGGTTCTCACCTTCAACGAGCAAAAGCACATTGCCGATTGCCTGAAAACATTGGCGTGGGCCGATGAACGGCTGGTGTTTGATTCGTTCAGCACAGATGACACGGTCAAGCTGGCGCGGGAGCTTGGCGCGCGGGTGGAGCAAAACCCGTTTCAGAATTACGCCCAGCAGCGCAACGCGGCGCTGGCGGCGGTGAAGACGGATTGGGTGTTTTTTGTGGATGCGGATGAGCGCGTGCCCGATGCGCTGGCGGCTGAGGTGCGCGAGGCCGCGCAGACCGACGCGCACGCTGTTTGGGCTGTGCCGCGCCACAACTTTATTTTTGGCAAACTCACCCTGGGCGCGGGATGGTATCCCGATTTTCAGGCGCGGCTGTTCCGCGTGGGCAAAAGCGGCTATGACCCCCTGCGCGAGGTGCACGAGGTGGCCGTGTTTGAGGGCGATCTGGGCCACCTCGGCCACGAGTTGATTCATTACAACTACGAAAGCCGCGAACAGTTTCACCGCAAACAGCGCAAATACACCGATTACGAGGCCAGCATCTTGTTCAAGCAGGGCGTGCGGCCCAAGCCGCGCAACTATATTTTGCAGCCGCTGCGCGAGTTTCGCCGCCGGTTTATCTCGCTCAAGGGTTACCGCGATGGCTTGCACGGGCTGGAGCTAAGCGCGTATATGGCGTATTACAACTTTGATATGTATCGCAGGCTGGCAGATAAAGCGCAAAGCGCAAAGTGATCTGCGCTAGTGCTCGACAAATTTGAATATTTGATGATATAGCGAGTGAAGACGAAGGAAAATATACTCGTCTTATGCAAGATGTAAGCCAAATAATTGAAAGAAAATCCGTCATTCCCGCGAACGCGGGAATCTACAACGCGCCATACCAAAAACGCAATGGAAACATTGTTTCTCATAAACCGTTTTGTGGATTAGTTATAGATTCCCGCTTGCGCGGGAATGACGGATTTGGTTTGCGGGTAAGCCCAGAATAGAAAGATTTAGGCGACTTTATTCTGTTTCTACTGAAAAATAATCAAGTTAGTGAAGCGCTAACTTTGCGTTTGCGCTTGCGGCTGAAATATCAACTCACAGATCCACTCATCGCCCGCGCGGGTGGCCCGCCAAATGCCAGCGGTGGGGGATGGGTTGCCGACCGGGAAAACGTATTTGCTCAAATCCAGCTTGTCGGCAGAGAGAAGTTGCAGCGCGGCCCGCACCGGCGACCCGTGCGTGACACACGCGATGCACTGCGCGTCATCGGCCAGCCGCGCGGCCAGCCAGCCGCGAATGCGCTTGCGCACGGCCTCAAACGGCTCGTCTTTGCCCATCTCGGCCAGGGCGCCATCCACCGAAACGGGCAAGCCAATGTGCGGGGCGATGGCGTAGGCCGTGCCCAGCGTGCGCTCAAACGGCGAGGCGAAAAATTGCTCGATGGGCAGGCCATCCGCCGCGACCTGCGCCGCCAAAAAAAGACCGGCGCTGTTCGCTTCGGCCTTGCCCACATCCGAGAGCGGCGGGCCGGGGAGTGTTTCGTAGGCCAAACCAGTGTCTGCTTGCGGCTGCCCGTGGCGGATGATGTAGATGTGTTGGAGCATGGTGTGATAAATGATGTGTAAGGCGTAACGTGTAAGTTAACGAGAGTTGGTATCTTGATGAAAATATCGTTTTTCCACCGCTGAGACGCTGAGGCGCAGAGAAATTTTTTACATCTTACACGTCATGGCGTGCAGGTTGCAGCGTTTTCGGAAAAGTTGCCGTTTGTGAGCGCATAACATTTGCAATAACTGGCGCTTTGGTCGGTGCTCAGGCCATCCACCCAGCGCAAAATAAATACGCGGGTGGTGGCGCATTGGGCGTTGGGTGATGGGGCTTGCGGCTGCGCGGCGCTGGTGGTTTGCACGGCCAGCCCGGTGATGCCGCGTTTTTCTCGTGTCATCCAAAGGCGTGTTTCTGCCAGCGGGTTGCCCGCGTTGATGGCGATGCCTTCTTCGTTGACCGCCAGATAAAACCCCAGCCCGAAAAGCAGCGGTGTTCCCAGCGCGAAAATGGTGATCAGCGCGATTCCCAATCGCTCGAACCATAAACGCGCCGGAGAAATGACAGGTTTAGACAAAGCCCGCTGAGTATAATGTACGGGTTGCGTGCTAAGCACGGGGATGTGTTGAAATTGGCAGACAAGCATGACTTAGGATCATGTGCCGCAAGGCGTGTGGGTTCAAGTCCCACCATCCCCACTTTACCAAACCTCACAGGTGGCGCATGAATGATTTGGAGCGAACAGATTTTATGCGCGCCATCTGTGAGGTTTAATAATCAATTTAGGCAAAACAAAATGAACGTTCAAGTAGAAAATCTGGATACCCACGAAGCGCGGCTGACGGTTGATATTGAGCCGAGCGTGATTGAGCAAACCCGCCGCGAAGTGGCAAAAAATCTGAGCAAGGCCGTGCGCGTGCCGGGCTTCCGGCCGGGCATGGCCCCCATGAGCGTGGTGATCAACGCCATTGGCGGGGAGGCTGTGTTTGCCGAGGAAGTGAATGAGGCGCTGGCGAAGAAGGTCTACCCGCTGGCGCTGGATGAAGCCAAGGTCAACCCATATAGCGCGGGCATCGTGGAGAAAATTACGACCGACCCGCCTCAAATGGTGGCGCGCGTGCCGCTGGAGCCAACGATTGACCTGAAGGATTACAAGTCAATTCGTGTGCCATACCCCGAAGTGAGCGTGACCAGCGATGAGATTGAGCATGAGTTTGAGCATATTCGCGAGGACAACGCCATTATTCAACTGGCTGAGCGCCCCGCGCAGATGGGTGACGCCGTTGAGGCCACAATTGTGGGCGAAGTGAATGGCGAGACGGTGCTGCGCCAAAACAGCCGCGAGCGCATTGTGATGGATGCCGAGCGCATGAATATTCCGGGCCTGGTAGAGGCTTTGGTGGGCATGAGCGCGGGTGAACACAAACATGTTCACATCACGTTGCCAGCCGATTTTGACCGCGAAGAGTTGCGCAATCTGGAGATGCACACCGAGATTGACATGACCCGCGTGAACAGCCGCCAACTGCCAGAAATTGGCGATGAGCTGGCGCAAACGGTGGGCGCGTATCAAACGCTGGCCGAGCTGCGGGCCGACATCGAAAAGCGTCTCCTCGCTTACAAAGAGCAGGAGAACCGCGAGAAGTATGCCAACAACGCGCTGGACACGTTTGCCGGGCTGGCGAACATCTCTTATCCCGCTGCCTTCATTGAAGACCGCCTGAACGACGCGATGGACGAATACAAGGGTGATATTCGCCGGATGGGGCTGCCGTTTGAGGACTGGCTTAACATCTCAAAGAAGACCGAGGCCGATTATCGCGAGGAGTTTAAGCCAAACACCGAAATGCGGGCGCGGCGCGGGCTGGTGATGCGTCAGCTTGCGGTGGATGAGAACCTGAAGGTGAGCGACGATGAAGTAAACGCCGAGTTTGAGCGCGAGCGCGATCTTGCCCGCCAAAACCGCGGCGATTTGAAGAAAGACAAAGAAACGCTGGCAAACATTCGCAACAACGTGCTTTCTAACAAAGTGATTGACCGCATGGTTGCCATTGCCAAAGGCGAAGGCTGAAAGAAATAAAAAAAAATGAAGGGTGAAAAAAGAAATTTCGCCCTTCATTTCCAATACTCAGCTAACATTTGCCAGCTACATTACCTCAATTCGTAAAGTTGGCGATGGGTTTTCGTTAGCCAATTAGCCAATAACCAATAATGAGGTTTAGCATGAATTCAATTTACTCGCAACTGAACGCGGCTCCGCTCAAATCGGTGGTGCCGATGGTGATTGAGAGCGATGGCCGCAACGAGCGCGCCTTCGATATCTTCTCGCTTTTGCTCCGCAACCGCATTGTGTTTCTCGGAACACCCATCAACGACCAGGTGGCAAACCTGATTGTGGCCCAGCTTTTGTATTTGAACAGCGAAGACCCCGAAAAAGAGATTCGCTTTTACATCAACTCGCCAGGCGGCCAGGTGACCAGCGGCCTTGCGATTTACGACACGATCCAAATGATCCAGGCCCCGGTGAGCACGTGGGCCGTTGGCATGACCGCCAGCTTTGGCACGCTGCTTTTGCTGGCTGGTTCAAAGGGCCGCCGCTACGCGCTGCCCAACGCCACCATCCACATGCACCAGCCGCTGGGCGGGGCGCAGGGTCAGGCCACGGATATTGAAATTCAGGCGCGCGAAATTTTGCGCTTGAAGGCGTTGCTGAATGGCGTGATTGAAAAGCACACCAAGATGACCCCGGCGGATATTGAGAAGTACACCGACCGCGATTCTTACATGACCGCCGAACAGGCCGTTGCGCTTGGCGTGGTGGACGAGATCGCGCCGATGGACGCAGACAAGATCAAGATGTTCGCCAAATAGGAATTTGCAATTCAAAAAAGCCGCGCAGGTTTCCAAATCTGCGCGGCTTTTTTGTTTTCGGAAAAATGCAAGCAGTCGGACTGCTGAAATATCTGTTTTTAGTCTGCAAAAATTTTAGCAGTCCGACTGCTGGATAGAAAAATCTACGAGGCGAGTGATCGCCGCGCCAAATCAAGCGCCTCGCGCAAATCCACCGCGCCCTCATACAACGCGCGGCCAACGATGACACCTTCCACGCCATACGGCTCATAAGCCAGCAATTCGCGGATGTCATCCAGCTTGCCAATGCCGCCCGATGCGATCACTTTGAGATCGGTGAGCTGCGCTACCGCCGAGGTGTACTCCGCCGCCGAGCCAATCATCATGCCGTCCCGATCCACCTCGGTATACAGCGCGCGAACCACGCCCATCTCGCGCATCACGCGGCCAAGCTCGCCCGCGGTAATTTGCGATTGGGTTTGCCACCCGCGCGTCACAATCATCCCTGCGCGAGAATCCAGCCCCGCCACAATTTGCTCCGCGCCAAATCTTGCCAGCGCATCGGCCACGAGACGCGGATTCTCGGCGGCCGCCGTGCCCAGCACAACCCGCGCCGCGCCTGCGTCAAACGCGGCGGTCAGGTCATCCATCGCTCGCAGACCGCCGCCAAATTGCACTTTTGCGCTGGTGGCGCGGGCAATCTGGCTGAGGGCGCTTCGGTTGGCGCGGCCCGTAGCCGCATCGCCAAACGCGCCATCCAAATTCACCACATGCACCCATTCCGCGCCGGCCTCTTGCCATTTTTGGCTGATGGCAACCGGGTCTGATGAATACGTCGTCTGCTGGTTTGGGTCGCCCTTGCGCAGGCGTACCACCTGACCGTTTCGCAGGTCAATTGCGGGATAAATCGTAAACATATTTTTTGAAGAGACTGGGGTGACAGGGATGACAGGAGTGAGCTATCACCCTTGTCATCCAAATCATGAATAATTTGAAAAATTACGCAGCATCGCCAGCCCAATCTCCTGGCTTTTTTCCGGGTGAAATTGAGCGCCCCAGATGTTATCTTTTGCGACCACGCTGGCAAAATCATAACCATACTCGGTCAGGCCAATAGCGTGCGCGGGGTTTGTGACCACCGCGTGGAACGAGTGGACGAAATAGGCGTATCCCCCGCGCTCAATGCCGGTAAAGATGGGATGCGCCGCGTTGGGCGTGATGTTGTTCCAGCCAATGTGCGGGATTTTCAAACGCCCGGCGATTGAAATCACGGCAGGCGGGCTTTCAGCCGAATGCTGATCTGCGCCTATGCGCTCATGCGTCCGCGTAGGCGGACGCTCAGCCGCAGGCTCGCCAGGTGCGACTTCAGTCGCCAAGCGAGAAAAGTCAAACTTCACTACCCTCCCGCCGATGAGGCCGAGGCCGGGCCATTGGCCCATTTCCTCGCCAACGTCAAAGAGCAATTGCATGCCCACGCAAATGCCCAGCAGCGGCTTGCCAGCCAGCGCCATCTCGCGGATGGGATCAAACAATTTGCGCGAATGCAGGCCGTTCACGCAATCTGCAAACGCGCCCACGCCGGGCAAAACCAGTTTGTCGGCGCGGCGCAATTCGCCCACGTCATCGGTCAGCACAAATGACGCGCCCACATGCTCCAATGCCTTGCACACATTGCGCAGGTTGCCCGCGCCGTAATCAATCACTGCAATCATGGAGGGAGATGATACCGGAGACGGGAGACCGAAGACGGGAGACGGAGATTAATTTCCGTCCTCCGTCTTCCGTCTCCCGTCAAGTTTGCTCAAGACAAACACAATCTCTGTGCTCACCTCAAACTCGCTCGCAATCTCAAGCGGCAGCCGCGCCACAAGGTCGTTCAGGCGGCGGGTGTAATTGGCGGCCATGCCCACGTTGCGCCCGCCCAATGTTTTGGCGGGAAAGCTGACCACGATGTGCTTTGCGCGCAACCCGCCAAGCAGGCGCAGGCCCGCGTCCGCGTCCACTTGCTCCAGGCAGGGGATGGTTTTTAGCACGAAGGCAAGGTCAACCTCAACCGGCGGCGGCTGGCCGATGACATCGGTCACCAGGCATTCCGCGTTTACATCAAGCAGCGGCATGGCCTGCGCGAGGAACGCCATCATGTCGGCGTAAATATCGCAGGCGATGTATTTTGTGCCCGGCGCGAGACCCATCCATGGAATGGATAACGGGTTTAAGCCGCACGCCACATCCAAAATGCTGGATGGGGCGGGGACGCGCGAAAAGATTTGCGCGTAGATTTGCTCAAGCATGGGCAGGCGCTCGCGGGCGCTGGCGTGGTGGCGCATGATGCGCGCAAGGCATTCGCGAGTTGCGCCGTTTGCGCTGGCCTCGCGCAGTTCGGCCAGCCATCGCGCGTAGCGCATTTCGCCCAGGTAAGCCCCGCCAATTTGGTGCAGTTTGTTGCGCGTGGCGTGTTCGGCATCTTTGAGCGAGGCGCGGTTTGCCAGCTCCCTCGCGCCAATGCGCCGCACCACGTCCTCGCACACTTGCGCGTATTTTGGCGCGGCCAAAACGCGAGAGACGAGGAGGTCGAGTTGATTTTGATCCAAAGTGCTCATGCTTAAAAGAAATAAGAAATGAGAAATAAGGAATTTGCGCCGCGCGTTTTCTTATTTCTCATTTCTTGTTTCTTATCTCTTCCATCATCCTCGCCATAAAACGCAAATTGTGGATGGTGGCGAGGCGGTTGAAGGCGCCATCGCCCAGCTTGAACAGGTGGTGCAGGTAGCCCGCGCTGAAGCGCTGGCAGGTGTGGCAATCGCAGGTTTCATCCACCGGGCGCGCATTTTTGATGTGCTTGTCGTCGCTGGCGTAAAAGTATTGCCAGTCGCCGCTGAGCGGGTTGCCAATGTAAAGCCGGGCATGGCGGGCATCGCGGGTGGGCATGGCGCAATCAAAAATCTCGTATCCCATCTTGGCGCAGGCAATGATGGAGCGCGGATGCCCGATGCCGAGCGCGTGCATGGGGAACTGGCGCGGCACAATTTCTCGTGTGTAGCCCACGATGTCCTCTAGCAACTGGCCCTGCTTGTCCAGCGGCCATCCGCCAAAGCCAAAGCCATCAAAGCCAATGTCGAGCAACTCATCCGCGCATTTTTTGCGCAGGTCTTTTTCCAGCCCGCCTTGAATCACGCCGAACAATTTGGGGCGTTCGCGCGGCTCCAAACGCTTTTGGTCGCACAGTTTTTCAAATTCATCTTTGCAGCGTTTGGCCCAGGCGATGGTGCGCCGGACGGAGGTGTCCTGGGTCTCCCGCGCGTCGTCGGCGTGGGTGCAGTCATCCAGACAAATCACCACATCTGCGCCAAATGCAAGTTGCAGTTGAACGCTTTTTTCCGGCGTAAAGTTCACCCGCTCGCCGTCCTCGCGCCGGAAGATGATCCCGTCATCGGTCAGCCGCCCATATTTCTCGTTCTCGCGGATCATGGAATACGCCTGAAACCCGCCGCTGTCTGTGATGATGGGGTGGGGCCATCCGCTCATTTTGTGCAGGCCGCCCAGCGCCTTGATGGTGGTCACGCCGGGTTTTTGCATGAGGTGAAACGTGTTCATCACCACCGCGTCTATCCCGCAGTTTTGCACATCGGTCATGTCTAGCCCGCGCACAACGGCGCTGGTGGCATCGGGCAAGAAAGTGGGCAAGGCCAGCTCGCCGCGCGGGAGCGTGAGTGAGGAGAGCATTACGATTTTAGTTTCAGCTCACGCAAATATGGCCGCACCGATTTCTCCAGACGATCCATGTCTTGAATATTCGTATCTTGCAAGTCAGCCCACAAGTCTTCTTCTGAGCGGTATCCTCCATCACTTCGTGTAAATCGTATTCGAGATGCGCGTTTACCATCTAATCTCTGCCAAAGCAAAGGCTCGCCAAAAGCTTTTTCAATCTCAGATTTGTGAATTGCTAACTGGTCGAATATTCTCTTGTTTTCGTCGCCTTCATCTTTGCCGCGGTCAATATATAACTCTACGGCACAATCCTCGCGGCCAACAATGTAATTGAGATTTAGCCCGCGAATTCCTGCGCTAGTCCCAATCGCTGAATATGTGCTTGGAGAAAGATGCGCGTGTAAGCGATTAACCTTTGACGAGCGATCTATAAGTTGAGTCCACCATTGTTTGCGCAAATTGTGTCGCTCTGCAAATTCTTTTTTTGTTTTGCCTACTTCTTTGGTTTCATCAGATGGCCCAACAATAAGGGTGAAGAGAGGAGCGGCGGGAGAATCGCCAATTCGAAAGGCTTCTACTTTAACTATGTAAAAACTTGCAGAGTTGCTTTCATTAAGCCACGCTATGGCTGCAACATGTTCTGGGCGTGGTTCTGAAACAATCCATATAGCCGTCTTTGCGTCTAACCCGGTTAGATAGGTAATTATTTTGCCAAGATGGTCATGGTTACTTTTCTCAAGCTGATTCTCGATTATGACGGTACCACCACTTTCATCTTCGGCGACCAAATCAATGCTAAACGATCCAGTGGCTTGCTCGCGTTCTAGATTGATGAGGTTCATATCTAGCGCATCATTAAGCACAGAGATATTGTTTTCCAGCCATTGGGTGAAGTTATGCGCCTCATGTTTCCACACCTCACGAAGCGGAACTCGCTCCAAAAGCCCAATTGGTGTTTTATTCATATCAACCCACTCATGATTTGTTAATGGATTCTATCTCTGAATCGGGAGAATCATTTGGGTATTTGTTGCGTTTGCGCTTCTCCGCGCCCTCAACCACCAAAACATACTCGCCCTTTGGCTCGGTCTTTTCAACCAACGC
>Ga0073899_10006439_pt1 | contig 10142 bp, 3 predicted proteins | sample KloWWTmetaKNB5Ph_FD_88975 | JGI IMG/M metagenome (GOLD analysis project Ga0073899, IMG submission 88975) | Active sludge microbial communities from Klosterneuburg, Austria, studying microevolution and ecology of nitrifiers - Klosterneuburg... | ecosystem: Engineered > WWTP > Aerobic digester >...
AGCGCCGCGAGGCGGGCCACCACCGCGTCGTCGTAGCGCACGGGGATGGCGCGCCGGGCGATCCCCTCGCGCTCCAGGGCCTTCTGGAGGGCGCGGCGGGCGATGGTGGCCACCGTCTGCGCCGAGAGCGGGTGGTACGGCACCACGTGGTCGAAGCGGTTGAGGAGCTCGGGGCGGAAGAAGGCCGCCGCCGCCGAGGTGTAGTGGGTCGACGCGTCGCGCACCGCCGCCGCGTCGCCGAAGCCCAGCGAGCGGCTCGCGGTGTCGGCGCCGAGGTTGGACGTGAGCATCACCACCGTGTTGCGGAAGCTCACCGTGCGCCCCGTCCCGTCGGTGAGCCTCCCCTCGCCGAGGAGCTGCAGCAGCAGGTCGTGGACGCTCCCGTCGGCCTTCTCCACCTCGTCGAAGAGAACCACCCCGAAGGGCTGCTCGCGCACCCGGCGCGTGAGCGACCCCTCGCTGCCACCGTAGGACCCGACGAGCCGCAACGCGCTGCCGGGCGCGGCGTACTCGCTCATGTCGAAGCGGTGGAGGCGCTTGGCGTCGCCGAAGAGGTACTCGGTGAGGGCGAGGGCGGACTCGGTCTTCCCCACCCCCGTCGGCCCGAGCAGCATGAACGACCCCAGCGGTCTGCCCGGGTCGGTCATCGCGGTCTTGAGCGACACCACGAGGTCGCGCAGGAGCACCACGGCCGCGTCCTGCCCGACGACCCGCGCCCGCAGCTTGTCGAGTACGGCGTCGGGGTCGAGCGCCACGGAGGGGTCGACCAGCTCGCGGGGGTAGCCCGTCCGCTGGCAGAAGGCGCGGGTCACCTCCCCCGCGAGGATGCGCCGGACTTCCTTTCCCGTCGCGGGCGTCTCCGTCGCATGGTGCGCAGCGGCCCGGAGGAGCTGAACGGCCCCGCCGGGGAGCGCGGCGCCGTCGCCGAAGCGCTCGGTGAGGTCCATCGCGCGGACGAGGGCGTCGGGCTCGAAGCGCACCTTGCGGGCCCGGCCGATGGCGTTGGACACGCTGGTGAGCGCGATGAGGGCCGCGTCGCCGCGCAGGGGCTCCAGCCGCAGGGTCTTGAGCGCCTGGACGAAGGCGGGGTGGGTCCGCTCGGCGCGCGCGAGGTCGTCGGGGGTGGCCTCGCACACGATCGACACCTCGCCCGCCTCGATGGCCGGCACGAGGTAGCGCGCCGCGTCGAGCCCGCTCCCCGGGTCGCCCGTCATCAAGAACTCCGCGAGGCTCTCGATGTGGAGCACCGACTTCCGCACGCGGAGCTCGGCGATCATCTTCTGCACCCGCTGCTGCCACTGCCCGAGGTAGCGCATCCCCGCGACGATGCGGGCGCCGCTGGTGGAGTACACCTCGACGCCGCGCTCCTCCGGGGCGCCCCCCTTGTCTTCGAAGCGGTGGGCGAGCTCGTGGACGAGGGCCGTCTTCCCCACCCCCGAGGGGCCCACCAGGAGCACGCTCGCGCGCCGCGACGAGGTGAGCATCTCCGCGAGGAGGTCGAGCTCGCGGGTCCGCTGGAAGGCGCGCTCCAGGCCCCCGTGGCGCACGAGGTCGTTGAGCCGCCGCGCGGCCTCGCCGAGCGCGGGGGGCGGCGGGCGGCGCTCGTCCTTGCGTCGGTCGTCGTCGCGGCGCCGCTCCTTCGCGACGGCGGGCTTGTAGGCCACTGTGAGCGTCTCGACGCTCTCGTCGCCGTCGTAGGAGACGCGGAGGAGCGAGTCGAGCGGCGCCATGAAGAGCCTGTGCCGGATGATCTCCTCGACCCACGCGTCGAAGTCCTGCGGCACGGCGAGGCTGTCGACCACGCCGAGGCGCGGCACCCGGACCACCAGGCCCGCCTCCGTGCGGCGCGGCGCGTCGGGGTCGCCGTCGGCGTGCGTGAGGGCGGTGAAGCGCATCGGCACGGCGAGCAGGCGCCGCTGCTGGACGGCGCGGAGCGTGAGGTCGACGCGGCGGAGGCGCATCTCCTTCCACCACGTCTGCCCACGGCCCATCTCCTGCGCGTCGCGGGCGAGGAGCTTGGCCGCGGCGGCGGCGATCTGGTCGCGCGCGTCGTCGACGTCCTCGGCGAAGGCCGTGAGGAAGGGGTGCGTGAGCACCGAGACGGTGTAGCCGACGCCCGCGTGGCGCCGCACGAAGAGGTGAAATTTCTGCTCCATGTCGTAGCGCCCGTAGCGGGCGACGGATCATTCACGCGCGGGTCGGCGACGTCAACGGCGGGCGCGGGGGCGGCGGGTGATTGTCGCCGCGTCAGGCGACGTGGCGGGCGTCGTCGGCGACGGGCGTCGCGTCGTCGTTGGCCGCGGCGGGCGCGGCGTCGTCGTTGGCAGGCGCTGCGAGCTCGTCCTCCACGCGGGCGTGCTCCTGGGAGAGGGCGGGCGGCGGCTCCGAGGCGCGCGCGACGACCGGGCGCGGCGCGCGGGGCTGCATCCCGTCGAGGAGGGTCGGCGCGCGCTCCTCGGGCTCGGTCGGCGCGACCTCCTCCGGCGCCGCGGCCTTCGGCGCGACGGCGCAGCACTTCTTGAACTTCACCCCCGACCCGCAGGTGCAGGGGTCGTTGCGCCCAGGCGCCTTCTCGGCCACGCGCGGCGTCGGGCGGGTGTAGTACGCGCGCGTCGCCCGCAGGTGCGCCATGGTGTGCTCCGGCGTCCACGCCAGGTGGAGCTCCCGCTGCCAGCGCTCGGGCAGGTAGAAGTCCTCCGCGCGGTAGCGGGCGAACGAGGGCATGAGGTGGAAGAGGCGGTCGACCGCGTCGTCGTCGCCCTGGTGCTGGTCGAAGGCCCTCGCCGCGAGGGGCATCGCGACGTCGACGGGGACGTCCCGGACGGTGCGCCAGCCGTTGCGGGCGGCGGCCGGGTGCGCCTTCGCGAGCAGGCGCTCGGCGCCCCAGAGGGCGGCGCGCACGTCGAGGTCGTCGGTGCGCGCGAGGGAGCGAACGGCCAGGGCGGCGTAGCGGGCGCGCTCCTCGGGGTCGCACCACGCGTCGCTCGGCACCTCGCGCGGCCGGAGCCCCGTGAACGCCCGGAGCACCACCTCCCGGAGCTGCGGCCGCGCCCCCGCGACGGCGGTGATCTCCAGCGCCGACTGGCGCACCGACGGCGACGCGATCTCGCGCTCGAAGCGGTGCCCGCAGATGGGGAGGTAGGCGCCGCCGAAGCGCGCCGTGAGCCACGCCCCGGCGGCGCTCGCGGGGAGGCACAGGTGGGCCCCGTGCCGGTTGCCGATGGAGCCGGTGACGGCCGCGAGCTGCTCGGGGCTGGAGCGTTCGAAGTACTCGATGGGCTCGCCCTGACCGATGAGGGCCGAGAGGTGCTGGAGGGCCCAGAGGTAGTTCCAGACGTTCTCCATGAGCTCGTGCTCGAAGGGGCGGGGGCGCGCGACGTGCCGGAGGTTGTGGCGCGCGACGTGGAGCCAGTCGTCGGTCTGGTTCAGCATCTGGATGTAGCGGCTGAACAGCATCGGCTGGAGCGCCGACAGGTCGAGGAAGGCCTCCCGCGAGAGGTTGGGCCCGACGCTCCGCAGCTTGCCGAGCAGGCGGGTCGTGGGGCGCTCGTGCTCCGCCATCGACGCCGCGGGGCGCATGCACGCCGCCAGCTCCTCGTGCCGCGCCGCGAGGACGTCGAGCTGCCAGCGGCGCACCACGGGGACGTCGCAGTGCATCCCCCGCCCGAGGCAGGTGACGAAGCGCCCCTCGCGCGTCACGATGACGAAGGGGCCCTCGTTGCGGTCGTCGAGGGAGATGGCCACGCGCGCCGCCCCCGGCGGCAGCCCCGCGTGCGAGAGGATGTACTTCACCAGCGGCGCGTTGTTGTAGAGGCCGAGGGAGAGCTCGACCTCGTCGTACGAGACGCGGTCGAGGCGAGACAGGAAGTGGTGTGCGTGGCCCATCGGGGTGCGGCGCTCCTTTCACTCCACGATATCGGGAGAACTCCGCCGCAGGTCCACCGTCGGCGCGCCGGATCGTCCGCCTGTCCGACGCCCGTACGCCGCGCCTCACCCGCCCCGCTGCGCGCGGAGCACCGCCGCCGCGATCGTGTCCGTCCGGTCGGCCGGCAGCCCCGTCGCCACGTGCTCCAGGGAGGCCTTGCCCAGCTCCTGGTCGATCGCCCCGCGCAGCGTCACCGTGGCCACCTCGTGGCGGTCGTGGTGGTCGCCGTCGCGCCGCGCGTCGCGGGCCGCCCGCGTCCGCTGGTCGTGCGCCCCCACCGCCGCCAGCACGTCGTCGCCGTCGAGCACCACCACGCTCACCAGCACCACCGACTCGTCCACCGCGCCGGCCTTGCCGCGCAGCCGGAAGAGCGCGTGGCCCTCCAGCGACCCGAGCAGGTCGCGCAGCCCCACGCCGTGCACCACCAGCGCGCGCCGCTCCACGGGGAGTGCGGTCTCCTCCGCCGTGGGCTCCCAGCGCGCTTCGCCATCTTCGAGCACCTCGCGCCACGCGTTGACGCGCCCGACAAACTGCGGGACGGCGCGCGCGCAGGCCTCGGTGACGCGGCCGTTCCACCGGGGGTCACGGTTCGACGACGGTTCGAAGAGCACCGTGACGCGCTCGACCCCGTCGCCCGAGCGGGCCACCTGGTGCTCGAGCACCTCCATCGCGTCGAGGAGCCGCGCCACCTCGGGCCCGAGGCTCTGCACCACGAAGCCCTCCTGGGTCACCGTCTCGTACACCCGCACCGTCGGGTCGCGCAGGATGGTCCCGAAGCGCCACGTCCGCGGGACCTCGTCCGGCGCGGTGTGCGTGTCCTCGAGGAAGCGCTCGCTCCGCGGGTCGCGCTCCTCCACCCGGTCGAGCGCGTCGCGCAGCTCCGACAGCCGCTCGAGCAGCTCCACCCCGGGCGACACCGGCGCGTCCGTCCCCCGCAGCAGCGCCCGGAGCGCCTCGGCCCGCTCGTCGGCCAGCCGCTCGTACGCGGGCGAAGTCCCGATCGCGTCGATGCGCTCGCGCAGCTCGGCCACGACGTCGCTCACCGTCTCCGCCGTCCAGGTCGACAGGTCGGTCTGGACGGACACCGGCGCGGCGTTGCGGAGCGAGCGCACCGTGAGGCACATCCCCTGCGCCGCGCGGTAGAGGTCGACGAGGCTGAGGTCCGTCGACTGCCGGCGCACGAGGTGGTGCGCGAGGGGGACGGCGAGCTCGCGCTCCAGCGCGCGGCGCAGCGGGCGGGCGCCGTAGCGCGGGTCCCAGGCCTGCTCGACCAGGGCGTCGAGGAGCTCGGGCTCGACGTCGACGAGGACGTTGCCCCGCACGATGCCGCGCCGCGAGAGGAGCTGCCCGAGCGCGTGCTCCACCACCACACGGAGCGACTCGCGCGACAGCGGCCCGAAGGGGACCACCCGGTCGATCCGGTTGAAGAACTCGGGCCGGAAGAACTTCCGCGCCGCCGACGTGTAGTGCGCCCGCGCGTCGTCGCCGTCGCGCGCGAAGCCCGTCCGCTGCGAGGCCTCTTTCACGCCGAGGTTCGAAGTCATGAGGATGACCGCCTGGCGCGCGTCGGCGAGGCGCCCCGCGGCGTCCGTGAGCCTCCCCTCCCCCAGGAGCTGCAGCAGCGCGTCGAACACCCGCGGGTGGGCCTTCTCGATCTCGTCGAAGAGCACCACGCAGAAGGGCTGCGTGCGCAGCGCGAGGGTGAGCTCGCCGTCGGGCTCCCCCGCGTGGCCCACCAGCCGCGTGATGGCCATCGACGACCCGAACTCGCTCATGTCGAAGCGGACCAGCCGCGTGGGCGAGCCGAAGAGCCACGTCGCCAGGGCCTTGGCCGTCTCCGTCTTCCCGACGCCCGTCGGGCCGACGAAGAGGTAGGTCGCCATGGGCTTGTCGGGGTCGGCGAGGCCGTGCTGCATGAGCACCACGACGTCGGCGACGGCGTCGACCGCGTCGGGCTGGCCCACCACCATCGCGGAGATGCCGCGCACCACCTCGTCGCGGGTCTTGAGGCTCCCGGCGCCGAGGATGAAGTCCGGCAGGCCCGTCTGCCGCTGGAAGGTCGCGAACACGTCCGCGCGGGTGTACCAGCGCTGGTTGTCGCGCCGCTCGCCGGGCCCCGCGAGGACGGCCTTGAGCAGGCGGACGGCCTTGCCGGGGAAGGCCTCGTGGGCGAAGAAGCGGCGGGTGAGGGTGAGCACCGTCTCCAGCGCCTCGGGCGAGACGCGGAGCGCGGGGGAGCCGTCGACGGTGTCGCCTTCGAGGTCGCGGAGCACGCCGAGGAGGACGGGGAGCGTGGCCCGGTCGTCGAGCGCCTCAACGTGGACGACGCGGAAGAGCGACGCGAAGGTGGGCTCCTCCTCGCGCACTTTTTCGAAGCGCTCGGGGGTGCACTCGGCGATGACGGTGAGCTCGCCCCGCGCGAGGTGCGGCTCGATGAAGCGGGCGACGTTGGTGTCCCCGGCGCGCGTCCGCCCGGCGTAGACCATCGACGCGAGGTCGTCGATGTAGAGCACGTCGCCGAGGTCGATGAGCTCCTCGATGAGCTCGCGGGCCCGCGCCTCCCACTGGCCGACGTACATCATCCCCGCGATGAAGCGGTTGCCGTCGACGCGCCACACGTCGCGCCGCGTCCCCTGCGCGCTCTGCTTCGCGGCCATGCGCCGCACGAGCTCGTGGACGACGGCGGTCTTGCCCGAGCCCGCGGCGCCCACCAGCACCACCGCGTTGCCCTCGCGGTGTTCGAACTCCTCGAGCAGCGCGCGGACCATCGCCTCGCGGCCGAAGGCGCGGTCGAGGGTGTCGTCGCGCGCCCCGTGGGAGAGGTTGCGCGCGATCTCGCGGAGCGTCCGCACCGTGAGCCGCCGCATGGCGCGGCGCTCCTCGCGGGAGGGCTCACCGGGGCGGCGCTTGGGGTCCTTCGGGTCCTTCGGGTCCTTCTTCTTGCGGCCGGGGACGTGGAAGCGGTGCCAGCCCTTCGGGAAGATGGGCGGCGGGTCGGCGTCCACCTCCAGGATGTCGAGGCGCTCCCGACGCGGCGAGGCCCAGTCTTCGAGCGACATCAGCCGGTGCTCGACGGCCCACGCGGCCATGCGGCGGTTCATCGCGTGCTGGAGGTCGTCGACGGCGCGGAGGGCGAAGCGCGCGCGGGCGAGGCGCGTCGGGGTGACGATCCAGTGCGACTCGCCGGGCCACTTCTCCACGAGCACGCCCATGCGGCCCTCGAGGTTCCAGCGCTTGCGGGCGGGCTTGTCGTAGGCGACGGTCTCGACGTCCACCATGCGGAGGAAGACGTGCGGCGGGAGCTGGAAGGCGCCGAGGCGCGTGGCGGGCCCCGCTTCGAAGCGCTCCATCACCTTGAGGGCGAGGTCGTCGCGCAGCTCCGAGAGGGAGGGGCCGACCTCGTGGACGCCGTCGAGGCCGGGGACCCACGCCTCGACGAGACGTCGGCCCGGGTGGGTCACCACGAGCGGGAGCTTCACATCCATGGGGAGGGGAGGTGCCGGCCGCGGGTCAGTTGATGGGCGTGAGGTTGGTGCCGCCCGCGTAGCCGTACGACACGTAGCGGTCGAAGCCCGACACCAGGACCATCACGGTCTCCGGGGGCATCCCCGGCTGCGGGGGCTGCGCGCGCACGACGTGGACGCCGTCGCCCTGGCGCCCGTTGGTGATGGTGGGCGGCATCGTGGCGGTGTCGACGCGCGGGAAGGAGAGCTGGCAGCGGTACGTCACGTAGGTGGGGTCGGGGCACATGTGCCGCGCCGTCTCGACGCAGCCGTCGGAGCGCGCGCGCGTGCAGTCGGCGAAGTCCGCCACCGGGGTCTCGTCGAGGAACACCGTCGCGCTCGGGCGCGCGACGATCTGCACGAAGTCGAAGGCGTACTTGTTGGGCGTGAGGAAGACGTACTCCGAGCGCCACTGCTCGACCGGGGGGACGATGATGAGCGACGGGTCGCCGCCGGGGAGCGTCAGCGGGATGCCCGTGGTGTTCTGCGAGCCCAGGAGCTGGCCGACGATGACGCGGCTGCTCCCGCGGAGGGTGAAGTCGGTGAGCGCGCGGATGTCGAAGTGCTCGCCGTCGTCGAGGTCGAACTCGAGCGTCGGGCCGCCCGGGTTGGCGAGGTCGACCGGGAGCGTGGTCTCGACGTGGACGGGCTCGGTCGAGGGGTTGAGCACGCGGAACCACTCGGGCTCGTTGACCATCGCGACCATGGCGCCGGCGTTGGTGACCGCGGGCGTGCGCGTGGCCGAGCGCGAGAGCACGTAGCGCTGGCCCGCGGTGGTCGAGGGGAAGAGCTGCTCCTCGATGTGGTCGCAGGCCGGCTGCCGCTCGGAGAACGAGCGCCAGAAGGGAACGTCGCTGCACTCCGTCCCCGAGAACACCGCCACCGGGTGGTCGGCCATCACCTGGCTGCCGGTGAAGTCCGCGAGGAAGGCGCCGGTCTCCAGGTTGAGCACGTCGAAGGGGCCGAGCGTCACGCGGAAGGGCGTCCCCGCGGGGCCCCGCGCGCGGAGGGGCCCGCCGGGGATCACGTCCGCCGTCGGGGTGATGGTCACCGAGGTGTTCGCCTGCGTCCCCACGATGGTCATGAAGGCGCGGATGTCGACGTTGCCGTTGGTCTCCGGGTCGGTGGTGCGCGCCCACTGCTGCGGGTACCCGAGGACGCGGTAGTTGCCGTCGAGCGAGTTGACCGGGACGAGCAGTGAGGCGTCGTTGGAGAAGACCCCGACGTTCTCCAGCGGGTTGAACTGGTAGGCGATCACCGGGAAGGAGCTCCGCACCTGGTAGGCGCGCGACGAGAGGCACGTCCCCGTCCCGTCGTTGAGCCCCGCCACGGTGGAGCAGTCGACCTCGCGGGCGGCGAGCGAGAACACCTCGAGGTCGCGCGGCGGGATCACCGCCATCGCCACGCGCTCGGTCTGCGGGGGCATCCCCGGCGGCGCGTTGTTGCGGAAGATCTCGACCCGCGTGGTGAGCACCGGGTCGGGGTTGGACACCACGATGGCGTACTGCTGCGAGGCCGCCGAGCGCCCGCCGGACTCCACGATGTTGTCGAGGTCGACGCCGTAGTACTCGCAGCCGATGTTGGTGCGGAGCACCGAGTCGTCGTTGCAGAGCACGACGCAGCGCCCGCCGCGGCAGGCCTCGCCGCGGGCCGTGTCGCAGTCGCGCATGGGGCCCCAGGAGCGCCCGTCCGCCGCGCACACCTCCACGCTCAGGCTGTCCTCCGTGCAGCGCGTCTCGCCGGGGCGGCAGGTGACGCACCAGCGCTCGGGCACGCACACCAGGCCCTCGGCCGCGCAGTCCTCGTTGACCACGCTGGTGAGCTCGCCCGCCGCGACGCAGCGCTGGTGCACCTGGGTCCCCGACGCGCAGCGCTGCTGGCCCACGTTGCACTCGGCCCACCGGAGGCGGTCGACGTCCGTCGTGATGATGATGCGGTCTTCGAGGACGTCGGCGCTGAGGCCCGCGTCGGCCTCGCGGGTGGGCCCGGAGCACGCGGCCATCGACGCGAGGAGCAGCGTCGGGATCGGGGGGAAGCGAAGGGCGTTCTTCATGAAGTGCTTCTCGGAGGGGGCTGCGGGGTCATGCGGGGCGCCGGTCAGCGCGTGACGTAGGTCCCGCGGCCCGCGTACGCGCTCCAGTAGGCCTGGTTGATGGTCGCGTAGGTGAAGCGGTTGAAGTCGAAGCCCGGGATGCGCACGCCGACGAGCGAGAGCGTGAGGAGCGAGCCGCGCGGGATGTCCGCGAGGCCCATCACCGTCGAGAGGTCGGGGTACTGGATCACCCGCTCGGGGCCGGGCGCGAGGTGCTGCCACTGCTCGCCGGTGCCCCAGGCGAGCGTGAGGATGAGCAGGTCGGGCGAGGCCAGCATCGGGTTGATGCCGAAGCGCACGTTGCGGTCGGCCGGGAGCGCGCCCCCCTGCATGGGCGCGGTGATGTCGGGGATGCCCATCCAGTTGCGCACGCGGACGGTCTCGTCGGGCGTCGTGATGCCGCCGAGGATGAGGCCCGAGCAGGGCGCCGGCGTGTCCTGGAAGGTGGCGGGGCCGGTGACCGTGCCCGAGGCGTAGCGCGCGTGGATCTTGAGCCGCGCGTCGCCGAGCGCGCCCGAGAAGGCCGGGAGGCCCGCGAAGGTGTACGACCCGCCGCGGCGGCCCGTCACCGTGAGCTCGGGGCGCGGGATCACGCCCTCGCCGCCGAGGTCGATGAAGGCGC
>Ga0073899_10006440_pt1 | contig 10141 bp, 11 predicted proteins | sample KloWWTmetaKNB5Ph_FD_88975 | JGI IMG/M metagenome (GOLD analysis project Ga0073899, IMG submission 88975) | Active sludge microbial communities from Klosterneuburg, Austria, studying microevolution and ecology of nitrifiers - Klosterneuburg... | ecosystem: Engineered > WWTP > Aerobic digester >...
CGGCACCCGATCAGCCAACGTCCGCGAAATCGCCGCAGTCAACGTCGTCTTCCCATGGTCAATATGACCCATCGTCCCCACGTTCATATGAGGCTTGTTCCGCTCGAACTTCTCCTTGGCCATGAGGGCTGTTCTCCTAATTCCTGTGGGGTGAGAGTGGTTGGTGTTGCTTGGGTTTGTGGTGGCGACGGTCGGGGTCGAACCGACGACCTCTCGATTATGAGCCGAGCGCTCTAACCACCTGAGCTACGTCGCCGGTGTGACTCCCGGGAACGTCCCGGTCGCCGTAAGTAGGGCCCGAGAGTGACGGACCGGTTGGGAGAGCCCCCTGTCAGAATCGAACTGACGACCTTTTCCTTACCATGGAAACGCTCTGCCGACTGAGCTAAGGAGGCATGGCGCGCTGGGAGTCCCGGCGAACCGACGAGCCAGTGTATCGAAGCGCCGCGCGCTCACCAATCGGGCGCCGGGAACCTCGGCGGCGGGCGACCCACCACACGCACTCGCCTGGCGCTCAGCAGTGCAGGATCAGCGCTTGCCCATGGCACAACCGTTCGTGTCCCGATAACTTGAGTTCAGTTGGCTCGGGACTACGAACTTGAGACCGACAACCTGTCCGAACACTTCGGAGCAGGCACGACCTGGGGGGGTCATCATGGGTTTCGGACCGATCGAGGTCATCGTCGTCGTCTTCGAGGGTAATGAGTTCACCGGGGAGATCCTGCCCGAGCTGAGACGCTTGGTCGACGCGGGAACGGTCACCGTCATCGATGGAGTCTTCATTCGCAAGGATGCCGACGGTTCGGTGACCCATGAGGGCCTGGAGGGCCTCAGCGACGACGAAGGCGCCAAGTCGCTGGTCGATGTGCTGAAACGGGCCGGCGCTTTGGTGTCCGACGACGACGTCGCCGACTTGGCCAACGACATGACACCCAACACGTCGGCCGCCCTGCTGGCCTTCGAACACACTTGGGCCAAGCCGTTCACGCAGGCAATCGTGAGTTCCGGGGGCGAACTGCGGGCCGATGTTCGGGTGCCTGGATCCGTCGCCGATGCAGTGCTTGCCGCCAGCGACCTGGACGGCTGAACCGACACATCGCATGTCGATCGCACGCTCGACACCCGGTCCCCAAGAAACGGCTCAGAAAGCGTGCTCCCAACGACGCCGATTGGCATCGTTGTCCGATACATTCGGTCTTCCCAAGGACGAGGAGCACACATGTCGACACTGACCGTTTGGAAGTTCGATGACCCGGCCGGCGCACAGCAGGCCGAAGAGAAGTTGGTTGCCCTGAGCAAGGAGCACCTCATCACGGTCCTCGACGCCGCCATCGTCACCTGGGAGGAAGGTAAGAAGAAGCCGAAGACCCGTCAGGCGAACAACCTCGCAGCCGCAGGTGCACTCGGTGGCGCGTTCTGGGGTTGGCTGTTCGGCCTGCTGTTCCTCGTACCACTGTTGGGTATGGCGATCGGCGCCGCCGCCGGAGCCCTCGGCGGCTCGATGGCAGATGTCGGCATCGACGACGACTTCATCGACTCCGTGAAGAGCCAGGTCGTTCCCGGTACTTCGGCGCTGTTCCTGATGACGCAGGACGCCGTCATCGATCGCGTCTCGGACGCCTTCGACGGCACCAACGCCCAGCTGGTGAAGACCAACCTCTCCAAGGACCAGGAAGAAGCCCTGCGCTCCGCATTCGCTGACGAGGACTAAGGCTTCGAGCGCGGACACACCGGGCTCGCTGCCCGGGTGGGGCACCACGGACAAGTACCGGCGCGACGCGTGAAATGATGACACCGGCCGGAGGCTCTGCCTCCGGCCGGTGTTGTTCCCACCCACCCCCGAAAGACTTGCCCATGTCCTCACCCGACGCTTCAACCCCCGACATGACCAGCCGCAACGACAGCACGACCGACGAAGAGCGGCTCCAAGACCACAAGGACCGTCTCGAGCTGTTCGCTGTGCTGCTGATCGCGCTCACCGCCGTGATGACTGCCTGGTCGGCATTCGAGGCCACCAAGTGGGGCGGCGTGATGGCGATCAACTTCGCCGAGGCAGGCGCAGCGCGTACCGAGTCGATCCGCAACAGCGACGAGGCCAACCAGCAATTCACCGTCGACGTCTCGTTGTCCACCCAGTTTGTCAACGCCACGGCCAACGGAGATGCCGAACTGGCCAAGTTCTATCAAGACCGGTTTCCTGAGCACCTGGCGATCGCCACCGATGCCTGGCTGAAGACGAAGCCGTTCGAGAACGCTGACGCCCCCTCCAGCCCGTTCGACATGAACGAGTACGTCCTGGCGGCCAGCGACCGGGCCGACGAACTGGAGAAGCAGGCCGAAGCCAAGGCGAAGGCGGCGATAGCCGCCAACGAGGACGGCGACAACTACACACTCACGTCGGTGCTGTTTGCCAGCGTGATCCTGTTGGCCGCCCTGTCCGGCAAGGTCCGAGCGCTGCGGACCGAACACTCTCTGCTCGGTTTGGCCGTGGTGTTGTTCATCGCCTCGGTCGCCGTCATCGCCACCTACCCGATCCAGATCTAGCCGCCTGCGCCCGGCCCGGGGTGGGCCGACTGCACCGAGGGTGGGCCACCGTCGTAGCGTCGCCGCAATGCGCCTCCGCTCCGCCACCACCGCAGATGCCGAGGCGATCCTCGAGATCTACAACCTCGAGGTGCTGACGTCCACGGTTACGTTCGACCTGATCCCCCGCACGGTCGACGGTCAAGCTGCCTGGCTGGCCGAGCGCCGCGGCGCGTACTCGGCGGTCATCGCCGAGGTCGACAACGAGGACGGCACGCCCGTCGTTGTCGGGTTTGGTTCGTTGTCTCGGTACAGAGAGCGGGCCGGCTACGCCACGACGTGTGAGGACTCGGTGTACGTGCACCGGGACCACCAGGGCGAAGGCATCGGTTCGACGTTGCTGACCGAGCTGGTCGCGCTGGCCACCGACCACGGCTTTCATACGGTGATGGCCAAGATCGTCGGCGGACACCAGGCCTCGATCGCACTCCACGAACGGGCGGGGTTCAGCATCGTCGGACGGGAGCAAGAAGTCGGTCGCAAGTTTGGCCGCTGGCTTGACGTGGTGCTGATGCAACGGATGCTGGCGCCCAAGAGTTGACGACCCCGGGCGCGCAACAGGCCCGCCGAGGCGGGCCTGTTGAACTGGTGGGCCGGGTAGGATTTGAACCTACGAAGGCTAAGCCGGCGGAGTTACAGTCCGCTCCCTTTGTCCACTCGGGCACCGACCCTCAGCCCGGACACGATAGCGGGGGCCGCCGCTCGGGGCACACCCGACAACGTTCCCCATCCGTGGCGCTGGCCAAGCTGCCGGCGCCACGGCACACTGCACCAAGGTTCCGTCCACCGTCATCCCAGGAAGGCCCAACATGCCCAGCTTTGACATCTCCTCCGAGGTCGACCACCAAGAGGTCACCAACGCCATGGATCAGGCGGCCCGCGAGGTGTCGACCCGCTTCGACTTCCGGGACACCGGCTCTGCGGCGGAGCTCGGAGAGGGCACGATCACCATCCGCTCGATGAGCGAAGATCGTTTGCGGGCCGTCCGCCAGGTGGTCGAGGAGAAGCTGGTCCGTCGCAAGGTGTCGCTCAAGGCACTCGATTGGGGCAAGATCGAGCCGGCTTCCGGCGGGAGCGTTCGTCAGGTGGCCACCCTGGTGGCGGGCATCAACTCCGACAAGGCCCGCGACGTCAACAAGTTCATCAAGGGCCTCGGGCTGAAGGGCGTACAGACCCAGACACAAGGTGAGCAGGTTCGGGTGATGGCGAAGAAGCGCGACCAGCTTCAGGCGGTGATCACCGAACTGAAGGGCCACGACTTTGGCATCCCGATCGACACCGGCAACTTCCGCGACTGAGCTACCGCCCGCCGGTGACGGCCGAAGCGTTCGGCGTCAACCGCCGACAGCAGCTTTGACCTCTGGCCACGTTTGGTCATCCCGCACATCCTCCAGCGAGTACCTGCGGGCCGCTTCGAGTTGCTGGTCGCCGAGGCCGAGACCTGCAGCCAGCGTGTCGGAGTTGTCGCAGTGGCCCACGGCATAGATCGTCATGCCAAAGTAAGACCGCTGGAAGTCGTCGATCACACTCTTATCGGGCGCTTCCTCCGCCGTGAGGGCCATCTTGGAGAACTCGACCACCTCGGCCACCTCGGGCTTGACCTCCTCGGGGGCCGACGCATCGAGGCGGCCAAAATCGGGTTCGTCCTGCACGACGATGTCGGCCAACTCATCGCAAAACGATTCAACCCCGGCCGTCGGGGCTGCGGCGGGTTTGGTGGTCACCGCCTGCTGGGCGCCGTCACCGCCGTCGGAACACCCGCTCAGGGCCGCCAGGATGACGGCTGCTGCGGCGAAACGCTGACCAGCTGAGCGCACCCGGCTGCCTCGACGGCCCTGGCACTCGGCAACGGGGTGAAACAAGGGTCGAACCTCAGCCCTGCTGGATCTCGGCGTAGATTTCTTTCCACTTGGCATCGTCCTCAACGTCCGCAACCGAGTACTTCTTGAGGACCTCGACCCCGTTCTCGTCGATGCCGATCGCCTCGATCAGGCCCGACGCATCGGGGCACTCATCGATGGCGAAGATCGTCACGCCGACCACCGAGCGGATACCGCGTTCTTGCAGTTCGGCGCTGGGCTGCTCGGTCGACGCCGCCTCGTTGGCTGCCTTGGCGAGCGTGTCGACCAGCGGTGCGACCTCGTCAGGCGCGGTCGCCTGCAACTGGCCGTAATCCTGGTCGCCTGCGGTCTGGTTGGCCACGTCGGTGAGCGCTTTGCAGAAGCCCTCAATATTGGGCTTGCGTTCAGGTGCCGACGTCGCCGAGGAACCGTCATCCTTCGCGGTTGTCTCGCTGGCCGCGGCGGTCGTCTCGGACGCACTGTCGCCGGCGACGGTGGTCTCGCTCGACGTGTCGCCCTTGGCGGCATCGTCGCCATCGTCGCTGCAGCCGGCCAGCAGCAGGGCGCCGACAGCGACAGCAGCCACCAAGCCTCGCTTCACGCTGGAGGTGGACACGATCATCGCTGAAGTCATCGTCGTACGCTACGACGGCCCGGGGCACTCGCCACAACTCCGATGCCGGCCCAGGGGCTGTTGCTCAGGCCCATGACCCACCCCGCAGGCGCGAGATCCGTTCCTCGACCGGGGGGTGGGTGGAGAACAGGCTCGCCATCCCGCCGCGTCGCAGGGGGTTGACTATGTAGGCCTGCGCCTGCGCTGGATTGATGTCCGCAGGGATCCGCTGGGAGTACAGGTCCAGCTTGTCCAGCGCTCGGGCCAACGGTTCGCCGGTCCCCAGCAGCTTGGCCGCCGAGGCATCGGCGGCAAACTCGCGGTTGCGGCTGATCGCCATCTGGATCAGCGCTGCGGCGATCGGTCCGAGGATGATCATCGCCAGTTGCTCCAGGCCGCCTCCGTTTCGGTCACGCCCACCGCCACCACCCCCACCGAACATCGCTCCCCACATTGCCATCCGCGCTGCGAACGTGATGGTCGAGGCGACCGCAGCTGCGACGGAGCTGGTCAAGATGTCACGGTTGCGGACGTGGGCGAGCTCGTGGGCGAGCACCCCCCGGATCTCCTCCCAGGTGAGCGCCTGCAACAGCCCTTCGGTGACACACACCGCGGCGTGGTGCGGGTTGCGGCCCGTGGCAAAGGCGTTGGGCTGAGGGTTGGGGCTCACGAACAACCCCGGCATGGGGATCTCGGCGGCGGTGGTCAGCTCGGTCATGATCTGGCGGTATTCGGGAAGCGCACCCTCGGGGACCGGCTTGGCCCGCGCCGATGCGATGGCGAGTCGATCGGAGAACCAGTAACTGCCGCCGATCATCACCACCGACATGCCGAACGCGATCATCAGGCCCGACTGCCCCCAGAACGACCCGATGGCCATCAGCAGCCCGGCGAGGCCGGCCAGCAATGCAGCGGTCTTGAGGTTGTTGAGCACGGCATCAGTCTGCCCCGGTTGCTGCGCCTGCAGGCATCGAACTGAGAGCGCTCCCGGGTTGCTCCTACCATCAGCGGAATGAAGCGTTCAGACAAGGCCGACCGGATCGGCGAGATCCTCGATCGGCTCTACCCGGAACCGCCGATCCCGCTCGATCATCGCAACCCCTACACGCTGCTGGTGGCGGTGGCCCTGTCGGCCCAGACCACCGACAAAAAGGTGAACGAGATCACCCCGGCGCTCTTCGACCGGGCGTCGACACCAGAGGAGATGGCCGCGCTCGACCCCGACGAGATCCTCGGGCTGATCCGACAGATCGGCCTGGCCCCGACCAAGGCCCGCAACCTGTCGACGATGGCCCACCAGATCGTCGAGGCCGGCGGGGAACTCATCCCGACGTTTGAGTTCCTCGAGTCACTCGCCGGCGTCGGCCACAAGACCGCCGGCGTCGTAATGGCCGCGTCGTTCGGGGTGCCCGCTTTTCCGGTCGACACCCACATTCACCGGCTGGCGGCCCGGTGGGGGCTGTCCAACGGAACGACGGTCGAGAAGACCGAGGCCGACCTGAAGGCGGTGTTTCCCCAGGACACGTGGAACCGGCGCCACCTTCAGATCATCTATTTCGGGCGGGAGTACTGCCCCGCCCGACACCACGATCTCACCACCTGCCCGATCTGCTCCTGGGCGGCCACTCAGAAGCGCATCGCCCAGGAGGCCCGCCGCTAAAGCGTCGGGGCGCCGCTCAGCCGTCGCTGGCGGCCGAGGCGCCGTCGGCGATTGCAGTCACCACCGACTCGTCGGCCAGCGTGGTGGTATCGCCCAGCTCGCGCCCCTCGACCACGTCACGCAGCAAACGCCGCATGATCTTGCCGGAGCGGGTCTTGGGCAGGTCAGGCACGATGATCACGGTCTTGGGACGGCTGATCGCACCCAGCTTGGTGGCGACGTGCTGGCGGATCTCCTCGCCCAGCTCGTCGGAGGGCTCGTTGCCGCTCCGCAGGATGACGTAGCCCACGATGACCTGACCCGACACGTCGTCCTTCGCCCCGACCACCGCTGCCTCGGCCACCGCCTCGTGATCAACGAGCGCCGACTCCACCTCGGCGGTGGAGATCCGGTGACCCGACACGTTCATCACGTCATCAACCCGGCCGAGCACCCACAGGTAGCCGTCCTCGTCCAAGCGGGCGCCGTCGCCGGCGAAATACTTGCCCGGGTACTGGCTCCAGTAGGTCTGCTCGTAGCGGTCGGGATCTCCCCAGATGCCTCGCAACATCGACGGCCACGGCTTGGTGATCGCCAGATAACCACCGCCCTCGGTGATGGCGTTGCCCTGGTCGTCGAGGACCGCCACCTCGATGCCTGGCAACGGAAGGGTGGCCGACCCGGGCTTGGTGGGAACGATGCCCGGGAGCGGGTTGACCATGCTGGCACCCGTCTCGGTCTGCCACCACGTGTCGACGATCGGGCAGCGCTCGGCGCCGATGTGCTCGTGGTACCACATCCATGCCTCGGGGTTGATCGGCTCGCCGACCGTGCCGAGCAGGCGCAGCGATGACAGGTCGTGGCGGGCGGGCTCCTCGGCGCCCCACTTCATGAAGGTGCGAATCGCCGTCGGTGCGGTGTACAGCTGGGTGACGCCGTAGCGCTCGATGATGTCCCAGAAGCGGTCCTTGGGCCACGATGCCCGGTCTCCGATGCGGTGCTTCTCGGTGGGGGTGTCCGGTGTGCCCTCGTACATCACGCCGGTCACGCCGTTGGCGAGGGGCCCGAACACGATGTAGCTGTGGCCGGTCACCCAACCGACGTCGGCGGCGCACCAGTAGACGTCCTTCTCGGGCTTGAGGTCGAAGATCTGCTTGGTGGTCCAGGCCACCTGGGTGAGGTAGCCGCCGGTGGTGTGCACGATGCCCTTGGGCTTCGCGGTCGTGCCGGAGGTGTAGAGGATGTAGAGCGGGTCCTCGGCGTCCATCTCCTCGGCCTCGCAGTGGGCGTCCACCCCCGCCACCGCTTCGGCGTAGGGGACGTCACGACCCTCGACCATGGTGACGTCGGTGCCGCAGCGGTCGACGACGAGCACCTTCTCAACCGTCGGGCAATCCTTCAGGGCGGCGTCGACGTTGGCCTTCAGGGCGGAGGGCTTGCCCCGGCGGTAGCCGGCGTCGGCGGTGATGACCACCTTGGCCTCGGCGTCGTTCACCCGGTCGCGGATCGAGTCGGGCGAAAAGCCGCCGAAGATCACCGAGTGGATGGCCCCGATGCGAGCGCAGGCCAGGAGCGACATCGGCAGCTCGGGGATCATGGGCAGGTAGACGACCACCCGGTCGCCCTTCTCGACGCCAAAGCCGCGCAGCACGTTGGCCAGGCGGGAGACGTCCTCGAGCAACTGGGCGTAGGTGATCGTGCGGGTATCGCCCGGCTCGCCCTCCCAGTGGTAGGCCACGCGGTCGCCGTGACCGGCATCGATGTGACGATCCAGGCAGTTCTCAGCGACGTTGAGCTTTCCCCCGACGAACCACTTCGCATACGGCAGGTTCCACTCGAGGGTGGTGTCGAAGTCCCGACGCCAGGTGATCGTCTCGCGGGCGATGCCAGCCCAGAACGCCTCCGGGTCGGCGGCGGCGCGATCGTAGATCTCCGGGTCGGACAGATTGGCCTGAGCGACGAACTCCTCCGGCGGAGAGAACGTCCGCTCCTCGGAGTAGAGGTTCTCGATCGTCCGTGCGGTGGTTTCCTCGGTCATGTGTCCCCCTCGTCTGGCCTTCCCCTGCACCATACCGGCAGCGTCATGGGATCGACTTCCAGACAGCATGCAGAAGTCGGACCGGTGGCTTTCGCATGGTGGTGATGCATAACTCGGCGGTCAGACTCTCGCACGACGGTTCTCGAACTGCCGCCGAGCGTTCGACGCCCGAGTTGGTCTCAGCACCCGGTTGAACCTCGAGCGAGCCTTCGCCTGCGAACCCCGGGTTTGACGGGTGCTACCGAGGCATTGGAGCCTGCCTCTCGATCCCCCGCCCCCGGCTCGGCCAGCGCCACGACAACCGAGCCGCCAGCCCACATCGAGGTAACCATGCTCCCACTGATCTGCATCGACGTCGACGGCACCCTGCTCGGCAGCTCCGGCGTGCCGACCGACGGCGTGTGGGCAGCCGCCGAGGCCGCCATCGCCCGAGGTCAGCACCTGGCGATCTGTACTGCTCGGGTGGCGGTGGGCCCCACCTGGGATTACGCGCGGCGGCTCGACCCCGCCGGCTGGCACATCTTCCACTCCGGGGCCGCGCTGATCAACGCCGAGACGCTGGAGGTGGATGGTGAGGTCGTCGACGAAGCCACGATCACCGCATGCGAGCGGCTCGCCACCGAGCACGGCTGGGTGCTCGAGTACTACTCGGCCTTCGAGATTGCCTGCCCATCCACCGAGGCCTTGGCGGTGCAGCACGCCGGCCTGCTGGGCCTCGCCCACCATCCCCGCAGCCGAGACGACCTCACCGGACCCCTGGTGCGGCTGCAGTTCGTCGTGCCGATCGAGGACACCGATGCCGTGCTGTCGGCCGTGCCCGCCGGCGCCCAGGGCACCGCTGCCACCTCACCGGCGTTGGACCATGCTGCGTTCATCTCGGTGACCAAGGCGGGGGTGTCCAAAGCGACCGCCATCGCCAAGCTGGCGCAACGCTTGGGCTTCGGCCCCGAAGCGGTGATGATGGTCGGTGACGGTCAAAACGACGTGAGCGCCATGGAGTCGGTCGGCTGGGGCGTGGCGATGGGAAATGCCGACCCGACAGCGCTGGCGGCCTCACGCCTCCAGGTGGGCCACGTCGATGCCGATGGTCTGGCCGATGCGCTGGCGCTGTCGGTCGACCTCGACTGACCCTGGATCGGCTGAGCGCTGCGTTGTCACCATGAGAAGCGCCCACCTTGGGCACTTCCGATGCTCACAACAATCGCTACGAGCCGGCAGGCGGGCTCAGGCCTCACTTAGGTGCCAGGGCCGCCCAGGCCTTCCCCGGACGGCGGCCCCCCGTCTGCCGAGGTGGGATCGGTCGGATCAACAGACCCGTCGCCGCCTGCGTCGTCCTTGTTCGAGCGCAGGGCGTAGGCCATCGCCATCGCCACGCCGGCCGCAACGACCGCCACCAGCACGGCGATGCCCCAGGGGAAGGACCCCTC
>Ga0073899_10006441_pt1 | contig 10141 bp, 7 predicted proteins | sample KloWWTmetaKNB5Ph_FD_88975 | JGI IMG/M metagenome (GOLD analysis project Ga0073899, IMG submission 88975) | Active sludge microbial communities from Klosterneuburg, Austria, studying microevolution and ecology of nitrifiers - Klosterneuburg... | ecosystem: Engineered > WWTP > Aerobic digester >...
CATGGCGGAAATCAGGAACCTCGCGGTCTTCTGCGATTTCGAGAACGTCGCGCTGGGCGTGCGGGAGGCGAAGTACGACAAGTTCGACATCCGCAAGGTGCTCGAGCGCCTGCTGGTGAAGGGGAGCATCGTGGTGAAGAAGGCCTACTGCGACTGGGAGCGCTACAAGGAGTTCAAGGCGCCCATGCACCAGGCCTCCTTCGAGCTGATTGAGATCCCGCACGTGCGCCAGTCCGGGAAGAACTCCGCGGACATCCGCATGGTGGTCGACGCGCTGGACCTCTGCTACACGAAGAGCCACGTGGACACCTTCGTGATCGTGAGCGGCGACTCGGACTTCTCGCCGCTCGTCTCGAAGCTGCGCGAGAACGCGAAAGCCGTGATCGGCATCGGGGTGAAGATGAGCACCTCGGACCTGCTCATCGCCAACTGCGACGAATTCATCTACTACGACGACCTCGTGCGCGAGGTGCCCAAGCGGGCGCCCGCCCGGAAGGCGGAGGGCAAGGCGCCTTCTCCCGCCCGCGAGAAGGAGCGCGAGAAGGAGACGGGGCGCGAGAACGGCGCCGGCAAGAAGCAGGAGGCCGTCGAGCTCGTGCTCGAGACGATCGACGACCTGGTCGACGAGCGCGGCGTGGAGGAGACGCTGTGGGGCTCGATGGTGAAGCAGGCCATCAAGCGCAGGAAGCCCGGGTTCAGCGAGAGCTACTATGGCTACCGGTCGTTCAACCAGCTGCTCGAGGAGCTCCAGGAGCGCGGGCTCGTGGAGCTCGAGCGCGACGAGAAGAGCGGCGGCTACACGATCCGCTCGGTGGCGCCGGACGAATAGCTAGCGCGAAGGCGACGGCCGGCCGCGCGCCGCGAGCGAGCGGCCGATGGCGGCATCCACGCGGGACGCCCACGCCGCGTCCACCGCGAAGGTCCCGGCGGCCTTCGCCGTCCAGCGTCCGGGCCAGGCGCCTGAGGCGGGAAGGTCCTTGCCCTGCGCCGCGGGCGCGACGCGCGCGAAGGCGATCTCGGTTCGATTCGCCAGGTTGCCCGTGGTGCGCGCGAAGAGCGAGACGAACTCGCCGCCCGCGCCCGCAAGGCCCATGTAGTCGCCCAGGAAGAGGCCGTTCGCGTTCGGGGCGGACGACAGGTCGAAGGTCGCGGCGAGCCGTGTCTCCGTCCAGGTCGCGCCGTCGGTGGAGCGGGCCAGCCAGTAGGCCGCCGGCAGCGTCGCCGGGTCGGACGTGTTCTCGCGCAAGTCGAAGTAGCTCACGCCGATCGTGCCGTCGGCGAGCACGTGCACCGCGGGCGTGAAAGCGGCCACCGCGGGATTCGCGTTGACGCGCACGGGCGCGGACCAGGTGAGCCCGCCATCGGCGGATCGCGCGTAGGCGATCGCGTCGCGCTGGCCGGCGGAAAATCGCGAGTCCTGCCAGACCACGTGGAGCGTGCGGCCCGGGCCTGGCGCCGCGCTCAGCAGAATCGCGCCGTCGCGCACGGCGTTGCCCGAATCGGGGTCGAGCGTGCCGACGGCGAGGTGCGAGGCGACCTCGACGGGCGCCGACCACGTGGCGCCGCGGTCGGCCGAGCGCACGGCGACGATCGATGCCGTGCGCGCGGGCATCGTCGACTCGTCGATCCTCGTGGCGACGTTCACCAGTGCGCCGTCGGACAGCACGACGACCAGGTTGCCGATGGTCTGCCCGCTCGGACCCGGATCGAGGATGGACCGCGCGGGCTCCCACGAGGCGCCGCCGTCGACGGTGCGGGCGAACGTCGCCGGCCCCCCGCCCAGCTGGTAGAGGCGATCCCATACCGCATAGGCGAAACGCGCGTCGCGCGGGTCCGCGGTGATCGCGTTCTTGTCATTGAAAAAAGGCGCCGTGTCGGTGATCAGGGTCACGGCGCCGCCCCAGGTGCGCCCGCCGTCCGCCGAGCGCGCGACCAGCATCGCATTGGCCGAGCCGCCCGCGAAGGTCGCCCCCGTCGTGGAAAGCGACATCGCCCAGGCGGTGCCGTCGGGCCCGAAGGCCACCCACGGATCCGTGGCGCGCTCGAAGCCGCCGCCGTTGGCCGGCGTTCCGCCGCCGCATTGCGAGAACGCCATCGCCTGCCTGCTCCAGGTGGCCCCGCCGTCGAAGGACACGGCGGAGACGAGCCCGCGCGCGGAGCCGGAGGACCACCGGTCCTGCTGCCACATCGCGAGGAGATGATCGTTGTCGGCAGGGTCGACGGCGAGGCTGGGTTCGACTTCGGCGTTCACGAAAAGCGTGCCGCCGGTTCCGCCGCAGGCGCTCGCGAAGGGCGACGCGCCCGACACGATGCCGCTGGCGGGGCGCGGCGGGGGCACGGGCGGCGCCGGCGCGTTCGACGAGCCGCCGCTGCCGCCGGAGCATGCCGCAAGCGCGAGCACGGCGACCGCGAGCATCGATCCTGTCATTCGCCTGGCCAAGTTTCCCCCTGTGTGCGGCGATCCGAGTCCGGCGATTATGGGGCCCCTCGCGTCCCGCGCGGTGACGCGATGTTGCGGGCGGGGCTCGCGCCGCAGGGGTAAGATCGCCCTATCGCAACGCCAACAGGGAAGCTTCCATGGGCATCGTCGACCGCGTCAAGAACATCCTGCTTTCCCCGAAAACCGAATGGTCCGTGATCGCGGACGAGACCACGTCCACGGGAGACCTCATGGGCGGCTACGTCGCGCCGCTCGCGGGCATCAGCGTGCTCTGCGGCTTCATCGGCAGCACCGTGATCGGCATGAGCCTGCCCTTCGTGGGCACCTTCCGCACGCCCATCGTGGCCGGCATCGGCGTGGCCGTCTTCTCGTTCGTGATGGCCTTCGTCGGCATCTTCATCATCTCCCTCGTCATCAACGCCCTGGCGACCACGTTCGGCGGCGAGAAGAACCCGGCCCAGGCGCTGAAGGTGGCCGTCTACTCGTACACGCCGGCCTGGATCGCGGGCGTCCTCGGCATCATTCCCGCGCTGGGGCTGATCGGTGTCCTGGTTTCCCTCTACGGTCTCTACCTCCTCTACCTGGGTCTGCCGCGGCTCATGAAGAACCCCGAAGGGAAGTCGATCGGCTACACGATCGTCGTCGTGATCTGCGCCATCGTGATCGGTTTCGTGGTCTCGCTCCTGGCGGGCGGCGTCGCGGCGCTCACGGGCGGCAGCGCGATGATGGGCGCGATGCACGGCCGCAGCGGCGCGGATGTCACGTTCGACAAGGATTCCCCGATGGGCAAGCTCGAGGGGTTCGGAAAGCAGATGGAGGAGGTCGGCAGGAAGATGGAGGCGGCGCAGAAGAGCGGCGACCCCAACGCGCAGATGAAGGCGGCCATGGAGGGGCTGGGCACGGTCCTCGGCGGCGGCAAGCGCTTCGAGCCCCTCGGCATCGAGCAGTTGAAGTCCCTGGTGCCGGAGAGCTTCGCCGGGCTGCCGCGCACGGGCCAGAGCGCCGAGAAGGGCGGCGCCGTGGGCCTCGCCATGTCCAAGGCGCAAGGGCAGTACGACGACGGCGGGGGCAGGCGGGTCGCGCTCGAGGTGACCGATACCGGCGGCGCCGGCGGCCTCCTGGGCCTCGCGGGCTGGATGAACGTCGAGGGCGAGCGCGAACGCAACGGTCGCGTCGAGCGCACGCGACGCGAGGGCGGCCGGATGGTCCACGAGGAGATCTCGAAAAACGGCAGCAACGACGAGTTCACGGTGGTGCTCGGCGATCGCTTCATCGTGAGCGCCAAGGGCCGCGGCGTGCCCTTCGACGCCCTCAAGTCGGGCGTCGCCTCGCTCGACCTCGGCCAGCTCGAGTCGATGAAGGACGTCGGCGCGCAGAAATAGCGCGCGGGAACCGGCGCCGTCAGTCGAGCGCCAGCACGAAGGCCAGGTCGCACCGGCGGGTGTCGGGCTTCCCCGGGCGCGGCTCGAAGCCGGCCTTGCGGTAGAGCGCGATCGCCTCCTTCAGGACCGAGGCGGTCTCGAGTTCCACGCGGGGGAAGCCGCGGCCGCGCGCCCACGCGAGCGCGCGGTCGAGGAGCCGCTGACCGAGTCCCTGGCCACGCTGGTCCCGGCGGACGTACATCTTGCGAAGCTCCAGGCGCCCGCCTCCCAGCACCTTCATTCCGCAGCAGGCGGCGAGGCTGCCATCGGGCGCGACCGCGACGTCGAACATCCCGCCGTCGGCAAGAAAGCCGCGGTCCAGGTCCATGAGGTCCGCGTCGGTGGCATCCGGCTCGGGCGTGAGGCCGTATTCCGCGAGCACGCCGAACACGAGCGCGCGCGCGTTCGCGGTATCCGCGGCGCCCGCCCGAACGATCGCCATCCCCTCGAACCCGGCCGCCAGGCGGTCCGCGGCGGTGTCGCGGCTCGTGATCCGGGACGCGAGCGCGCGCGCGCCGCGAGAGGGCGTGGCGGCGTTCAGCGCAGCGGTATAGACGGTGGCGAATTCGTGCTCCCGGGGCAGCCGCGCGACGAGGGCCACGGTGGGCGCTTCCACGATCTCGGTGGCCAGGGCGCAGCCGATCGGCCGCCCGGGCGCCTCGCCCAGCGCCCGCAGGGCGCTCATGCCGTTCGGGTGACCGCGGAGCCTCGACGAGACCTCGCCCGCGATGCCCAAGGCATCGAGGACCCCGGCCAGGTGGATTCCCGCGGTCGTGCGGGCGGGATCCGGGATGTGGATGGCGTCGGCCTCCAGGAGCGCCGCCCGGAGCGCGGCGGACGTGGACACGTCGGGCTTCGCGTCGCCGGCGCGCACGGCCACGGCCGCGCGCACCGTGCCCAGGTCGGCGCAGAAGTCGGCGACGAGGCGCTTTCGCGCCATGAGCATCGCCACTTGCGCGTGGGTGAGGACGAGGAGTTCGCAAGGCTCGCGCGCGAGGAACTTCTCGACGAGGCTTCCCACCTCGCCGAAGGATCCCTCGATCCCGGTGCCGGCTTCGATCGCCAGGCGCTCGGCGAGCCCCCGGGCGGCGCCGGCGCAGAGGAGGTTCACCTTCATGACATCGGTCCGCCGCCTTGCCCGGGATTCCCGCGGATCGCTCAGGCGGCCACGATGCGCACCGGATCGTCGTAGAGCTCGATTCGCTTGTCGAAGAGGGGAATGGTCGTGCCGTTCAGCCGGTTCTGCCCCAGCAGGGCGAGGTCCACGTCGGCGACGACGATCTGCTCGCCGTTCACCACGCCCTCGGCGGCGATGCCGTCCCGGGCGAAGGGAAAGTCCGAGGGCGCGAGGATCGCGGCCTGGCCGTAGTGCATGCGAAGCCCGCTCACCCGCAAGTTGCCGACGGTGGAGGTCATCGCGACGTAGACCTGGTTCTCGATGGCGCGGGCGTGGCAGCAATAGCGCACGCGCAGGAATCCCTGCCGGTCGTCGGTGCAGCTCGGCACGAAGAGGATGTCGGCGCCGGCTTCCGACATCTGCCTCGCGAGTTCCGGAAACTCGATGTCGTAGCAGACGAGGATCGCGATCTTGCCGTGCGCGGTCTCGAAGAGCGTGAGCGTCTCGCCGGGCGTGGTCTCCCAGTGGTCCTTCTCCCAGCGCGTGCGGTGCAGCTTGTCCTGCTCGAAGACCTGCCCTGCCGGGTTGAAGAGGTAGGCGGTGTTGTAGAGCTTGTCGCCGCGCAGCGTCGGGTGGCTGCCCGCGATGAGGTGGTAGCCGTGCTTCTCGGCGTGCCGCTTCATCAGCTCGACGTACTGGGGCGTGTAGGCGGAAAGCTCCCGCACGGCCCGGTGGACATCCGTCACGTCCAGGAAGGACATGAGCTGCGTGGTGAAGATTTCCGGCAACAGCACGAACTGGGGCCGGTACTCCGCGGCCGCATCGAGGACGAAGTCGACCTGGCTCTCGAAGCCGGCCCAGTCCTGGACATGGCGCAGGTGGTACTGGACGGCGGCGATGCGGACTTTCATGGGGCCTCTCCCTGCGCGGGCGCGGCCGGCGGCGGCGCGTAGCGCGCGTTGAGCCAGACGATGAGCGCCCCGTTGCCGCAGGACGGCGCATCCTCCGGCAGGTAGTTGTGGACCACGCCGCAGAAGTGGAAGCCCTGCGACATCTGGAAGCGCAGCACGGGGTCCGGAATGTCGCCCCAGACCACGCGCATGGCGTAGAGCTCCGGGGACATCACCTCCTTCACCTCGCGGTATCCCGGCAGCCTTCCGGCGGCGATGATGCGACGCAGGTTCAGGGACTCGCAGAGCCGTCGGCGCGCCTTGTAGAGCGCCCGTCCGATCCCGTTTCCGCGGCGCTTCGCGTTCACGACGACTTCCGCCCCGTAGAGCGTGAGACCGGACGGATCGTGCGTGGTGAAGTAGCCGTCGCCGGTGATCGCCTTCCACGTGTGGTTCACGCCGTAGTCGTCCCAGCGGACGACCAGCGAGGAGGACGCGCCGATCACGCGCCCGTTCTGCTCGGCGACCATCTGCCCGTCCGCGAACGCGGCGACCTGCGCGGCGAACTGCTCGTCCGACCAGGGCTCGATCTCCGGATAGGCCGCGCGCTGCAGGTCGCGGACCGCCGCGAAATCTTCCGGGCGCGTCAGGCGGACCACGAGGGGCGTGGTGGCCGAGGTGGGGCCGGCTCGCCACACGTCGGCGATCGTGGCGCCGGATCCCGGCTTCCGGGGCGCAGTCTCTTCGTTCTCGGACATCGAATCCCCTCGTCAGTGGACCGCGAGACCGTGCAGGCCGAAGCCCCGCACCGCGCGCGCGCTGGCATTGCCGATCGCGGGCGGGATCAGGTTCGCGCATCCGTTCCAGGCCCGGGCGAGCGCGCCGCGATGGCCATGATCGGCGAAATCGAGGATAGCACCCGCTGCCCGCGGCGCGAATGCCCGCCCCGGTTCGGCGGCGCCGCCCCGCGACCCGGCGAGCGCCCCGGGTGCCGGCGATGGGAAGATGGCCTTGCCCGTGCCCGGCGCGACCCGGGACTTCAGGGGTAGGCCTTGCGGAATTCCGTGAGCGAGCAGGTGGGGCACGGCGGCACGGTTCCCGTGCCCTTGAAGCGCAGCACGGTCGCGCATTTCACGCAGGTGAGCGTGCCCGCGCTGGTGACCTCGCCGGTGCGATAGGCGAGCGACTCGTCGGCCTCGAGGGCGATCTCGCGAGTCGCCTCGCCGGCGGTCTCGAGCACGATCGCGAGCGAGGCCAGGGCGCCCGATTCGGGCTCGGCGCGCTGCAGCTTTTCCGTGGCTCCGTTGCGAAGCGGGGCGAATTCCGCGGCGGTGCGGTCGAGGTCGCGCAGCAGCAGCCCCTTGAGCCGTTCGCCCAGGGGTTTCGTGAGCGCTCCCGCGGCGGTGAGATCCCGGCGAGCCGATTCCGCCGCATCGTCCATGCCGGCGCGGCCCTTGTCCTCGCCCATCTCGAAGGCGCGGCGGAAGCGGTCGGCCAGGCGGTCGTAGAGCGCTTCCTGGCGGTGACGGACGATGGCGGCCGCGGTGCGGATGCGCGCGAGGGCCCGCGCGTCGGCATTGGTGCGCGGCTTCCGAATCGCCTGACGGGCGAGGGTGGCGGATCGGGGAGCGGTTTGGGGTTCGGGATTCTTCGTCATGGCAGGTCCTTTCACGGGATGGGAAAGCGCAGCCTTTTCGCGCGCGGGGCGTGAATGCGAACGCTTCGCTTGCCCGGCGGTGCCGGGTCCGGCAGGGGCGCCACGCGCGGCGTTTGGCGCGGCGCCGGCTTCTCGACCCGCGAAAGACGCGTGCGGGCCGCGAGCGTCGCAGCGGGAGGCAGGCAGATGCGGGCGGCGACGCGGTTCGGGCAACTGGCCCGAGACAGTTGGACAACGGCCGCCGGGCCGGAGTTCCTCGCCATTTTCCGATGCGTCATCCGGGCTTGACATCCCGCGAATGCCCGGAATGCCCGCGCGGATACGCCCGCGCGCCACCCGCGGGTTCGCTCGGCAAGCCCCGGTCGGTTAGAATATTAGGCTTCGCTTGTTGCTTTCCCGCCAGAGAGAATCGCCATGGCACAGTACGTCTTCACGATGAACCGCGTGGGCAAGGTGGTGCCGCCCAAGCGACAGATCCTCAAGGACATCTCGCTCTCCTTCTTTCCGGGCGCGAAGATCGGCCTGCTGGGACTGAACGGCGCGGGCAAGTCCACGGTGCTGAAGATCATGGCCGGCCTGGACCGGGAGATCGAGGGCGAGGCCACGCCGATGCCCGGCATCAAGATCGGCTATCTCGCGCAGGAACCGCAGCTCGAGCCCGGGCACAGCGTGCGCGAGGCGGTCGAAGAAGGCGTGGGGGAGGTCTTGAGCGCCAAGACGCGCCTGGACGAGGTGTACGCGGCCTACGCGGAACCCGACGCCGACTTCGACAAGCTCGCGGCCGAGCAGGAGAAGCTCGAGAAGATCCTCGCCACCGCCGACGTCGCTTCGCTGGAGGCGCAGCTGGAGATCGCGGCCGACGCGCTTCGCCTGCCGCCTTGGGACGCGCGGATCGAGAAGCTCTCCGGCGGCGAGAAGCGCCGCGTGGCGCTGTGCCGCCTCCTCGTGTCCAAGCCCGACATGCTGCTCCTCGACGAGCCCACGAACCACCTCGACGCCGAGAGCGTCGACTGGCTCGAGCAGTTCCTGTCGCGCTATCCCGGCACCGTGGTCGCGGTCACGCACGACCGCTACTTCCTCGACAACGCCGCCGAATGGATCCTCGAGCTCGACCGCGGCCGCGGCATCCCGTGGGAGGGCAACTACAGCTCCTGGCTGGAGCAGAAGCGCGACCGGCTGAAGCAGGAGGAATCCTCCGAGAGCGCGCGCCAGAAGGCGCTCAAGAAGGAGCTCGAGTGGGTGCGCCAGAACGCGAAGGGCCAGACCAAGAAGAGCAAGGCGCGCCTCATGCGCTTCGAGGAGTTGAACTCCTACGAGTACCAGAAGCGCAACGAGACGAGCGAGATCTTCATCCCGGTGGGCGAGCGGCTCGGCAACGAGTGCATCGAGTTCGTGGACGTCACCAAGAGCTACGGCGATCGCTGCCTCATCGACAGGCTCTCGTTCACCGTGCCGCCCGGCGCCATCGTGGGCATCATCGGGCCCAACGGCGCGGGCAAGTCGACGATCTTCCGCATGATCACCGGGCGCGAGAAGCCCGATTCCGGCGAGGTCAAGGTCGGCCACACCGTGCAGCTCGCCTACGTGGACCAGTCGCGCGATTCGCTCCCCAACGAGAAGAACGCGTGGGAGGCCATCTCCAGCGGCCAGGACATCCTCACGATCGGCAAGTTCGAGATCCAGTCCCGGGCCTACCTGGGCCGCTTCAACTTCAAGGGCCAGGACCAGCAGAAGCTCGTGGGCAATCTCTCCGGCGGCGAGCGCGGGCGCCTGCACCTCGCGAAGACGCTCCTCACCGGCGGCAACGTGCTGCTCCTGGACGAACCCTCGAACGATCTCGACGTGGAGACGCTCCGGGCGCTGGAGGACGCGCTGGCGGAATTCGCCGGCAGCGTGATGGTGATTTCCCACGACCGCTGGTTCCTCGACCGCGTCTGCACCCACATCCTGGCGGCCGAGGGCGACTCTCAATGGTTCTTCTACCAGGGCAACTACCGCGAGTACGAGGACAACAAGCGCGAGCGCCTGGGCGAGGAGGCCGCCGCACCCCACCGCCTGCGCTTCAAGGCGCTCAAGTGATCGCCCGGGGGCGCCCGCGGGCGCCCCCGGGATTTCCCTGCCGAGGCAGGATCGCGGCACTTGCCCGGGCGACCGGCGGCTACAATACGGCCAAATCAACGGTCACCGCCGCATGCGCACACCTTCGCCCGTCTTCGCGAACATCGCGTTCCTGAGAATCGCGCGCTTCGACGAGCGTCCCGTCGTCGAGCAGGCGAACCTCAAGGACCGGCTCGAGGCCCGCGTTCGCGAAGCCATCGTGGGAATCCCCGCGGCCGACTGGATCGTCCTCGACGCGAACGACGGCATCGCGCTCGTCCTCTTCGGCGATCCGGCGCGCTCGCTCGACCTCGCGCAGTCGCTTCGCGCCGGCGAGGGCGAGGAGCCGTTGAAGGTCGGCGTGAACCACGGGCCGATCGCGGTCACGGCACGCGACGCGGGAGGCCTCGTCTTCGGCGACGGGCTGTCGGCCGCCGCCGCCGCCGCGGGGTTCGCCACCGGGGAGCGCATCCTCGTCACGGCCCCGTTCGCGAAGATGCTGGAGGTCACGCGGCCGGA
>Ga0073899_10006443_pt1 | contig 10139 bp, 10 predicted proteins | sample KloWWTmetaKNB5Ph_FD_88975 | JGI IMG/M metagenome (GOLD analysis project Ga0073899, IMG submission 88975) | Active sludge microbial communities from Klosterneuburg, Austria, studying microevolution and ecology of nitrifiers - Klosterneuburg... | ecosystem: Engineered > WWTP > Aerobic digester >...
GCCATCAGGTCGTCGGTGGCGAGCAGTGCGCTGGCAGCGTCGAAGCTCGGCGGGCGGCCGGGCAGGTCGGCTGCCCGTGCCCACAGCACGCTCGCCGGTGGCAGTGGCTCGGTGGGCTCGCCGCGCGTCGTGGCCAGCGCGGCCAGCGCGAGCAGCGCAGCTTCGTGAGACAAGCGCAGCGCCGCCACGTCTTGGTCGTCGCTCTTCAGCGATCGAGCCGCGTCCGCCCGGCGCCGAGCCGCCGCCGCCAACGATCGCGCGCGCGCCGCGTGAGGGCCGTCGAAGGCCCGAGCACGCTCCATCGCCCGCCCGAGCCAGAGCGGTTCGCCGAGCCGCTTCGCGAGCCCGGCCATCGGTCAGCCGCCGTCGCCGGTGCCCGCGTCGCCGCTGCCTGCGTCGGAAGCCGGAGGCGCGGGCGGTGGGGGAGGCGGCGGCGGCACGGGCGGCGGTGCTGGAACGGGCGCGTACGGCACGTAGGCCGGCGGTGGCGCCGGAAAGATGGCCCGGCGCTTCTCCAGGTTGTCGTTGTAGATGTTGATCGCGTCCCACTGGTAGGGCATTCCCGAGGCCATCAGCGATGCGCCGGCGATCAGCCCCGCGACGCCGCACAGCACGCCGCCGACGGCCACCGCGTCTTTGCCGCTGTGATCGCTGCGGTCGTCGATGGTGCTCAGGCCGACCACCATTCCGGTGACCAAGCAGCCGGTGCCCACCAGATACAGGATCAGCCCGCTGGTCATCCGCGACTGGTAGCGATCGGCGGCTTGCTTGGCCTCGGGGTCGTTCTCGACGGCGTCGACCAGGCCCCCGCCGGCGAACCCGTGCTTGAAGCGCTGGCCGTCGCGCTCGTAGGCCATGCCGCCCTCATCCATCACCACCGACAGGCGCGGCCCGGTGTGGGGGCGATATTGCGAGCTGCAGCTGGCGGTGGTCACCAGCACACAGAGCGCCAGCGCCTCACGAGCGGTGCATGTTGGCCACGATGCGCGCGCCATCGAGATCGAACCTGAAGCGAAGCGGCCGGAGGCCGCGTTGGACCATGGTTTCGAACACCCGGCGCTTGTCCGCCGGGCGCGCATAGAACATGAAGAAGCCGCCACCGCCCGCGCCCATCAGCTTGCCGCCGATGGCGCCCGCCTGCCGCGCGGCGGCATAGTGCTCGTCGATCCGGTCGTCGGTCATCTTGCTCGAGAGCTTGCGCTTGTTGGTCCAGTGCTCGTGCAAGAGCTCGCCGTAACGGTCGGTGTCACCCTTCACCAGAAGCTCGTAGACCTCGCGGCCCAGCGCCTTGATGCGGTGCATGCCCTCGACCGTGGCGCCGTCTTTCTTCTCGACCCGGGCGCCCTGATCGGCCAGCACGGCGCTGGCCGAACGCTCCACGCCGGACCACATGATCACCAGGTTGTTGGTCAGCTCGTCCAGCACCTCGTCGCGCACCGGCACCGGCTCCACGTGCACGGTGCCGTCGGTCTCGAGCGTCATCGCCGTCACGTTGCCGAAGGCCGCGATGAACTGATCTTGTTTGCCGATGGGCTCGCCCAGGCGGACCATCTCGAGCTCGCACGCCTCTTCCGCCAGCTGCCGCGACGAAACGAACTCGCGCTTGTAGGCGTGCAGCGCGTTCAGCAGCGCCACCGTGAAGCTGGACGACGAGCCCAGGCCGCTGTTCGCGGGCACGTCGGCCACGCTGGTCAGCTCGATGGCGCGGGTGACGCCGGTCATGCGCAGCGCCTCGCGGAAGATGCGGTGCTGAATCGACTCGACGTTCGGCACGATCTCGGTCTGGGAATACGCCAGCCGAATGTCGTCGTAGAAGCGCTTGTTCGCGGTGATGTAAACGTACGAGTCGATGGCGGCGCTGACCACGAACCCGCCGAACCGCTGGTAATAGCTGGGCAGGTCGGTGCCGCCGCCACCGAGGGAAAAACGGACCGGTGCGCGCGAGATGATCACTGGGCCTCGAGTCTCCTGGACAGTTCCGCTAGGCCCGCTTCGGAGCCGATTTCGAAGAACCTTTCATGGGCCACAAGCGCGCGCAAGCGCCCGCGTCGCGCCAGGTCGGTCTGCACCGCGTCCAGGCCCAGCGCCTCGCCCTCGGGCAGGCTGGCCACCACCTCGCGGCGCAGCGCGATGGCGCCATAGTCGATGAAGGTCACGTCGGGCGCGGTGGCGCCCTTCTCGTAGCTGACCACCCGGTCGCCCTCGACGCGCGTGTTGCTGGCGTCCCACTGGCCACGATTCTCGAAGACGCTCATCGTGCCGAGCGCGTCGGGGTGCGCGCCGAGGTCGCGCAGCGGCGCCGAGTAGTCGAACGGCAGATAGCTGTCGCCATAGGTGACCAGGAACGTCGGCTCGAGCTTGCCCAGCGCGCGCCGCAGGGCCCCCGCGGTGCCGAGCAGCTTCGGCCCGTCCTCCGAATAGTCCACGCTCAGGCCGAACGCGCGGCCGTCGCCGACGTAGGCTCGGAGTTGCTCACCCAGGTGGCCGATGCAGAACAGCACGCGCGCGTAGCCCGAGCGCGCCAGCGCCTCGAGCAGCCAGGCCGCAAACGGTCGCCCGGCCACCTCCAGCATGGCCTTCGGGAGGGTGAGCGTCCGCGGCTGCATTCGCGTCGCGAGCCCCCCGGCCAAGATCACCGCCTGCACGCGCTCGCTCTAGCACGCGCTCTTTCGTGGTAACAAACCCTGGCTGATGCGCGTGCACGAAGCCGTGGCGGTGCCCTGCGCGGGCTGCGGCGCGCCGCTTGCCGTGGACGTGTCCGCCCCCTGGTCGTGGTGCCGCGCCTGCCATGCCTGGCGGCCCGTCCCCGAAGCGGTGAGGCGGAGCGCCTGGGAGCGCTGGTGGGCGCTGGCCGGGGCGCAGGCGGCTGCCGCCCAGGAACGCGCGCTGGCCAGCCGTCAGAGCAAGCAAGCCTCGGCCGAGCGCACCAAGGGCGGTGCCCTCAGCCTGGCGCTGGCCTTCGTCGTCCTCACCGTGACCCTGCCGACGCTGGCATCGTTCGCGCTCTACTTCGTGGCGGCCTTTCTGACCGCGTTCGACGAGCTCGAGCTGTGGGCCGCGATCGTGGTCACGGCGCTCGGTGGCGCCGTCTCGCTCGGCTTCTTCCTGGCGTTCCTCGGCGCGTGCGTCTTCTTGTATCGCCGCGCCACCCGCCATCGCCGCTGGCAGCGCCTGGCCGCCGATGCCGAATGGCACGGCCGCGAGCCCAGCCGCACCCTGATCTGCTGCGGCGAGTGCGGCGCGCCGCTAGCGTTCCAGCCCAGCGAGCACGCGGTCGAGTGCGGTCACTGTCGCGCCGTGGTGATCGCCCCCCAAGAGCACGCCGAGGCCGTGATCTCGCTCGCGCTCTCGGAGCTGCAGCTGGCCCGACGCACGCGGGCCACTTCCGACCGCGCGCTCTTGCGCAGCAAGGTGGCCACCGCACGGCGCGCGATGGCGTTCAAGGCCTGGATGTACGCCGGCACCATGGCCCTGGTGGCGGTTCCGTTGCTCGCCCTGGGCTACGCCGTGCGCGCGCTGACCCCCAGCCTGGAAGAGGCCACGCTCTCGCTCAGCAAGCAGCTGCGGGGCGAGTTCGGGGCCGGCCTCGATCCCGCCTTCGAGTGGCTCGACCGGTACTGGCTGGGCGACACGCCGCCGACCTTCGACGCCCAGGGCACCTTCGCCAGTCGCTGGTCCGTCGCGGCGGCCTTCCACGGGCGGCCGGTGCTGATCAGCGTGCTGGCCTCGTGGACCGATCTCTCGGCCAAGGTCGCGGCGGTGGTGCTGGCCTGTCCGCGGCAGCGCGACGCTGCCCGCGTGACGGCGACGCCGGCCGCCGAACGGGTGCGCGCCCTGGGCTTTCAGGTCTGGGTCGACTACGCCGGCATCGCGCTGGTCGCGCAGAACCTGAGCCAGAAGGCCCTCACGGCCGACAGCCTCACGCTGCTGGCTCGCGCGGCCTACGAGCTGGCCGAAGAGCGCTGACGATCAGACCCGCTGCGCCAGCTTCTGGGCCCGCTCGCGCGCGGTGGCAACGATCTGCTTCGCCTCGGCGTCGGCGATGCCCAGCTTCTCGACCAGCTTCGCCAAGACCTTCTCTTCGGCCTTGGTCTGCTTGCCGTCGGCGTGGGTGAGCAGCGCCGCGTGCGCCAGCAAGAGCGCCCGGTCGGGGGCGCCCAGCGCATCGATCGACAGGTCGTCGTCCAGGCTGCGCTTCTTCGCAGCAAACTCCCGCAGCTCGGCTTCTTCTTCGTCGCTGGCCCCGAACGCCCAGAGCAGACCGTCGATCAGGCTCTGCTCGGGGGCCTTCACCGTGCCGTCGGCCCAGGCCACCGCCACCAACGATTTCACGATGCTCTTCTCGCTCGGCGTCATGGCCCGCACCCTAGGGCGGCGGCGACCGCCCTGCAACGGCTCACGGCGCGGCGCTTTGACCGCCGACCCGTTCACCGGGGCGGGGCGTCATTCGAGCGACGGCTGGATGATCGCTTCCAGGCGCGTGAGCTCTCCGCGGCGGATCCCCATCGACTTGGCCAGCGGCTGCCAGCTCGCGAGCGCCAGCCGAACCTCGCGCTCGATGCGGCCGGCCCGGGCAGCGGTCAGGCGATAGAGCTCGCGCGTAGCGCGCACCGTGGCCACGCTGGGGAAGCACGTCGAGCCGTCCAGCGCGAGCGCGTGGTCGTCCCGGTCGGGGCTCGGGTTCAGGTCGAAGGCCGGCGAGAGCCGCCAGCCCTTCGGGCCGCGTAGGAAGCCATGGTTTCGCAGGTGATCGTCGCGATTGCCCAGCATCACGTTGAACACGACGCGCCGATAGAGCTCCTCGAGATCGGAGACGATAGCTGCAGGGTCCCCCTGGTCCTGGACGGCCTGTGCGACGTCGAGGTAGCTCGCGGCATCCCCGTCGTTGCGTGCGAGCAGGGTCATCGCCGAGGCGAACAAACGTCGCCGAGGGCCGGTGCGATCGAAGCGCTTCACCGCGTGCGTATGGTGCGCCCCGCCAAGCTTCATGCGCCTCGCCTCGGGGACTTGGATCTTCGCGGCCAGCGCCAGCTCGTGCGCGAGGAACTCCCACGCGCCGACGTCGTGGCGGTCCTGTCGGGCCGGGAACTTGGCGAGCCAAGCGCTGCCGTCCGCGGCGGTGAAGGTCGCCTTGGGGCGTGCGCCGCCCAGGCTCGTTCCGGGAGCGAGCAGCTGGCGCAGCCAGCTCTCGTACTCGGGGCGGTCCTCGCTGTCGGCCTCGTCCAAGGCAAGCGCCATGGCTTGAAGCTCCCGCAGGCGAGCGGCCGGGGGAGCCCCAAGCTCGTGCGCGTCGAGGAAACTGCGCTCGCCTTCGAGCCCGCGGAGGCGCAGCGCTCCCACGCGCGTGAAGTCCGAGACGCCCAGCAAGAAGTCCCACTCCCCCAGACGCCGCGCTCGACGGCCCGCTTTGCGCGCGTCCAGCGCCTCGCGACGTTCCATCAGCACGCGACCCCAGCGGTCCGGAGAGGTGTCACGGAAGATGCCGAACAGGCCACACTTGGTCGCACTGAAGAAGTCGCCGGGCGAGAGCTGCAGCTCGGGGTCGAGCGCGAAGGCGCCGTGGGTGTGGCGGAGCCAGGCGTCGGTGTAGCCGAAGCGCACGACCTCGGCGCCACCCTTCCTGTCGCGTGAAAGGTGCCCGACTTCGACCGCCCCTTGCAGCGCGACGTCGTCGAGCACGACGGCGACTCGTTCGACGGTCACGGCGGAGTGGACCTCCGGCGGCCGCGAGGCGGACCCTTCTGGTGGATGTCCTGCAGGCGGCGCCCGAGCTCGTCGTCAGCTGCCAAGCGGTCGAGGTCCGCGGCGAGCCCCAGCACTTGCAAGATGCGGACGACCGCCGAGATGCTGATCCCAGCTTCCCCTTGCTCCAGCTTGCGCAGGGTCGGGATGGAGATCCCGGCGCGGGCTGCCAGCGTGCCCTGGGTCATGCGCCGGCGCTTGCGCGCGGCGGCGAGCCGCTCGCCCAGTGCTGCGAGCTGCCGCGCGGCGGCCGGGAACACGGGCGGCGTCCGCTTCGGCATGGAAAATAAACTAGCGCTTAGATGGCATAATGCAAAGTTAATATTGCATCAGCTGGTCGGCGCGGGCGCCCGCGCGGGGGCGCGGTGCGCAAGCCAGAAGGCGATGGCGTGCTCTGCTGCAACGACTGAGCTTGCCGGAGGCCCTAGCGCGCGCCGAACACCTCGACGGCCAGCGCGCTGACCGCGGTCTGCACCGCTTCGTCGCTGGTCTTCGAGACGCGCCAGCCCAGCGCAGCGAGCTTGCTCGGGTCGATGCGCGACTGCGGCACGTCCCCGGGCCAGCCGCGCGTGCCGCCGGCGTAGCGGATGCGCGCCTGGGGATTGGGCGAAGAGGCGATGCACAGCTCGGCGATGCGGCGCACGCTGGTGAAATCTGGCGGTGCGATGTTGAACACGTCCAGCGGCCCGGTGGTGTGGTCCAGGCCATACAGCATGCCGCCAACGCAATCGGTCACGAAGACATAGGGCTTGGCCTGAGCCCCGTCGCCCAGCACTTCGAGCTCGTCCGGGGTTTGCTTCAGCTTCTTGAGAAAGTCGAGGGCGGCGCCGTGGGTGCCGCGGGGGCCGACCACGTTGCCGAAGCGATAGATCAGGCCTCGCAAGCCGAAGCACTCGACGTACGCGCTGATCAGCGCCTCGCACGCGAACTTGCTCGCGCCATACAGCGAGATGGGCAGCGCCCCGAGGTCCCCTTCGGCGCACACCTCTGCGGTGTCGCCGTACATGGTGCCCGACGACGAGAACACCAGCGACTTCACCCCTCCGCGGCGCATCGCCTCGAGCACGTTCCAGGTGGCAATCGTACCCTGCTCCAGATCCAGCCGGGGGTTCTCGAGGCCCCAGCGGGCCTCGGGGTTCGCGGCCAGGTGAAACACCACGTCGTGGCCCTTCACCACCTCGCATACTTGATCGAGATCGAGCAGCTCGCCCACCACCAGCCGTGCCGCACCCGAGCTCAGGTGCTCGGCGACGAACTCGCGCTTGCCGACGCTCATGTTGTCGAAGAGGGTGACCGGGCCCCGGCTCACCAGACGATCGACCAGATGGCTGCCGATGAACCCGGCACCGCCGATGACCAGCGACTTCATCGCGTGCTCTCCCATTTGGTGGCGGCCTTCTGCAGCGTGGGGTGCGAGACCAAGAGGTGCCACACCACCGCTTGAAACGCCTCGGTATGCGGCGTGATGGCCTCGGGGTTCACCGTCGGCACGATCACGCAGGCGTCGGCCACCTGCGCGGTATAGCCCCCGTCACGGCCGACGATGCCGCCGACCTTGGCACCGACCTTCTTCGCCAACCCCAGCGCTCGCACCAGGTTCGGGCTGACGTTCTTCTCGAGGTTGCCGCCGCCCACCGACAACACCAGCACCATGTCCGCAGCGCTCAGCCGGCTGACCTCGAGCCAGCGCTCGAAGGTCGTCTCCCAGCCGTCGTCGTTCACCCGGGCAGTCAGCTCCGAGACGTTGTCCGTGGGTGCGTAGGTCTCGATGCCGCACAGCTTGCGGAAGTCGTTGACCGCGTGCGACGCGTTGGCGGCGCTACCCCCGACGCCCAGGATGAACAGCCGGCCGCCGCGGCCGCGCAGGGCGCCAAGCTCCGAGGCGAGGCGCTCGATGGCCTCGGTGTCGAGCTGCTTCAGGATCTGGATGGCTTCGTCGCAGAACTTCCGGGCGTGGGACATCGCCCGCGACTTCTACACGCGAGACAAAAAAAAACCACGGCAGGCCGGACGGGGGGGGACGTTCCGACACTGCCGTGGGTGAGAAAAACACGGTGACGCCAACGGAGGGGGGGGTACGTCGACGTCACCGTGCGTAGTGACCGGCGGGAGTGAGGTCCGTCAAGCAGCCCATCGCTGCCGCCGACTTCCCATAGAGCACGGTCCGTGCCAGAGTATTCATACGCGGTTTCAGCTGGTTGCGCGGCTCAGTCCGGGGTGGGCCTTGCAGATCTGAAAACAGCGCACTGCGTCGCCGAAAAATTGACCCCGCAGGTGGGGGGTACCCCCGAGGCCCGGTGTGCTCCGTCGGTAGGCCCCCAGGTCGGGGCAGACTTTGACCTAAGCTGCCGCCCCCCATGTCCCGTCGGCGCTTGCTCTGGCTGGCCGTGCCGCTCGCCGGCGTGGTTGAGCTTGGCGCGTACTTCTACTTCGCGCGCCGCGCGCCGCGCGTCGACGAGTGGACGCGGCTGCGCGAGCCGGTGGCCGCGCTGCGCCAAGCGGGCGAGCTGGTGGTGGTCGCGCCGCGCTGGGCCGATCCGCTCGCGCGCCACGCGCTGGGCGACGCGCTGATGCCGCTGTCCGACGTCGCGCGCTCGGACGAGAGCCGCTATGTGCGGGCCATCGAGATCTCGGCCATGGGCGACCGAGCCCCCGAGCTCGTGGGGTGGCGCACGGTGGGCGAGCAGAAACATGGCCGCTTCACGCTTCGCACGCTCGAGAACCCCGCGCCCGAGCCGGTGAGCTTCGACTTCGTCGATCACGTGAAGCCCGACCACGCGACGGTGTTCGAAGGCGCGGCGCCCTGCGGCTGGAACGCGAACGCGCCGGTCACCGCCGGCGGCCTGGGCGGCAACCCGACCTTCCCCGCGCAACGCTTCATCTGCCCGAGCGGCGACTGGTTCTTCGCCGGCGTCACGGTGATCGACGACCACCGCGAGTACCGGCCGCGCCGCTGCATCTGGGCTCACCCTCCGCCCGGCGGTCCGCTGCGCATTCGGTTCGAGCGCGTGCCGCTCGGCAAGACCCTCCGCGGTTGGGGCGGCATGCCGTGGCTCTTGTTCCGCGACAGCGTGGGGGCCACGCCGGTCGAGATCGAGGTGCGCGTCGGCGGCACCAGCGTCGGTAAGCACGTGCACCACGACGAAGACGGGTTCGCGCCGTTCCGCTTCGAGACCGGGCGGGCCGGCGAGGTGCTCGACGTCGAGTTCGAGATCAGCGCGGCAAACGTGAAAGACCGGCATTTCTGCTTCCAGGCGGATACGCGATGAGCCGGACGCGACGCTTCTTCGCTTGGCTCCTGGATCCGACCATCGGGCTCGCCCTCGCCGTCGCGTACGTCGCGCTTCTGCTCGCGACCAACAAGGACCTGGGCTACGCCCGCGACGAGGGGTTCTACTTCCAGGCGGCGCGCAGCTACGAGGGCTGGTTCTCGCTGCTCTTCGACTCGCCCAAGGCCGCCTTCGAGCGGGCCAACATCGATCGATTCTGGGTGGCCAACAGCGAGCATCCGGCGTTCGTCAAGTCGCTGTTCGCGCTGTCGCACCACTTCCTCTACGCAAAATGGAAGCTGTTCGCCGAAGAGGGCACCAGCTTCCGCTTCCCGGGCATGGCGCTCTCGGGCGTGGCGGTCGCGGTGACCTATCTGTGGGGTCGCCGGGTGAGCGGGCGCGTGGCAGGTCTGGTGGCCGCGGTGTCACTGGCGATGATGCCGCAGGTCTTCTACCACTCGCACCTCGACTGCTTCGACATGCCGGTGGCAGCGATGTGGCTCGTCACCACCTACGCGTACTGGCGCTCGATCTCGGGGGGCGGATGGCTGTGGGCGATCGCCACCGGGGTGCTCTACGGCTTCTTGCTGAACACCAAGCACAACTCGTGGCTCTTGCCGCCAGCGCTGATCGTGCACTTCGTGATCGCGCGGGGCGAGGGCTTCTGGCGCGAGTTTCGGGCCGGCAGCGTGCGCGCGCCGCTCGCCCTGGTGGCCATGGCCGTCATCGGCCCGGTGGTGTTCTACCTGGGGTGGCCGTGGATCTGGCACGAGACGGGCAAACGCCTGGCCGCGTACGTCGCCTTCCACACCGGCCACGAGTATTACAACATGGAGTTCCTGGGGCGGACGTACTGGAAGCCGCCCATGCCGCTGGGCTACGCCTGGGTGATGACGCTGGCCACGGTGCCGGCCATCACCCTGCTCTTGTTCCTGATCGGGCTGGGCGCGTCGGTCAAGCGTGGCCTGACGGTCAGGCTGCGCTGGTTGGCTGAACGCGTGGGTCTTGCCGCCGCTCCGGGCCCGCTCGATCGCGACCTGTTCTCGTCCGAGCTGCTCTGGCTGGGCTGCATCTTGACCAGCTACGCTCCATGGGTCTCGAAGGGCACGCCGATCTTCGGCGGCACCA
>Ga0073899_10006450_pt1 | contig 10136 bp, 7 predicted proteins | sample KloWWTmetaKNB5Ph_FD_88975 | JGI IMG/M metagenome (GOLD analysis project Ga0073899, IMG submission 88975) | Active sludge microbial communities from Klosterneuburg, Austria, studying microevolution and ecology of nitrifiers - Klosterneuburg... | ecosystem: Engineered > WWTP > Aerobic digester >...
CCCGGCGCCCGCCGTGGGCCTCAGGGCGCTTCGGCGGGCGAGGGGACGGCGCTGGCCCCGCCGATCACCACGTTGGTGATTCGCTCGACGTCGCCCTCCTCCACAAAATGGAAGCGGACGCCGACCGCGCCGCCCGGCCGCTGCATCGTGCCCGACGTCGAGGTCCCGCCGCTGTTGCTCCCCGTGCGGTTGATGTCCACCGAGGTGGCCCCGCGGAACCACGCGTTGTGCGACAGGCTCGCCCGGAAGCGCTCGAGCGGGACCGAGGCCCGGTACGGCGACGCCATCCGCCCGTAGGCGGCCTCGTAGCGCCCGGCGGCCACCTCGCGCACGAAGCCCGACGCCAGGGCCTCGTAGGCCGCGAAGCCGTTCATCAGCCACACGAACAGGCCCACGAACACGAGCGGCCCGCCGATCGCGCCGATCAGCACGAGGGCCGTCGACGGCGGCTTGCGCGCGGCCCCGGCGCTCATTTCAGCAGGATCACCTTCGGCTGGCTCGGCACCATCCGCACGCCCGGGACGTTGGTGCTGTTCTGCAGCGACATGCTGGTCATCTTGGTGATGGGGAGCCCGCAGGCGAGCACCGTGAAGGCCGCCGTGAGGTGCCGCGACGGGCCCATCACCATGCCCGACGCCACCCCCGTGGCCACCCCGACGTTGTCGCCGTTGGTCATCGGGATGGTGGTCCCCATGTTGTGCACCGGGGCGCAGACGAAGAGCACCTTGTAGGCCGCGGGGACGCCCATGGGGCCCGCCGCGATGTCGGGGTAGGGGATGGGGACGGGGCCCGCCGGCGTCGGCGTGAGGCACACGTCGGGGAAGCCCGTGTCGAGGCCCATGAGCTGCGTGTTGGCGAACATCGTTTCGAAGCCTCCCGTCAGCCCATGTGAATCTGGTCGCCGTCCATCTTCACGAGGTGCCGCGCGGTGAGCATCGCGTCCTTCGCGCGGAGCTGCCAGAGCTCGCTCACCGCCTGGTCGACGTTGCCCGCGCGCAGCGCGTCGAGCTCCTCGACGAAGCGGAAGACCCGCTTCGCCCGCTGGGTCACCCGCTCGGCGGTCGTGTCGATCGCCTTCGCGAGCACCTTCACCGTGTCGACCTGCGCGCTCACCAGCGCGCCGATGTGCTCGACCGCCCTCGCCGCGAGCTGCATGCGCCCCGCGTCGACGCTCACCTCGCCCGCCGCCAGCCGGACGGCCTCGCCCGCCATCAGCCGCACCTCGCTGGCCGCCGCCACCGACACCGCGCCGCGCCGCGAGCGGACCGTCAGGTCGCCATCGGCCTCCAGCTCCACCGCGTCGTCCTCGCGCTGGAGCACCGCCAGCGCGTACCACTCCGCGCCCGCGCCGGAGATCAGCACCCGGTCGCCCTCGCGCGGCGCCACCAGGCAGCTCACCGCCCGCAGGACGACGCGCGTCTCCCCGTCGTCGCCGCGCACGCGGAGCCCGTCGTCGGTCGCCGTCACCACGCCGAAGAGCTGCCGCACCTCGGGGGCGCGATCGAAGACCTTCGCTACTGCTGCGCTCATGGGGGCACTATCCTCTCTGCGGTACGGGGTGCGTGCGCCGCCACTCGACGGCCCGCTGGAGCTCGGGATCGTAGTCCAAGGCCGTGGCCCGTGACAATGGCCAGTGGGTCGCCCGGTCCGACCGCGCCCCGCCGATGGAGGCGCGGAACATCGTCGCGTCGCGCAGGTCGGCGCCGGTGAGGTCGGCCCGCGACAGGTCGGCGTAGGTCAGCTCCGCGCCCGCGAGCACCGCCCCGCGCGCGCTCGCGTCCTGGAAATTCGACTGGTAGAGGTCGGCCCCGCGCAGGTCGGCGCCGTCGAGCACGGCCTTCACGAAGATCGCCTGGCGCAGCCGCGCGCCCCGCGCCGTCACCTGCGCGAGGTTGGCCTCGACGAAGAGGGCCCGCTCGGCCTGCGCCCCGTCGAGCCGCGCCGAGGTGAGGGTGGCGCTCTTGAAGTTGGTCTGCGTGAGGTCGGCCCCCGTGAGGTCGGCCCCCGTCAGGTCGCAGCCCATCAGCACGCAGCGGGCGAAGCGCTTGTTCGAGAGGTTCATCCCGACGAAGCGGCTGTCGGCCAGGAGGTTCATGTCGAAGACGGTGCCGTCGAGCAGGCAGGTGGTGAAGTCGACCTTCATCAGCGTGCTCTGGCGGAGCGTCGTCTGGCGGAAGTCGGTCTCCTTCAGGGTGCACTCGAGGAAGGCCGTCCGGTCGAAGAGGGCGCCGGTGAAGCGCGTCCCCTCGAGGGACACCTGCGCGAAGTTGCCGATGGTGAGGTCGGCCCCGCCGAGGTCGGCCCGGTCGAGCTTCGAGCGCATCACCTTCACCGCCGCCAGCACCGCCTGCCGGAGCACCGCGTCGGTGAGGTCGGCGTCCGCCAGCATCGTGAGTTGGAGCACCGCGCCCGTGAGGTTCGCCCCGACGAAGCGGCACTTGTTGAGCATCGACTCGCGGAAGGTCGCGCCGGTGAGGTCGGCGCCGCTGAAGTCGGTGTTTTCGAACACCCCACCCGAGAGGTCGGCCCCGGCGAGGTCGAGCCCGCGGAGGTCGAGGTCCTTCCCCTCCTCGCCCGACTGGATCAGGGCCTCGAGTTCATCTCGGTTCATGCTTCCTCTTCGGGTAGACGCGGGTCTTCTGGAGGTGGGCGCCGTCCATCCGCGCGGGGCGCCGCACCAGCACCCGCGCCATGTCCGCCGCGTAGAGGTTCGCCTCGCGGAAGTCCGCCCCGTCGAGCGTCGCCTTCTGCAGCACCGCCTCCATCAGGTCGGCGTAGCGCAGGTCGGCGTCGGAGAGGTCGGCCCGCACCCAGCGCGAGCCCTTCGCGTCCGCCGCGACGAACTTCGCCCCGCGCAGGTTGCAGTGGCTGAAGTCGCAGCCCGTGAGGTCGGCCCCGCTGAAGTCCGCCCCCTCCAGCGGCACGTCCCGGAGGTTCGACTCCGGCATCACCGCGCGGCGGAAGTCGCAGCCCGTCAGGTCGGTCTTCACCTGGATCCGCGCGTTGCGCATCGCCGCGCCGACGAAGCGGGCCCCGCGCGCGCGGGTCATCACGATCGACAGCTGGCGAGCGTCGGCGCCGCTGAAGTCCGTCCCGTCGGCGGTGCACTCCACCATGATCGCCTCCGCCAGCTTCGCGCCGGAGAGGTCCATCCCCGACAGGTCGACCTTGTAGAGGAAGAGCTTCTCGCACACCGCGCCGCGCAGCACCGACCCGTCGAAGCGGGCCTCGCTGAGCGTCGCCTCGCGCAGGTCGGCCCCCGACAGGTTGGCCCCCTCGAAGCGCGCCCGGAAGAGCTGGGCCCCCCGCAGGCTCGCCCCGTCCATCTGGGTGCCCGCGAACACCGCGCAGGCGAGGTTGGCCCCGTCGAGCTTCGCCCCCGAGAGCAGCGTCCGCGTGAGCTCGGCCCGCGTGAGGACGGCGTCCGTGAGCGTGGCCTCGCGCAGGTCGGTCTCGGCGAGCAGCGTCCCCTCCATCAGGGCGCCGCGCAGGTCGCGGCCGCGGAGGTCCATCCCCGAGAGGTCGAGGCCCGTGAGGTCGGCCCCCGCGAGCGAGCCGCCCGCCGCGAGGTACCGCTGGATGTGCTCGCGCCACTGGGCCGACAGCTCCGGGGCCTTGCGCGACGCGGGCGTCCAGTGCTGCGCCGACGCGATGTAGCCCTTCAGCATGCCCTCGTCGGCCATGACGAGGCGGTCGCGGAAGGCGGGGTCGGCGAGCATCTGCTCGATCTCCTCCACCACCACGCCGAGGCGCCTCCCCTGCTCGGCGAGGCGCTGGAGCAGCGCGAGCTTCTCCGGCGCCCGCTTCCGCGGCGGCCCCGGCGGCGACGTGCTCATCTCCTTCTCGATGAGCCCGAAGTCCATCCCGAGGGCCGCGAAGCGCTTGCGGATCTCATCCTCGCGCGCCTTCATCCGCGCGTCGGCCTTCTCCCGCCGCTCCGCCGCCTCGCGCTCGGCCCGCTCCACCACCAGCGGCAGCTCCTCCAGCGTCGGCGGGAGCTCCTGCTCCGGGCTGGGCGCGGGCGGGGCGTGGAGGTCGGGGTCGAGTCCGAGGGAGGCGACGTAGGCCCGGGCCTCCAGCGCCTTCCGCTCCCCGCGCTTGCGGAGGTTCTGGAAGACGAGGTTCTGCATGTCCAGCGCCTTCATCTCCTCGGGGATCGCGCGCACCTGCAGGTGCGGCCACTCGGGCATGAGCTCGCGCTCGCGCTGGGTCGCCGCCGGCCCTCGCTCGGGGTGCAGCCGCTCGTCGAGGCACGCGCGGTAGTAGTCCACGGCGCGTGGCGCGGCGGGGTCTTCGCACGCGAGCACCATGTGGTCGACGTCGGGCGCGTCGTCGTCCTCCACCTCCTCGACGCCGCGGTAGATCACCATGAGGCGCTCCTGGTTGGGGAAGAGCCACACGGTGTCGATCCGCATCGGCACCTCGGTGAAGGCGCCGCGGGACGCGCGGTTCACGAAGCAGCGGACCACCGCGTCGGGCAGCGTCCCCTCGAGCACGGGCTTGTCGGGGTGCATCCCCTCGACGAGCCAGGGGGACGCCCCGCGGAAGAAGTCGGGCACCCACTGGTCCTGCGGCGCGACGTTGTAGATCGTCCAGTCGGCGTCGCGGGCGAGGCCGGGGAAGTCGTTCTTGAGCCAGGCGTCGTCGTAGGTGCCGGACTTGCCCGCGCGCGGCTGCCAGGTGATGTCGATCGGGCGGAGGCCAGTGGGCGGGGGCCGATCTTCGGGGCGCCGCACGAGGCGGTCGGGGTGCTCGACGTTGGGCAGCGAGTGGACGAGCCCGTTGGGGCCGCGCACGGGCGCGAGGCCGCGGCCGACGGGGTTGTGGGCGTGCCCCTCGCCGCCGAAGGCCCGGTCCCAGGTGACGGGCATCTCGGTGAAGGGCGTCGGGTCGCTCATGGCGCCGCCCACCCACTGCCGGTCTCCCACCACGGTGAGGCGCTTCTCCGTCTCGCCGACGCGCACGCGGACGGCCACCGCCTTGCGCGCGACGCCGCCCCCCGCGAACGCGCTCCCCGCCACGAGGAACTCCCCGCGCGACTTCGCCACCATCTCGTCGAGGGGCGTCTCCGCGCCGAGGGCCGCGGCCGCGAGCTTCCACAGCGCGGGCTCGGGGAGCAGGTTGCGCGGGGCGTCCATCGGGACGTAGAGCGCGGCGCCCACGCAGAGGTGGAAGCGCTGGTCCCGCTCGATGACGCGCTGGAGGTAGGCGACCTGGTGGGGCTTGACGAGTTTCATGCGATCGGTTGATGGGTCACGCCGCGGTGGTCGCGCCGTTGACTTCCTGGTGGGCGGCGCCGGTCTCGACCTCCGCGCCGTCCTCCTCGGACTCGTTGCCGCAGCAGGCCGCCACCATGCCCGTCCGCTCGGCCTTGAAGGTGTAGTGCTCGATCTTCCACTTGTAGGCGCAGATGATCAGGGCCGCGACGTCGAGCTTGAGCGACGTGTAGCCCATCTTGATCGCGTAGCCCTTCCCCTCGAAGCCCCCGAGCTTGTCCCAGAAGCCGTCGACGTTCGTCACGCCGCCGGGGGCCGTGACCTTCACCCCGCCGATGCCGACCAGGAGCACCGGCCCCTGCGCGGTCACGTCGAGCGCCGCGGGGGTGTTCAGCGTGATGCCGCCGATCGCGGTGACCGTCCGCGCGCCCCCGACGGTGTCGCCCTGCGAGCCCGAGATGGTCCGCTCGGTCGCGGCGCTCACCGTCTCGGTGAGGGAGCCGTTGATGGTGCGGGTCACCGAGCCGGTGACGGTCTCGGTCTGGCCTGGCGCCACGTCGCGCGTCTCGCCCCCGGTGATGGTCTCCGTGTGCCCCGCGTGCACCGTGCGGGTCTCGCCCCCGTTGATGGTCTGCGTCGCGCTGCCGTGGATGGTCTCGGTGAAATTCGAATCGACCGTGGTGGTCTGGTTCGACTTGTAGTGCTCGGTGAGGTCGCCCTTCACGTCCTCGGTCTGCACCGCGCCCACCGTGATGTCGCGCACGCCGCCGGTGTGGAAGAGCGCGTCGCCGTCGGTGCTCAGCGTGAAGTTGTGCCCGTGGTGGTAGGGGCCGTTGTGCGCGCCGAGGTGGAGCGAGCTGTTCTGCGGCGGCGAGTACACCTGGACGTACTGCGACCCGTCGGTGTCCTCGATCTCGACGCGGTTGCGCCCGCCCGTCATGATGACGTTCTGCGTGGCGTTGGCGCGCGTCACGGGCGAGGGGGTGTCGGGGTTGGGCACCACGCCGACGATCTCGGGCCGGTCGGGGTCGCCCTCGACGAAGCCCAGGAGCACCTCCGTCCCCTTGCGCAGCGGGAAATGGAACCCCTCGGGCTCGCCCGCGTGCGGCTGCACCATGCGCACCCACATGGAGTTCTGCCCGTCGCGCCGCGCGGCCTCGTCGAACATCGCGCGCACGTGGTAGCGCCCGTGCGGGTCGATCTGCGCGTACTCGCTCGCCGCCGGGCCGTCGACCACCGCGCGCTCCAGGCCCACGACCCGCGGCGTCGGCGTGAGCCGCTCGGCGCGGTACTGCACCTTCTTCGGGATCGCCGCGACGAAGACCTCGTAGGTCGACGCCCCCGGGCGCGACCACGCGCGATGCGGGTCGATGAGCTTGTGCAGGGCCTCGCTCCCCACGTCGTTGATCGCCCGGTGGACGAGCTGCGTCGTGAGGTACGGCCCGTCGTGACCGGGCGCCGGGTGGTCGACCAGCTCGAAGGTGAAGCCCGTGCGCAGTTCGAAGGCGCGCCCGTGCCCGTGGAACACCTCCACCCCGGCCCCCTCCTCCTCGGCCCGGACCCGCGCCCTCCCGCGGGCGTCGCGCGGCGTGAGGAGGTTGTCGCCGAAGTGCGACATCGGCTTCGCCAGGCCCTCCAGCACGGCCTCGGTGGCCGAGAGGTCGAGGGCGGGCTGGAGGTAGTCGTAGTCCTTGAGCTTCGCCTGCTTCGCGCGCGCCTCCACCCGGCGGAAGAACGAGTGCATCCGCTCCGCCGCCGTGGGGTCGCCCGCCGCGGCGCCGAACTGGACCGGGTCGGCCGGCGACGCCTCGTGGTGCGTCGCGTGGTCGGTGAACACCACCTCCTCACCGCCCGCCTCGTGGCGGAAGAAGTAGTAGATCCCCTCGCGCTCCATCCAGCGCGAGAGGAAGTCGAGGTCGCTCTCCCGGTACTGGCACACGTGCGGCACCGGCGCGTAGCGGGCCTTGAGCGCGAGGCGGAAGCGCGTGACCCCGTTCTCCCGCAGCACCGCCGAGAGGATGTCGGGGAAGGTCTGGGCCACCCACACGCGGCTGTGCGACGAGAGCGAGAGCTTCCACAGCGCCGGGCGCAGCTCGACGCGGAGCAGCGCGGTGGTGGCCCGCACCGCCACCAGCTCGCTCGCGGTCACGACGCCCGCGAAGGTCGTCCGGGGGGAGCCGTCGTCGCGCAGGAGGCTCACCGTGCCGGCGCCGTCGAGGGTGACCTCGGCGTCGGCGTCGTCGACGGGCACTGCGGCGAAGGCCTCGAGGAGGTACGGGCGGCTCAGCGACTCCTCCGCGCGGAGGCACAGCGCGCGGGCCGAGGCCGGGAGCCCGGGGAGGTCGAAGGCGACGAGGTTCACTGTAGTCATCGGGCGCTGTGACTCCGATCAGATGACGTGGAGGACCGAGGGGGCGAAGAAGGCGAGCGCGCCGCCGCAGAGGAGCATGCCCCAGGTCTTGATCTCAGTGTCTTTGGCCTTCGCATGGATGGAGATGTTCTCGGCCTTGACGAGGTTGGCCTCCATCTTCACATGCGTCACCTCGGCCGCGGCCGGGCACACGTCGAGCATGAAGGCCATGATCAGCGCGAGCTCGTTGGCGAAGTTCTCGTCGCTCTCGCCGCCCTCCGAGGTGTGGTCCTCGTCGACCTGCGTGAAGCCGCCGGGCGCGAGCATCGTGAAGCCCCCCGGCGCGTTGTAGGTCACACCCGCCGCGGCGTTCACCGTGTACGCCCCCGGGGTCACCATCGTGACCGCCCCCGTCACGTCGCTGCTCAGGGCCCCGCTGATCGTCTCCGTCTGCCCCGCCATCACGGTCCGCGTCACGTCGCCGTGCACGGTGTCCGAGACGTCCGCGGTCACGTCGCGGGTCACGGCCGCGGCGTAGGTCTCCGCCTGCCCGCCGGTCACGTCGCGCGTCTCGCCCCCGGTGATGGTCTCCGAGTGCCCCGCGTGCACGGTGCGGGTCTCGCCGCCGTGGATGGTCTGCGTCGCGCTGCCGTGGACGGTCTCGGTGAAGTCCCCGTCCACCGTCGTCGTCTGGTTGGCGTAGTAGTGCTCGACGAGGTCGCCGTCGACGGTCTCGTTCTGCGCGCCCCCGACGGTGATGTCGCGCACGCCGCCCATGTGGATGAGCCCGTTGCCGTCGGTGGTGAGGGTGACGTTGTGCCCCTGGTGGAGCGGCCCGTTGTGCGCCCCGAGGTGGAGCGAGGTGGCCTGCGGCGGCGAGGAGATCTCGACGTACTGGGAGCCGTCCTGGTCCTCGATCTCGATGCGGTTGCGCCCGCCCGTCATGATCACGTTCTGCGAGTGGTTGGGCTCGGTGACGGGGGAGGGCGTGTCGGGGTTGGGCCCCACGCCGACGATCACGGGCCGGTCGGGGTCGCCCTCGACGAAGCCCAGCATCACCTCGGTGCCATCGCGCAGGGGGAAGTGCCAGCCCTCGGGCTCTCCCCCGTGGGGCTGCGCCATGCGGACCCAGGCGGAGTTCTGCCCCGGCCGGCGCTGCGACTCGTCGAAGAGGACCCGCACCTTGTAGCGCCCGTGCTCGTCGATCTGCGCGTACTCGCTGTGCGAGGGGCCGTCGACGCGCGCCGGCTCCAGGCCCCGCACGCGCGGCCACGGCGCCCGCTGCGGCGGGCGGTAGGGCACGTCGGCCCCGATCGCCACGAAGGAGGCCCGGTACTCCGGCGCGTCGCCCGCGGGCACGTCGCCGAGCCAGTCGCGCAGCTCGCCCGCGTCGGAGAGGTTGCTCCCGCGGTGCTCGAGCTCGGTGACGAGGTACGCGCCGTTGAGGCTCGCCACCGGGTGCTCGTCGAGGTCGAAGCGGTAGCCCGGCGCGAGGCCGAAGACGCGCCCGTCGCCGCGGAACACCGTCCGTGACGCGCCGCGCTCCTCCGCGCGCACCTGGGCGAGGCGGCGCGCGTCGGCGGTCGTGCGGAGGTTGTCGCCGAAGGCCGCGGCGCGCCCGAAGCCGCCGCCGGCCACCTGCGACTCGCCCGACAGGTCGGCGGTGGGCTTGAGGTAGTCGTAGTCGAAGAGCTTCGCGGCGAGGCTCTGCATCCCGTGGAGGCGCCGGAAGTCACGCACCGACTCGGTCGCGCTCGTGTCGCCGTCGCCGTCGGCGGCGAAGAAGCGCAGCGGCGACTCGACGGCGTCGGTGAGGCTGTTGTGGTCGTCCGTGAGGTGGAGCACCTCGCCCCCCTCGACGTGCTCGAAGTAGAAATAGACGCCCTCCCGCTCCATCCAGCGCGAGACGAAGGCGAGGTCGCTCTCCTGGTACTGGCAGACGTGCGGGAGCGTCGCGTAGCGCTTCGTGAGGTTGAGCTCGACGTCCGTGACGCCGCTCTCGCGGAGGACGGTCTGGACGACCTCGGGGAAGGTCTTGTCGACCCACACGCGGCTGTGGAAGGTGTTGGCGAGGCGCCACAGGCGCGGCCGGATCTCCACGCGGAAGAGCAGGTGGCGCGCGGTGGCGTGGACGAACTCCGCGCCGTGCACCTCGCCGACGAAGCGAGCCCGGGCGGCGCCCTGCCCGTCCATCACGCGGAGGGTGGCGATGCTCTCGAGCGCCGCGTCGGGGTCGAAATCGCCGTCGTCGACGGGGAGGATGATGGAGACGTCGAAGCGGTAGGGCTGGGAGATGGCCTCGGCGCCGTGCAGGGCGACGACCTTCGCGTCGGGGGGGAGGCCGTCGAGTTCGAGGGTGAAGATGTCTGCCATGGTGTTCGCTCGCGTCCGATCCGTTCAGCCGAGGGAGATGAAGGCCTTGAGCCAGGTCTTGAGGCCGGCGCCCGTCAGCTTGGCCTTGGCTTCCTTGATGGTGACGGCATTGCCTTCGAAGGCGGCGCCGACGGCCTCGAACTTCAGGCCGACGGACTCCGCCTTCGCGCCGAAGACCCCGAAGGCCATCCCGAGCA
>Ga0073899_10006453_pt1 | contig 10135 bp, 6 predicted proteins | sample KloWWTmetaKNB5Ph_FD_88975 | JGI IMG/M metagenome (GOLD analysis project Ga0073899, IMG submission 88975) | Active sludge microbial communities from Klosterneuburg, Austria, studying microevolution and ecology of nitrifiers - Klosterneuburg... | ecosystem: Engineered > WWTP > Aerobic digester >...
CTTCGTGCAGTTCGGCTGGACAGCAGCGATCGCCGTGTTCTTCTCGGTGGTCGTGGCGCGCATGCTCACCACGATGATGGCGGCGTATCTGCTCAAGCCGGTGGTCGATGCAGGACGCACGCCGCGCTGGATGCAGGTGTACGAGGGCTGGGCCACCTGGTGCCTGCGGCATCGGCTGGCCACCCTGGCGGCCACGGCGGTGTTCTTCGTCGGCTCGTTCATGCTGGTGCCGCTGCTGCCCACCGGCTTCATCCCGCCGGACGATCTGTCGCAGACCCAGGTAACCCTCACTCTGCCGCCGGGCGCACGGTTGAGCGATACCGTGACCCTGGCCGAACGCGCGCGCCAAGTGGTGGCGCGACACCCGCAGGTGCGTTTGGTCTATACGGCGGTGGGCGGCGGCACCGCCGGCGCCGACCCATTCGCCCCTCAGGCCGGCGGTGACCCGCGGCGCGCCGCGCTCACCATCAGCCTGAGTCCGCGCAGCGAGCGGCCCGGCATCTCGAAACAGGCGATCGAGGGCGACCTGCGACTGGCGCTGTCCGAGCTCCCCGGTGCGCGCATCAAGGTCGGCTTTGCAGGGTCGAACGAGAAGTTCATCCTGGCGATCTCCGGCGACGACGGCGCCGTGCTGGCCGAGCACGCGCGGCGCGTCGAGCAGGAGCTGCGCAGCCTGCCCGGTGTGGGCGCGGTGGTCTCGAGCAGCAGCCTGCAACGACCCGAACTCATCGTGCGACCCGACCACGCCCGCATGGCGGATCTGGGCGTCACGGCAGCCACGCTCGCTGACGTTCTGCGGGTGGCCACGGCCGGCGACTACGACCAGGGACTGGCCAAGATCAATCTGGCCCAGCGCCAGTTGCCCGTGGTGGTCCGCCTGCCCGCCAGTGCACGCGAGGACCTCGACCTGCTGGCCCGCCTGCCGGTGCCTGGCGCTCGTGGGCCGGTGATGCTGGGCAATGTGGCCAGCCTGTCGATCGAAGCCGGGCCGGCCCAGATCGAACGCTACGACCGTCGGCGCAACGTGAACTTCGAGATCGAGCTCAACGGCGTACCCCTGGGCACGGTGGAAGCGCGGGCAGACGAACTGCCCAGCCTGCGCAACCTGCCGCCCGGCGTACGCAAGGCTGCGGTGGGCGACGCGGAGGCCATGGCCGACCTCTTCAGCGGCTTCGCAGTGGCCATGGCAGCGGGTGTGCTGTGCATCTATGCCGTGCTTGTGCTGCTGTTCAAGGACTTCATCCAGCCCGTCACCATCCTCGCGGCGCTGGTGTTGTCCATCCCGGGCGCGTTCCTCGCGCTGTTCGCCACCCGCACGGCACTGTCGATGCCCTCGCTCATCGGCATGATCATGCTGATGGGCGTGGCGACCAAGAACTCCATCCTGCTGGTGGACTACGTCGTCCTCGCACGGCGCGAACGCGGGCTCGACCGCTGGCACGCCCTGCTCGATGCCTGCCGCAAGCGAGCGCGCCCGATCGTCATGACCACCATCGCGATGGGCGCGGGCATGTTGCCCATTGCACTGGGCTTCGGCGCCGATCCGAGCTTCCGCGCACCCATGGCCATCGTGGTCATCGGAGGCCTCATCACCAGCACCTTCCTCAGCCTGCTGGTGATCCCGGTGGTGTTCACCTACGTCGACGACTTCCTGCAGGGGATGCGCCACCTCGTGCGCCGCCCATGGGGTTCAACCCGCATGCGTTCTAGAGGCGGGGCTCGAACCTAGGCGACACCAGGGCACCTGGCGGCACCAGGAGCGATCGATATCATGGATCGCACACCCTGGCGGCCGGGTGGGACGGCGCGAGCCGCCGCGGACCGACAGGGGCGACAACGATAGGAGCCCCATGTACGACTACATCGTGATCGGCGCCGGCTCGGCCGGGGCGGTGCTGGCCTCGCGGCTGAGCGAAGATCCCAACGTGCAGGTGTGTCTGCTCGAGGCCGGCGGTCCGGACGACAGCGTGCTCATCCACTGCCCTGCGGGCCTGGCCCTGATGACCCGGATGCGCTCGATCAACTGGGGTTTCGAGACCGTGCCCCAACCCGGCCTGGACGGCCGCCGCGGCTACCAGCCGCGCGGACGAGTGCTCGGTGGCTCGAGCTCGATCAACGCCATGATCTACATCCGCGGCCAGCGCCAGGACTACGACGCCTGGGCCGCCGAGGGCAACCCGGGCTGGGCGTTCGACGAGGTACTGCCCTACTTCAAGCGCGCCGAGCACAACGAGCGCGGCGCCGATGCGCTGCACGGCAGCGGCGGGCCGCTGAACGTGATGGACCTGCGCGACCCCAATCGGCACACCGCTGCGTTCATCGAAGCCGGGCGTCAGGCCGGTCATGCGCTCAACCCCGACTTCAATGGCCCGGACCAAGAGGGGATCGGCCCCTACCAGGTCACCCATCGCAATGGCGAGCGCTGCAGCGCCGCCAAGGCGTTTCTCACGCCGCACCGCGGCCGTGCCAACTTGCATGTCCTCACTGGCGCGCAGGCCACCCGCATCCTGTTCGAAGGCCGGCGCGCGATCGGCGTCGAGTACCGCCAGGGTGGCGCCCTGCGCCAGGTGCGCGCGCATCGCGAAGTGCTGCTGGCCGCCGGCGCACTGCAATCGCCCCAGCTGCTGATGCTCAGTGGAGTCGGCCCGGGTGCGCACCTGCAGAGTCACGGGGTGGCCGTGGTGCACGACCTGCCCGGCGTCGGCCGCAACCTCCACGACCACGTTGACGTGGTGCAGGTGGTCGACGCACCGCACCTGAAGGATCTGTTTGGCCTGTCGCTGTCGGCCGCCTGGCAGGCGATCGGTTCGGCCCGGCAATGGCGCGACGAGCGCCGAGGTCCCTACACGACCAACTTCGCCGAAGCCGGTGGGTTTCTGCGCAGCGGCCCCGACGCCGCCACGCCGGACATGCAGCTGCATTTCGTGATCGGCAAGCTCGTCGACCACGGGCGCAAGACGGTGTTCGGCCACGGCTACTCCTGCCATGTGTGCCTGCTTCGTCCGCGCAGCCGCGGCACGCTCGAACTGGCCAGCGCCGACCCGACGGCTGCACCGCGCATCGACCCCAACTTCCTGGGCGATGCCGACGATGTGCAGCGCATGGTGCGCGCGGTTCGTGTGATGCGCCACATCATGTCGCAGCCTGCGCTGCGCGCGCTGGACGGGCGCGAGCTGGCCGCCTCCGCCAACCTGCAGACCGACGCCGACATCGAGCGTTGGGTGCGTCGCTATGCCGACACCGTGTATCACCCGGTGGGCACCTGCCGCATGGGCAATGGGTCAACGGACGTGGTCGATGCGCAACTGCGCGTGCACGGCATGCAAGGTCTGCGGGTGGTAGATGCCTCGATCATGCCCAACATCGTCAGCGGCAACACCAACGCGCCAGTGATCATGATCGGCGAAAAGGCGGCCGACATGATCATGGCGGCGGCACGAGCTGCATGAGTGCCTGCGGCGGCAACACTTCACGCTGCGGTGCAGCATGATTCGCGCCGACGTGGCATAATGTCGTCTCAACGCTGATTGGGCCTTGTGTCCGGTCAGCGTTGTTCGTTCATCCCCTCTGACCCTCATCGAGCCGGGCCCTGCCACCCAAGCGCAGGGACTCAACCCAGTCTCGAGGCCTGGTTGGCGGCGATGCCGTCGCTCCAGACGTTCGGGCCTGGCCGGTGCACCCTCTGCACCGTCATCCGCTCCCTTTGGCGACTTCACCTGCGGACCCGCCGCATCCCGGCGGCCCGCGGCCGTGCCTTGCCGTGGCTGAATCTTGCCACCCGGGCGCGGCCTGCCTTTGTTGAAAGAGATCGATGAGTTTCGACTTCCACGCCGAGCCCACGCAGGCCGACGACTTCACCCCGGGCGCTGCCCCCGCCGCCGCCTCTGCCAACACCGATTCCGGATTCGAGAAGCTGGGCCTCGCGCCCGAAATCCTGAAGGCGGTTCGCCATGCCGGCTATCCCGCTCCCACCGACGTGCAGGCCCGCGCCGTGCCGGTCGCCCTGACCGGCGCCGACCTGCTGGTGTCCTCGCAGACGGGCAGCGGCAAGACCGCCGCCTTTGTATGGCCGGCGCTGCAGCGCATCCTCGACGCGCGCCTGGATCCGGCCAAGAAGCGCGCCAAGGGCCAGCCATGCGGTCCGCGCGTGCTGGTGCTGGCGCCCACACGTGAACTGGCGCTCCAGGTCTCCCGCGCCTGCACCCAGTATGGCTACGGCGTGCAGGGCCTGCGCGTGGCGCATGTGGTGGGTGGCGTGCCTTACCAGGCCCAGCTCAAGGCCCTGCGCAGCCCGCTGGACGTTCTGATTGCCACCCCTGGCCGCCTGCTCGACCTGATGAACTCCGGCGCCGCAGTGCTGGCCCAGGTGGAACTGCTGGTGCTCGACGAAGCCGACCGCATGCTCGACATGGGGTTCATCGACGACATCACCACCATCGCCCAGGCGCTGCCGGCGCAACGCCAGACGCTGATGTTCAGCGCCACCTTCGCAGGTAACGTCGGCGGCCTCGCGCGCGAGCTCACCCGCGAGCCAAAGCGCATCGCCGTCGACTCGCACACCGACACCCACACGCAGATCGAGCAGCGCCTGCACTGGGCCGACAGCCCGCACCACAAGCACGCGCTGCTCGAGCAGTTGCTGGCTGATCGTTCGGTGGAGCAGGCGGTCGTCTTCACCAGCACCCAGCGCGATGCCGACGAACTGGCGTGGAAGCTCGGCGAGATCGGCCACAGCGTGGCCGCCTTGCACGGCGGCATGCCGCAGGGCCGCCGCAACCGCGTGCTGCAGGGCCTGCGTCAGCGCCAACTGCGCGTACTGGTGGCCACCGACGTTGCCGCCCGCGGCATCGACGTGCCCACCATCAGCCACGTCATCAACTACGGCCTGCCGATGAAGGCCGAGGACTACGTGCACCGCATCGGCCGCACCGGCCGCGCTGGTCGCACAGGTCTGGCGATCACGCTGGCCGAGCGCCGCGACGTCGGCATGATCCGCCGCATCGAGCGTTTCACCACGCAGCCCATCGCTGCCGCCGTGGTGCCTGGCCTCGAGCCCAAGACCCCGACACCGCAGGAACGCCCCGCATTCCGCCCTGGCGATCGGCGCGGCGCGCCGCCCCGGGGTGGCGGCCGCCCTGCCGGCAAGTCGTTCGGCGCCCCGCGCGGTCCGCACGGCTCGCGCGAAGGTGGCCACGGCAAGCCTGCGGGTCCGCGTCGCGGCGGTTACAGCCGCTGAGGTACTACCTCATAGTATGAGCGGCACCGGCTTCACCGGCAGCGTGCGGCGCATCGTGCCGCTGGCCTGGCCGGTGTTCGTCGGCCAGCTGGCGGTGCTGGGCTTCAGCACGGTGGATACCGTCCTCGTGGCCCGGCACTCGGCCACCGATCTCGCGGCCCTGGCCGTCGGTGCCGCCAGCTACGTCACCATCTTCGTGGGCTTCATGGGCGTGGTGCTGGCGGTGGGGCCTATCGTCGGCCAGCTCTTCGGTGCGCAGCGCCTGCACGAGGCCGGCCACCAGGCCCACCAGGCGGCCTGGATCGCGCTGGCACTGGCCGTGTTCGGTTGCCTCCTGCTGTTGTTCCCTCAGCCCTTCCTGTGGATGTCGCGGGCCGGCCCCGAGGTGGCAGACAAGGTGCGCGGCTACCTCTTCGCACTGGCCTTCGCGCTGCCCGCGGCGCTCTTGTTCACGGTGTATCGCGGCTTCAATGTCGCGGTCTCGCGCCCGAAGGCGGTGATGGCGCTGCAACTGGGCGGTCTCGCGCTCAAGGTACCCCTGTCGTGGTTGCTGGTCACGGGCTCGCCGGCGTTGGGGCTGCCCGCATTGGGCGTCGTCGGTTGCGGCTGGGCAACGGCCATTGCCATGTGGCTGCAGCTGGCGATCGCGTGGCAGGTACTGGCACGCGATCCGTTCTATGCACGGTTCGAATTGAGTGGCCGATTGCGCGCGCCACACCTGCCTTCACTGCGGGGACTGCTGCGCCTGGGCATACCGATGGGCCTGGCCATCCTCATCGAGGTGACCGGCTTCGCCTTCATGGCCATCTTCATTTCCCGCCTGGGCGAAACACCAGTGGCAGGCCACCAGATTGCCGCCAACCTGGTGGCACTGCTCTTCATGGCGCCGCTGGGTCTATCGAACGCCACCAGCACGCTGGTGGCACAGCGCATCGGTGCCGACGACCTGCGCGACGCCCGACGCATCGGCTGGCACGGCGTACAACTCGCACTGCTCGTGGCCTTGGCCATGGGTGGCACCGTGTTCGTGCTGCGCGACTCCGTGCTGCGGCTGTACACCGACAATGCAGCGGTGGTGGCTGCAGCAGCACCGCTGGTGGCCTGGGTAGTGGTCTTTCATGCCGCCGATGCAGTGCAGACGGCGGCCGCCTTCGTGCTGCGGGCGTGGCGCATCGCCACCCTGCCGCTGGTGATCTACACGCTGTCGCTGGCTGGCATCGGCTTGGGCGGTGGATTTGTGTTGGCCTTCGATCCCTGGCGCGTCGCGCCTGCGCCCTGGCAGGGCGCGCGCGGCTTCTGGATCGCATCGACCGCCGGACTGGTGGTAGCCGCCGTGGCGCTCACCCTGCTGCTGGTCGCCGTGCTGCGACGGCAGAAGGCAGACCAGGCAACGCATTCCGGGACGGCGCGTCCCGCGTGAGGCGTCGCGCGGGCGTCGGCAGCGGCTGCCGCTTCAAGCCCGCCGGGCCGGCAGGCTCAGCACGAAGCACGTCCCGCCGCCCTCGCGCGGCTCGCACCGCACGTCGCCGCGATGGCGCTGGGCGATCTGGCGCACCAACGACAGACCCAGGCCCACGCCGCCTTCGCGCTCGGCGTGGCCGGGCAACCGGAAGAAGGGCTCGAAGATGCGCTCGCGGTAAGCACTCGGCACCCCCGGGCCCCGGTCGCACACACGCACGAGCGCGCCCCCGCCCGGCATGGCCTTGACCTCGACCGCCACGTCGTCGCCGCCATAGCGCCTGGCGTTCTCGAGCAGGTTGCGCAAGGCGCGCCGCAGCAGGCGCTCGTTGCCGGTCACCTCCACCGAGTCACCATGCGCCTCGGCGTCCACGCGGGCGGCCTCCTCGGCGGCCAGCGCCAGCAACTCGATGGTTTCGTCCTGCGGTGCCTCACGCGCCGCATCGAGCCGACTGGCGAGCAACACCTCCTCGACCAGCGCATCGAGCTCGGCGATGTTGGTGTCGATCTCCTGGCGCAGAAGCTGCTTCTGCGGCGCCGGCGCGTCGGCCGACATGGCCACCGCCATCTTCAATCGCGCCAGCGGCGATCGCAACTCATGGCTCGCGTTGGCCAGCAGGCTCTGGTGCGAACGGACCAGGCTCTCGATGCGCTCGGCGGCCCTGTTGAACGTGACTGCGACCGCGGCCACTTCGTCGCGGCCCGCCTCGTCGACCCGCTGCTGCAGGTGGCCTGCCCCAAAAGCCTCGACGCCCTGTTTGAGTGCCTCGAGGCGGCGGGTCAGCCGACGAACCACCGGATAGGCCCCCGCGGCCACCGCCAGCAGCAGCAGCAACAGCAGTGCAACCGGCCCCCAGGCTGACATCGCGCCGAACATGCCCAACAGCGGCGCCAGGGGCATGCGCGCGCCGGGTGGCTCCATCATGCCGGGCCCTGGCCCCGGAAACCCGGGGCGGTCCTGTCCAGCCATGGGCGGGCCGGTCTGCGATATCGGTCCAAGTCCCGGGCCAGGACCTGTTCCGGCCCGGCGCAACAGCCGTCGCACCACCCACAGGGTGCGGCCATCGTCCAGCGGCACGGCAATCGCGGCCATGCCGTCGGCCTCACGGCGCATGAACGCCGGCGATGCGGCGATGCGCTGACCCTGCGCATCGTCCAGCGCCATGGGCACTCGCAGCCGCAAGGACCACTCACGCAGCGCTTCGGCCTGCTGGGCCGCCGGTGCATCGGATGGCGGCAACGATCGCTGCAGCAACTCGGCCCAGGCGGCAAGGCGCTCGGTGGCAGCCGTCTCGAAGCGGGCGCGCTCCTGGTCGAGATGGCGTTGCCAGACCCAGCTCGATACCAATGCGAACAGCACCAGTGTGGCGACCACCGTGAGCCAGATGCGCAGGTACAGCGACTTCAATCGTCGACGTCCTGCTTGCGGGCGAACACGTAGCCGGTGCCACGCACGGTAAGCACGCGCTTGGGTGCCTTCGGGTCGTCTTCGATGCACGCCCTGATGCGCGAGACGTGCACGTCGATGCTGCGGTCGAAGGCCTCCATCGGGTGGCCCTTGAGCGCATCCATGATCTGGTCACGCGTGAGCACACGCCCCGCGCTCTGTGCCAGCACCACCAGCAGGTCGAACTGGTGGCCGGTGAGGTCGCATGGCGCGCCGTCGATACGCGCCTGCCGGGCGCCCAGGTCGATCTCGAGGCGACCGAAGCGCAACACATCGTCAGGCGCCGCGTCGGGCTCGCTGCGACGCAACAGCGCCTTTACCCGCGCCAGGAGTTCGCGCGGCTCGAACGGCTTGGGCAGGTAGTCGTCGGCGCCGAGCTCCAGGCCGATCACCCGGTCCAGGGGCTCGCCGCGGGCGGTGAGCATCAGCAACGGCATGCGCCGCAACCGCGGATCGGCCCGCAGTTCGCGCGTGAGGTCGAGCCCATCGCCGTCGGGCAGCATGAGGTCGAGCAGCAGCGCGTCGTAGCTGCCCGCACGCAGTCTTTCGCGACCGGCGGCGCGGCTGCCGGCGGTGTCGACGGCATAGCCGTTGCCACGCAGGTAATCGCCCACCATCGCGGTGAGGCGGGCATCGTCGTCGATCAGCAGCAGGCGAGCACTCATGGCGCGAGTATGCAAAAAGAAAAAGCGCTCCGGTGCGTTACCGCTGCCGGAGCGAAGCCCTTGGTCGGAAATCGCTGAGGTTGGCACGGCCACGCCGTGCCCACCGGCTTCGGTCACTGGCGCGGCCCCGGGCCATACATCTGCTGGCGCTCACGGCGGTGGCGCTGCATCATTTCACGGCCTTTGGCCATCTGCTCGGAGAGCTTCTGCCGCTGCTCGGGCGTGAGCACGGCGGCAGCGTCGAGCATGGCCTGCGTCATGCGCTTGCTCACCGCGTCGTGCTGGGCCAGCATCTTCTGGCGCAGTGCCTCCACGGCGCGGGCATCGATCGTGGTCGCATTCATCAACTGCCGCATCTGGCCGCGCAGGTCACCGGAGGCCTCGCGGGTCTTGCGCACATCTTCGCGCGCGGCCTTCATGATTTCCTGGATCTTGGCCCGCTGCTCGGCGCTTGCACCTGCCGCGTCGAGTGCGCGCCCCATCGCCGGGCCGTGCCCGCCCGGTCCCATGCCGTGGTGACCCATGCCGTGCCGGCCCATGCCGCCTTCGGGCATGGCCTGCGCGACCTGCATCACACCGCCAGCCAATGCCAGCGCTGCCGTGGCCACCACGGCGCGCCACGGAAATCCCATGCGTGTCTTCGGAGCATTCATCGTCGTTACCTCGGTTGTCTGGGTTGCGATGGATCTGATTGTGGGAACGGGGGTTGAAGCGCCATCGTCGGGGCCGTAAAGATGGGTAAAGGGACCAAGCACCATGGCATGTCGGCTACGATCGCCACCCGCCCGGCCCTGAAACCCGTGCGCCCCCGCCGCCCCACCCTGCCGAACCAACGTCCGCCATGAGTCGCTCCACCGCCAGCCCTGCCACCACCGGAACCGATCGCGGCAAGGCGAGCGATGCGGCCGTAGAGGGCGATGCCGCGCAGACCGTCCCCGCGCAGCAGCCGACGTCGGTCAAGCCCAGCGGTGCTGGTGCAACAGCCGGTGCCCACAGCCCCACGCGACTGACCGCGCACCTGCAGCACCTGCGGCGCGGTGGTCAGCATGCCGCTGCACGGGCCCTGCTCGCGCGTGCGCTGGCCCGCATACCCGATCCGGCGTTGCGACAACTCGCCTGGCAACACGAGCCCTTCTGGTGGGCTCCGCTGCAGGGGCCGCGCGTGCGCCTGGTGCGACGCGGACCCGGCGACATCGAACTGGTACGGCGGTGCTGGGCCGACGCCGAGTTCATGCGCCACTTCCATCGCGGCGCCGCCCCCTTGCCGGCCGACGACGCCGCGCTGGCAGACTTGTTGCGCAACGAACAGGCCGCGATCCCGTCGGAGTC
>Ga0073899_10006455_pt1 | contig 10133 bp, 9 predicted proteins | sample KloWWTmetaKNB5Ph_FD_88975 | JGI IMG/M metagenome (GOLD analysis project Ga0073899, IMG submission 88975) | Active sludge microbial communities from Klosterneuburg, Austria, studying microevolution and ecology of nitrifiers - Klosterneuburg... | ecosystem: Engineered > WWTP > Aerobic digester >...
CTTCGGCTCGTCGGGCTTCGTGCCCTCGTTCGGCATGCAGGGCGCCGAGGTGGGCGGCCCGCCCCTCGACCCGTCGGCGCCCTTCGCCGTGGCGATCGCCCTGTTCGCCACCAACCTCATGTGGACCACGGTGGACCTCATGTTCTCGGGCACTCTGCAGAAGCACCCGGACCTCAAGTTCGTGCTCGCTGAGGGCGGGATCGGCTGGATCCCCTACGTGATGGAGCGCACCGACTACACATGGGAGCGCCACCGCTGGTACCAGAACGTCGACTTCGACACCCGCCCCAGTGACCTGTTCAAGAAGCACTTCTGGGGCTGCTTCATCGACGACGAGTTCGGCGTCAAGAATCGCAACGAGATCGGGATCGATCGCCTCACCATCGAGGTCGACTACCCCCACAGCGACTCCCTGTGGCCGAACAGCCGCAAGCACGCGATCGAGGTCTTCCGCGACGTACCCGATGCTGACGTGCACCGCATCGTGGAGCTCAACGCCCGCGAGCTGTACAACTTCCCCCGCTGAACCTGCTTTCTGTCGCCAACAGCGCGGCCGGTACGCTCTCGAGCCAGCAGGGCCATCTCCCCGGAGCCCCGTGACCGACTGGGGCATCGCCATGATTCATCGCACCAATCCCCTTGTCGTCTACGCCGACGGGCCCGACTCTGCCCGCACCAACCCGGCAACCGTCTTGCGCCTCGCCGGCATCAGGGGCACACCCGACGTGTTGTTGGGCTGGACGGTCGAGCGCCACCCCTGGCTCGGCGACCCGGCCTTGCGCACCCTCACCGTGCTGGCCGGCTATGCCCTCGCCCGCCTGGTCAACGAGGGAAGCATCGAGGCCCTGCCGGTACGCCTGTCGGCGGTGCCCACCATCGTGCGCGCCGCCTCACCCGACGTCGTCGTGGTCAGCGGCATCCGCCGCGGCGATGCCCTAGCCTTCGGCTCGTCGGTGGGGTGGGGCGACGCCGCGGCCAGGGTGGCCCCGGCCGTCGTGGTCGAGGTCGACGAACAAGCGCCGGACCTCGGTGCACCCGAGATCACCGGCAACATCGTCGCTGCCGTACCCCGGCCTCCGGCCCCCGGCAAGGCTCCGGCCGCTTCTCGCCCAGCCGACGAAGTCGACCTGCGTATCGGCGCCTTGGTCGAATCCCTGATGCCCGATGAACCCACCCTGCAGTTCGGGCCCGGGGGTATCGGCGAGGGCATCGCCCGCGCCCTCAGACGCCCAGTGCGCATCTGGTCCGGCCTCGTCACCGACTCGATGGCCGAACTGGCCGACCGCGGCCTGCTCCTCGAACCGATCACCGCTGCCTACGCCTGGGGCGGCGATCCGATCCGTCGGTTGGCGGCGGCCGGCATGCTGCGCCTGGCCCCCGTGACGGTCACCCACGACCTCACCGCCATCTCCGCCACACCGAGGTTCGTCGGCTGCAACACAGCCCTGCAGGTGGGACTCGACGGTGCCGTCAACGTGGAGCGCGTGGGCTCGCGGGTCATCGCCGCCGTCGGTGGGCACGCCGACTTCTGCGCCGGCGCCTCGCGTTCACTCGGTGGCATGTCCGTCATCGCCCTCAGGGCCACAAACGCCAAGGGGGGATCATCGATCGTGCCCATCGTCGATGTGGTGTCCACCGCCCGCAGCGACGTGCAGGTGGTCGTCACCGAGCATGGCATCGCCGACCTCCGCGGTGTGGGCGACCGAGAGCGCGCCCGCCGCCTGATGGCCGTGGCTGCACCCGAACACCGCGATACCCTGGCGTCGGCGATCTCCTCCAACGATCGAGCGATAGACACCCAACGATGAGAGCGGCGGTGTTCCACGGTCCTCGCGACATCCGCATCGAGGACATCGCCGAGCCCGAACCAGGGCCGGGGGAGGTGCTGGTGGCCGTCGCCCGCAACGGAATCTGCGGCAGCGACCTGCACACCTATGTCGGAGCCAGTTCGGGCGGGTCCATGATGCACCCGCCCGGAGTGGTGCTGGGCCACGAGTTCGCCGGAACGGTCAAGCAGGTCGGCGCTGGGGTCGAAGACCTCACCGTCGGCACTGCCGTGGCCGTAGCGCCCATCGAGTGGTGCGGCACCTGCTGGCCGTGCACCAGGCAGTGGCACCACCTGTGCCGCAGGCTCGCCCTCTACGGCGGCTACCGACTGCCCCTGCACGGCGGGCTCGCACCTCTCGTGGCCGTGTCGCGCCGTTCGGTGTTCGAGGTGCCGGCGGGCCTCGACGTGGTGGCGGCCTCGCTAACCGAGCCGATGGCGGTTGCCTTCCACGCGGCCCGTCGCGCCCCCGACCTCGACGGTGCATCGGTGATGGTGCTCGGCGCCGGGCCCATCGGACTCGGCATCCTGCAGGCAGCTGCGGCCCGAGGCGCGGCGACGACCTTCATCACCGATCCCTCCCCCGCACGGCGACTGGCCGCCATGAAGTTGGGAGCGACCCTGGCGCTCGACCCGACCACCTCCGATGTGCGCTCAGGGGTGCGCGACCTCACCGGCCACGGCGTCGACGTGGTGTTCGACACCACCGCCGTGGACCAAGCACTATCTCAAGGCATCGCCGCGCTGAGGCCTCGCGGGACCCTGATCAGCGTCGCCGGCTGGCAACAACCCGCCAGGGTCGACATGGGCCTGGCGATGACCAAGGAGATCGAGATCCGCTTCTCGATCACCTACGAACCCGACATCGACTTCCCCGCCACTCTGGCGATGCTCGCCGACGGCCATTTCGACGCGACCACGATGGTGAGTGACCACATCCCCCTCGATCGCCTGGTCGAAGATGGCATCGAAGAACTGCTCCACCACGCCGACCGCCACCTCAAGATCCTCGTCGACCCCAACTCCTAAGCCGGGTTGGGCCTGACGAAGGCTGAACTGTGAACCCACGGAAGCCAACGTCGCATTCTGTGCATTCACAGTTCGACCGATCCGAGCCGCTGGACCGCGACCGTCACTGCTCAGCCGTTCAGAAGTTCGTGCCGCCGTCGATGTTGACGAGGGCACCGGTGAGGTAACCGGCGCGAGGCGACAGCAGGAAGGCGATCAGCTCGCCGACCTCTTCGGGCCTGCCCGGCCGGCGCAAGGCGATGTCCAGCCCCCAGTCGTCGATCATCACCATCTCCAGCGCCTCCTCGTAGGGCAGGTTCCGTTCCTTGGCGATGTTGGCACGGATGGAGGTAAGTGCAGCCGTCTCGATCGCCCCCGGCGCGATGCAGTTGGCCCTCACACCGTGCTTGCCGTAGGCATTGGCGATTCCCTTGGTGAAGGTGGCCACGGCGCTCTTCATCGCCGCATAGGGAAGGCGGGCGATCTCCGGGGCGCGAATGCTGTAAGCGGCCGTGGTGACAATGGTGCCCCTGGCATCGATGAGGTGAGGCAGAGCCGCCTGGATGGTGCGGGTCGTGCCCAACAGCACATCGCTCACCACCTCCATCCACCGTTCATCGGAGATATCGATCGGCTCGTGCCCGATGAGGCCGGTGGTAACTGCCACCCCGTCGATGCGGCCGAAGGCGGCCAGCGCAGAGGCATCTGCCTCATCAGCGCCGTCCGGCTTGGCCACGTCGACACTGGCGGGAACCACACGGCTGCCACCCTCGGCAAGACCCGCTGCCGCAGCCTGGGCCTTCTCTTCATCTCGGCCGACGATCAACACCGAGGCACCGTCGGCCGCCAGCGAACGGGCGGCAGCGAACCCGATGCCCGAGGTGCCGCCAACTACCAGGAATGCCTTGTCGGCGATTAGCAGGTCCATGATGTCGCTCCAAACCGACCCGGCGAGTTGCGTACGCCTGGGCCGAACTCGGCGTGACGCCCATGTCAGAATGTAGACGGACGCCGGGATGGAACGAACAATGAGAGGGGACACGATGGGTTGGTGGCAACAAAGAGCCGCGCTCGACGGCACGGTGGCGGTTATAACAGGCGGTGCCAGCGGTTTGGGCGAGGGAATCTCTCTCGACCTCGCTGCAAACGGGGTGAGGGTCGCGCTGGTTGACCGCGACGAGGCAGCGGCCGAGCGGATCACCGCCTCGCTGGAGGCTCGGGGCGCCGACTCCATCGTTCATGTCGGCGACGCCCGTGACCGGGAGGTGCTCGACCGGCTGTTCGCCTCAGTCGCCGACAGGTGGGGCCGGCTCGACACCTTGGTGAACGTGGTCGGCGGCACCTTTCGCGCACCCTTCACCGACACCAGCCCCAAGGCTTGGGATGCCCTGCTGCGCACCAACCTGCTCCATGTTCTCCATGCCTCGGCGCTGGCCATCCCGGCCATGCGCGCAGGCGGCCGAGGCGGCAGCATCGTCAACATCACCACCATCGAGGCCCACCGTGCGGCACCCAACTTCGCGGTCTACTCGGCGGCGAAGGCGGCGGTCGCCCACTTCGCTCGCAGTTTGGCCGTGGAGGTGGCACCCGACGGCATCCGTGTGAACAACGTCGCCCCCGACCTGGCACCCACCCCCAACATGATGGGCATCGCCCCCGACCGGCCGATGTCGGTGCTGCAGCCGATGGGGGCACGCATCGCCATCCCGATGGGTCGGGTGGGTACCGTCGAAGACATCTCCAACGTGGTGGTGTTCCTGGCCTCGGGACTCTCCTCCTATCTCACCGGCACCACCCTGCACCCAGATGGAGGCACCTTCGCCTCTTCCGGCTGGTTCAACTGGCCCGACGAGGGCTTCGGCAACACCCTGCCGATGAGTGTGCTGACCTCGATCGAATCCGCCCTGGGCACGGACCACGAATATGACACCGCCGGATAATTTGCGGCTCGACGGCAGGGTCGCCGTGGTCACGGGCGCCGGTAGCGGTCTCGGCCGCGCCCATGCCCTCCTGCTCGGCTCTCTCGGCGCGGCGGTGGTAGTCAACGACCTCGATGCCGGCTCCGGCTCATCCGCCCGCGCCGTGGTCGACGACCTCGTCGCCGCGGGCGGTACCGCCATGGGCTGCGCGGCCGATGTGTCCACCGAAGACGGGGCCGCAAGCCTCGTCGATTTCGCCGTCAACACTTACGGTCGGCTAGATGCCGTCGTCAACAACGCCGGCATCTTGAGGGCCTGCGACTTCGCCGAGATGACCGCCGACCTGTTCGACCGGGTGGTGGCCGTCAACCTGCGTTCCGCCTTCCTGGTCAGCCGCGCGGCCTGGCCACAGATGGTGCGCCAGGGCTATGGGCGGATCGTTTCCACCACCTCGAACTCGGGCCTGTTGGGCACCGCCGGCTCTACCGCCTACGCCGCGGCGAAGGCCGGGGTATGGGGCCTCACCCTCAGCCTCGCCCTCGAAGGTATGGCCCTGGGTATCCAGGTGAACGCCCTGGCGCCCCTGGCTTACACGCCGATGGCCGCATCGTCGCGCCTCGCGCCCAAAGCCTGGAGCAGTGGTGAGGGCGACGCCTGGTCGCGGCGCCTGGACCCCGCCCTCGTCGCCCCCGTAGTGGCTTGGCTGGTGCACCCTCAGTGCACCCTGAACGGCCAGGTGCTCAGCGCCGCGGGCGGCCGAGTGGCTCGTTTCGCCATGGCGCTCACCAACGGCTATGTGGCCGACGGGTTGACCATCGATGATGTCTGTCATCGAGAGGCTGAGATCCTCTCCGCCGACTCCTTCGAGATCCTTCCTGCGGCGAGCGAGGAAGGGCGCCGGCTCTATGCCCGACTCCTCGGATCCCACCCAACCCATGCGACTTGACAGTCCTGTCGACTAGCGTCGGATCTACCCGCCGTACCCAATCGTCTCCCGGAGGCTCCGATGCAATTCATGTTCCAGTACCCCGACTTCCATGGGATTGACGGCGACATGCTCGACGCGGGCCCGGTCGCTGAGCTCGCGACAACGGCGGAGAAGGCAGGCTGGCGTGGCTTCGCCTTCACCGAGCACCCCGCTCCCACAAGCAAGTGGCTCGCCTCCGGTGGGCACCAGTCGCTGGACCCTTTCGCCGCGCTTTCCTACGTCGCCGCGGTCACCACCGAGCTGAAGCTGCTCACCTACCTGGCGGTGCTTCCCTACCGCAACCCGATGCTGCTGGCGAAGGCCGCGGCGACGGTCGACAAGCTGTCGGGTGGCCGCATGGTGTTGGGGGTCGGCACCGGGTACCTGAAGGCCGAGTTCTTCGCCCTTGGCGTTGATTTCGAGGAGCGCAACGCCCTGTTCGACGAGACCCTCGACGTTCTACCCCTGCACTGGTCGGGTGAGCCCTTCGACTACGCCGGCCGACACTTCAACGCGAGGGGCGTGATGGCCCGTCCCATGCCGATCCAGAAGCCGATCCCGGTGTGGATCGGCGGCAACTCCCAGCTCACCCTGAGGCGGATCGCCGAGCGGGCCCAGGGCTGGATGCCGCTCGTCGGCCCGGCCGAGATGGCCACCACCACCCGGTCCCCCCATCTCGACTCCGTCGAATCGATCAGGGGCCGCCTGGAGATGCTGCGCGAACTGGCCGGTGAACGCTTCGACGCGCTCGACATCACCGTCGCCTACATCGACCGCAGCGTCTACGACCTGTCCACCGACGTCGAGCGCCATCGTGAGGCACTGGCTGCGTTCGGTGAGCTCGGCGCCACCTGGGTGATCGTGCCTGGTCCTCAGGGCGAGCACCCCCAGGCCCGCGACTTCGCCGAGGGCTTCGCCGAGACCTACATCCGCCCGAAGTGACGGCCGATGTGGGGCGGGTGAACCCGGGGAGCGTCACTCCCAGCGGAACTGGGGGGCGCGCTTGTCGAGGAAGGCGAGGCGGGCCTCGTCGGAGTCCGCGTGGCGCTTCACCCTGCCGGTGTAGTCCTGCTCGAGGCGATACCCGTCCTTCAGCGACAGATGCTCCACCCGATTGGCGGACTCCTTGGCCAAACGCACCGCGATGGGGCTCTTAGAAGCAATCGTGAGGGCAAGCTCCATGGCCGTCTCCATCAGCTGCTCGACGGGCACGACGGCCTCGATGCCGCCGCGACGGTAGACCTCGTCGGCGCCGACGAAGTCGCCGGTGAGGAACATGCGCTTGGCGAGGAATTGGCCGACGAGGCGTTGGGCGTGACGCACCCCGCCGAGCACGCCGACATTGACCTCGGTGAGCGCAAAGCTCGCCTCGGTGGAAGCGACAACGAGGTCGCAGTTGGCCACCAGCGCGAGGCCGGCACCGATGGCCTTGCCGTGCACCGCGGCGATCACCGGCACCCCGCACTCGTAGATCGACCAGAAGCACTCGCGCACCAGCCGGCCAGGATCCACCTGATGGCGGGCGTCACCCTGGGCCCCACCGTAGACGGCCCGCCCGTCGGGGCGGTGGCGGCGAGGTAGGTCATTCAGGTCCACCCCGCCACAAAAGGCACGGGCCCCAGGAGCCGCGCGCAAGATGGCCACAGAGGACTCGCGGCCCTCACTCAGAGAGTCGAACGCCTCGGTGAGTTCCTCGAAGGTCTGGGCGTCCAGAGCGTTCACCGGCGGCCGATCGATGGTGACCACGGCGACCCGGTCGGCGGTCTCGATGGTGACGTTCTGCATTGGGGCCTCCAGAGAGCCTGGGGCCACTTCCTCGTGGCCCTGAACGATCTGACACTAGCGTCAAGCACGCGCGCGGCATCTGAACACTCGGACCGAACCCGAGGCTATGCTCACCCGATCAGTCGAGCCACCCCCCGCCCTCGCCCCCATCCCGCCACGTCGGCCTCCGCTCGCGTGGTCGCCCAACAGCCCCTGTCCGGCGTGGTCCGCCAGCCTGCACCCACCCTGGGCCCGCGCGCCCAGCGCTCCGTCGCCAGCATCATCGACGCCGCACGTGAGGTCTTCCTCCGCTGCGGGTACGCCGGTACCACGATCGACGAGATCGGCCGCGCTGCCAACGTCTCGCGGGCATCCTTCTACACCTACTTCTCGTCCAAACGCGACGTTCTCCTGGCCGTCGGCGCCCGCTCGGCGGGCGACACGGTCGTCGTCATCGATCGCCTGGGCGACCTCGGCGGCACCAGGGTGGGCATGCAGATGTGGGTCGAGATGTTCATGGACCACCTCGAGGTGAATGGCAGCTTCGCCTTTGCCTGGACCCAAGCGGCGCGGGAGGACCCCGAAATCCTCTCCGGCGGGATGAAGCGGCACCTCGCCCTGTGCCGCCACTTCGGCGAAGTGCTCGCCGGCACCGCAGGGCGCACGACACCAGACCCTGTCGCCCTCGGCATCTGCATGTTCAGCAGCTTGGAGAGGGCGTGGTCGTACTGCTCCCTCTACGGCGATGCGGTGGACCAGGAGTCCGTCAGGGCACAGCTGGCAACCGCTCTCTGGGCCACCGCTCGCCACCCGGCGACCAGCTCGTCGGGTGGCGGCCGCTGATACCCGAGCGACGGGTGCCTCGGGCCAGTTGACACATCCGTCAGCTGAATTCCTGGCCGTCAACTCGTGTCACCTACTGTGCGACCCATGACCGAAGCCTGGATCATCGACGGTGTCCGCTCTCCCCGAGGCAAGGGAAAGTCGAACGGATCGCTGCATCACATCCACCCCCAGGAGTTGCTTGCCCAGGTGCTCAATGCCCTGGCAGCGCGAACGGGGATCGACAACACCCTTGTCGACGATGTCATCATCGGTACCGGCAACCCCGTCGGCGACCACGGAGTCGTCATTGGTCGCATGGCTGTGCTCGCCGCCGGCTGGCCCGTGGAGATACCCGGCATCACCCTGAGCCGCTTCTGCGGCTCTGGTCAGCAGGCCGTCACCTACGCGGCGATGGGCATCCAAGCCGGGCACCAGCAGATGGTCATCGGCGGCGGCGTCGAGTCGATGTCGCGGCGTTCCATCGAGAGCGCTCCGGACTTCACCGCCGGCAACCCTGCGCTGCGCGAGCTTCACCCCCTCGTGCCCCAGGGCATCTCGGCCGACCTCATCGCCACCTTGGAGGGCTTCGACCGGGCAGCCGTCGACGAGTTCGCCCTGCTGAGTCAGCAGCGCACGGCCGTGGCGATGGCCGAGGGACGATTCGACCGCAGCGTGGTGCCGATCCACAACCCCGACGGCTCGGTCGCCTTGGCGGTCGACGAATACCCGCGCCCGTCGACCACCAGGGAGGGTCTCGCCGCGCTCGCCCCCGCGTTCGGCCAACTCGGTAGCCAGGTCCTACCCGGCTACGACAAGTCCTTCGACGATATGTGCAAGCAGGTCTACACGCAGGTAACCGAGATCGACCATGTGCACCACGCCGGCAACTCGTCGGGTGTGGTCGACGGCGCTAGCGCGATCCTGGTCACCTCGCCCGATTTCGCCAAGGCCCATGGCCTGGCGCCCCGCGCCCGCATTCTGATGAGCGCTGTCATGGGTGCCGAACCGGTGATCATGCTCACCGCCCCAGGACCCTCATCGCTCAAGTGCCTCGGGCGCGCCGGCATGTCCGTCGGCGACATCGACCTGTGGGAGATCAACGAAGCCTTCGCCGCCGTGCCGCTGAAGATTATCTTTGATCTCGACCCCGCCCCCGAGAAGGTCAACGTCAACGGAGGAGCGATCGCCCTCGGTCACCCGATCGGTGCCAGCGGAGGGATCCTCATCCAGACCGCCCTCGACGAGCTCGAACGACGCGACCTGCAGACCGCGCTGATCACCATGTGCACTGGTGGCGGGATGGCGACCGCCACCATCATCGAGCGCATCTGACCTCATCCGCCAGCGAGGTCGCCGCCAGTTGACGGCTACGTCAACTGCCAATATGGTCGAAGGGTCAAGCGATTCGACCACGAAGCACGATCATTCCGGGGGAACCATGAACATCGAGGATCTCGTCCTCATCAGCGTCGATGACCACATCGTCGAGCCGCCGACCATGTTCGATGCCCACTGGCCGGCCAGCCTCGCCGGCAAGGCACCCAGGGTGGTGCACAGCGACAGCGGCGACCTGTGGCACTTCGAAGGCCTGATCGCCCCCAATGTGGGCCTAAACGCCGTCGCCGGCTGCCCGCCCGAGGAGTACAACGTCGACCCCACCGAATACAGCCAGATGAGGCCGGGCTGCTTCGACGCCGATTCTCGGGTGGCCGACATGAGTGCCTCGGGCGTGCTCGCCGGGGTGAACTTCCCCACCTTCCCTCACTTCTGCGGCCAGTTCTTCGCCCGGGTACCGGACAAGCAGGTGGCCCTCGCTGCCGTCCGC
>Ga0073899_10006456_pt1 | contig 10133 bp, 8 predicted proteins | sample KloWWTmetaKNB5Ph_FD_88975 | JGI IMG/M metagenome (GOLD analysis project Ga0073899, IMG submission 88975) | Active sludge microbial communities from Klosterneuburg, Austria, studying microevolution and ecology of nitrifiers - Klosterneuburg... | ecosystem: Engineered > WWTP > Aerobic digester >...
CCTGCGCCACGGTCATGCCCTCGAGCCACTCCATGACGAAGAACGGCCCGAGCCCCGGTTCGACGCCGACGTCGAACGCGCGCACCGTGTGCTCGCTGGTCAGCTTCGCCAGCGCCTGGGCCTCGCGGACGAACCGCCGCGCGATGTCGTCGCGGGTGGCCAGCATGGGCTTCAGCAGCTTGATCGCGAAGGGGTGCCCCAGCCCGCGGTGCACCGCGCGCACGACCACGCCGCAGCCGCCCTGCCCGACGACGCGCTCGATCCGATACTTGCCCCCGATCACCTTGCCGACGAGGTCAGCGTCCAGCTGCATGGCGCGGGTATCGACCGCCTCGCGCCGCGGTTGCGTGGGCTGCGTCGTTTGCGCGCTTGTCGGCTCGCCTGCGACATCGACCGCCGCGCGCCCACACATCGACGCCGGCGAACGACAGCCGATGCCAGGGCCCCATCAGGAGCGTCGCGCGTCCCAGCCACCATGCGCACCGCCATCCTCATCGCGATCGCCTCGCTCTCGGCCTGTCACCCCGCGCCCCCGGCGGCGCCCGCGCCGCCGCTGACCGGCGACAGCGCCCAGATCAGCGAGGCGGTGTTCCGCCACCTGTTCGCAAACAACGCGTCGGCCGCGCAGGGCGCCGCCAGCGTGTACTGCCTGCGCGTCGACGGTCCGAGCGACCCCAGCGAGGCGCTCCTGGCGCGCTTCGCGACGCACCGCCCGCGGGTCGTCGCCGTCTCGGCCTGCACCGAGAGCAGCGACGGCGTCTTCCTGCGTGGCGCGGCCTCCGGCGCGCGGCCCGGCCTGATCTTCGCGGTCGGGGAGATCTCGATCGACGGCGACCAGGCAACTGCCACCGCCTCGTACTTCGAGGGCGGCCTGTCGGCGGCCTCCTACGGCTACAGCCTGCGCAGGACCGCCGCCGGCTGGGAGGTGATCGAGCAGGTGCTGTTCATGATCAGCTGATGGCCACGCAACCGGCGGCCGGGCCGGTCGATAGCCCACGCAAGATGCACCGTTACCACCTCCGTCACCCAGGCTCACGCTCGTCGGACGGCGGTCGCTCGCTCGAGCCCGGCGACGAACTCGCCCCTGATCGCGAGGCGACGTCATGAGGGTGCTCTTGGTCGGCCTGATGACGTCGGGCTGCATGTACTACAGCCCGGGTATTGGGGCCACGCGTGCCTCGCAGAGCACCACGGGGGAGCGGTGGGGCGCACAACTCTATTCGGGCGTCGGCTTCCGCACCACCAGCGCTGCCCGGCTGCGTTGCGGCGGCGGCCTTGGCGTCACCCTTGATGCGAACGACGGTGGCGACGCGGTGGCGCTTGGCCCCGAGGGCCGGTGCAACCTCGCGGTCCACGAGCTCGACGCTGACCGCCGCCTCGCTGTGACCGCACGCGCGACGCTCGGGTGGGCCTGGTTCGAACCGATCGATGGGGGCGCGACCCTGCGCGGGCGGAGCGCCGCAGGGTTCGCCGGTGTTGCGCTGGAGGCGATCGATGACCTACGTGCAGCCGGCGGCGCCGGCCCCGACCACCGACCGCAGTCGGGGGAACTCGCGCTCGGGCTGATCGCCACCCGAGTCGACATCGACGACGATCACGCGTCGTGGCTCGGCCTCGCCGTCGAAGCGACGTTCGCATTCGATCTGCCGTACTACGTCGATCTCCTCGCCGGAGGAAGCTGATGGGCCGCGGCGCGTGAGGTCCCCGAGCTGGCTGCGACGCCGTGGCACGTCTGCGTACTGCGAGGCCAGCGACGCCGGCCACACGGGTCGAGCGCACGCAGGTGCTACTCATGGATCAGCTAATGGCCACGCAACCGGCGGCCGGGCCGGTCGATAGCTCGCGCAAATGCATCGCCGCCACTACCGTCACCCAGGCTCGAACTCGTCGGACGGCGGTCGCTGATGCCGATCCCGACCGTCGAGTCGACCGCCGCGCCGCTGCCGTTCCTGGTGGAGCACGGCGCGTGGATCTGGAAGGCGCTGATCGGGCTGGCGGCGGTGGGGGCGCCAGGGCTGGCCCGGTTGCATCGCCGGCGTCAGGCGACGGCGCACGTGGCGCGGGTCGTGCGTGGCGCGACGGTCGAGCTGCGCTCCGGGCAGATCGCGCTCCGCGGGCGGTTGAGCGATGCGGATCTGCGGTCGTCACGCCAGCAGGTGTGGAGCTACGCGGCGCCGCACGTGACCGCCGGGACCGCTGACGGGGCGGCGCTGACCGTGGGCGACACGCTTGTCCAGCTGGCGGGCGACGTCGAGGTGGTCGCGGGGACGCGGGCGACCGTCGACAGGTGGCCCGGCCGCACGAAGGCAGGCGCGTTGATCGCGTGGCGGCAGGAGCTGACCGTGGCGGCCGGGGCCGAGGTGGTCTGCGTCGGACGACTCGAGCATGACGACGCCGGGACGTGGACGCTGCGCGCGGCGCCGGCGCAACGCCTGGAGCTGTACGCGCTCGACCACCGCGGTGCCGCGGCGCCAACGGCGCGGATGCGGTTGGCGGTGTCGGCGGCTCTCGCCGCGGCGGGCATGGCGGCGATGCTCGTCGTGCTTGGCGTGGTCATGGAGCGCCGGATCCGCGCCGCCGATCGCGACGAGGACGCCACGCTGGCCGACATCCCGTTGCGCGTGCAGGTGGCGGTGGCGACGCCAACCGGGCGAGCGGAGGCGATGCGGTGGCTCGAGGACGCGGCCGCGGACGCTGTCGGTCGCGAGCAGATCGGCCGCGCGCTCACGGTGGCCCGGTTGCGTGGGACGGACGTGGAGGCACAGCAGCTGCGCGACCTCGACCGCCATGAGGAGCTGCTCGCGTTCGCGCGCCGTCGCGGTGACGACGCGCTTGCGTTCGAGGCGCTGACGCGGCTGGGGCGGTTCGCCGAAGCTGCCGAGGTGATGCCGCGCGTGCCCGATGTCGACCGCGGTGTCGCCGTCGAGGTCGCGATCGCCGCCGGTCGATGGTCCGACGCCGCGGCGCTGGTGGAGGTGAGCGCGCAAGAGCAGGCGAGGGGCCCGGGGCGAGACGCGATGATGTGCGTGGCGGCGTGGATGCGAACGAAGAGCGGCGACACCGCGGCCGCCGCATGGCTCGACCGTGCCGCGCGCCAGGACGGCACCTGCGCGCTGGTTGCCGCCGCCACCGCCCCCGGCGGGCTACCGCAGGGCCCATCGCGTCGCTTCCAGGGCGATCTGCCGGCACGCTGGCGCGGCGTCGCCCGGGCGCTCACGGGGGAATGGGTGACCTGCGGCATCGCTGACGGCGCCGTGTGGTTGGTTCCATACGTGGCGATCCACCTTGGGGAGGTCGCCGCGACGAACGAGGCGCAGGACGGCTTCATCGACGAACTCGGCATCGGGACCGCCGCACGGTTCAGACACCGTTGTCGCGCGGCCTGGGCGCTGATCGCCGACCAGCCGGGCGCCAGTCCGGAGAGCCTCAAGGCCGACGCGATCTACACCGCCGCGCCAGTCTGGGACATCGAGCCCGTTGACACGATGGCGCCGGCCGCGGCGTTGCGTCGTCGGGGCTTCGATCGCGGCGGGCTCATGCTCACGGACCGCCGTGCGAGCGAGGTCGTCCTGGACGCGCTCGACGGTGACGCCCGACCGCTCGCGCACTACCTGCAGCATCACCGTCTCGCCCAGCGCTACCTGATCGTGCTCGGCATCGCGCCACGGGTCGCCGATGGGCAGGCCGAGCTCGCGGAGGCGCTGCTGTGGTCGCCCCGCCTCACGGACCACTGGATCGGCGACGATAGCCAGATCGGCGAGACCTTGCGGCGGGCCTTTCTGCGCCGCTCGGTCCTTCGGCTGCTCGGCCGCGACGATCTCGCCGCCCCCGACGCCGCGATCGTCGCCCGGGTCGTCGACGTGCTCGCCGACCGCGACAAGGTCCTGGCCCTGGCGTTCTGGAGCGCGCGCTGACGGCCCCGCCGGCGCCCGTGCGTGCGACGCTGCGATTCGACGCAACCGCGCGGCGGACCGGTCGATAGGCAGATCGAGCTGGCAGCGCTGCCGCCACTCCGACTCCATCCACCATGCCCCCCAAGAGCCACGCCATGACCACCCGAACCCGTCTCTCTGGATGCCTGCTCGCCGTCGCTGCCGCGTGTCACCGCGCACCACCGACCGCCACGGCACCTGCACATGCCGATGCGACACCGACGGCGGTCGCGCACGAGCCACCCGCATCGACCGACCCTGACGCGCGGGCGCGCGGCCAAGAGGTCTACGATCAGGCGTACGCGCTGGCGATGGAGGGTGACTTCACCGCGGCGCTGCCGTTGTTTCGCCGGGCCACCGAAATCGATCCGACGCTGGCCGTCGCGTGGTTCGATCTGGCGGGACTGTCCGAGCAGCTGGGTGACGCGGACGCGGCGCGGGTTGCGATGGAGCGGTGCGTGGCGGTCGAGCCGGCGTTCATCCAGGCGCGCGTCGAGCTGGCGACTCTCTACGACGACGATCTGGACGCGGCAATGACGCAGCTCCGGCGGGCGCTTACCGAGCCGACGCCGTTCGTGATCGACAGGTACACGGCGGCGCACACGCGCGGCGAGGGGCTGCACAAGGTCGCCGTCACGTACGCTCGCCTCGACTTTCCCGCGGCAACGGCGAGCATCGAGCGCAGCTTGTTCGCCGACCCGATGGCTGACATCGATCCGCGCGCCGACCGGATCGCCCGCCGCGCCCAGGACGAACTCGACGGCGCGATGGTCGCTGACCCAGCACGTGCGGCGGCGATCGCGGCCCTGGTGCGTGACGCCAACGCCGCGGTGACCCGGCCTGCCGCGGAGGCGGCGCTGCGTCGCCACCAAGCGCTCGCAGCGAGCCTCGAAGACGGCGCGGCGATCGACCGTTGGCAGGTGTGGCGTCAGCTCGCGCGACTCGAGCTGGCGGCGGAGCAACCCGTAGCGGCGGACGCCTCGCTGATCCGCGCGGCCGAGGCTGCGAAGCGCCTGCCGCTCGAGCGCTGGCTCGACACCACGAACGATCGAATCGCCGTCGAGGTCAGGCTCGGGCGGCTCGACGCGGCGGCGCGTGCGTTCGATGAGCTGGCGTGGCTCGAGTACGTGACGGCGAATGCCGATGCGCCCGTCGGCGGTCGCACGCGCTCGCGCCGCGTCGGCACCGCCCCCGAGCTGGCCCCGTTGCGGGGCCGTGCCGACTACCAGCGCACCGTCGCGGCGCTCGGCCTGTGATGGCAGCGCCCCGCCTCGCAGCCCAACATCAGCCATCGAACATCCCATGACGCACACCCTCGCCCCGACGCCGAGCCTCCACCGCATTCCCGGGGAGGCCTGACCGATGTTCGCCCCATGGGGTTGGGCCGTCCGGAACGTGCCCCTCGACCAGGAGCTGCCGACCGACCGGTGCGCGAACTGCGCGCGGACCGACGACGGCAAGCTGTCGGTGGGGCCGATGACGGTCCCGCTGCGGTTGCAGGTGTACCTGTTCATCGCGGGATTCGAGCAGACCGTCCACGTGCGGGCGGGCTTCTGCACCGACTGCGCGTACACCGCGACGCACCAGCGGGCGACGTTCGGCGAGCGCTTCGTCCTGTTCCTGGTGCTGTTCCTCGTGAGCTGGGTCGCGCTCATCATCGCGGCGGCCGCGTTCGTCGGCGGCCCCAACGTCGACGAAGGCACGGCGGCGTGGGTCGCGTTCGGGCTGGCGGTGGTCGGCCCGATGCTGTGGGTGCGCCGACCGGCGCCCCTGCCGATGGTGTGTCGCTACCAGCCGATCCGCTTCCTGCGCGGCGTGCACGACGTCAACGGCACCGGCCAGCCCGGGCTGCGCCTGGCGTTCGCCAACCGCGACTACGCCGCCCACATCCCCGCCGTGGTCCCCGGCGCGCGCGTGGTGCGCTGAGATGGCCGCCGAGAAGCGCGGACGAGGCTCGGCGCCGCGACGCGGCCGGCGCTCGCTGGCGTTCCTGATGATGCTCGGGCTGCTCGCCTTCGGCTACGGCGGCGCCGGCGCGCAATCGAGCGGTGGCGCGATGGGCGGGGGCGACTGGGACAGCCATTCGTCGTCGCGTTCGCGCGGCGACGACTCATCGAGATCCGGATCGACCGACTACGACTACAGCGGCGGTTCGCGTTCGTCGTACGACGGCGGGGCTGGCTGTAGCCAGGGTGAGCAGAGCGGCGACGGCGGTGGAGAGTGGATCCTGATCGCCATCGGGGGCGGCCTCCTGTTGCTGCTCGTGCGCTACATCATGGAGGAGCACGACCGGCGGGAGGGCCTCCTGCACACGCCGGCGCCCGACCTCTTCGACGTCACGGCGATCCGGATCGTCCTCGACGCGCGCGCCCGCGGCGCGGTGCAGGCGGCGCTCGATCGCCTGGGCGAGACCGCCGGGACCGGTTCGGCGGCGGGGCGGGTCAAGATGCTGAACGAGGTGGCGATCCTGCTGCGGCGGCATCGCGCGGCGTGGGTCTACGGCGCCGTGGCGAACCACCCGATGACGACCAAGGACGAGGCGCGGGCCGCGTTCCATTCCCACGTCGCGACCGCGCGCGCGAGCTACCGCGACGAGACGATCCGCAACGTCGACGGCAAGGTCACGCGCGCCGACGCGCACGCCGTCGCCGCGTCGGCGGAGGGGCCGGGCCTGGTGATGGTCTCGGTCCTGGTCGCCGCCGACCGCGAGCTAGTGACGGTGGATCGTCCAGGCGACGGCGAGGCGTTGCGCCGCGCGCTCGAGGCGCTGTCGAGCCTCACGCCGACCTCGCTGATCGCCGTCGAGGTGGTGTGGACCCCGTCGGAGCCCGCCGATCGCATGACGTCCGCCGAGGTCGAGCGGCTGCTGGCCGGTACCAGCTACGCCAAGATCGACGGCGCCCTCGCCGGGGTGGCCGTCTGCGAGTTCTGTCAGGGGCTCTACCCCGCCGAGGCCTTCGCCTGCGTCCACTGCGGTGCGCCGCCGCGCGGCAGGGCCGGCGCGCCATGAGCGCGAGCGACGCGCCGAGCAAGGGGGCGGTCGACAAAGAACCTCTGGGGCGGGGTACTCGGTCGAGCCGCTGCTGGCCGGCTCGAGCTACGCACCCGTGCGCGGCCGTGGCCACATCTAGAAGGTGGCCCGCCTGATCGTGCCGTCGCTCGCGTCCGTCCAGACAACCGTGCGCGCCTCCATCGCGATCGCCCGGGGGCGGCCGCCGATGGCGAGCAGGCGTGCCGCTTTCTGAGGCTCGGCGAGCATCACGCGGCCGCCCGCTTCGGTCCAGGCGACGCTTCCGTCGGCGACGGCGATGGACACCGGCGACAGCGCGGGCAACCCGGAGTCCTGGACCCGCCCGGACCGCGTGTCGATGCGACGGATCCCGCCCGCGGTCGCCACCAGCAGGGCTGCCCCTTGCACAGCGAGCCCCCACGGGCGATCGAGGCCCTGAACTAAGACCTGTGGCCTGTTGCCGGCCAGCGTGAAGATCTCGCCGGTGGTGTAGCTCGACCAGAACGGCCGGTCACCCTCGACGACAAGTCCGTCGACGTTGTTCGAGAGCGCAGCCACCCGCGTAGGGGCACCGCCAGGTGGTAGCTGCCAGAGTTGTCGGGGCCAGCCGGCCACCCAGTAGAGTGAGCCGTCCTCTGCCAGCGCCGCGGAGGCGACGTCTGCGTCCAGGGGCGCGAGCACGGCGCGGTCTTCGACCAAGGCGCCATCGTCTAGCCAGTACGTGTGTCCGTCGCGAAGGAACACACTTGCGTCGGAGGCATGCTCGCGTCGGCGCCGCAGCACGTGGGCGCGGGAAGGCGCGAGCGGTGGACGGCCGATCGCACAGCCGCGATCCTCGCTGCGCACGTCGACGACGTGCCAACCTAGCGACGCGTCGTCGCTCAACTCGATGATCGCCTCGCGGTCCGCCGTGAACCAGCTCGCCGGCGCCTCGCCGTTGCAATCGACGTCCGTCGACGCCCCGGTCAGCGTGGCCGCCGCGGAGTCACCGATGATCCGGACGTCCTTGACCACGTTGTCGCGAGAGCAGAGCCGCCGATCGCGCCGACCACGAGCGCCGTCGCGGCACCACCGGTCCAGGGCCTCGAGCCAGGGCGACGTTGGCGTCGCGATCGCCGTCCCCGCCCGCGGGTCGACGCGGCCCTCGAACGTGCGCAGCGGACCACCCACCGAGGCTCCGAACTCGCCGAGCGGCTCGGCCCACGCGAACCTCAAGGCGCCGCCACCACGAATCGCGACGTCGACCATCTGGCTGCGATCGAACAGCACCTGCCACCGGGCTCCCCTCGGCCGGACCACCCGCAACGTCGAGATCCGGGCTTGCGTCTCCCACCGCGTGCCGAGCACCGCGAACACGTCCGGGGCGAGCATGATGAACGCGACGTGCTCGCCGTCGTTCATCGGGACTTCGTCGGTGATGGCCCATCGGCCGGCGGCCTGCTCCGCGAGGAGCCAGAGGCGTCCGCCCGCCGCGAGCGCCCCGCACTCGTATGCAGCAGCCACCGCCCGGCGGGCCGGGACGAGGTCGAGGACGCGCACCTCGAGGCCGGCGTCACGCCGCGTCGCCGCGTGGAAGGCGCTCGCGATGCGATCGTCGACGCGTGCAGTCGGGTTGGCGCGGATCGCCGTGTCGAGCGTCGTGCGTGCCCAGGTCCAAACGTCCGGCACCTCGTCCGACACATCGCCGCACGGTCTGGATGCTCGCTGCGCGTCAGCCGGCGTCGCGTCGTCGATCGCGGTCTCGGCCTGCTGCTCCGCCGGCCGCCCGCCCTTACATGCGAGCACGAAGGTCGCGATACAGGTGAGCCCTGCGGCGCCTAGCACGGAGCGCTTGCAGGTCACGCCGTCAGCCTGGACCCGGGCCCGGGCCCGGCCACACCAGGCAGACGCCCGTCACGTGACCCTGCTCGGTGACCGTGATGTCGCTCGTCTTCGGATCGTGGTCGCGCGCCGTAGCCGACACGTCGGCGACGCTCTCGACGATCGCCAGGCCGTCGCATCCGAGCTCGCCGGCCTGCGTGCGGAGCGCTTCGAGGCGCACGTCATCGAGCCCGCCCTTCATCTTCAGCAGGTACACCTCGACACCGCCAGGGGGCGCCTGGGTCAGGAACAGCTGCACCGACTCGGCGGGGCGCGGGGCCATGGGCCGAGGTGCCATGTTCAGCCGCGTGACGTCCGCTCTGGGCGGGATGCAGGCGGTCGTGGCGGCGATGATCAGGAGGGTCGCGCTCAGCGACACCGTGCTCCGGTACGAAAGGCTTGGCGTGGTCATGCCGCCGCTATCGACCACCCGGGCCGGCGGTTGCTGACCCGCGCGCAAACCCCGCCCCAGACCTCCCCGCGAACCTGCCCGCTCGCCTCCAGATCGGCTCGGCTGGTACGTTCCGCTGCGGAATGAAATCGCCGATCTAAGATGCCAGAATCACTATCGATTGGCAGAATCGCACTCTAGAGGTCTGGGGTTCGATCCCCCATGGCTCCACCGGAAAACGTCAAGGGTCCCGCAGAGATGCGGGGCCTTTTGGCGTTTCGGGGTGGGCTGCTACGGCCGGATCGAAACGAAATTCCGTTCCGATTCATTCCGATCCGGAGGCCTTCGGCGCCAACCTGGCGCCGGCAACCGCACGCGGCAGCGGTCGATACATGGGCATGGAGCCACCACGCCAAGGGAGCCGGCCCTGGGCCACTACGGCGGTCCGCGGCACCTCCGACGCTGGACGACCTACTACACCACGCGCATCTTGTGGTCGGCCGAGCCCGTCGAGCCGCCGGACCCTCCCTCGCAGGCGCGCGTGCTCGACTCGCTCGAGCTCCTCGCGACTCAGGACCTCATCGCTGGTGGGGCTCGGCCGCACGCCCTGGCCGCGGCGTCGGTCGAATGCTTACGCCGCGAGGCCGGTTTCATCGCGGATGCCCCCGACGACATGCCAAGGATCGCCACCGCCGTTGCCCGCCGCGTCTATGCCGAGGTACGGGACGCGATCGACGCCGAAGCGGCCATGCCGTGGGCGGTCCACCTCGCGGCCCAGCTCGCAGCCCGTGGCCTGGCCGCACCCGATCGCCTCGTTCATCACCGGCCCGTCATCCAGGCCCGCACCTTCCAGCGTCACCTTGCGCAGCAGCTGAACGCGCGCGCGGGTGACTTGCTGCCGCGCCTGGCTGCGGTGCTGCGCGAGGCGGAGCTTGATGCG
>Ga0073899_10006458_pt1 | contig 10132 bp, 7 predicted proteins | sample KloWWTmetaKNB5Ph_FD_88975 | JGI IMG/M metagenome (GOLD analysis project Ga0073899, IMG submission 88975) | Active sludge microbial communities from Klosterneuburg, Austria, studying microevolution and ecology of nitrifiers - Klosterneuburg... | ecosystem: Engineered > WWTP > Aerobic digester >...
AGCACCTCGCTGAGCGAAACGATCCGCGAAGCGCGGGAGGACAGCACCATCAAGGCCATCGTCTTCCGTGTGAATTCGCCCGGGGGCAGCGGCCTGGCCAGTGAGGTGATCTGGCGCGAGGTGAAGCTCGCGAGCGAGGTGAAGCCCGTTGTGGTGAGCATGGGCAACGTGGCCGCCTCGGGTGGGTACTACATCAGTGCGCCTGCAACGAAGATCTACGCCGAACCCACGACCATCACCGGCTCCATCGGCGTGTTCGGGATCATTCCCAACATGCAGGGTTTCTTCAAGAACAAGCTGGGCATCACCTTCGATGGGGAGAAGACCCACCAATACGCGGACATGATGACCACCAGCCGTCCGCTGAGCGAGCAGGAGAAGCTGGTGATACAGGGCTACGTGGACGAGTTCTATGATGGATTCGTTCAACGTGTGAGCGAAGGGCGCAAGCTCACGATCGCGCAAGTGGACAGCCTCGGCCAAGGTCGTGTGTGGACCGGCGTGGATGCGAAGGCGCGAGGATTGGTGGATGAACTCGGTGGCTTGGAGGATGCGGTGAAGGCTGCTGCTGCTCTCGCAGGTCTCACCAACTACTCCGAAGTGGAACTACCCGAACAGAAGGACTTCTTCCAGCAATTGATGGAGGACCTCAACGGACAGGCACGCATGTGGGTGGCCAGCGAATGGCTGGGCGAAGACGTGCAGTTGCTCTATCAGTACAAGCGCGTGCGCGATGCGAAGCAGAATTTCGGGATCCAGGCACGCATGCCCTACGATCTGGTGATCCAGTAACATCACCTACCCATTGGAATCACGAAAGCCCCGGATCGCTCCGGGGCTTTCGCTTGCCCTGTTGATCAGTTCCCTGACCATTTACCAAAACCTGGGTACTCGAACGGGAGGTGGGTAACGAAGGTTTCGGTCAGCCCACTTCCACGTGGAAACCGCTATGGTTGCGGACGTTGAGCACGCGCCCATCCTCCCACATCAGGTATTGTCCCTTGATCCCCATCAAACGGCCGCTCACCTCGGGTGTTTTCTCCAGGGATACGCTGGTCACCTTGGGCGGATAGGCCAGAACAGGGAAATCGATCACCATGGGTTCCTCATTGCGCAGGAAATGCTGCTGCAGGTCCCCGCGCAGTGTATGGAACGCATGACCGCGCGCGCTTTCCAACGCGTCGGTGTCCGGTGGTACTTGTTTCAGCATTGCGCGCCAGTTGGTCTTGTCGGCAAAGGCGCGCTTTAGGTCCACTTCGATCAGTCCGGCGAGCTGCCGATAGGGGACACGTGCGATCACCAATGCCGCAACCGCGCCCTGGTCGATCCAGCGCACGGGTACTTGGGTGCTTCGCGTTACGCCCACCTTCACGTTCCCGGTGTAACTGAGATAGACCACATGCTCGGTGGCGTGGTGTGCGATCTCCCATTCCGGGTCACGGCCTTCACCCAAGTGCGCGCGACATAGTTCCGGGTTCACGATGCACTCCGCCGCTTCCGGAGCAGAGGTGAAGCAGGGATAACAGAAGCCCTGTGCGAAGAGCTTCTTCACACGTTTTCCGCAACTCACGCAACTAAGAACGCCGGTTGAACGCACCATGAATTGGTGTCCGATGAAGGGCGCAAGCTCGAAGGGCTGCGGCTCGAACGGCAGCGCATAGGTCACCGTGCCGCTAAGGCCGGCGAGCATCTTGAAAAGAGGTTGGCCATCGCCCATTGGAACGCGTGCTTATCTTTTGGGCTGAAGATAGACCTCCACATTCGCGCCATGCCCTTCAACGCGTTGTTCTCCTTCCTCATCAAGAAGCGCTTGCAGCAGATCGAGCTCTTCCGGGAGCACCCGCTCATGGCCCAGCTGGAGACCTTCCACTATTTGGTGCGTTCGGCCCGCTACACGGAATGGGGGCACAAGTACGGCTACGATGTCATCAACGACCCGGACACGTTCCGTGAGCGAGTGCCCTTGCAGGACTACGAGGATGTGAAGCCGTACATCAAGCGTCTTCGTGGCGGTGAACAGAACCTCCTTTGGCCCACTGACATGAAGTGGTTCGCAAAGAGCAGCGGGACCACAGGCGATCGGAGCAAGTTCATTCCCGTTAGCCGCGAGGCATTGGAGGATTGCCACTACAAGGCCGGCAAGGATCTTATCGCGCTGCACTACCAGCAATACCCGGAGAGCAAGCTCTACCAAGGCATGAGCCTCGTGGTGGGCGGCAGTTCGTCCATCGAGAATTTCCGGCCGGATGCTTACAGCGGCGATCTCTCGGCCATCATCATCCGCAACCTTCCCTTGTGGGTGGAGGTGAGGCGCACACCGGTCATTGAAACCGCGTTGCTGGACAACTGGGAAGTGAAGATCGAGCAGATGGCACGCGAGACCATGCGCGAGGATGTCCGGTGCATCGCTGGCGTTCCGAGTTGGACGCTCGTTCTGTTGCGCCGCATCCTCGAGCTCAGCGGCGCACGCAACATCATGGAAGTGTGGCCCAACCTCGAGCTCTTCATGCACGGAGGTGTGAGCTTCAAGCCCTATCGTGCGCAGTTCGAGGCGTTGATCCCATCGCCCACGATGAACTACCTGGAGAGCTACAACGCGAGCGAGGGGCATTTCGGGATACAGGACCGTAAGGGTGCCGATGATATGCTCCTCATGCTTGACTATGGCATCTTCTACGAGTTCCTGCCCATGGAAGAAATGGGGAAAGCCGCTCCGCGCACCTTGCTGCTCGGCGAAGTGGAACCCGGCGTGCAGTACGCGCTCGTGATCAGCACGAATGCGGGCCTCTGGCGCTACATGCCGGGCGATACCGTGCGGTTCACGAGCGTGAAGCCCTATCGTATACAAGTGAGCGGACGCACGAAGAGCTTCATCAATGCTTTTGGCGAGGAACTGATCGTGGAGAACGCGGATCGCGGGATCGAAGCCGCCTCGCAGGCGACCGGTGCCGTGGTGAGCGAGTACACCGCAGCTCCCATCTACATGGAAGCGGGAGCATCGGGTGGTCACGAGTGGGTGATCGAGTTCGCACACCCGCCGGTCTCCCTCGATCTTTTCATCGATACCATGGACACCACCATGCGGTCGCTGAATTCGGACTACGATGCCAAACGCCGGGGCGATATGGCCTTGCGACGCCCGGTGGTGCATTCGGTCGAACCCGGCACGTTCCATGCGTGGATGCGACAGCGCGGCAAGCTGGGCGGACAGAACAAGGTGCCCCGTCTCAGCAACGATCGCGTGCTGATAGAGTCCATCCTCGCTCCAGTGCCTGCATGACCCGCCGCATTTTCATCCCGCTCCTCCCGCTGTTGTCGTTGTCGCTGTTGGCCCAAGAAGAGCAGCTCCCACCCGTGGGCTATACCATCGAGGGGCGCTTCGATGCGTTCACCACGGATGAAATGGGCAACGTTTATGCGTTGCAGGGCGATGAGCTCCGCCTCTTCGATGCGCGAGGACGCAGTTGGCTGCGCAATAGTGTGAAGACCTTCGGGCGTATCGGCGTGATCGATGCGTTCTATTCCCTGAAGCCGATGTTGTTCGCACCGGAGCAGGGACAGTTGGCCCTGTTGGACAACACGCTGAGCCTGCAGGGCAGCGTCATCAACCTCTCTCGCCAAGGCTACGTGCAAGTGGTGGGTGCCTGCATGAGCGTTCAGAACTGCTTCTGGTTCTTCGATCAACGCGAAATGGCGCTCGTGCGGGTGGACGGGCAGCTGAACAAGCTGGCGCATTCCGGTCGCCTGGACCAGGTGCTGGGTTTTTCCGTGGAACCCGCCGGTATGATGGAGTATGACAGCAAGTTGTACCTGAACGATCCGGTCCACGGCATCCTCGTGTTCGACCTCTTCGGGACCTACGTGAAGACGATCGGTATCAAGGATGCTCGGAGCATCCAAGTGCGCGGCCAGTTCCTCTACTTCTTCGACGCGACCGGCGCGCACATCTACGACATGCTCTCCTTCGCAATTGCAACGGTCGACACCGGAACAAGCGCCGATAGGATCCGTGACCTTCGGGTGGAGAACGGCCGGGTCTTCCTGCTGCTGGAGGATCGGATCAGCGTTCATCGGCAGAACAAGGTGGAGCACTGAGGTTCCACGACTTTTCCACAAGTCCGCACACGAGCACGAGCGCCGGTATCTTCGTCGGCCCCACAAGGGAAACGTTCGTCCACATGCACATCGCGATCGCAGGCAATATCGGCTCCGGCAAGACCACGCTCACTCAACTTTTGGCCAAACATTACAAGTGGGACCAGTTGCAGGAAGCCGTGGACAACAACCCGTACCTCTTCGACTTCTATAAGGACATGCAGCGGTGGAGCTTCAACCTGCAGATCTTCTTCCTCAATTCGCGCTTCGAGCAGTTGATGGAGATCCGCAAGAGCGGCCGCAACGCGATCCAGGACCGCACCATCTACGAGGACGCGTACATCTTCGCCCCCAACCTGCACGCGATGGGATTGATGACCACGCGCGATTTCGAGAACTACCACCGTCTCTTCCTCAACATGGAGCACAGCATCGCTCCGCCCGATCTGCTGATCTACCTGCAAGCTCCGGTGGACAAGCTGGTACGCCAGATCGGTGAGCGAGGCCGTGAGTATGAGAACTCCATCAGCATCGAGTACCTCAAGCGCCTCAACGAGCGCTACGACGGTTGGATCGAGAAGTACGACAAGGGCAAGTTGTTGGTGATCGATGTGGAGGACAATGCCTATCACAAGAACCCGGAGGACCTTGGCCGCATCATCAACGCCATCGATGCCGAGATCCATGGCCTCTTCCCAATGGAGAAAGCCCCTGCCAAGGCGAAGACCGAAGCCAAGCCTGCTGCAAAGACAACTGTCAAGGTGACCGCTAAAGGAGCACCGAGCAAGAACGGGGCGAAGGCGGTGGTGAAGAAACGGTAGTCGCAGTGACAAGGTCCAACGAAGAAGCCCCGGCACTTGTGCCGGGGCTTCTTCGTTGGATGTACAGCGGATCAACGCTCGCTCACGCGCAACGCCGCACCCTTTGTTGGTGCGCGATCCAGGTAGAGCGGCTTGGTGGCGAAAGGCGCATCGGCACCATAGCCTTTGGCCGTGAGGCGTTCGGCCGCAACGCCTTTTGCGATGAGCGCGTTGCGCAACGCATCAGCGCGCGCTTGTGAGCCATCTCCGCTGGCACCGAGTTCCAACTTCAACGTTTGGAACGCCTTGAGGATCTCGGCGACGTTGTTGATCTGCGCATCGGCATTACCGTTGCTCAAGCTGTTGTCCGCTCCCACTTGATCGAAGCCGATCCACGTGGTCTTGTCGGCAGGTACCGCACGGCTGATGAAGAGCATGAGATCGTTCTCCAGGCCGCCTTCGGCACCGGTCACTTCGAAGCCCGTGATGAGCTTGGTGGTGTAACCGGTCACACGAGGCTCCAAGGTGGCGAGGCTATCACGGCTCGTCGTGGATCCGTTGCTTTCACCACCGGCGTTGGTGGAGGTGCTGTCAGGCGCTACGAGGACGACCAGCGCGTCCATGGGATCAGCCGCTGCCTCGGCATGGTCCGCCTCGTTGATGTGCGGCGCGATGATCAAGGCTACGAGTGATGTGAGCTTGATGAGGATGTTCATGCTGGGGCCGCTGGTGTCCTTGAATGGATCACCCACGGTGTCACCGGTCACTGCAGCCTGGTGCGGAGCAGAAGGCTTGTCAGCCTTGTGCTTGTAGAACATCTTGCCATCGATCTCCACGCCTTTCTCGAAGCTCTTCTTCGCATTGTCCCATGCGCCACCGGCGTTGTTCTGGAACATGCCCATGAGCACACCGCTCACGGTGATACCGGCGAGCAATCCGCCGAGCGCCTCGGGACCGAACGCAAAACCAACAATGATGGGCGAGAGCAATGCCAATGCGCCGGGAGCGATCATCTCACGGATGGAGGCCTTCGTGCTGATGGCAACGCACTTCTCGTATTCGGGTTTGCCGGTGCCTTCCATGATGCCAGGGATCTCGCGGAACTGGCGACGCACTTCCTTCACCATGTCCATGGCGGCTTTGCCCACTGCACTGATCGCGAGGCTACTGAAGAAGAAGGGGATCATGCCGCCCACGAAGAGCATGGCGAGCACATCGGCCTTGTAGATGTCGATGCCATCGATACCGGCCATGCCCACATAAGCAGCAAAGAGCGCAAGCGCGGTGAGCGCTGCAGAAGCGATCGCGAAGCCTTTGCCGGTGGCGGCGGTCGTGTTTCCTACCGCGTCCAGGTTATCGGTGCGCTCGCGCACTTCCTTCGGAAGACCGCTCATCTCGGCGATACCGCCTGCATTGTCGGCGATGGGGCCGAAAGCATCGATCGCTAGTTGCATGGCGGTGGTGGCCATCATACCGGCTGCAGCAATGGCGACACCATACATACCGGCGAGGTAGAACGAACCCCAGATGCCAGCAGCGAGGATGAGGATCGGCAATACCGTGCTCTCCATGCCCATGGCCAGACCGCCGATCACGTTGGTTCCATGGCCGGTACCGCTTTTCTGCACGATGCTGTTCACCGGTCGGCGACCCATGCTGGTGTAGTACTCGGTGACCATGCTCATGAGCGCGCCCACGACGAGGCCGAGCACGATCGCGAAGAAGATGTTGATCTTGAGGATGCCTGTGTAAACGCCATCACGCACGAAGTGGACGGTGTGCGGCAACATCCAATCGATGATGAAGTAGGCGGCCACCGCGGTGAACAGGATGGAGAACCAGTTGCCTTTGTTCAAGGCGGCCATCACACTGTCAGTGTCCTTGTTGATGCGAACGAACAAGGTGCCGACGATGGAGAACAACAACCCCACGCCCGCGATGACCATCGGGAGCAGGATCGGGGCCATGCCGCCGAAGTTGTCCTGGCTGATCACCTCGCGCCCGAGCACCATGGTGGCGAGCATCGTAGCCACGTAGCTGCCGAAGAGGTCGGCACCCATGCCTGCGACATCACCCACGTTATCACCCACGTTGTCGGCGATCGTAGCAGGGTTGCGCGCGTCATCCTCAGGAATGCCGGCTTCCACCTTTCCCACGAGATCGGCACCCACGTCGGCGGCCTTGGTGTAGATGCCACCGCCCACCCGCGCGAAGAGCGCAATGCTCTCGGCACCGAGCGAGAAGCCCGCAAGCACTTCGAGGCACTTCATCATCTGGTCGCCGTTGGCACCACCATCGGTCACGTACATCCCCAGGAACACGATGAAGAGCGAACTGAGGCCGATCACTGCAAGACCGGCAACGCCGAGCCCCATCACCGTACCTCCATTGAAGCTCACCTTGAGGGCTTGTGCAAGGCTGGTTCGTGCAGCTTGTGTGGTGCGCACGTTCGCCTTGGTGGCTATGTTCATTCCGATCCAACCTGCGAAGGCGCTGAAGAAGGCACCGATGAGGAAGGCCACGGCGATCACCCAATCACTATGCTCGACCAGCGTTCCGCTCCAAGCGAGCAACACCGCTGCAATGGCTGCGAAAGCGCCGAGCACTTTCCATTCGGCCTTGAGGAACGCGCTGGCACCGCGTGCGATGTAACCCGCCAGTTCCTTCATGTTGGCGTCGCCCGCGTCTTGTTTGGTCACCCACATGGCCTTGGCGACCATTACCACCAAGCCGATCACTCCCATTACAGGGATGTAGTACATCAGTTCCATTCTACGATGTTTAGCGTTTGCAACCTCTTGTCCATCAATGGGTTCGGATACCCCTTCCCAAAGAAGGCGGCAAAAATAGCGATCGCGACCATACGGCGATGGAGACAGTTCCAACACCCGGCTCCCGGGCTCTACCGCGTACCCACCCCGCTACATTTGATCGTGGCCGAACGTACGCGCATTGCACCTACACCGAGCGGCTACCTGCATGCTGGGAACGGCGTTGCTTTTCTGCTCACGTACCGGCTTGCCGGGCAGTACAAGGCATCGCTCCGACTGCGCATCGATGACCTCGACGCCGAGCGTGGGCGCCTCACGTATGTGGAGGACATTTTCGACTCGCTTCGATGGCTCGGGATCGATTGGGACCAAGGGCCGCATAATGCCAACGAGCAGGAGCGTGAGCATTCGCAAGCCAAGCGCACCGTTCGGTATCAGGAGAACATCGACATCCTGAAGGAGCAAGGTGATCTCTATGCCTGCACCTGTTCGCGAAGCGCACTGCGCGAGTTGGCCCGGCGAGGCATGAAGAACTGCGACTGTCGTGCGAAGCAGCGCAGCTTCAAGGAGACGGAAGCTACATGGCGCCTGCACATACCGGCTGATGCGATGGTGCGCATGGACGAACTTTTCGGGAATACGCGGATGTTGGTTCCCGCCGACCTTATGACGGACCCGGTGATCCGGCAACGTATCTCAGAAGAAGGAGCCGGAAGACCGGCTTACCAGATCGCCTCCCTCATGGATGACGTGGACCAAGGGAGCACCATGATCGTGCGGGGTGAGGACCTGCTGTCTTCCACCGCATGCCAACTCTACCTCGCGGATCGGCTTGGTCTGGAGGCGTTCAAGCGTATCCGTTTCGTGCATCACCCATTGATCACGGATGCACATGGACAGAAGTTGTCGAAGTCCGAGGGGGCGGAGGCTTTACGCACCATGCGGGCGAACGGAACAACGCCGGCCGAGTTGCACGCGAGTGCCGAGCGTATGCTGGCTGGCCTGCGCCATGGCGATGCCACGGACCACTAAACGAAGCCCACCACGGCGATCGCCATTGCGGTGATGAGCGTTGCGATCAGCCCCAGAATGAGGCCAACGAGCGCGAAGCCCTTGCCAGCCTCCTCGCGCCTTCTGATCTGACGCAGCGAAATGCCGCCAAGCACCAAGGTGGTAATGGCCGCAAGAATGACGGCCGTTGTGCTCGTTGTGAAGATCGCCAGGGCGATGATGCTCACAGCGGATACCAGTGTTGGTACGGCGAGCCGGTTCCATTTCTTCCTTGGCACTACGTTCTCATCGCCATCTTGTTCCTGGGAAGCGAACGGCTGAACGATCAGCGGTGCTTTGATCTGGACCCAAGCTGGTTCCCATTTGCGCTGCACCAACTGTGAGGGTCGAGGAAGGACCATCTCAGTCCGGTCCTTGCTGGCGAGCAAACGCTCGTGGGGATCCTTGAGGGCCAATGGTGCGGCTTCGAGTCGAGGCTTCACCCGATGAAGATGTGCGCTGGCACCCCTATCGTGATCACCAGAACGATGCAGATCGATATGCCATCCACCTTGGTGCGTGCGCTTTTGGAAGCGGCCTTCTTGCACCACATCACGATGCGTGCTGCAGGATGGCAGGATCATCTGTACGATGAGAAGGAGGGCAAGCGCGCGCACGGAGCGAATGTACCCGACGCGCAGGGCGCGGATCAGCGGATCAAACGGAAAGCATCCCCATCGAAGAGCCCGAGGTCGCTCAATTTCAGGTGGGGGATCACCAGCAGTGCCATGAAGGAGAGCGTCATGTATGGTGCTGTGAGCGTGCTGCCCAGTGCTTTCGCCTCGCGATCCAAGGTGGCGTATGCATCGGCCACGGTCCATGCATCTCCGTCGGACATCAACCCCGCGATCGGCAACGGAAGCACCCGATGGTGAGCGCCATCGGCGAGACTGACACCGCCCTTGTGTTCGATCACCAGGTTGACCGCTGCGCAGAGGTTCTCGTCGGTCGTTCCCACCGCCACGATGTTATGACTGTCGTGTGCGACACTTCCAGCGATGGCGCCGCGCTGGAAACCGGTGCCGGTGATCCACGCCACCACTACCGGTGCTTCCGTGTAACGGTTCACCACGGCGATCTTCAACAGGTCCTTCGTCGTATCCGAAACGCATGCGTCACCGTTCACGGTCGGTGGCATCCATCGCTTGCGGGTGATCAACTGGCCATCGAGTGCTTCGATCACGAGCAGCTCTTCTTCCTGCTTTGGCACATGGAGATCGTCGATCGATATCGGCGAACGATCGAAACGGTTGATGTGGTCGATGGCAACGCGTTGGATCAGGCTTTGACCCTCCCCGGCCACAAGTTCTCCCGCGATGAAGGTGCGCATCACGCGGAAGTCGTTCAGGTCTTCCACAACGATCAGGTCCGCAGGATCCCCAACACGCAATTGTCCGACCGGCAACTTGTAGTGCG
>Ga0073899_10006459_pt1 | contig 10131 bp, 6 predicted proteins | sample KloWWTmetaKNB5Ph_FD_88975 | JGI IMG/M metagenome (GOLD analysis project Ga0073899, IMG submission 88975) | Active sludge microbial communities from Klosterneuburg, Austria, studying microevolution and ecology of nitrifiers - Klosterneuburg... | ecosystem: Engineered > WWTP > Aerobic digester >...
CCCCGGCCGAGGTGGCGGCGATCGTCGACGCCGCCGTCGAGCCGCCGACGCTCGGCGTCCTCGGCGCGTCGCGGGTCAACGTGCTCGCGGTCAACCTCGCCCTCGACCGGCGGCTCGGTCGGCCGCGCGCGGTACAGTGACGGCGCGATGACCGACGGCGAGCGCCCCGATCCCGACGCGCTGCTGGCGCGGGTGCAGGCCGAGGCGGCCCCGCCCCGGGCGCGCCTGAAGATCTTCTTCGGCGCGGCGCCGGGCGTCGGCAAGACCTTCGCGATGCTGGAGTCGGCGCAGCGGCTGCGCGCCGAGGGCGTCGACGTGGTGATCGGCGTGATCGAGACCCACGGCCGCAGCGAGACCGGCGCGTTGGTGGCCGGCCTGCCGACGGTGCCGCGGCGGCGCGTCGAGCACCGCGGGGTGACGCTCGACGAGCTGGACCTCGACGCCGCGCTGGCCCGCCGCCCGACGGTGATCCTGGTCGACGAGCTGGCCCACACCAACGCGCCGGGCAGCCGCCACGTCAAGCGCTGGCAGGACGTGCTCGAGCTACTCGACGCCGGCGTCGAGGTCCACACCACGCTCAACGTCCAGCACGTCGCCAGCCTCACCGACGTGGTCGAGCAGATCACCGGCGTCAAGGTCCGCGAGACCGTGCCCGACGACGTGCTGGCCCGCGCCGACGAGCTCGAGCTGATCGACCTGGCCCCCGAGGTGCTGCTCGAGCGGCTGGGCGAGGGCAAGGTGTACCTGCCCGAGCAGGCGCGGCGCGCCACCCAGCACTTCTTCCAGAAGGGCAACCTGCTGGCGCTGCGCGAGCTGGCGCTGCGCCGCACCGCCGAGCAGGTCGACGTCGACGTCCAGGCCTACCGCCGCGCCCACGGCATCGAGCGCCCGTGGGGCAGCCGCGAGCAGGTGCTGGTCGCGGTGGGCCCGAGCCCGTCGTCCGAGCGGCTGATCCGCGCCGGCAAGCGCGCCGCGGAGCGGCTCGACGCGGCCTGGGAGGTGGCGGCGGTCGATCGCCCGAGCCGGCCGCTCGGCGAGCGCGACCGCGATCGCCTCGAGGCCCACCTGCGGCTGGCCGAGTCGCTGGGCGCCGAGATCGTGCGCCTGCGCGGCGAGGACGTCGCGGCGGCCCTGCTGACCCACGCGAAGCGCCGCGGCGTCACCCGCGTCGTCGTCGGCAAGCCCACCCACGCCCGCTGGCGCGATCTGCTCACCGGCGGCCTGGTCGACGCCCTGATCCGCGGCTCGGGCGAGATCGAGGTGCACGTCGTGGCGCCGATCGACCGCGACGCGCGCCCGCCGGCGCCCGCCGCGCCCGACGCCCGGGTGGCGCCGCCGTCGGCGCGCTGGAGCTGGGCGGCCGGCACCCTGGCGGTGGCGGCGGTGACCGCGCTCGGGCTCGTGGCCTTCGATCACGTCAGCCTCGCCGACCTGGCGATGCTGTACGTGGTCGCGATCATGATCGCCGCGCTGGGCGGGCGCGGCCCGTCGCTCTTGGCCGCGACGCTGTCGGTGCTGGCGTTCGACTTCTGCTTCGTGCCCCCGCGGTTCACGCTGGCGGTCAGCGACCTCGGCCACCTGGTCACCTTCGCGGTCATGTTCACCGCCGGCCTCTCGGTCAGCGCGCTGACCACCCGGCTGCGGCGCCAGGAACAGGACGCGCTGGTGCGCGAGCGCCGCACCGCCGCGATCCTCGGCTTCACCCGCGAGATCGCCGCCGCCGAGGCCGCCGCCGACATCGCCGCGGTGGCGGTGCGCCACGTCGAGGAGCTGCTCGGCGTCGGCGCCGCGGTGCTGGTGCCCGAGGCGGACGGCGATCTGACCACGCTCACCTCGATCGCCGGGCTGATGCCGCTGTCGGCGCCCGAGCAATCGGTGGCGGCGTGGAGCCTGGCGCATCGCCAGCCGGCCGGCCACGGCACCGCCACCCTGCCCGGCGCCGCGGTCACCGCGGTGCCGCTCGCCGAGGACGCGCCGCGCGGCGTGCTGGTCACCGCCGGCCGCCGCGACGCGCCGCCGTTCACCGCCGACGAACGCCACCTGCTGGCGGCGCTGGCCCGCCAGACCGGCCTGGCGCTGGGGCGGGTGCAGCTCGCGAGCGCGGCGCGCGACGCGTCGATCCGCGCCCGCACCGAGGAGCTGCGCAGCTCGCTCTTGTCGGCGGTGTCGCACGACCTGCGCACCCCGCTGGCGGTCATCACCGGCGCGGCCACCTCGCTGCGCGACGCCCGCGCCAAGCTGCCGCCGGCGGTCGAGGCCGAGCTGATCGGCACCATCGTCGACGAGGCCCGCCGGCTCGAGCGGGTGCTGCAGAACCTGCTCAACATCACCCGGGTCGAGACCGGCCTCGAGCCCGCCCGCGCGTGGGTGCCGGTCAGCGAGCTGTGCGGCTCGGCGTTGACCCGCCTGGCCGACGTGCTCGGGCCGCGCGCGGTCGAGCTCGACGTCCCCGACGACCTCCTGGTCTCGGTCGATCCGGTACTGTTCGAGCAGGTGCTGATCAACCTGATCGAGAACGCGGTCAAGCACGGCGCGCCGCCGATCGCGATCGCCGCGCGCCGCCACGGGCCCCAGGTCGAGATCTCGGTCGCCGACGCCGGCGCCGGGATCGATCCGGCGCTCGGGCCGCGGCTGTTCGAGAAGTTCTTCCAGGCGCCCGGGGCGCGCAAGGGCGGCGTCGGGCTGGGCCTGGCGGTGTGCCGCGGCGTCGTCACCGCCCACGGCGGCACCATCGCGGTCGAGCGCGCGGGCGGCGGCGGCGCGCGCTTCGTGGTCCGGCTGCCGACGCCGACCCCGCCGCCGGTGCCGGCGCCCGACGCCGTGCCGGAGGCGCCGTGACCGCCGCGACCCGGGTGCTGATCGTCGAGGACGATCCGCAGATGGTGCGGTTCCTCCGCGCCACGCTGACCGCGCACGAGTTCGCGGTGACCGTGGCCGAGGGCGTCGCCGCGGGCGCCACCGCCGCGGCCGCCGATCCGCCCGACGTCGTGCTGCTCGATCTCGGCCTGCCCGACGGCGACGGCCTCGAGCTGGTGCGCCAGCTGCGGGCGTGGACCGCGGTGCCCATCATCGTGCTGTCGGCGCGCGGCCGCGAGGAGGACAAGGTCGCGGCGCTCGACGCCGGCGCCGACGACTACCTGACCAAGCCGTTCGGCGTGCGCGAGCTGTTCGCGCGCATCCGGGTCGCGCTGCGCCACCGCCCCGGCGCGACCGCCACCGCGGTGATCACCGCGGGCGCGATCACGATCGACGACGAGCGCCACGAGGTCCGGGTCGAGGACCGCGTCGTCAAGCTGACGCCGATCGAGTACCGGTTGCTGGCGCTGCTGGTGCGCCACGCCGGCAAGGTGCTGACCCACCGGATGCTGCTCAAGGAGATCTGGGGGCCCAACGCGGTCGAGCACGTCCACTACGTGCGGGTGCACATGGCCGCGCTGCGCGCGAAGATCGAGGCCAACCCCAGCCGGCCGCGCTGGCTGCTCACCGAGCCCGGCGTCGGCTACCGGCTCAGCGACGGCGGCGACGGCGGCGCGCCGTAGGGGCCGGGCGCGCCTACGCTGGGTCGAGCACCTCGCGCACCTTGGTCAAGAGCCCGAGCGGCGTGAACGGCTTGTGGAAGAACGCGTCGGTGCCGATCACGACGCCGTGGCGCAGCACCTCGTCGTCGGTGTAGCCGCTGACGAACAGCACCTTGATCGCCGCGCGCCGGGCCTTGATCGCGTCGGCGAGCTGGCGGCCGGTCATGCCCGGCATCAGCACGTCGGTGATCAGCAGGTGGATCGGCGCCGGGTGCGCGGCCTCGAGCCGCAGCGCCGCGGCGCCGTCGGCGGCCGCCAGCACCTGGTAGCCGTGCTGCTCGAGCCCGCGCGCGATCAGCCGGCGCACGCCCTCCTCGTCCTCGACCAGCAACACCACCTCGGCGCCGCGCACCTGCGTCACGCCGGGGTGCGGCGGCGCGGCCTCGACCGCGTCGCTGGCCGGCAGGCTCACCGTGAACCGGCTGCCGTGCCCGACCCGGCTCTCGACCTGGACGTAGCCGCCGGCCTGCTTGACGATCCCGTAGACCGTGGCCAGGCCCAGGCCCGAGCCCTGGCCCTGGGGCTTGGTGGTGAAGAACGGCTCGAACACCCGCGCGCGCACGTCCTCGGGCATGCCCTCGCCGGTGTCCTCGACCGCCAGGCACACCTGACGCCCGAGCAGCGTGCTGGTGCGCTCGCGGGTCGCGATGGTGAGCGTGCCACCCGCGGGCATCGCGTCCCGGGCGTTGACGACCAGGTTGAGCAGCACCTGCTCGAGCTGGCCGCCGTCGGCCATGACCGTGGGCAGGCCAGCCGCGAGGTCGGTGACCAGCGTGATCCGCTCGCCAAGCACGCGCTCGAACATCCGCGCCAGGCGCGCCACCGTCGCGGTCAGGTCGACCGGGCGCGGGGCGATGATCGTGCGCCGGCTGAACGCGAGCAGCTGCGCGGTCAGCGCGGCGGCGCGGTTGCCGGCGTCGCGGATCACGGCCACGTCGTCGCGCGCCGGGCCGGCCGGCAGGTCGGCGAGCAGGCCCTCGGCGTAGCCGTTGATCACCGTCAGCAGGTTGTTGAAGTCGTGCGCGACGCCGCCGGCCAGCCGACCGATGGCCTCCATCTTCTGCGCCTGCTGGAGCTGCTCCTCGAGGGCGCGCCGGGCGGTGACGTCGCGCACCAACGCGAGGCCGAACCGGCGGCCGCGCGACGTGAACGTCCGGATGCGCACCTCGACCGGGAACGTCGAGCCGTCCTTGCGGGTGTGGGTCGAGTCGAAGGTCACCGCGCCGCCGGTCTCGAGGCGCCGCTTCAGCTCGGCCATCATGGCCCCGTGCGCGGCGACATCGAACAGCGTCGGCGCGGCGCCGATCAGCTCGTCGCGGGTGTAGCCCAGGCTCTCGCACGCCTGCAGGTTGACGTCGACGACGGTGCCGGTGCCGCCGGCCTGCACGAAGAACGCGTCGCCCGCGTGGTCGACGAACGTCCGGAACTCGGCCTCGCGCTCGCGCAGCGCGGCCACCGCGCGATCGGCCTCGATCGCGATGCACGCGACGAACTCGGCGCGGGCCAGCACGCCGCGGGCGTCGGCGTCGGGCGCGCGCGGCGCGCGGTAGTACACCGCGAACGTGCCCAGCACCGGGTGTGGGCCCAGGCGCCGCCGCGACAGGATCGGCGTCGACCAGCACGCGCGCAGCCCGTGGGCCCGGGCCAGGCCGCGGTACGCGTCCCAGCGCGGATCGGTCTCGATGTCCTCGACCATCACCGGCGCGCGCTCGTAGGCGGCGGTGCCGCACGACCCGACGCTGGGGCCGATCGCGACGCCGTCGATCGCCGCGCTGTAGGCCGCGGGCAAGCCCGGCCCGGCCGCCGTCCGCAGGTGCGCGCCGTCGGCGTCGAGCAGCAGCACCGACGCGATCGCCCCGGGCAGCTCGTCCTCGACGTAGCGGGCCAGCGCGTCGAGCGTGTCGGGCAGCGGCGCGTCGGCCGCGATCTGTTCGAGCAGCGCCGCGTAGCGCTGGTGGGCATCCCGCGACGTCGACACCGACATGCCCCGAGTATGAGCCCGGCGGGCGACCAGCGGGAGCCCCGTCGCCCCGCGACCCCGCGCCGCAGCTACAGCGTCTCGAGGTACGCGATCAGATCCTGGCGCTGCGCGGCGGTGAGCGAGACGGTCTCGGCCATGCCATGCACGGCGGCGCGCTCGGCGAGCAGCGCGTCGAGGGTCGCGGCGCTGCCGTCGTGGTAGTAGGGCGCGCTCCGGGCCAGGCCGACCAGCGACGGGGTGTCGGACTGCGCCAGCGTGCCGCCGAGCTCGTGGGTGGCGTTGTCGGTGTAGAGCTTGCCGCCGTGGCAGGTGGTGCAGCCGACCTCGTCGCTGGCGAACAGCGCCTTGCCGCGCGCGACCGCGGTGGGGGCCCGGGCCGGGACCCGCGGCCGGGGCAGCGCCTCGAGGTAGGCGGCCAGCGACTTGGTCTGGCCCGGGGTCAGGCCGCCGCCGCCGAGCCGGCGCATCGTCGACGTCAGGCTGATCGCCAGGTCGCGATCGCCGCCGTCCCACTTGTAGGGGTGGGTGCCCATCACGCGGCCGGCGAGGACCGGGGTCTGCAGCTCGTGGGTCTCGATCCGCCACGACAGCCCGTCGGCGCCGGCCTCGGGGTGGCAGCTCGAGCACGCCATCGCGCCGCGCGACGAGATCCGCCCGTCGTTGCCCTTGCGGAACAGGTCGAAGCCCTCGTGGGCCGCCTTGGACATCCGGGTCGGCGCCACCGCCTCGGCGGCCACGATCGGCGTGACCGCGCCGGCGTCCATCGGCACCCGCACCACCTTGCGCGACACCGCGCAGAACACCCACGCGGCGCCGTCGGCGCCCACCGCGACGCCGTCGGGGCCGCAGCTCTCGCGGTCGCCGATCGCGACGGTGCGGTCGAGCGTCACGCCGAGCTGCGACGCCGCGCCCAGCACCAGCAGCGAGTCGGAGCCGTAGCCGACGATGAACGCCCGGTCGCGGACCGGATCCCAGGCGATCGCCTTGGGCTGGTGATCGGCGATCTGCGCCGACACCGTGCGCGAGGCGCGGCGGTCGGTCGCGATGAACGTCACCTCGTGCTTGATCGGCGGCTCGAAGCCACCGCCGTACGAGCCGCGGTTCTCGCCGAAGCGCGCGTCCTGTAGCGGCGTCGAGGTCTGGTGCGCGACCAGCGCGAGGTCGTGGCCGACGAAGCGCGCCGCGAACGCGTTGCGGGCGTGGCTGCGCCCGGCCTCGCTGGGGCCGGCGAGCTGGCCGAACACCATCGCCGCCGCGCCGGCCTGGGCGGGCGCCAGGCTCACCGACGCGCCGGCCTGGGGCGTCGCCAGCTCGATGCGCTCGACCGAGCCGGTGGTCAGCGACGTGACGATCGCGGTCGAGCCGTCGGGGGCGATCGCGACGCCGCGCGGCTCGGGGGCCAGCGCCCGCCGCCAGCGCTCGGCGCCGGTGGCGACGTCGTAGGCGGCCAGCGTGCGCGCGGCGACCGTGGTCACCAGCAGGGTCGCGCGATCGGGGGTGAGCGCGACGCCGTAGGGCTCGGTCGGCGTGGCCCAGCGGCGCGCGACGGTGAGCTTGGCGCCGACGTCGACCGCGACGATCTCGTCGCTGCCGCGGGCGGCCACGTAGGCCCGGCGGGCGGTGGCGTCGAACACCAGCTGCGCGGCGGTCGCGCCGATCGCCAGCCGGGCCTTGGCCTTGCCGGCGCCGTCGACCAGCACGAGGTCGCCGCTGTCGGCGTCGATCACCAGCGCCTGATCGGCGCCGACCGTCGCGATCGCCGAGCCGGCCAGGTGCGCGGCCGCCGCCACGTCGATGCCAGCCGGCGGGGTGGCCCCGCCCAGCGCGCGGCCGGTGAGCTGGAAGCCGGGCGGCGCGAGGTCGGCGGGGTCCATGACCATCCGCTTGGCCGCGACCCGTTCGGCGTGGGCCAGGACGGTGGCGGCGGTCAGGGTCCCGAGGGCGACGGCGATCCGACGGAGGCGCATGGGGTCTTGCAACGCACGACCGCGGGGCGCGATCTGTTGTCGCAGGCGATCCGCAACCAGGCGGAATCAGTCCCGGTCAGCGCCGGGTGGGCCCTCAGTGGTCGCTGAGCCGCCGCCCCACCCGGACCAGCGGCTCCTCGATCAGGTGGTAGGCCGCGACCGCCAGCACCGCGGTCAGCGCGATGAACAGCGGCACCTCGATGATCAGGCCGCCGGGCTGCCACAGGCCGAACACCACGTACAGCGCCGGCGCGTGCAGGAGGTAGATGCCGTAGGAGTACTTGGCCACGGTCGCCGCGCCGCGGTTGAGCCAGGCGGTCGGGCTGTCCAGGAACAGCGGGATGGCCGCGGCGATCGTGATGCAGTACAGCCAGCCGATCCAGTAGATCAGCCGGTCCGAGACGGTGTGGACCACGCAGTACGCCGACACCGCGCCGATCACGAACACCGGCCACCACCGCCCCGAGATCCGCGGCCGCACCCGATCGCGCACGAGGTAGCAGGCCACGCCGGCGAGGAAGCACGGCACGTACGCGGCCAGGTTCATGTGACCGTGCTTGAGCTTGCCGAACGCGTAGCCGGCCAAGGTCGACGCGACCACCAAGGTCAGCATCCACTGCAGGCCGTCGCGGCGGCGCGCGATCAGGTACGCGACCGGCAGCACCAGGTACATCTCGACCTCGTACGGCAAGCTCCACAGCGGGGTCAGCACGCTGTGCCCGGTCCACAGGTTCTGGACCAGCATCAGGTTGGCCGCGACCTCCTGCCAGGTCACCGGGTGGTACGGCTTCCAGCTGGCCTCGGGCCAGCCCAGCGCGACGACACCGATCACGCACACGATCGCCAGCGGGTAGATGCGGAACGCGCGGCGCACGTAGAAGCGCCAGGCCTGGGCCCAGTGGCTGGGCGCCGGGATCCGCTCGAGCGAGTACATCAGCACCAGGCTGGTGTGGACGAAGAACGCCAGCACACCCGACTGGCCGATGTGCAGCGTCAGCTCCGACACCGTGTGCGGGATGACGTAGCCGCGGAAGCCGAACGTCGGGATCAGGTGGTCCACCACCACGGTCAGCACCGCGATGGCGCGCAGGATGTCGAGGTTGGGCGAGTTGTGGCGACTCGCCTTCGTCCCGCTGGGCGGACTTCCCACGAGGTGGTTGTCGCACAACGGGGCGCCGCGGTCGCGGCAACATGTGTCAACTCGACGCGGACGTGTAGCTGCGCAGCGCGAGCCGCCACACCAGCCGCGCCACGATCGAGACCAGCAGCGCTCCGACCAGACAACCAATCCCGGCTTGCCAGGTCACCGTCCCCAAGAGCGCGCGGGCCGGGAACGTCGTCATCAGCGCGAGCGGGATCACGAACGTGAAGACCACCTTCCAGACGCCCCGGAACACGCTGGCCGGCCACCGCGCGGCGTCGAACACCGACGAAAGCAGGTAGATCAGGTTGTCCATCCGCACCACCCAGAACGCGGTCGCGACGATCATGATCCACAGGCCGTACATGACGGCCAGGCCGGCACCCAGGAGCACCAGGCCCGCGCCGAGCTGGGCCGGGCTGGGGGCGTGCCCCAAGCGCACGAACGCGTAGATCAACAGGCCGACGCCGCCCAGCACGTCGAGCACCCGCCACGGCGCGAACCGCGCGGTCGACACCAGGAACTGGGCGTCGGCCGGGCGCAAGAGCGTGTAGTCGAACGCGCCCGAGCGGATCTGCTCGACCACCGCGCCGAGCGACGGGTTGATCGCGCCCTCGAGGATGCCGCGGACGATCACGAAGTGCGCCATCACCACCAGCGCCGCGCCGAAGCTCCAGCCGGCCACCGTCGCGCGGTCGTCGTACAGCACCAGGAGCGGCACCAGGTTCCAGCCCAGCCAGTACAGCGAGGTCAGGCCCTGCACCAGGAAGTCGGCGCGGTACTGCATCGCGGTGGTCAGCGAGGCCCGGGCCTGCACCGCGAACAGCCGCGCGTAGTAGCCGAGCCTCATCCGCCGAACGCCTCGTACCGGCGCACGCCGGTGCGCCACAGCCAGGTGGCCAGCGCGAGCAGGCCGATCGCCCAGGCCCACTGCAGCGCGACCAGCCGCGCGGCGTCGCCGGCGTCGGGCACCCGGCCGATCGCGATCGCCACCGGATCGCCGAGCATCGACCGGAACGGCAGCACCCGGGCGATCGCCCGCACCCAGCCGGGCAGCAGCGCCAGCGGGATCAGGTAGCCCGACATGATCGCGAACACGCCGAAGTACACCTCGATGATGCCCATGGCCTTGTCGAGGAAGAACCCCAGCGCGCCGAGGCACAGGAACACGCCGAACGTGAGCAGCCAGGCGCCGACGATCGCGGCGGCCACCAGCGCCAGGTGCGCGGCGTCGGTGACCAGCACGCCGCGGGCGCTGGTCCACATCATGATGACGATCACCGGCGCGACCGCGATCGCGCGCAGCGGCACCGCGCCGAGGTGAGTGCCCAGGTAGCCCAGGAACGGGTGGATCGGCCGCAAGAGCCGCCCCGACACCGCGCCGGTGCGGATCTCCTCGGAGATCTGCCACGCGACCCAGTTCGAGGTCAGGTTGCGCACCACCAGCGCGACCAGGTAGTAGGC
>Ga0073899_10006461_pt1 | contig 10131 bp, 13 predicted proteins | sample KloWWTmetaKNB5Ph_FD_88975 | JGI IMG/M metagenome (GOLD analysis project Ga0073899, IMG submission 88975) | Active sludge microbial communities from Klosterneuburg, Austria, studying microevolution and ecology of nitrifiers - Klosterneuburg... | ecosystem: Engineered > WWTP > Aerobic digester >...
CAAATTTTGGTGTCAACGGCGTCATTGGCAGACGGGTCGTCGCAGTGCAGCGCCCCATACGAGCAAGCATCCATTTGGCAGGAATGGGGTTCGCCTCGACAAACAAATCAAAGTGCAACGGCATCAATGTGTCGTTGATGACCCGTGCAGCGGAAAAGTCACCGGCCAACGCCGCGCGGCACATGTCGGCCATCGCTTTCGGCGCTACGTTCGCGGTAACTGAAATGACGCCATCACTACCCATTGCCATCAACGCCAACGCTGAATCATCATTGCCACTGTAGACCGCAAACCGCTTGCCAACGTTCCGCAAGCGGCGAATCAGGTCGCTGCCGCGCGCGATGTCGCCGGTCGCATCCTTAATACCAACGATACCCGGAACTTCGGCCAGTCGCAGAGTCGTCGCCGTCGACATATCGGCCACTGTACGCCCTGGGACGTTGTACAGGATCATCGGCAGGTCAACCGCCTCGGCGATGGTCTTGAAATGCTGGAACAGACCTTCCTGGGTCGGCTTGTTGTAGTAGGGCACCACGGACAGCGATGCATCCGCGCCTGCGGTCTTCGCAAAGCGCGTGAGCTCAATGGCCTCTTTTGTCGAATTGGCGCCGGTACCTGCGACCACCTTGATACGACCAGCCACGTGATCAACGGTCGTCTTGATCAGCAGACAATGCTCTTCGACCGTCACGGTCGGTGACTCACCGGTCGTACCGACAATCACGATGGCTGCAGTGCCGGATTCGACATGCCAGTCGATCAGTTTCTTCAACGCAGCCAAATCAAGTTCGCCATCGGCGTGCATAGGGGTCACGATGGCGACCAAACTGCCTTGAATTGGTGGCGAACTAGCAATCGGCATGAGTGTTGTAGAAATCGAAAGCGAACCATGAATGTTAGCTCAGGCACGCTCCGGCAAATGGCGTCACCGCTGAGAGTGGTCTAAAATTGGTCGCATGCCAGATTTGCACCGTTCTCAGCGCCTGACCGAACTGCCCCGTGCGACGACGTCACGCGCCGTCAGGCACTCAATCGCATGCGCGGTTGCGATCTGCTCGTTGGCCACAGCGGCCCTCGCTACGGCGGCGGAGCAAACGTCAACGAGTAAAGCGGCAACGCCCATGGTGCGCGCCGAAAAGACGCTTCGTGAAATCGGCGACAAAGCGAAACACACCGCGTCCGACATTACGAGCTACGCGCTTTCGCTGATTGGGGTTGACTACAAATTTGGAGGCAACACTCCGGAGCAAGGACTCGATTGCAGCGGTCTGATCCGTTATGTGTTTCAGCAGGCCACCGGCATCTCGTTGCCACGGACTGCGCGTGAACAGGCACGGGTAGGTGAATCCGTGGCCAAGGACAAGTTGCAGCCAGGTGATCTCGTGTTTTTCAATACGCGCCGTTTTCAGTTCTCGCATGTAGGTCTCTACATTGGCGACAACCGCTTCATTCACGCGCCCAGCCGCGGCGGCGCGGTTGAAGTGGTGAGCATTGATCAGCGCTATTGGCAGAAAGCGTTCAATGGCGCGCGCCGTGTCGTCAGCAGTCTGCCGGATTTCAGCGTGGTAATCCCGTCGGCAGAAGCCGCAACTCCGGCGCCTGCCGCACAATCTGCTTCTTCGATTCAGGGCACGGCAGTCATGCCACCGAAGTCGGCGGCTGATCTCTAAAGCCGCCAGCGCCCGACGTTTGAAACGTTATGGTTTGATGCCTTTGAGCAAGTCAATGGCTGGTTTGTGCTCTTCGCGCACGGCCCAATCGTAGGCGGTTTCGCCCTTTTCATTCTTTTGCGCCGGGTCGGCACCGTACTCAAGCAGAACCTTGATGACTGCGGTTTTGTTTTCGCGCGCGGCCATCATCAGGGCGCTCACGCCATTTGGCGAAGCCGCCAGCGGATTCGCCCCCTGATCCAGCAGATACCTCGCCACGTCGGCATGCCCGTTGACGGCGGCATAGTGCAGCGCCGTCCAGCCGGAATTATTGACATCGCCGCCCTTGCCACGAAGGTAGCGCACGACCTTTTCCTGACCGTTGAGGGCGGCCACCATGAGTGCCGTGTCGCCCCATTTGTTGCGCAAATTAACCCTGGCGCCGGCATCCACCAGGATTTGCACGATCGGCAGCTGTCCGGTTCGCGCAGCCACGATCAAAGCGTGATCGCCACGTTCGTCCACTACGTCCGGCTTTACGCCCTTGAGCAATTGCGTCCGCACTTCACTGGGCCGATCAAGCTCAATCATTTTGAACAATTCGGCACTGGTTTGAGCGATGGCACTCGGCGATACCAACGCGAGCGTCAGCAAAGTAGCACTAACAGCGATCAGGGGACGGATCATGGGGTTACCCGGAATAGAGTGAAGAAGTTATGACTCGTCGCCGCGCCAATCGTTTCAACGTCGGTTTCCCGAACTGCGGCAACAGCCGCCGCGACATGCGGCACATATGACGGTTCATTTCGCTTGCCACGATACGGAACAGGCGCGAGATACGGTGAATCAGTTTCGATGAGCATGCGCTCCAGCGGCGTTCGCCGGGCGACTTCGCGCAAATCAGCAGCGCTCTTGAAGCTGACAATTCCCGAGAACGAGATGTGAAACCCCATGTCCATGGCCGCACTGGCGACATCCCAGGTTTCGGTAAAGCAATGCATCACGCCCCCGACTTCGTCCGCTTTTTCATCTTTCATGATCCGAAGCGTGTCGTCAGAAGCACTGCGGGTGTGAATGACCAGCGGCTTACCACACTCGCGCGCCGCACGGATGTGAGTACGAAAACGTTCACGCTGCCATTCGAGGTCGCCCTGAAGGCGATAATAGTCCAGCCCCGTCTCGCCTATCGCCTGCACCTTCGGGTGCCGGGCACGCTCAAGCAGCGACTCGACGGTCGGCTCTTCGATGTCTTCGTAGTCGGGATGGACCCCGGCAGTGGCATAGATATTCGGATGGCGTTCGGCCAGTGCCGCCACGGACGGCCAATCGGGATAGGTCACGCTAATGCACATCGCGTGCGATACACGTGCGGCAGCCATGCGTGCGACCACCTCCTCGGAGTCTTGCGCAAAATCAGGGAAATTGATGTGACAGTGGGAGTCGACGAACACTACAAACTACAACTTGCGATCCAGAAAACGCTACATCGTGTGCGTCGGACGTGACGAGGCCAGCAACGCGCCCAGAATACCTTCAATACGCCCCTTGGCAGAGCGTCCAGTATCGTCCTTGGTGAACTGCACACCGATGCCCTGAGCCCTCGCCCCCTGAATGCCAGGCGGGGTAATCCAGACGACTTTGCCCTGAACGGCAATGCGATTGGGATCATCCATCAACGTAAGTAGCATGAATACCTCGTCGCTGAGCTTGTAACTGCGTGTGGTCGGGATGAAGATGCCACCACCCTCTATCCACGGGATATAGGCGGCGTAGAGCGCTGTGCGCTCGCGGATATTGAGCGAGAGCACGCCCGAGCGCATGCCGCCGGGCATGGCCTTGGACGAGCCCCCCATCCCGGTTGGAATATCGAGTCCATCGCTCATAGTTGAAAATCCATGTTAGCTAGCGCCCAAAAAGTGCCCGATAGTCGAGCAGGATCGCCTCAAACTGCAATCTTGCCGAGAGCGTTGTATCCGGCACTCCCAGCTTGCGCAGCAATTGCCGATGATAACGGAGACCTTCTGCCAGAGGCAAACCCGACGCCAGGGATGCGAGCGCAACAGACTGTTCTGTATGCACAAGTGGCAACAGATTTGATCGGGTACGCGCCCAATCCGACGTCCAGTCGATCAACAGTCGCAGCATCGAGGCAAAACGTTCCCGGCGCTCGGCCTTGGGTCCGGCCTCGACCCATGCCCCCCATTTGAGCGTCGGCACTTGCATCGGGCGCAATAAATCACAAATGAAATCAGCCTGCGCGGCTCCGCTTTCGGACTGCGACGCGGCCAAAGCTGTCAGCGGCTCCCCACGCGTCTGCTGGAGAAGAGAATCCATGGAACTAGGGTTGACACCCTGCTCATGTAACCACGACTTCGCGGCGGCCAGCGATGGTCTGGGTACAGCAATTTTGAGCGCCCGACTGCGGATGGTCGGCAACAGCCGTTCCGGTTGCGCCGCAACCAGCAGCCAGCGAGTGTTGGGTGGTGGCTCCTCGAGCGCTTTCAGCAGCGCGTTGGCACTTTCGCGCGCGAGAGCGGTCGCGGGATCCACAAGAAAAACCCGCCCGCGTTCGGCCGCCGCACTGAGCTGCATGAATTCGAGTGCTTCGCGCACTGCATCTATCTTGATGGTCGGCAGTTTGACCGTTTCACCGTCGCCCAGATCGGGCAGCAGACTGCGAAAGTCCGGGTGCACATCGCCAGCCAGCCAGCGGCAACTCGGACATTCGCCGCAAGCCACTGAATGCCTCGGCTGAAGACACAACAACGATGCTGCCAACGCCGCCGCCGCCTGCCCCACGCCATCGCCGGTGCGGCCGACAATCAGCCACGCGTGATGATGTGACGAGGCCATATTGCGCGCATGGCTCAGCCACTCAACTTGCCAGGGCAACGGTTGAAAGTTCATGCGCTACGTTGGGCAACGGTGCCAAGCAACTGCTGTGCGCACGCAAGCACACGCGCACGAACCGTGTCTTTTGATTGATCGCTGGACAGCACCTTGATTCGCTGCGGCTCATCCTGTGCGCGCTGAAGGTAGGCCTGCCGCACACGGTTGTGAAACTCTGCAGCTTCCGACTCGATTCGATCCAGTGTTCCGCGCTGTGCGACGCGATCATGGGCAGCATCCGGCGCAAGGTCGAACAAAAGGGTCAAGTCGGGCACGAATCCGGGATGAACCCAATCCGCCAGCGCCGCGATGCGCTCAAAGCCGAGCTGACGACCGCCGCCCTGATAGGCAAAGGTCGCGTCGGTAAATCGGTCACAGAGCACCCAGTCACCACGCTCAAGCGCCGGCCAGACGACACTTTCAAGGTGCTCGCGCCGGGCAGCGAACACCAGTAGCGCCTCGCTGTTCGGGCTCATGGAACGACCGAGAAACAACCCGCGAATAGCTTCGCCGAGCTCCGTGCCGCCAGGTTCGCGGGTCATCACGACTGACTTTCCCCGTGCGCTCAGAAACGCGCGCACCGACTCAATGTGCGTGCTCTTGCCCGCGCCATCGATGCCTTCAAAAGTGATGAATTTGCCTTTCATCCTCCGCCTTATTTGCCTAACTGATATTTCGCCACTGCGCGATTATGTTCTGCGAGGTTACGCGAGAACTCGCTGGTTCCGTCGCCACGCGCCACGAAATACAGGAAATCGCTGACGGGCGGGGCCACGGCCGCGCGGAGCGACGCCCGACCGGGTAACGAGATCGGTGTTGGCGGCAATCCGTTGCGGGTGTAGGTGTTGTACGGTGTGTCCGTTTGCAGATCAACCTTGCGAAGATTGCCGTCAAACTGCTCACCAAGTCCGTAAATCACCGTTGGATCGGTCTGCAGGCGCATGCCAACGCGCAACCGGTTCACAAACACCGAGCCCACCAGCGGGCGGTCGGCCTCACGCCCAGTCTCCTTCTCGATGATGGAGGCCAGAATCAACGCTTCATAGGGCGATTTGAGCGGAGTGTCCGGTGATCGCAATTCCCATGCGCGGGCGAGCTCTTCACGCATGCGCTTGTGCATGAGTCGCAACAACGACGACGCTGAACTACCCGGCGCCACAAAGTATGTGTCCGGGAACAGATAGCCTTCAAGCTCGCGAACATCAGAACGCAAGGCTTCTGGCAGCGTAGCGCGCGCAGGTAGTGACCCCGGCGCAAAGGTCGCGACGCCGTCCGTCGCCGTCGACTGTTTCACCAGAAGCGCGTACACATCGGTCAGCCTTGACCCCTCAATAACCGTGACGGCAAGCTGCCTGGCGTTACCCGCTTCAATAGCCGCCAGCACGTCGGCGACGGTCTGCGGCTGTTCGAACAGATACTCGCCCGCGCGCAGGCGCCGCGCGCTCCCGCGTATCCGTGCGACAGCCTGCACGACCCACGCTGGTGCCACATTGGCGCGATCAAGATCGTTTGCCAGTCGGGCGAGAGAGCTTCCCTGACGTACGCTGACGTTGAGTCCGTCCTGAGGAATGACCGCGGGCCACAGTGGCAGCGCAAACCATGCGCCTGCGGCAATCGCGGCCGCGCCCAAAAGGGCAGCTAGGAACTTCTTCATGAATGCGTGGTAGAACCGACAGGAAGCGTCAAACCTATAATTTTGCCTATGTCCATCAAGCCGACTTCATCCCGCCACGAGATTCGTGGGTTCACGCTCATTGAGATGATGATTGTCGTCGTCATCATTGGTATTCTCGCCGCAGTCATTGCACCCAATGTTATTGGCCGCCTGCATGACGCCAAAGTATCGGCCGCGAAGCAAGATGTAGCCACGCTGGTGCAATCGTTGACCATGTACAAACTGGACAACGCGCGCTTTCCTACCGGCGACCAGGGGCTAAAGGCGCTGGTTGAGAAGCCAGCCACGACGCCGCTGCCCAATAACTGGCGTTCGGGGGGCTATATAGCGCGCCTGCCGAACGATCCGTGGGGAAATCCTTACCAGCTCGCAAACCCCGGACTTCATGGCGATATTGATGTCTACAGCTACGGTGCCGACGGCAAAACCGGCGGCGAAGGCGAAAGCGCGGACATCGGTTCGTGGAATCTGTAGCCAGAAAACGCTCTGTTGGCTTCAGTCTGATTGAAGTTCTCGTCGCGGTTGCGATCCTCGCCACCGGGCTTATAGCCGCATCACGTGCCGCGCTGGTGGCGACCAACGATCAGGGCGTGTTGCGGGATCGCACGCTGGCGCGCTGGGTTGCGCACAATGTGCTGGCTGAGATCCGCCTGCAGCCGCAGCAGGCTGCCGCAGGAAGTCAGATGACCCGACAGGCGCAACAGGCAGGCATCGACTTTGTTGCGGTTGCCAAAGTAACCGCAACACCGAGCCCCCTGTTCTCCCGCGTTGAAGTCACGGTGGCGCGTGCAGGCGGGGATGGCCACCTGCTCGCCCAGGCTATCGGCTTTTCGGCGCGACCATGAAGACCAGCATTTCCGGCATGACGCTGGTCGAAATCATGATCGCGCTGGCGATTGCAGCGCTGATGACGCTGACCGGGTGGCGCGCGGTCGACGCGCTGCAGGATTCTCGCGATCGGATCGTGAATGAAGCGGCGCAGTGGCAGCGGCTGGATGATTTTTTCGTATCGCTGGAGGCTGATCTGCGCCGTTCGTCGATCAGCGAATTCAGTGGCAACGGCAATGCGCTCGCGATGCTGCAACCCGCACTTGATGGTAGCGCCGACATCCGGGCTGTTCGCTATCTGTTTGCCCCGGTTTCGCTCGTCGACGGTTCCGGTGCCGTGCAGGTGATGCGAACAACCGATGCCGAACGAACGCCGATGGCAGATGTGCGGTCACTGGCCATCGTCTACAGTATTGACGGCACAAAATTTGAGAGCGCCGTGACCGCGTACCCGCGAGCGCTTAAAGTCACGGTGCAGCCCATCGGGGTCTCCGGCCCAGTCGAGCGCGTGCTGGCGTTGCGATGAAAAGGCGGTGTCAGGGCCAACAAGGCGCGGCACTGGTCATCGCCATGCTGCTCACGGCATTCGGCGCCGCGGTGGCCACCCAGATGATCGTACCGTTGTCCGGATGGCTTGAGCGCGAGTACCGCGCCCGCGACACTCAGGCCAGCTACACGCTCGCCGACGCCGCTGCTTCGTGGGCGACGACGGTTCTGGCCGGTGACATGCGGCTCGGCCCGCTTGATCATTATGGCGAGCTGTGGGCCACACCGTTGCCACCAACGCCGGTCGAAGGCGGCACCATCGAAGGTCGCATTACTGATTTGCAGGCGCGATTCAACCTTAACAATCTGGCACCGCGCGGCGTCAAGAGTGCGCCGAACATCGCTCTCGCACGGACACTCTTTGCTCAGGCAGGTGTCGCTCCAGCGCTCGTGGACACGCTCGCGGATGCGATTGATCGCGATGAGCTGACCGATGACGGACAAAGTGAACGGCAGCGGTACGGCGGCGCGCTACGCAACACGCCGTTGGCGCGGATGGCGCAATTGCTGGACATACCTGGATTCAACGTGGATCACCTGCGCGCTCTGTCTGCCGTAGCGATCGTGCTGCCCGAAGGCAGCCCGATCAACGCCAATACCGCCTCGCGCGCCCTCATTGCCGCCGCTTTTCCTGGCGCACCCGCCGAGATTGTTGACAAGGCCATTGCACGACGCGCGCAACAGCCATTCGCCAGTGGTGACGATCTCGCCGCCGCGCTCGGACAACCAACGCTCACAGGCGTGTTCAGTGCCAGCACCCAGTATTTCGCGGTCGAGGCCTTGATTCGCTTCGAGCGGGTCGCGCATCGCGTACAGTTACAAATTGCGCGGCCGCTCAACGCCCCGCCCGCTGTCATTTCACGCATCATTTCCAACGCCTGATCGCCTACTCGTGTCCCGAATACCGACGAACAATCTGCTGACACCACCGCACCTCGGGATGGTTCGCCTGCGTATTCCCGGCTTTACAGGCCTGAGTGCTTCCGAACGGTTGCAGGCAAGCGCGCTGGCACTCAATCGTGATCTGAGCATCGGCGCCACATCTCTCAAACTGGCGGCAATCGCGGCGCCCGCCTCGACCGATGAAGCAATGATTGCCTACTGCGTGGCATCCGATGCAACTGCGGCGTCGCGTTCGACGGTGTCCACCCATTTGCTGTCGGCCGTTCAACCCGGCGTCGTGTACTGGGTCAATGCGCCAGCGGGTTATGTCCTGGGCGAACGTGGTGCTGCGGCGGTTGAACTGACAGCGGCAAACGACAACGCCTTGCCATCGGTCGTCGCCACAACCATCGCCACGGCAGGACACGCGAACGTTCGTTGTGTTCTGGTTGATCGTGATCGCGTGGCCGTCAGTGACGAAATGATCGCCCACTGGGGCGCGGCTAGCGGAGCCGAGATGCTCGACGGGTCGCTGCCAATCGCAGCGGAAGTGACACTGGTCGCGCCACCACGTGCGCGCATCACGCGCGTCGCTACCGGACTTGATCGCGCGTTGCAGTGGTCCGCAATTGCCGGCGCTGCCTGCGCCGTATTCGCCGGCTTTCAACTCGCGTCGGTACCCGCTGCGAGTGCCGTTCAGGGGACGGTCGACGGCAAGCGGGCACAAAGCACGCCCGGCGCATTGTTGAGCCGTATCGCAACCGTCGCGCCGGATGCGGCGATGCAGGTGCAAAGCGGGACGTACGCGGGCGGCGCCTGGGTGCTCGCCGTACCGGATTCTGTGGATGCATCTGCGATGAGACGAATGATCCGCGCTCTCGAAACCAACGGTCTGGCTGTTCAATCGACCGCAGCACCGAACCCGCGTTTGCGTGTTCAATTGCCTTAGGCGCGTGATGATTTTGACAATGCCTCAATTCAAGTCACTGCCGCAGCACGCGGTCAAACGTCTGGCGTACGGCACGATTGCCATCATCGCAGTCGTCGTGACGTTCGTGCTGCTCGCGGCGCGTGACCGTGCGCTCGTACGTGCGCAAGACGCCGCCGTTCTCAGTTCATGGCAAACCGCGCAGCCGCTTGCCGGCGTGCCGCTTACGCCTGAAGCGCTCTACGCCCGTTTCGGCATCAAACAGGCCGCAGCCAATTCGGAGATGAACTGGCAGGTTGCGTCTGTCAGCGAATTGCGGGCAAGTCTGATTGCGTTTGATCTGGCGCAGATTCGCCTGAGTCAGGTCAAGATCACGCGCAACGGCGCCGGTTTTGTGGTGGCTGCGGAGCGCACACCGTGAAGCGGCTTCTCATGTGGATCGCGCTGTTCGTCGTCGCTGTCGTGGTCTGCATGTGGCGTTTGCCTGCGTCGCTGGTGGGTTTGACATTACCGCCGGGCAGCGCACGGGTTATGCAATTGCATCGCGCGGACGGAACGCTTTGGAATGGGAGCGCGCAGATGAGCGTGACCGGAATTCCATCAACGCTGTCGGTTGGCTGGCGCTGTCGACCAACACTGCTTCCGCTCGGTGCGCAATGCACATTGAGCGACGCGATCAGCGGTTCGTTGAACGTCGTCGCCGCGTCGGGAGCCCTCGTCGGAGAGCAACTGAC
>Ga0073899_10006464_pt1 | contig 10127 bp, 8 predicted proteins | sample KloWWTmetaKNB5Ph_FD_88975 | JGI IMG/M metagenome (GOLD analysis project Ga0073899, IMG submission 88975) | Active sludge microbial communities from Klosterneuburg, Austria, studying microevolution and ecology of nitrifiers - Klosterneuburg... | ecosystem: Engineered > WWTP > Aerobic digester >...
CTGCTGCGCCAGGACGCCGAACGCGTGCCGGCGGTGCTGGCGATGCGCGCCGCCGACCAGAACTGGGCCGACAGCGTGGCCGGCGACATGGAGCGCCACTACTCGCCCGGTCGCACCTGGGAGGCGCTGGCACGCACCGCCCTGCCGCTGCTCTCGCCCGGCGACGTGCTCGACATCGCCTCCGGCGACGGCGTGCTGGCCGAGCTGCTGGCTCCGCATGCGCACCGCTACGTCTGCGTGGATTCCAGCCAGCGCGTGGTCGCCGCCGCCAGCGAGCGCCTGCGCCGCTATGCCAATGTCGAAGTACGCGAAGGCGACATGCATGCACTGCCGTTCAAGGATGCGAGCTTCGACCTGGTGGTCCTGATGCATGCCCTGACCTATGCCGACAAGCCGGCGCAGGCCGTCGCCGAGGCCGCGCGCGTGCTGCGCAAGGGCGGCCGCCTGCTGCTGTCCAGCCTTGCCCGCCACGAGCACCGCAACGCGGTCGAGGCCTATGGCCACCAGAACCTCGGCTTCAGCGAAAAGGACCTGCGCAAGTTCGCCGACAAGGCCGGGCTGGCGATCGCCAGTTGCGACACCGTCACCCGCGAGAAGCGCCCGCCGCACTTCGAGGTGATTTCGCTGCTGGGGGTGAAGCCGTGATGAGCCTGCCATGGCGTGATCCGCAGCGCGTCGCCGCACTTCATAGCGCGCTCGCCGAACGCATCCTGATCATCGATGGCGCGATGGGCACCATGATCCAGCGCCACGAGCTGCAGGAAGCCGATTACCGCGGCGAGCGTTTCGCGCAGGGCTACGATGCGTTGTTCGCCGCCGATGGGCATGCGCACGGTGCCGGCTGCGGCTGCGAGGGCCACGACCAGCGCGGCAACAACGACCTGCTCACGCTGACCCGCCCGGCGATCATCCGCGACATCCACAAGGCCTATCTGGATGCAGGTGCCGATCTGGTCGAAACCAATACCTTCAATTCGACCAGCATCTCGCTGGCCGACTACCGCCTGCAGCACCTGGTGCGCGAACTCAACTGCGAAGGCGCGGCTCTCGCACGCAGTGCCTGCGATGAAGCGGAAGCCCGCGACCCGGCGCAGCCGCGCTTCGTGATCGGCGTGCTCGGCCCGACTTCGCGCACCGCTTCGCTGTCGCCGGACGTCAACCGTCCCGGCTTCCGTGCCATCGATTTCGACGAACTCGCCGAGGCCTATCGCGAGGCCGCGCGCGGCCTGATCGAAGGCGGCGCGGACATCCTGATGGTGGAAACCGTGTTCGACACCTTGAATGCCAAGGCCGCGCTGTTCGCGATCGACGACGTGTTCGAGGCGCTCGGTGCGCGGCTGCCGGTGATGGTCTCCGGCACCATTACCGATGCCTCCGGCCGCACCCTGTCCGGGCAGACCGCGGAAGCGTTCTGGTACTCGCTGCGCCACGCACAACCGCTCGCCATCGGCCTGAACTGCGCGCTCGGTGCCAAGGACCTGCGCCAGCATGTCGACGTATTGGCGCAGGTCGCCGATACCAACGTGAGCTGCCATCCGAATGCCGGCCTGCCCAATGCCTTCGGCGGCTACGACGAAACCCCGGAGGACATGGCCGGCGTGTTGCGTGAATTCGCCGAGAGCGGCCTGTTGAATCTCGTCGGCGGTTGCTGCGGCACCAGCCCCGATCACATCGCCGCGATCGCCGACGCCGTGCGCGGCCTGCCGCCGCGCGCGATCCCGCAGTTGGAGCAGGCGGCATGAGCGCGCCCGCTTCTGCCCCCTCCCCTGCGAATGCAGGGGAGGGTTGGGGAGGGGTGCTCTTGCCCCACGCAATGTCCATCGCCAACCGACTCAACCCCCTCCCAACCTCCCCCTGCCTGCGCAGGGGGAGGAGTGAAAGCGCATGACCACCCTCCCCCGCAACACCCGGCTCAGCGGCCTCGAACCGCTGCAGATCACCCCGGAATCCAATTTCGTCAACGTCGGCGAGCGCACCAATGTCACCGGCAGCGCCCAGTTCAAGAAGCTGATCCTGGAAGGCCGGTTGGATGAAGCCGTCATCGTCGCCCGCCAGCAGGTCGAGAACGGCGCGCAGGTGATCGACGTCAACATGGACGAGGGCCTGCTCGATTCGCGCAAGGCGATGGTCGAGTACCTCAACCTGATCGCCGCCGAACCCGACATCGCGCGCATCCCGGTGATGGTGGATTCGTCGAAGTGGGAGGTGATCGAGGCCGGGCTGAAATGCCTGCAGGGCAAGGGCATCGTCAACTCGATCTCGATGAAGGAAGGCGAGGCCGAATTCCTGCGCCAGGCGCGGCTGGTGCGCCGCTACGGCGCGGCGGTGGTGGTGATGGCGTTCGACGAAGTCGGCCAGGCCGATACCGCGCAGCGCAAGATCGAGATCTGCACGCGCGCGTACAAGCTGCTGACCGAGCAGATCGGTTTCCCGCCGGAGGACATCATCTTCGACCCCAACTGCTTCGCGATCGCCACCGGCATCGAAGAGCACAACAACTACGCGGTCGATTTCATCGAAGCCGCGCGCGAACTGCGCCGCCGCTTTCCCTTCAGCCACATCTCCGGCGGCGTCTCCAACGTCAGCTTCAGCTTCCGCGGCAACGAGCCGGTGCGCCAGGCGATCCACGTGGTGTTCCTGTACCACGCGATCCGCGCCGGGATGGATATGGGCATCGTCAACGCCGGCGCGCTGCCGCTGTACGACGACCTCGATCCGGAACTGCGCGAGCGCGTGGAAGACGTGGTGCTCAATCGGCGCAGCGACGGCACCGAACGCCTGCTGGAAATCGCCGACAAGTTCAAAGGGAAGAAAGGCGAGAAGAAGACCGAGGACCTGCGCTGGCGCGACAAGCCGGTGCGCGAGCGCCTGAGCCATGCGCTGGTGCACGGCATCGATGCGTACATCGAAGCGGATACCGAGGAGGCACGGCTCGCAGCGACGCGCCCGCTGGACGTGATCGAAGGCCCGCTGATGGACGGCATGAACGTGGTCGGCGACCTGTTCGGCGCCGGCAAGATGTTCCTGCCGCAGGTGGTCAAATCCGCGCGGGTGATGAAGAAGGCGGTGGCCTGGCTGCTGCCCTTCATCGAGGCGGAAAAGCTGCGCACCGGCGACGCCGGCAGGAACAACGGCAGGATCGTGATGGCCACGGTCAAGGGCGACGTGCACGACATCGGCAAGAACATCGTCGGCGTGGTGCTGGCCTGCAACAACTTCGAGGTGGTGGATCTGGGGGTGATGGTGCCGGCACAGAAGATCCTCGACACCGCGCGCGAGGTGAACGCGGACATGATCGGCCTGTCCGGGCTGATCACGCCGTCGCTGGAAGAGATGAGCCACGTCGCCCGCGAGATGCAGCGCCAGGGCTTCACCATGCCGTTGATGATCGGCGGCGCCACTACCTCGCGTGCGCACACCGCGCTGAAGATCGACCCGCACTACAAGGCGCCGACGGTGTGGGTGAAGGATGCCTCGCGCGCGGTCGGGGTGGCGCAGTCGCTGGTATCGCCGGAGCTGCGCGGGCCGTTCATGGCTGCCAACGATGCCGATTACGCCGACATCCGCCAGCGCCACCGCAATCGCGGCGATGCCAAGCGGCTGGTGTCGCTTGAAAAAGCACGCGCGCAGAAATTCGACGGCGATTGGGCGAACTACACGCCGCCCGCACCGTTGCAGCCCGGTCTGCACGTGTTCGACGACTATCCGCTGCAGGAATTGCTGCCGCTGATCGACTGGGTGCCGTTCTTCAACGCCTGGGAACTGGCCGGCCGCTTTCCGGCGATCCTCACCGATGCGGTGGTGGGCAAGCAGGCCACCGAACTGTTCCACGATGCGCAGGCGATGCTCAAGCGCATCGTCGACGAGAAATGGCTCAAGGCCAGCGCGGTGTTCGGGCTGTGGCCGGCGAACAGCATCGGCGACGACGTGGAAGTGCTTGTGGGAGGGCCTTCAGGCCCGATCGACAGCGTCGGGGCTGAAGCCACTCCCACATGCACCACCCTGCACTTCCTGCGCCAGCAGGTGGACAAGCCGGTCGAGCGCCCGGATTTCTGCCTGGCCGATTTCATCGCGCCGCAGGACAGCGGCAAGCAGGACTGGATCGGTGCGTTCGCGGTGACCGCAGGTGGCGGGATCGACGCGCATGTCGCGCGGTTCGAAGCCGATCACGACGATTACAACGCGATCCTGCTGAAATCGCTGGCCGACCGCCTGGCGGAAACCCTGGCCGAGCGCCTGCACCAGCGCGTGCGCACCGAATTCTGGGGTTACGCGCCGGACGAGGCGCTGGGCGTCGAGGCGATCATCGACGAACAGTACCGCGGCATCCGCCCGGCGCCCGGGTATCCGGCCTGCCCGGAACACAGCGAGAAGGCCACCTTGTTCCGCATGCTCGACGCCGAACGCAATGCCGGGATGCAGCTCACGGAGAGCTTCGCGATGCTGCCCACCGCCGCGGTCTCCGGCTATTACTTCAGCCATCCGCGCAGCCAGTATTTCGTGGTCGGGCGGGTGTCGAAGCAACAGGCCGAGGATTACGCGCGACGCAAGCGCGTCAGCCTGGCGCAGGCCGAGCGCTGGCTGGCGGCGAACCTGGATTACGACCCGGAATGAGCGCTCTGCCCGGGCCGGACGGCAAACCTCCCGTCGTCGGCATCGTCGGGATCGGCGGCGCATTCGGGCGCTGGCTGGCGCAATTCCTGCGCACGCGCATGGGCGTGCAGGTGATCGGCCGCGATCCGGCCGGCGACACCGCGCTGTCCGTGCGCGAGCTTGCGCTGGCGGCCGACGTGCTGGTGTTCAGCACGCCGATCCGACACACGCAGGCGATCATCGACGAATACGTCGCCGCTGCCGCCGGCAGCGAGACCGGCAAGCTCTGGCTCGACATCACCTCGATCAAGCAGGCACCGGTGGCGGCGATGCTGCGTTCGCATGCCGAAGTCGTCGGCCTGCATCCGATGACCGCGCCACCGAAGATCGCGACCTTGCAGGGCCGCACCATGGCGGTGAGCCGTTCACGGCTCGATCGCTGGTCACCCTGGCTCGATGCATTGCTGGATGCACTGCAGGCCGACTGCGTCGACATCGAACCGATGGCCCATGATCGCGCGATGGCGCTGGTGCAGGGCCTGGTGCACGCCACTCACATGGCACAGGCAGCGGTGCTGCGCGAGCTCGCGCCGCAGGCCGGCGGACTGCAGGCGTTGCATGCGCTGCGCAGCATCGGCCACGACCTCGACCTCACCGTCACCGGCCGCATCCTGTCCGGCAACCCGGCAATCTACGAAGACATCCAGTTCGGCAATCCGCATGTGCCTGCGATGCTGCGGTGCCTGGCCGATGCCGTCACCCTGCTGAGCACGCAGGTTGCGGATGGCGACGAAGCGGCGCGCACGAACGTGCGCGAACACTTCCTGCGTACGCCTGCCGACTGGTTCGGCGATGCTGAACTGGCCGCACGCAGCCATGGTTTCGAGCGCATGGGCTACCTGCAGGCGGATCTGCACGCTGGCCGCTTTCTCAGCGTCTACCTGCCCGAGGATCGCCCCGGTTCGCTGCGCGCCTTGCTGGAAGCGTTCGAGCGTCTCGGCGTCAACCTGCAATCGATCCACTCCTCGCGCAGTCCGGATGGCGAGCTGCATTTCCGGATCGGACTGCAGGCGTTGCCGGTGCCGATGCAGGTGCTGCGCGAGGCGATCGAATCGCAGGGCATCGGTCGGGTGGTCGCGGCCGCAGGCGAGGCCGACTGACTACCAGGCCAGGTCGTCCGGAACCTGGTATTTCGGATCGGAATACGGGTCATCCAGCGAGGGGGCATCGGGATCGACCTTCAGTGCCACCGCGGCGGCAAAGATCGCCTCGGCCTGCGCCAGCGTGCCCGCGGTGACCAGCAGGTAGCGGCCGTCCTGCTGCACCACGCCGAGCTCGCCGGCATTCAGCGCCTTCAGCTGTTCGGCGGTGACATGGATGCGCTTGATCTTGCCGCCGTACTCGAAATGGCGGACATGCTCGGCATCGGCGGCATTGAGCGCCTTGTCCTTCAGGAATTCGGCCAGCTTCGCCTTGGCCTCGCGGCGCAGGCGCGCTTCCTCCTGTTTCAGGCGTTCGGCCTCGATGCGTTCGTCCTTTTCCTTCTGCGCGCGGATCGCGTAGGCCTTGGCCAGGTCGATGTCCTCGCGCCTCGTCCCTTTTTGAGGCGGCGACTTTTGGTGCTGCGGTTTGTGCTCGGGGCGGCGTCCTGCGTGCGCGGGTTTGCCGCCCTGCCCGGCCTTCGCCTGCGGCGTTGCGTGTTTCTGGGGATGGTCCTGCTTCCGGGCCGGCTTGTCCGGCTTCGGTGCGTCCTTGAAGCCCAAGCCCAGCAACTGGTCGCGCAAGGAAATAGTCATGCGTGCATCGGATCAATAATGCGGTGGGGGCGGCTCGCTGGCGGCGTCGCCGGTGACGGGACTGGCGGCCATTGCGCTGCGCAATTGTCGCAGTTCCTCCAGTGCCCGATGCAGCAGCAGCGCATTGCGGGCCTCACCGTCGCGGGCGGCAGCCAATGCATCGCTGAGTTCCTGCAAGGCCTGCTCCTGGAAGGCGATGCGCACTTCCAGATCGATCAGGCGCTGTTCGGAAACCGACATCGCTCAGCCCTTGCGCAAGGAACGGCCGCGCCCGATGCCGTAGTACGCAAGGCCGGCGGCTTCCACTTCGCCCGGCTCGTACAGGTTGCGGCCATCGAACACCACGGCATCGGCCAGGGACTGCTTCAGCCTGGCGAAGTCGGGACTGCGGAACTGCTTCCACTCGGTGAGCACGACCAGTGCATCCGCCCCCTGCAGTGCTTCGCTGCCTGCATCGCACAAGCGCAGATCCGCACGTTCGCCGTAGATGCGCCGGGTTTCCTGCATTGCTTCGGGATCATAGGCCTGCACCTTCGCACCCGCATCCCAGAGTTGCTGCAGCAGGCGGCGGCTGGAGGCTTCGCGCATGTCGTCGGTGTTCGGCTTGAAGGCCAGCCCCCACAACGCGATGGTCTTGCCGCGCAGGTTCGCCTCGCCGCCGTAGTGACGCACCATCAATTCGAACAGATGGCCCTTCTGCGCATCGTTGACGGCTTCCACCGCATCCAGCAGGCGTGGCTGCACGCCGTACTGCACGGCGGTCCTGGCCAGCGCCTGCACGTCCTTGGGGAAGCAGGAGCCGCCGTAACCCGCGCCCGGATAGATGAAATGCCAGCCGATGCGCGGATCGGAACCGATGCCCTTGCGCACGTGCTCGATGTCGGCACCGACCTGTTCGGCGATGTTGGCGATCTCGTTCATGAAGCTGATCTTGGTCGCCAGCATCGCGTTGGCGGCGTACTTGGTCAGCTCGGCGGAGCGCACGTCCATTGCCACGATGCGGTCGTGGTTGCGGTTGAACGGCGCGTACAGGCGCTTGAGTTTTTCGATGGCCGCCGGATTGTCGGAGCCCAGGACAATGCGATCCGGGCGCATGCAGTCTTCCACCGCAGCGCCTTCCTTCAGGAATTCCGGGTTCGACACCACGTCGAAGCCGATCTCCACGCCGCGCGCGGCCAATGCCGCTGCAATCGCCGCTTTCACCTTGTCGGCGGTGCCGACCGGCACGGTGGATTTGTCGACCACGACCACCGGACGCTGCAGGTGCTCGCCGATGGTGCGCGCGACCGCCAGCACGTACTTCAGGTCGGCGCTGCCATCCTCGTCGGGCGGCGTGCCGACCGCGATGAACACGACTTCGCCATGGCCGATGCCGGCGGCGGCATCGGTGGTGAAGCGCAGACGGCCGGCGGCATGGTTGGCCTGCACCATCGGTGTCAGGCCCGGTTCGTAGATCGGGATGATGCCGCGGTTCAGGCCATCAACCTTGGCCGCGTCGATGTCGACGCAGATCACGTCATGGCCGACCTCGGCCAGGCAGGTACCGGTGACCAGACCGACGTAGCCGGTGCCGAAGATGCAGACGCGCATGTGTGTGCTTCCGTGCCGTTCGAATGAATGTTCGTTGCGAGACGCGCTGGGGGCGCATCGCAAGACCATGCCCTGCGAATACGCCCCGCATGGCGCGGATCAGTTCTGCTTGGCGCCGGGCTTGACGATCTCCAGCAACTCGACTTCGAACACCAGCACCTGGTTCGGCCCGATCATCGGCGGGGCCTGTTCGCCATAGGCCAGCTTGGCCGGGATCCAGAACGTGTACTTGGCACCCACCGGCATCAGCTGCAGGCCTTCCTGCCAGCCCGGGATCACGCCCTGCAGCGGCATCGTCGCCGGCTCGCCCCGGTCGTAGGAACTGTCGAAGGTCTTGCCATCCAGCAGCGTGCCCTTGTAGTGCACCTTCACGCCATCGGTTGCGCCCGGCTTGGCACCGGTACCCGCGGTCAGCACCTTGTACTGCAGGCCGGATGCGGTCGTCGTGACGCCGGGCTTCCTGGCGTTCTCGGCCAGGAACTTGTCGCCCTTCTCCTGGTTGGCCTTGGCCTCGGCCATCATCTTGGCGATCTGCTTGGCCTGCATCTTCTGGCCGAAAGCCTCGCCGATCGACTGTGCCTGCTCATCGGTCAGCAGCAGCTTTTCACCGGCGATGGAACTGCGCAGCGCCTTGACCACGGTATCCAGGTTGATCTCGTCCTTCACCTGGTCGAGGTTCTTGCCCAGGCTCATGCCGATCATGTAGCTGGCCTGCTCCTTCTCGGTGGGCAGGCCCGGATAGGTGGCCTTTCCATCCGCGGCCACGTCCTTGCCGGCCTCCGCGGGCTTGGCGGTTTCGACAGGCTTCTGTGCATTCTTGTCGCAGGCACTCAGGGCAAGCACGCTGGCGACGGCGATGGCGGTGGTGCGGACAACGGCGGTTCGGGACAGTGCGGACATCGGTTCGGGACTCCGGGATTCGGGATATGCAGGGATTGCGGTTGGTGCGACGGGATTACAGGACGCCGAGCAATTCGACATCGAAGGTGAGCGTGGAGTTCGGCGGAATGTCCGAACCGGCACCTTTCTCCCCGTAGGCAAGATTGGCTGGAATCCAGAACCGGTACTTGCCGCCCACCGGCATCATGCCCACGCCCTCGGTCCACCCGGCAATGACTTGATTCAAGCCGAATTCGGCGGGTTCGCCACGCTCGTAGGAGCTGTCGAACACGGTGCCATCGAGCAGCTTGCCTTCGTAATTGACCCGCACTTTCTGGCCAGGCTTGGCGCGCACGCCACTGCCCTGGCGCAGCACCATGTATTGCAGGCCGCTCGGGGTGGTGAACACCCCCTTGACCGTCTTGTTCCTGGCCAGGAATTCCTCGCCAGCCTTGAGCTGCTTCTGCCCGGCCGCGATGGCCTCGGCCTGCTTGGCGGCAGTCAGTCGGGCGGAGAAGCCGGAACGGATCGTGTTCGCTTCCGCTTCACTGAGCAGCGGCTTGCCCGCCGGATCGGAGGCGGCATTGAAGCCGGCCAGGAACATCGGCAGGTCGAATTCGCTCTTGATCGCGGCCAGCGAACGACCGATGTCGTAGCCCACCATCAGGCCGACCTTGCTGCGGTCCACCGCAGGTGCAGGCTGTCCGCCGCCACTCCTGCGCGCATTGATGCTGGCCATCAGCGCCTGGCTGGTCTGCTTGCTGGCGGCTTCGTCCAGCAGTGGCTTGCCGCCTTCGATGGCGTTCTCGATGCTGCGCTGGAACGCGGCCATGTCCATGTCGGGCTTTGCCGGTCCCACCGACTTCGCCACGTCCATGCCGATCATGTAACCGATCTTGTCACGCTCGCTGGCCAGCGTGGTCTGGGCCTGGGCGACACCACCGGTGAACAGTGCGATCAACAGCAGGCAGGCGGCGCGCAGCGGTGCGCGCTTTGGAAGATGCATCGGGGACTCCTGGGTGATGGTGCCGGCGCAGCGTAGTTCGCCGCAGCTGAACGCCTATTGTCGGCTGCCGCCGCGCCCACGGCAATTGCACGCGGACTCGTTCCGCCCGTGTCGGGGCTGGCCGCCGTCTATGTCTTCAGTTGGGTGCCTGCGTCCTTGACGGATCGAAAACTGGTGTTATAGTTGCCTACAACACCGAACACCCAGAGCAGGACGTTCACCATGAACCGCAAGCTCCACAACACCACCATGGCCCTGATCGC
>Ga0073899_10006466_pt1 | contig 10126 bp, 10 predicted proteins | sample KloWWTmetaKNB5Ph_FD_88975 | JGI IMG/M metagenome (GOLD analysis project Ga0073899, IMG submission 88975) | Active sludge microbial communities from Klosterneuburg, Austria, studying microevolution and ecology of nitrifiers - Klosterneuburg... | ecosystem: Engineered > WWTP > Aerobic digester >...
AACGGGGGACCCAATGAATTGGGGTGAATCCTTCCTGCGAAGGACGGCGACTTCCGACGCCGAACCCGTCAGCTAACCCCGTAGGCGTTCGGAGGAGACAGCCACTGCCTCCTCACAGTCTTTACGGTGCGCGGTTTGCCGCGCCGCCAGCAGCAGGAGGTATGCGTTGCAGTACGCCATTTCCCCAACGACGAGGCTCCCCGCGGTTTCGATATCGCGCCAGGCCGACCTGAGCGCGCAGAGCGTGGCCGAGGCGGCGACGCGGCTGCGGTCGTGGGCGTTGATCCGGGGCGAGCGGATCACGGGGCTCCCGTTTCTCCGTATTCACGGGAACATGAGCTGTAGTGTGCAGGTGCCGGTCGATGGCAAGGTGCCCCCGCACAACGAGACGGGCATTTCGCTGGAGCGTACGGGACCCGGGCTGGGCGTGGCGGTGCGGGTGGTGCGGTTCGATGAGATCCGGGCGGTCGTGCGAGCGCTTTCGAGTGAGATCGCGGTCGATTGCGGGCTGGCCGGTCCGGTTGAGTTCCATCCCGCGGATGGGGAGTTCCGGTTCGGGACGCTGGTCTGGCCGGTACACCGGCATTCGGCGGCGCTGACAGCCACGGGGGCGATTGCGGATGGGGCGCGCCTGGCGGGGGTCGCATCGTGAGGCCGGCCGGGCGTTGGCGGTGTGTGCCCCGTGCGGGGAGCGATCGGCAGAGCAAAGGAGGGATCTGAAATGGAGACTCGCGTCATTACGATTGCGCGGCAGGTGGGCACCGGCGGCGAAGACGTGGCCCGGATTGTGGCCTCGGCGACGGGCTACCGGCTGCTGGATTACGGGGTGATCCAGGAGGCGGCCCAGGAGGCGGGGGTTTCGCCGGAGACGGTGAGCGACGCGGAGCACAAGCCATCGTTTTTCGCACGGATCGTTGAGGCGCTGGCGCGGAACCCGGCGACGCCGGCATCGGGCCAGTGGGGCGAGCCGGTCAATATCGCCGCGACACCGTTGCTGACGTCGATCGACTACCGGCAGCTCATTCAGCAGGTGATCGAAGACTTCGCGGGCCAGGGCGATGTGGTGTTCCTGGGGCACGGCGCGCAGTTCATGTTGAAGAACCGCCCGGATGTGTTGCGTACGCTGGTGACGGGCTCGCCAGGCGCGCGGGTGCGGCGGGTGATGGCGGCGATGGGCACGGATGAGCAACGGGCGCGGGAGCTGGTTCAGAAGACCGACCGGGAGCGGATCGACTACTTCCGGACGTACTACAACGAGGATTGGCTGGGGCCGGCGAGCTATGACCTTGCGGTGAATACGGATCGGCTCGATCCCGGGCAGGTGGCGGACGTGATCCTGGCGGCGGCGCGCGTGCGCAGCCCGCTTGCGCTGGCCTGAGGATTGCCCGCGGCGGCGGGCGGAATCGCGACTGTTTCGGGCAGGCCCGGGAAGATTCCCGGGCCCGCCTGCATCTGGAGACGGTGAGCGCGGGGTAGGCGATACTGGGCCGGCAATGGACTGGTGGCGCGTCATTCACGTGTTGAGCCTGGTGTGGCTGGGAGCGGGGCTCGGCTCGACTTACCCGCTGGTGTTGCGGGCGTGGGCGGCAAAGGACGTGAAGTACCAGGTGTATTGCCTGGTGGAGGCGGCGGACAACGAGCTCCAGGTGCTGGTGCCGGGTGCAATGGCGACGGGGCTAACGGGGTTTTTCTGGGCGGTCTCGGCCGAATACAACTTCTTCACCGAGGGGTGGCTGACGGCGCTGACGGTGCTTTACGTGTTTTTCTACCTGGTGTGCCTGCCGCTTTTCGGCTTCGGGTTGCGGCGGGCGAAGGAGGCGGCGCTGGCTGCGGGCGAGGCGGGCGAGGTGACGGAGGAGCTGCGGGCGGTGCTGGCGGACCGGGTGCCGGTAGTATTCGGGACGCTGCTGGTGCTGAGTGTGCCGCTGCTGGCCTGGCTGGCGGTGTTCAAGCCGTTCTGAGACGGTGGCGCCCGGGTCTCAGGCGCGGCGCGCGAGGATCCCGACGCGGGGGATGGGCGGAACGAGGAACGGGCCAACGTTCACCAGGTCTATCGCGTCAAACCCCGCCTCCGAGAACATGGCTGCCAGCCGCCCCCAGCCCCGCAGGTCGGCGGTGCCTGCGCCGGCGGAGAGGATGCGGGTGTGGAGCCGGTTGAGGGAGGCGGCGCGAACCGGGGCGACTTCGAGGATGAGGGCGGCGCCGCCGGGGGCGAGGAGGCGGGCAATCTCCCGGCTGAAGGCGTGAGCCATGTCGTCATCGAGCCGGCGCATGAAGTAGAGGCTGGTGATGCAATCGAAGGATTGATCGCGGAAGGGGAGTTGTTCGGGCCAGGCGAGGAGTTGGACAGGGCCCCCGCCGGGAACGAGGTCGGCGGTGACCGGGGGCTCCACCATGCCGGCTTTTGCAGCGAGCAGGTGGGCGAAGGCGGCGGTGCCGCAGCCGATATCGAGGTAGGACTTGCCGGGAGCGAGCTGGATGAGATCGATGATGCGCTGCGCGCGAGGGGTGATGAGCGCCATGGCGCTCTGGGAGTTGATGGCGCGGGCGAGAGGCGCGGTGGGGCCGGACACCCACTGCTGGCGCGCTTCGATGACGCGGCGGCGGCGGCGCATCACAGTGCGTACACCATGCGGACGCGGCGCCCGGCGGCGATAGGGGAATCGAGGGCAGCGGCGAGTGCGCGGGCCTGCGTGGCGAGGCCGGGTGCGTTGGCGCGGACGGCGAGGGCGGCGGCCTGCGGGTCGCTGGTGATGGCGGCCGTGGCCTTGCGCAGCTCATCGCGCAGTGGTGCGGGGTCCTGCCATGCGAGTTCGAGCTTGTGCACGTCTTCCTCGTCTTCTGCTTCTGCTTCGTAGAAGGTGGTGAGCGGCCCCATGCGGACCCGGTGCTCATCGTGCAGCCGGTCGGCGAGGGCGATGAGCGGGTGGGCGGCGCCAAACCCGCGGGAGACGGCGAATGAGAGAAAGGCGACAAGATCGGCGCCCTCGCCCGGGAGTCCGATGCGGCCGGGCTCGCCTTCTACTTCAAGCCACAGGCGCATGATCGTTGAGGGTACCGCCGCGGGGCGCTCCGGTCACCGGCCGTGGGCTCCTGGCCAGTGCGTGCGGGCGCCATGCCCAGGTTGGGGGAAGGCGCAGCTGGGCCCCGCCTTCCGGGCAAAGCACGCTCCATGGCAGGTCATGGAAGGGAAGGTGCGGGGTGTAGGGGCCGGGGGGGCGGCTTCCCAGGCGGCGCCGCCAGGTGCGAACCACGCGGAGCCCGCGTTCGGTATCGAAGAGGCATCCGCGGAGGTTGTGAAACGCCCAGGTCCAGGCGGCGTAGCGCTCCGGGGCGATGGCGAATTCAAGCGCCCAGAACTCGGGAGGATGGTCGAAGACCATGCCATCTGCGACGCGTGGGGGGCGGGCGGCGTGAGCCAGCTCGTGCTTGGCGATGAAGCGGATGACTTCGATGGGGGTGCCGGGCCGGTTGAGGATGGGGTGGAAGACGATGATGTGGCGGCCACGCCCCATGCGGTCGAGGGCGATGAAGGCGAGGGGGCCGTTCGCGCCGACGCGGACTTCAAACTCGTCTTCGAGTTCGGGGAACCAGACGGCACGGGCCTCATCGACAACCGTCTGGAAGGCGAAGCCGGTTTGCGATTCGACGGGCTGGAAGAGGAGCGGTTGGCGGTGGGGGACTCGCAGCGCGGGCATTGGGTGAGGGAGTATGACGCACCGGGGCGGGCGCTGCCATTCAGAAGCCGTTTGAGCCGTCGGTGAAGCGGAGGGCATCGAGGAGGATGCCGTGCGCGGCTATTTCCCAGTGGAGGTGTGCGCCAGTGGAAAGGCCGGTGTTGCCGACGGCGCCGATCTGATCGCCGATTGCGACATCCTGGCCTTCTGCGACGAGGATCTGGCTGAGGTGGGCGTAGCCGGAATAGAGGCCGCCGCCGTGATCGATGATGACCATGTTGCCGCGAACTTTGAGCTGGCGGGCGAGGACGACTCTGCCCGCGTTTGGAGCGGTGACGGGGGTACCTTCGATGGCGCCGAAATCGGTGCCGCCGTGGTGGCCGGATGGGACGGAGCCGTTCACCGAACGCTGTTCGCCATAGCGGGCGGTGAGGGCGCCATGGACGGGCAGTTCCCAGAAGCCGGACCAGAGTTTGCCCGGGGTGACTTTGACGTAGATGGACTTGAGCAGGGCGAGCTCATCGGCGGTGACGGCGGGGTCGAGGAGTTCGGTCACCTGCTCCGGGGTGAATTCGAGGTAATCGACGGTCCACTGGGTGGGGAGGACGGAGATCGTGTCTTCGAGGAGCCCTTTGGAGCCGGAGAGGAGGGTGACATCGACGCGGATGGGGTAATCGCCGGGCGGGTCCTCGGCATCGATGGGGACGAAGGTGTACTGGCTCTGGGCGCCGGGAGTGAGGGGGAACTTGCGGCCGAGGAAGCTGACCTGGCCGCCGCGGATATCACCGGTGACGGAAACGAGGATGGCGCCGGCCTGGTAGACCTCGGTGGTGGAGAGGAGGAGTTCGGGCGGTTCGAGGGCGGTGACGGTCTGGCCGGGGAGGAGTGTGGGGGTTGCGGTCGGCCCGGCGGGGGTGACGAGCTGGACGGTGATCCCGTTGCGGGGCGAGCCATCATCGCCGCCGCAGGCGCCGAGGAGGATGTACGCCAGCACCAGGATGGGGGTGGCGGCGAACAGGAGGATGAGCGGATGGCGGCGCTGCCGGGGCATCGTCCCTCAGGGTGCGGCATCGGGCGGTAAGGGGTAAGGCGGGGGCCTTAACCGGCACGCCCGGGCGCGTTACGTGGATGGCCGGTGACGGATTGGTGGCGGCCGCATTGGAAGATCGTAGGAACTGGCGAAAGGGGCGCGAGACCTCTTCCCGGACTCGTGGCGGAGCGGTGAATATGCAAGGAACAGACGGAGAAAACTCGGGAAAGGTACGGTGTACGGTGAGTGTTGGACTGCGGACACTGATCGTTGATAGCGATGAAGCATCGCGGCGCGCCATGCGGGGGGCGGTGGAGCGCGCGGGGATAACGGTAGACCGGGAGATGCCGCACGGGCTGGTAGCGCAGCACTCGATCCAGGAGGCGCTGCCCGACCTGGTGTTTGCGGCGGTCGATCAGCCGGTGCACCGGTCGTTACAGACTATTGAGTTTGCGCGGGCCGTGGCGCCAGCGGCGACGATCGTGGCGTATGCGCGCGAATGGTCGCCGCTGGCTGAACGGCGCCTGATGCAGTGTGGCGTGAACGATGTGATCCACGGGCGGATCACGCGGGAAGCGGTGGCGCCAGTGGTGGACCGCGCGCTGCGGAAGGCATCGGCGCCCGCCGGGATACCAGCGGTCTGCTCAGGCGAGGTGATCGCGGTGGTTGGCCCGAAGGGCGGTATCGGGAAGACGACGACCAGCACCAACGTCGCGGCGGCGATAGCGGCGGGGGGCCGCTCCTCGGTGCTGTTGATCGACCTGGATACGCGGTTTGGCGATGCTGCCGTGATGCTGAACCTGCAGGCGGACTACACGGTGGCAGAGGCGGCCGTTGAAGTGGAGGAGCTCGACCGGGAGCGGCTGCGGGAGATGCTGGTGCGGCACGAAAGCGGGGCATGGGTGCTGGCCGCGCCGCACGATTACCGGCGCTGGCTGAACTGTTCGCCGGACCAGATCCGGGCACTGATCCGGATGGCCGCAACGATGTTCGATGTCGTGGTGCTCGATACGCCGGGGACGTTCAACGATGTGGTGGGGACGGCAATCGAGGAAGCAGGGCGGGTGATGGTGATCACCAGCGCGGATCTGACGAGCCTGAAGAACACGACGCTGCTGCTGGAGCACTTCCGGCTGCGGGGAATGCGCGACGGAGATGTCGCGGTGGCGCTGGTGCATGGCTCCGCGGCGCAGGCGGCGGGGCTGAGCGATGTGGAGTACGCGCTCGGGCGGAAGGTCGATTACGAGGTGCCGTTCGATGGCGCGGTGCAGAAGGCAAGCCAGCTGGGCATTCCGGTGGTGCAGCGCAGGCCGGGCTCGGCGGCCTCGGTGGCTTTCAGGCGGATAGCGGCCGATCTGAGCGGAAGCGGCGGCCCCGAGGGCGATGGTGGTTCAGTTGCGGCGGTACGCAGCCGATTCTTTGGTGTATTCGGTGTTTCGAGAGCGGCGCGGCGGGAGCGGACGGCGCGAGCAATCTAGGACACCGGAAAAGCGACGCCTCTCCAGTAGCGCCCCCGGCAGAAGCCCCGGGGGCGCCTGGGTTTTCACCACATTGGCGGAGAGATGTGTTCGATGGCGCCGGCGCGGTGGTAGAGGCGCGGGAGGCGGCCCTGGAGCGAGGCGATGATGTCCCAGGCGATGGTATCGGCCCGTGCAGCGACTTCGGCGGCGGAGATTGAGGCGGGGCCATCGCTGCCGAGGAGTGTGGCAACATCGCCTTCGGCGGGGGCGGGCGAAACGGCGGTGACATCGGCGAGGAACTGATCCATGCAGACGCGGCCGGCCATGGGGCACGGCTGGCCGGCGATGAGTACGTGGCCTGCGTTACCGAGGCCGCGCCGCCAGCCATCGGCGTAGCCGACGGGGATGAGGGCAAGGCTGGCTGGCTGGCTGGCACGCCATGTGAGCCCGTAGCTCGCGCCTTCGCCGGGGGCGACATCGACGATCCGTGCGATGCGGGCGCGCAGGCTGAGGATTGGCCGGAGCGCGGGGCCGCCGGTGTTCGGCGGGAGGATGCCGTGGATGGCGAGGCCGATGCGGACGCCGGAGTAGTGCAGCTCGGAGCGGCGCAGGGCGGTGGCCGAGTTGGCGGTGTGGAGATAGGGGATCCAGGGAAGGCGTTGAGCGGCTTCGCGGAAGGCTGCGTGCTGGGTCTCGGCGAAGGAATCATCGGGCTCGTCGCCGTTGGCCATGTGGGTGGTGAGCCCCTCGACGGTGATCCCGGGGAGGTCGCGCAGGAAGGTGGCGAGCCCGGCCGCTTCATCGACGGCGAGGCCGAAGCGGTGGAGGCCAGTATCGACCTTGATGTGGACAGGCGCGGTGATGCCCGCCTGGCACGCGGCGGCAGAGATGGCCTCGCCGAGTTCGCGGGAGTGGCAGGTGAGGGTGAGTCCGGAGCGGACGGCCTGGGTGGCATCGGAGGGAAAGGCGTGGCCGAGGACGAGGATGGGGACGGTGACGCCGGCCTGGCGGAGCAGGTAGCCTTCGTGTGGCCACACAACGGCGAAACGGTCCGCGCCAGCGTGTTCGAGTGTGGGGGCGAGCGCGGCAGCGCCCGCGCCGTAGGCGTTGGCCTTGACGACGGCGATCAGTTCGGTGGAGCCGAGGAGTGCTTTGAGCGCGCGGACGTTCGCCTCGGCGGCGGCGAGATCGACCTCCACCCAGGCGTTCAGGTTGCGGGTGGCTTCGGGGAGGGTGCGGTGGGTGGCGTGAGGCTGTGCCAGGTTGCCGGATCCTTTCCGCGGCGCGGGGTGGGCTTTGACCGCCGGGGTCGCGTGAACCTAGCATCCGTCTCGTGTTGGGCGAACGCAAACGCGCTGGGCGGCTGCTGGCCACCCTTGCCGCGGCAGTGCTGGGCATGGCCGTGGCCGCTGCCTGTAGCGGGGGCGGGGAGAAGCCTGCGGCAGAATCGCCGGCGCCGGCCGAGACCGTGGCCGGTGCGACGGCGACGGCCACGGTCTCGGCCACTCCCTCGGTGGCGGACATTCCGCCGGGGGAAGCGGTCGGCAAGGCCTATGCCCTTCTGCGGGAGGGCAGGTATGGCGAGGCAAGGGCGGCGTTCGAGGGGCTGGGAGCGGGAGGAGGGAGTGATGCCGAAAGGGCCGAGGCATGGCTCGGGGCGGGCATGGCCTTGCATGAATTGGGGGATGCAGCGGGGGCACTGGCGGCGCTGAAGAAGGCGGTGGCCCTGGCGCCATCCGGGAGCAGCGTTGCGATGCGGGCGGCGTACCTTGCCGCTGCACGCCTGAACGACGCGGGGGAGTATGCGGAAGCCGGGCGAGTTGCCGGCGGAGCCGTTGCGGGGGGAGCCCTTGGGCCGTACATCGCTCATGAGCGGGCGCGGGCGCTCGCGGGGCAGGGGCAGGGTGCCGAAGCGGGCGCCGTGTGGGATGGGATACTCGGGGAGGCTGGGGCGACCGGGACGTTGCGGGCGGAGGTACTGCGGGAAAGGGCGAGGCTCGCGCGGGAGCTGGGGGATGATGCCGGGCTGGCGCGCTGGCTGGACGCGCTGGTTGCGGCTGGCGGCGGGGCCGAGGCGCGTTACGAGCGTGCGGGAGTGGCGAAGCGGAGGGGTGAGACGGCGGCGTTCGCCGCGAATCTGCTGGCGATTGTTTCTGAGGAGCCGGGGTCACGCTTTGCATCGCTGGCAATCGCGGACCTGCGCGATGCTGGAGTGGCGATCGACCCCGGGCAGGAAGGGTTGGTGTACTACCGGCGGGGAGCGTACGCGGAGGCGAAGAAGGTGCTCGAACCCGCGCTTCGGGAGGCGGGACTGAGCGGTGTGCAACTGGCGTTCCGCGCCTACTACCTGGCGGCCGCGTACGAGGACAGCGGAGGTGAGGAGGAGGCAGTCCGCTATTACGACATGGCGGCCGGTACCGGGGCGGCTTCGCCGCTCGTGCACAAAGCGCGGTACTGGGCGGCGCGGGTGAGCGAGGGACTGGGGAAGGCTGAGGACGCCTCCAAGCGTTATGTACAGTTGGCCCTGGGTGGACCAACCGGGGAGTTTTCGGAAGAGGCGGCATTCCGCGCGGGATTCGTGTTGCTGCGCGAGGGGAAGACGGCGGCGGCACTGGTGGCATGGCGGGAGGTGGGCGCAGTCGCGAGTGCGCGATTGGAGTACTGGCGGGGCCGGGCACTCGAGCTGGAGGGTGATGGCGTTGCGGCGCGGGAGGCCTACGAGCGGGCGATCGCAGCTGGCGCTTACGAATTCCATGGTCTCGAGGCAGCGGTGCGACTTGGGAGGAGGGAGGCGATCGATGCCGGCTACCGGGAGCGGGAGCTCGATCGGGCGATCGACTGGGATGCGATTGGAACGTGGCTTTCGGGGCGCGTGGGGGGGAGCCGGGATACGAGCGGGGCGACGGCGGCGTGCGACCTGGTGCGTGTGGGGATGGACTCGCTGGCGAAGGATGAGCTGCTGGATGCAGCGGAGGGTGCGGGCGCCTGGCGCTCGTTGGAGCTGGCGCGGGAGGCGACTGCGTGCGGGCTGCCGGATGTAGGCGCCCGGCTGGCGGTCGCGATCCGGGAGATGGCGGGCGTGGCATCGCATGAAGCGCCAGCGGACCTGTTGCGCGTTTCGTACCCGGTGGCGTTCGCCGCGGCGGTGGATGAGGCGGCGCGGGCCGCCGATGTGGACCCGCTGTTCCTGGCGGCGCTGGTGCGGCAGGAGAGCTTCTGGGATGCCCGGGCGGGCTCGACGGCGGGGGCGCTGGGATTGACGCAGGTGATGCCGCAGACGGGGGCGGGGATAGCGGCCGCGCTCGGCGTACGGGAGTTCGAGGCGGGGATGTTGTTCCGGCCGGCGGTGGCGCTGGCGTTCGGGGGCTACTACCTCGGCGGGCAGATAGGGCGATTTGGCGACCCGTTGCTGGCGCTTGCCGCCTACAACGCGGGGCCGGGGAACGCCTTGCGATGGGCGGAGCGGGAGCGGGGAAGCGCCGCTGACCTGGTGGAGAGCATCGACTTCCTGGAGACGCGAACTTATGTCACGTACATCGTGGAGGCCTATGCTCACTACGAGCTGGCCTGGGGCAGGTAGGGCCGATTCGACTGGTGGATTGCGATAGGTTATGGTGGGATCCTTCTGTTCATATCGGATCTGGAGCTAACACATGTCAACGAAGCGTACCTACCAGCCGCACACGATCCCGCGGAGGCGCGTGCACGGCTTTTTGAAGCGGATGGCGACTCGATCGGGGCGAGCGGTTCTGAAGGCGCGGCGCGACCGGGGCCGGAAGCGGCTGACGGTCGTTTAGCGGGCGAGGTACGACCCATGGAGCGCACCAGGCGGCTGCGCAAGGGTCGTGAATTCGACACAGCGTATGCGGAGGGGACCGTTGTATCCGGTCCCCTTTTGCTTGTGCGCTGCCGGCCGAACGATGTGGGGCGGACGCGGTGGGGTTTTGCGGTGGGGAAGC
>Ga0073899_10006468_pt1 | contig 10126 bp, 11 predicted proteins | sample KloWWTmetaKNB5Ph_FD_88975 | JGI IMG/M metagenome (GOLD analysis project Ga0073899, IMG submission 88975) | Active sludge microbial communities from Klosterneuburg, Austria, studying microevolution and ecology of nitrifiers - Klosterneuburg... | ecosystem: Engineered > WWTP > Aerobic digester >...
GAGCAGCGCGATCTGCTGCTCCAGGCGTCGCTTGTGCGACAGATCGTCGGCGTCCATCCGAGCCACGTAGCGTCCGCGGCACCGCGCAAGGCCGTGGGTGAGCGCGCCCACGACGCCGGCGTGCTCGATCGACGTCGTGGAGAAGCGCGGGTCGCGCGCGGCGAACGCCCGCGCGATGGCGGCAGTGCGGTCCCGCGAGCCGTCGTCCACCACCACGCACTCGAAGTCGCGCAGGGTCTGGCGCGCAATGCTGAAGAGCGCGCTGGCCAGCGTGGCCTCAGCGTCGAACGCCGGCAGCAACACCGAAACCAGCGGCGCCGTCACTCAGCGCTCGCGGACCGGGGGCGCGCCACCACCGGGGACGGGGTCCAGACAGTCGAGCAGCGCGTGGTAGGCCGCCCGGATCTTCCTGAAGCGCTGATCCGGGTCGATGGCCAGCACCTGCTCCACCCAAGCGTCTATGCCCTCGGGCAAGTCGTCGCGCAGCTCGCGCAGGCTGGGTCGCGGCGCGGTGGTGATCAGCTTGACCTTGTCGCGGATGTTCGGCGAGTCGAAGGGCACCCGGCCGGCGAGCGCCCGGAACACGATGGCGCCGAACGAGTAGATGTCCATCCGGAAGTCGAGAATGCTCGCGTCACCCTTCCACACCTCGGGGGCTATGTAGCTGGGTGACCCCATGATCATGCCATCGCGGGTGAGCGGGCGGGCGTTCTTGATCTTGGCCAACCCGAAGTCGATCAAGCGGACGTCGACCGGCGTCTCCGAGCTCAGCACGTAGATGTTCCCGGGCTTGATGTCGCGGTGAATGATCCCGAGCCCGTGAGCCTGTTCCAGCGTGTCCACGATCGGCGACAAGATGTCGATCAAGCGGCCCGGGCTCATGCGCTGCCCCGCCGCCTCGGTCTCGACCAAGACGTCGTCCAGATCGCGGCCCTTGAGCAGCTCCATCACCAGGCACACCGCGCCATCGGGACTGGTCGCCAGCCCCCGCACGTGCACGGCAGAAGAGCCGACCAGCAGTGTCATGACCCGGTGCTCGCGAACCAGGCGCACCGAGTATTCCTCGTTGCCCGCGAACTCGTCCTGCAGCACCTTGACCGCCACGTTGGGACCGCCCTGGCGGTCGAGCGCGCGGTACACCTCCGAGTGCCCGCCCTTGCCGATCAGCTCGGCGAGCACGTAGCGGTCGGAGACGACCTGACCGATGCGACGCGACATGGCGAGGCTGCGGAGCTTAGCGCACGTCGATGGTGCGCAGGCTCACCATCACGAACGCCTTGTCCCCGGGGTAACGCCCCCAGACGCTGACCTGGTATCGCCCGGGCCCCGCCGGGTGCTTCAGATCGAGGTCCAGGCTGAAGCGCTTGCCGTCGAGCTTCACCGGCTTCGGCGTCTTGAACCCGGCCGGGAAGTACAGATCGTCGGGGTTGGGCACGGGGTACGAGCTGGTCTGGTTCAGGTGGGCCGGCGTCAGCTTCTTGGCGGGCTCGATCCGCGCCAGCCCGATGCCGCCGAACTCTGCCGGGGCGTGCACCTCGCCGCCCACGCTGATCTTCTGCCCGAGCTTGGCCTGCTGCGGCAGCCCGTCGTACTCCCCGTATTCGTCCACGAACTCCTGGGTCATGCAGGGCTGGTCGACGCCCACCGGCTTGGCCAGGCCCACGCCCAGGTGGTTGTGCCACTTCTTCAAGATGTTCTTGCGATGACCGTCGTTAGGAGGCGTCTCGTGGATGAACGCGCTCTCGATCTGTTCCAGCTCGGCAGCCGTGAAGGTCGGGTTCGGATCCAGCTCGCGAGCGGTGCCGTCGAAGAAGCACGCGGCGTTCTCTTGGACGAAGTGCACGCCGCCCGACTCGGTGTAGCGCTGCTCGGGCACCGAGCCGTCGGTGCCCCAGTGGGCCGTGAAGCCGTGCTTGACCATGTCTTCCACGTGCCGCTGCCCCGAGCGCTCGGCGGTCTCGTCCCGCGTCACGGGTTCGAGACCGGCCTCGGCGCGGTCGCGATTCACCAACCCAAGGACGTACCGGCGCGCCTCTTCGAGCCCCACCGGACCGGTCAGCGGCGCGAGGGGCTCGGGCGCCGAACCACTGCCGCCACGCGCCGGCGCGCACGCCGGAAGCGCGACGGCGACGATGACCGAAAGGGCGCGGATGCTCACCGCCCGAGTCTGCCACCCTTGCCTCCGCCGGCGAAGCATCGCGACGCTTGTGCATCGGCGACGATGGGTTAGATTGCCGCCCCCATCATGTTGGACCTTCCCGATCCCGGCCTTTATCGCACCACTCAGCCCTACCCCGGTCACGAAGACGCATTTCCAGCGGGTGTCTTGGTCTACCTCGGACAGCCGCAGAACGGCGGCGTGAAGTTCGTGGTGCGGCCGGGTCAGAACCGCAACAACCGTTGGTTCTGGGGCGACCCCACCACCCCGCTGCGCTCGCCCACCTGGGCGAAGACGCTGAAGGCGCTCCCCTCGGAGGGGTTCTACACGCTGCCCGAGACCATCGAGCTCGAGGGCGGTGGGCGCTGGGTCAAGAATGCGATCGTCCAGCTGGGCTACAACGAGAACGGCCAGGGCATCGTCTTCGTGGCCGAGCAGCGGGAAGACGCGAAGGAAAACGCGCTGTACTTCAGCGATCGCGGCATCGTGATCGACGACTCGATGCTGGCGCGCCTGGTCTGGGCTCCCATCTTGCCAGTCAGCGGCACGACCGCCGACGCGTGAGTCAGCTGCGCCGCTCGGGCGGCACGAACAACCGGTGCACGCGGTCGACCAGCGAGAACGCCGCGCCCCAGGCTTCGTGCGCGCCGGGCACGTAGACCGACGGGTGGGCAGCGAGCCGCGCAATCCACGCTTCGGGCAGGCCCCGCAGACGCCCGCCCTCGGTGATCACGCGCAGGTAGCGCCGAGAAGGTCGCCGCTCGCGGTGCCGCCGCCGGGTGATGAACACCCGAGCGGTCACCCGCTCGCCGCCGCTGTCGACCTCCACCTCGGTCTCTCCGTACGCCCCCTCGAAGCTCCGCAGCCGGCCCATGGCCTCGAGCGACAGGTCGTAGAGCACGCCCCACACGTGGTCGTCCGCCGGACGAACACTGGCGAAGGCCGGCTCGAACAGCGGGATCCCAGGCATGTCGAACACCAAGCGGTGGCCGTCGAGCCGCGCCGGCGTCTGCCGAAGCGGCTCGATCTTCCGCCGCGCCAGCGTCGCCGGGTGGACGTTGGCGCCGAAGGCGAAGTAGCGCGCGGTCACGCGAGCGCTACTTGGCGGCCTTCAGGTTCTTGGCGACGAACTCCCAGTTGATCAGCTTGTCGCAGAAGGTCTCGAGGAACCCTTTGCGGTTGTTGCGGTGGTCCAGGTAGTAGGCGTGCTCCCACACGTCGGCGGTCAGCAGCGGGGCCTGGGCCGTGGTGAGGGGTGTCTCGGCGTTCGGCGTGTCGAGGATCTTGGCTTTGCCTTCGTCGAGCACCAGCCACACGTAGCCCGAGCCGAACCGACCCACGCCCCCCTTGACGAAAGCCTCGCGGAACTTGTCGACGCCGCCGAAGTCGCGATTCAAGAGGTCGAGCACGTCACCGCTCGGCGCGCCCCCGCCGCCGGGCTTGATGCCCTCCCAGAAGAAGGTGTGGTTGTAGACCTGCGCCGCGTTGTTGAAGACACCGCCCGAGCTGGACTTGATGACTTCGATCAGCGACTTGTTCGCCTCGGGCTTGCCCTCGAGCAGCCCCTTGAGGTTCGTCATGTACCCCTTGTGGTGCTTCTCGTAGTGGAACTCGAGCGTCTCTTGTTTCATCACGGGCTCGAGCGCATCCTTGGAGTACGGCAGCGGGGCGACCTCGAATTCCATTTCGTTCTCTCCTGTTCGATCGACCCAATTCGTTGGGCCGGGGGGCCCCGCGCGCAAGGGGCCCGGGGCGCGGAGTATAGGGCAACGCCCCGGCGCCCCCGCTCGTGCTTGTGCCAAGGGGTTTTCGCGGGCAATCTGCCACCGCCTTGAGCCGACACGACCGCGAATTGCCCTCCGAGCCCGATCCCGACTCCGAGCCCGGGCTTGCCGTCCCGCTCCGGCGGCTGGATGGCAGCCCGATCGTCTCGCCCCGGCTCATCGCGCGCGCTCGGGTGGTGGCCGAGGCGCTGTTTTCCACTGCAAACGGCCCGCCACCGGCGTCGCGCCTGGACTGGCTGTGTATCGAGGCCGAGGACTTCCTGGCTCGGGCCGGGGCTCGCTCGCGCTTCGTGGTGGGGCTCGCGCTGTTCGTGGTCGGGCTGCTCGCGCCGCTGATGCTCTGGCGGCTTGCTCCGCTCGGCCGCCTCACGGTGCGCGATCGCGCTCGGGCCTTGCAGCGCCTCGAAGACCGCTTCGGCGCCCCGGTGCTGGCGGTCAAGGCGATGCTCAGCATCTTGTACTATGAGCATCCGGACGCAGCCCGCGAGGTCGGCTTCGACGGTGCGTGCTTGAAGTCCGCGGCTGTGCCCCAGCTGCCAGGTGCGTCATGAGCATCGTCGAAGGCAGCCGGCACGACGGCGATCTGGCAATCGATGCCGACGTGGTGGTGGTGGGCTCGGGCGCCGGCGGCGCGGTGGTGGCCGCCGAGCTGGCCGAAGCCGGTCAGAGCGTGGTCATCTTGGAAGAAGGCGCGCACGTGCCCCCCGAGCGCTACGGCCGCATGCGCCCCAGCGAGAACCTGCGCCACCTGTGGCGAGACGCCGGGCTCACCTTCGCCATCGGGCTCGGGGACACCCCGGTCATCAACGTGATGATGGGCCAGTGCGTCGGGGGCTCGTCGGTGCTGACCGGCGGAGTGTGCTTCCGAATCCCGGACAGCGTGATGCACGAGTGGGTCACCGAGCACGGCCTCGCAGACATCAACCCCCAGCGCATGGCGCCGGTCTTCGAAGAGGTCGAGCGTCGCATCCACGTCGAAGAGGTGCCGGCCGACATGCGCTCACGCTCGACGCAGCTGTTCTTGAACGGGCTGACGGCGCTGGGCATGGACTGGTCGCCCATGCGCCGCAACACCCGGGGCTGCAACGGCTGTGGGCGCTGCAACTTCGGCTGCCCGCACGGCGCCAAGATGAGCGTGGACGTGACCTATCTGCCCCGGGCACTGGCCGCCGGCGCGCGGCTGGTCTCCGACTGCAGGGTCGAGCGCGTGGTGGCCCGCGGGGGGCGCGCGGGGGGCGTGGTCGGTCGGCTGCTCTCCGGCGCCGAGCGCAAACCCCGGGGCAAGCTCAGCGTCCGTGCGCGGCGCGTGGTGGTCTCGGCGGGCGCCTACGCCTCGCCCCTGCTCTTGATGAAGAGCGGCGTCGGCCGCAGCTCGAGGCAGGTGGGTCGCAACATGACCCTGCATCCGGGCTTCCGGGTCATGGCCCGCTTCGACGATCCGGTCGTCGGCTGGAAGGGCGCCCTGCAGAGCGCGTATTCCGACGCGCTGGAGCGCGACCGAATCACCCTGACCAGCCTGTTCATCCCGCCGGGGGCCCTGGCCGGCACCTTGCCGGGGATCGGGATCGCACATCAGAAGGTCGCCGAAGCCATCCCCAACATGGCGATCTTCGGCGGCATGATCCACGACGAAGGCGGGGGCCGCGTCCAGACGCTGTTCGAGCGTCCGTTCATGACCTATCGCATGGCGCCGCGCGATCGGGCGGCGGTGCCGATCTTGATGCGGCGCATGGCCGAGGCGTTCTTCGCCGGCGGGGCCCGCGAGGTCTATCTTCCGGTGCTCGGCCTCGGTGCGGTCGATGCCGACCGCCTCCGGTCCCTCGATCTGGAGCACGTCCCGGCCAGCGCTCTCGAGAGCGCGTCGCAGCACCCGCTCGGCACCTGCCGCATGGGCGTCTCGCCCCACGGCTCGGTGGTCGACGCCTTCGGCCAGGCGTGGGACCTGCCGGAGCTGTACGTGGCAGACGGCAGCATTCTTCCGACCAGCCTGGGGGTGAACCCGCAGCTCAGCATCATGAGCATGGCGCTGCGCATTGCCTGGCACCTGCGCGAAAAGCGCCTGCCTGTCTCCTGATTGGGCCATGCAGCTCACACGTCGCAAGCTGCTGGTGCTCGGAGGGGTCGCCGCGTCGGTGGCGGCGCTGCCGCTGGTCTTCCGTTCGCGACGGCCGACACCCCGGCGCCTGGCGCGCGATCCCGCAGGGATGCTCGATCTGCCACCGGGCTTCAGCTATCGGGTGATCGACGCGGCCGGCGAACCCATGAGCGACGGCTATCGGGTGCCCAACCTGCCCGACGGCATGGGCTGCTTCGCCCCGGCTGGCGGCAAGCTGATCTTGCTTCGAAACCACGAGGTGAGCCGGCACTTCGGCCACGGCGCCTACGCTGCCGGCAGCGCCCCGCCCGAGGCGTACGACAAGACGGCGCTCGGCGGCGTGACCCGCGTGGTGCTCGACGAAAAGACACTCGACAAGGTCTCGAGCAACCTGGTGCTCACCGGCACGCTCAAGACCTGCGCCGGGGGGCCGTGCCCCTGGGGTTGGCTGGCCTGCGAAGAGAACACCGAAGAGGGGCACGGCTACGTGTTCTTGTGCCGCACGGACACCGCGCGCGTGGCGCGCCCGGAGCGGATCGACGCCTACGGCCGCTTCACGCACGAGGCCGTGGGCTTCGACCCAGCCACGTTCCGCGCGTACATGACCGAAGACCGCGCAGACAGTTGCCTGTATCGCTTCGTGCCCGAGAACCTCGACCAGCCCTTCGCCGGCAAGCTGTTCGCCCTGGCCGTCGCCGGCCGACCGCGCTTCGAGGCTGCGCTCAGCGCGTCGCCCGGGACGCGCCACGCGGTCGAGTGGGTCCAGGTCGAAGAGCCCTGCCCCAAGGAAGACGACGTGCGGCTGAAGGCCCAGGAGCACGGCGCGGCGCTGTTCCGGCGGGGCGAGGGCGCGTTCTTCCATGGCGGCGCGCTGTACTTCGCCACCACGCTGGGCGGGCGCAAGGACCGCGGTCAGATCTTCAAGCTGCACGTCGGCAAAGACAGTCGCCCGGACGAGCTCGAGCTGCTGGCCGAGTCACCGAGCGCCGAGGTGCTCGACATGCCCGACAACATCACCGTCAGCCCCTGGGGCCACGTGCTGATGGCCGAGGACGGCAGCGACGGCAACTTCCTACGGGGCCTCACGCCCCAGGGCTACGTGTACGACATCGCGTTCAACGCCGGCGGCCCGGGCGAGCTGGCGGGGCCCTGCTTCTCGCCCGACGGCAGCACGCTCTTCCTCAACATGTTCCTCGAAGGCAAGACGGTGGCGATCCAGGGGCCGTTCTCGTCCCTGGGGCGGGCGGGCTGATCAGATCAGCGGGGCCACCGCCTCGAACGGCAGGTGCTCGCGCACGCGTTCGGCGGTCTGGCGCTGCGCATACGAGAGCAGGGACAAGAGCGCGCAGTCACCCGCGCCGAACAGCGCGGCCTGAGCGGCGTTCGCCGCAGCCCCCGCCGCCGAGTCCGGATCCTCGACCGTCATCAGCGCAGACAGGGCCGCAGCGCCCACGGCCGCAAGGGCCGGATCCGGCGGGCTGTACCGCTCGAGCTCGAGCGAGCGCGCGCGACACGCCTCGGCCGAAGCCTGGCCATCGGCCCAGGCCTCTGCCAATTCCAGCGCCGCGCGGGGCGAGGGCTCGCTCTCGGGCAAACCCTCGAGCGCGGTCCGCGCCGCCGCCGAAGCGGCACGCACCAGCCGAGGCCGCTCCACGCCCAGCCGCGCGGCCAGCGAAAGAAGCCAGTCGCCCCGGGGGCACTCTTGCCAGAAGCGCTGCCAGTCGTCGTCGAACGCAGCGCTCCACGTCACCAGATCGTTGTGGGCCCCCCGGGCCTTCAGCCAATCGGCCAGCGGTGGACGCGGCATCGGGCGGATCCATACCACGACCGGGTGTAGGCTGGGCGCGGTGACCGCGCTTCGCTACGACTGTGACCGCGCGCGGCTCTCGCCGGGCCTGGCCGCGCGCTTCGTGGAGCTCGAGCCCGACGACGAGACGCGCGCCTTCGTCCAAGCGGCCGCCGACGGGCGTCACGGACGACTGCTCTCGTGGGTCCACTCGACCCTCGGCGCCTTCTTGTCGGACTTCGACGTCAACGGCCTGCTCGGCACTTACCCGCTCTTTCTGCTCAGCCAGGCCCAATGGTCGGCGCTGCTCGGCCCCGAACGCCGCGCTCGGTTGCTCGACGTCGGCGCGGGCGCGGGCGAGGTCACCGCACGGATTGCCGGTCTGGCCCAGCAGGTGGTGACCAGCGAGACGTCGCGCATGATGGCGAGGCGTCTCCGCCAGCGCGGGTTCGAGTGTCGGCGCACGGACTTCGCGGACGGGCCGCCGGCGGACCGCTTCGATCTCGTGACCTGCCTGAACGTGGTCGACCGCTCGGATCGTCCACGAACCTTGCTCAGAAACCTCCGGGCAGGCCTCGCCCCCGGCGGCCGGCTGGTGATCGCCACTCCCCTGCCCTTCCGGCCCTTCGTCTACACCGGCGGGACGACACGCGAGCCGCGCGAGCGCTTGCCGATCGACGCCGAGCCGTGGGAGTCGGCGCTTGCCCAGCTGGTCGAGCGAGTGCTCTGCCCACTGGGCCTCGAGGTCATCGCGCTGTGCCGCGCGCCGTACCTCTCGGGCGGTGATCCCGGTCGCGAGCTGTATGTGCTCGACGACGCAGTGGTGGTGTGCGGAAGATCGGAACCCGCATGATGGCTTCGAACCCCGCCGTGCCCCGCCTGCCCGCCGCCGCGCTCGAGGCCTTGGCCGAACGGATCTGCGCCGCCATCGGCCGCGAGTACCCGAACAAGATCGCGCACGCGCTCTGCAGCGACGCGGACGTGGCGCCGCCGCGGAGGCTCACCCCGGCGTTCTTCGGCTGCTACGACTGGCACTCTGCCGTGCACGGGCACTGGACCCTGGCGCGCCTGTGCCGGACCGCGCCCAACGCTTCGTTCGTGTCGGCGGCGCGGGCGGTGCTCGACACCAGCCTGACCCGAGAGAAGCTCGACGCCGAGCTGGCGTACCTGTCGCACCCCGACCGCACGGGGTTCGAGCTCCCTTACGGCATCGGCTGGCTCCTGACCTTGCAGCGCGAGCTCGCAGAGTGGGACGACGACGACGCGCGGCGCTGGGGCGTGTGCTTGCAGCCGCTGGCCGAGCTGGGCGCCGAGCGCATGCAGCGCTACGTCGAGCGGCTGCCGTTCCCGGTGCGCAGCGGCGAGCACTCGCAGACGGCGTTCGGAGTGTCGCTCTTCCTGGATTTCGCGACCGGGCCGGCGCGCGATTCCGTGGCGCGGCGCGTGCGCCAGCTGTACGGCGACGATCGCGACGGCGCCCTGCACCTCGAGCCGTCGGGGTACGACTTCCTCTCGCCCTGCCTGGGCGAGGCCGATCTGCTGCGGCGCGTCCTTCCGCCCGGCGAGTTCGCGAGCTGGCTGACGCGGTTCTTGCCGGTGCTTCCCCGGGACGGCGACGGCGGCTGGCTCGAGCCGGTGCGCTGCCCCGACCGTTGCGACGGCAAGCTGGTACACCTCGACGGGCTGAACGCGAGCCGCGCCTGGATGCTTCACGGAATTGCCCGGGGGCTGCCCCGGGACGACCCCCGACGGGCTGGGCTCGCAGCGGCGGCGGCCGCCCACGAAGCCGCGGCGCTCGCCGCGCTCGACAACGAGCACTATGCCGCGGCGCACTGGCTGGGCACCTTCGCGGTCTATCTGACGACGCTGCGAGGCCTCTGAGCTATCATGGGCGGGTGGTGAAGCACTCGCTGGTGTTCGGGCTTTCTTTGTCGATGCTGACTGCTCTCGGCGCGGCTGCCTGCGGTGACGACGGCGACGCGGAAGGGGCCTCGACCGGCGGGGCCGCCGGCAGCGGCGGGGCGGCCGGCAGCGGAAGCACCGCCGGCAGCGGCGGGGCGCCGAGCGGCGGCGGCACCGGTGGCGCCTCGGGGGGCAGCAGCGGCACCGACGGCGGGCCCGACTCGGGCGGTGCGGCGGGCAGCGGCGGCACCGGCGCAGCGCCCGCCTACGACACCCAGGCGGCCAATCGTAAGGCCTGCAAGTTCACCTCGGGCTCCAAGACCACCGAGACCATCGGGCCCAACGTGCCGCACGGCGACGCCCTGCCCTTCGAGCACATCGTGGTGCTGATGCAAGAGAAC